>Ga0102591_1000157_pt1 | contig 155678 bp, 126 predicted proteins | sample AraplaCol_mCL_r2_2_FD_76860 | JGI IMG/M metagenome (GOLD analysis project Ga0102591, IMG submission 76860) | Arabidopsis root microbial communities from North Carolina, USA - plate scrape MF_Col_mCL_r2 (SPADES assembly) (version 2) | ecosystem: Host-associated > Plants > Roots > Endosphere... | reverse complement strand
GGTCAAGAACCTGGAGGCGAACTACCGCAAGGTCACCGACGTCTCCGGCGCCACCATCATGGGCGACGGCCGGGTCGCGCTGATCCTGGACGTGGGCAGCCTGGTGCGCCGCTCGCGCCATTGAACGTCATTGAGCGCCATTGAAGTCACGTGGGCATCGGCCGGGCGGCCGATGCGCAACGCATAAGAGGTAGACATGAATTTCAGCGCGTTGATGCGTCAATTCAGCATCCGGACCCGCATGATCGGCGCGATCGGCATCGTGCTGGCGCTGCTGATGGTGGTCGGCAGTGTCGGCCTGTTCGGCATGCAGTCGATGCGAGGCCAGACCCAGGAGTTCCTGGAGAAATCCGCGACCCGCGGCCAGCGCGTGGGCGCCCTTCACGGCGCGATGGGAGAGATCCGTCGCTACGAGAAGGACATGATCATCAACTACGAGAAGCCCGAGGCCGTGAAGCAGGCCCACGCGGCCTGGGACACCTCGCGCAAGGCCGCGGCCGAGCACCTCGAGGCCGTCGCGGTGCTGAGCCCGGACGACGACAAGGCCGTGCTGATGCAGATCAAGGCCTCGCTGGAGGCCTACGCGCAGAAGGCAGCCAACGTGGTGTCGCAGCTGGAGGCCGGCGCCTATGACCACGCCGCCGTGGCGGACCGGCTGCTCGGTCCCGCCAAGGAGCAGGTCGCGCAGGCCGAGAAGCAGCTCGACGAAGTCGAGAAGCGCATGCAGGCCCAGGCCGAGGACATGCGCGCCGGCATCGAGAAGACGCAGGGCGGCGTGCTCTGGACCTTCGGCCTGGTGCTGGTGTTCGCGGCGATCGTCGTGGTGCCGCTGACGCTGCTGAACATGCAGACCATCTGCGCGCCGCTGGCCGAGGCCGAGGCGCTCGCCGAAGCCATCGCCGGGGGCGACCTGTCCCGCGAGATGAAGCCGGTCGAGGGCGTGGACGAGGCCTCCAAGCTGATGCGCTCGCTGCACCACATGCAGGAAGCGCTGCAGGCGATGGTCGGCCAGCTGCGCACCGCGGCCGATTCGATCCGCACCGCCTCGGTGGAGATCGCCACCGGCAACCAGGACCTGTCCAGCCGCACCGAGCAGACCGCGTCCAACCTGCAGGAGGCCGCCTCCTCGCTGGTGCAGCTGACCGGCACGGTCAAGCAGACCGCCGATTCGGCGCGCACCGCCAACCAGCTGGCCTCCTCCGCCTCGGGCGCGGCGGCCAAGGGCGGCGAGGTGGTGAGCCAGGTGGTCTCGACGATGGACGAGATCAACGCCAGCTCCAAGCGCATCAGCGACATCATCGGCACGATCGACGGCATCGCCTTCCAGACCAACATCCTGGCGCTGAACGCGGCGGTGGAAGCCGCCCGCGCCGGCGAGCAGGGCCGCGGTTTCGCGGTGGTGGCGGGCGAGGTCCGCTCGCTGGCCCAGCGCAGCGCCGAGGCCGCGCGCGAGATCAAGACCCTGATCGGCGCCAGCGTCGAGCGCGTGGAAACCGGCTCGCGCCTGGTGCAGGAAGCGGGCTCGACGATGAGCGACATCGTCTCCAGCGTGCAGCGGGTGACGGACATCATCGGCGAGATCACCGCCGCCTCCAGCGAGCAGAGCGACGGCATCAGCCAGGTCAACCAGGGCGTGAGCAACCTGGACCAGATGACGCAGCAGAACGCCGCGCTGGTGGAGCAGTCCGCCGCCGCCGCCGAGAGCCTGAAGGACCAGGCCGAGCGCCTGGGCGCCGTGGTCGACCGCTTCCGCGTGTCGGGCAGCGCCGGCGCGCTGTCGGCGACCGCGTTCACCGCGAAGTCGTCGTCGTCTTCTTCGTCCTCGCCGTCTTCTTCGTCTTCGTTGTCGTCGGGCGTCACATCCGCGTCGACGACCTTCAGCGCCAGGCCGGCCGCGTCGTTCAGCGCCGCCACGGCGCCAGCCGCCAAGCCGGTGGCTGCCGCGAAGCCGCTGGCGTCGCCGGCCCATGGCGTCGCAAAGACGGCCGCAAAGACAGCCGCCAAACCGGCCCGGGCCGCGCTCAAGCCCGCCGCTCCCAAGCCCGTGGCCCCGAAGGCCGCGCCCGCCCCGTTCACTCCGCCGCCGGCTGTGCCGGCCACCACCGCCGCCGACGGCGACTGGGAAACCTTCTAATCCGCCGCACGAGGTCAACACATGGAAATCGTTCAACAAACCGGCACGCAAGTGATGCAAGCGAACTCCGGCGCACTGGTCCCGCAAGGCGCCAGCGCCGCGCCCGCCAGCGGCGAGTACCTGACCTTCCGCCTGGGTCAGGAGGAGTACGGCATCGACATCCTGAAGGTGCAGGAGATCCGCTCCTACGAGCAGCCGACCCGCATCGCCAACGCGCCCGACTTCATCAAGGGCGTGGTGAACCTGCGCGGCGTCATCGTCCCGATCGTGGACCTGCGCCTGAAGCTGGGCTGCGCCACCGCCGAGTACAACAGCTTCACCGTCGTCATCGTGCTGAACGTCAAGAACCGCGTCGTCGGCGCGGTGGTCGACTCGGTGTCGGACGTGCTGGAGCTGAACCGTGACGTGATCCGTCCGGCGCCCGAGCTGAGCTCCAGCGCCGTCAACACCAGCTTCATCATGGGCATCGGCGCGGTCGCCGAGCGCATGCTGATCCTGATCGACATCGAGGGCCTGATGTCCAGCGCGGACATGGGCCTGATGGATGCGATGACCACGGCCTGATCACGCGCAACGCCCGGCACCGTCCGGGCGTTTCTCCTTCCGGGCGCGCGCCCTGCCCTGAGGGGTCCCGGAGCAGGAGAAAAGACCGAGAGAGCGAATCGTGGAGGCACGCGCCAGAGAGCGGCACACGCCCGGCGCCGACGAGACACGGAGCCCGTTCATGTTCGACTCGATCAAGACCCGACTGATCTCGCTGGGCGTGGGCATCGTCGCCCTGACGCTGCTGGCGATCACCGTCGCCAATTACGTGACGGTGCGCGGCCACACCCACCGGCAGGTTTCCCAGGCCCTGGATGAACTGGCCGCGGCGCGCGGCGACGCGATCCGGCAATGGGTGCGGGCGCAGCGCGACATCGTGGCCTCGCTGCAGCCGGCGGTCGGCGCCGCCGACCCGGTGCCGCTGCTGCAGCAGGCGGCCAAGTCCGGCCGGCTCGAGGCCGCCTACGTCGGCTTCGCGGACAAGAAGATCGTCTTCAACACGCCGCAGAACCTGCCCGCCGACTACGACCCCACCGGCCGACCCTGGTACACCGGCGCCGCTTCCGCGTCGGGAACGATCCTGACCGCGCCCTACATGGACGCGTCCAAGGGCCGCCTGGTGGTGACCTTCGCGGCGGCGGACAAGAGCGGCGGCGGCACCAAGGCCGTGGTCGCCACCGATGTCTTCCTGGACGACGTCGTCGCCACGGTCCAGGCGATCAAGCCGACGCCCGGCGGTTTCGCCTTCCTGATGTCCAAGGACGGGAAGATCGTCGCGCACCCCGACGCCCAGTTGGCGCTGAAGGCGGCCACGGCGATCTCCGAGCAGCTGACGCCGCAGGCGCTGGCGACCGCGCTGGACCCGCAGGCCGGCTGGGCCGAGGCGCGGGTCGGCGGGGACGACTTCCTGATCAGCGGCACCCCGATCGCGGACACCGACTGGCAGCTGTTCGTCGCGGCGAAGAAGGACGAGGCGCTGGCCTCGCTGGGCGCGCTGCTGCGCACCGCGGTAATCACGGCGCTGGTCATGATGGCGATCGCCGCGCTGGCGATGACCGGCACGATCAGCGCGATGCTGCGCGGCGTGGACCGCGTGCGCGCCGCGCTCGACGACATCAGCGCCGGCGACGGCGACCTGACCCAGCGCCTGCCGGCCGGCGGCCGCGATGAGGTCGGCCGGATCGCGTCGTCCTTCAACCTGTTCGCCGAGAAGATCCAGCGCATCCTGCTGGACGTGCGCTCGGCCAGCAACTCGATCACCACCGCGTCCAACGAGATCGCGATCGGCTCGCAGGACCTGTCGCAGCGCACCGAGGAGACCGCGTCCAACCTGCAGCAGGCGGCGTCGTCGATGGAGGAGCTGACCGCGACGGTGCGCCAGACCGCCGACGCGGCGCAGACGGCCAACCAGCTGGCCTCGAGCGCGTCGAGCGCGGCGGCGCGCGGTGGCGAGGTCGTGGGCCAGGTGGTCTCGACGATGGACGAGATCAACGCCAGCTCCAAGAAGATCAACGACATCATCGGCGTCATCGACGGCATCGCCTTCCAGACCAACATCCTGGCGCTGAACGCGGCGGTGGAGGCGGCACGCGCCGGCGAGCAGGGACGCGGTTTCGCGGTCGTGGCGAGCGAGGTGCGCTCGCTGGCGCAGCGCAGTGCCGAGGCCGCCAAGGAGATCAAGGCGCTGATCGGCGCCAGCGTCACCAGCGTCGAGGCCGGGTCGCGGCTGGTGCAGGCGGCGGGCGAGTCGATGAACGACATCGTGCACAGCGTGCAGCGGGTGACGGACATCATCGGCGAGATCACCGCCGCGTCGACCGAGCAGAGCGCCGGCATCGCGCAGGTCAATGACGCGGTGGTGCAGCTGGACCGGATGACGCAGCAGAACGCGGCGCTGGTGGAGGAATCGGCGGCGGCGGCCGAGAGCCTGAAGGACCAGGCGCATCGGCTGACGGAGATCGTGTCGGTGTTCCGGCTCGGGCAAGACGCGATGGAGGGGGTGAAGCGGGCGGCGCCGGCTCAGGCCGCGGCTCGCGCGCCGGCGGCGAGGCCGGCCACCTCGGCGGCGTCGGCGGCGTCAACGGCATCGCCCCGCTCGGCATCGACCGCGCCCGGCGCGGTGACGAAGATGGCCTCCACCCAGCCCGCGCCGATGAAGGCGGTCCGGCCCGGTGCGAATGGCGCAGCGCATGGCGCGGTCAAGCCGCCGGCGGCGAAACCGGCGACCGCCGCTCCGTCGGCCGCGACGCCCCCGCCGCGTCCCGCGCCAGCCGCCGACGACGGCGACTGGGAAACCTTCTGACTGCGGAGGCCGCTGGGACAATCCGCGCCTCGTGATCGGGAGAGCCGCGGGCTTGATAGCCTGCGGCCCATCCCCACGATAGAGAGCTCCCGCGCATCCGCGCGCGAAAGGCTGAGACACTGTCCCGGCATTTCGTCAGACTCACGAGGCCTGCATGACCGACTCCTCCGCCCCTTCGGCCGCCGCGCCGACCGCCGCCAACCCGCTGCTGTCCACCGCGCCGCTGCCTGATTTCGCCGCGATCGACCCGTCCCACATCCAGCCGGCCATCACCGAGCTGCTCGCCCAGGCCCAGCAGGCGCTCGAGCAGGTCACGGCGCCCGGCGCGCCGGCCGACTACGAACGCCTCTCCCGCACCCTGAACGTCGCCACCGAGCGCCTGGGCACCGCCTGGGGTGCCGTCGGCCACCTGAACGCGGTCGCCAACACGCCGGCGCTGCGCGAGGCCTACAACGCGATGCTGCCCGCGGTGACCGAGTTCCACACCGCGCTGGGCGCCAACGAGGCGCTGTACGCGCTCTACAAGGCGATCGCCGCGCAGCCGGGTCTCACGCCCGAACGCGCCCAGTTGCTCAAGCACGCGATGCGCGACTTCGTGCTCTCCGGCGCCGAGCTGCAGGGCGAGGCCAAGGCGCGTTTCGCCAGGATCCAGGAGCGCAGCGCCGAACTGGGCCAGGCCTTCTCCGAGCACGTCATGGACGCCACCGACGGCTGGAGCTACCTCGCCACCGCCGCCGAGCTCAAGGGCGTGCCGGCGGACGTCGTCGCCAACGCGCGCGCCGCGGCGGAGAAGGACGGCCACACCGATGCCGACGCGCACAAGCTGACGCTGCACTTCCCGGTCTACATGCCGGTGATGCAGTACGCCGAGGACCGCGCGCTGCGCGAGCGCCTGTACCGCGCCTACGTGACGCGCGCGAGCGAGCTCGGCGACAAGCCCGACTGGGACAACGGCCCGCTGATGCAGGAACTGCTGATGCTGCGCCAGGAAGAGGCAAAGCTGCTGGGCTTCGCCAACTTCGCCGAGGCCTCGCTGGTGCCCAAGATGGCGAGCTCGCCGGCGCAGGTGATGAGCTTCCTGCGCGACCTGGCGACCCGCGCCCGCCCCTATGCGCAGCGTGACCTGGACGAGCTGCGCGACTTCGCCAAGGCCGCGCTGCGCCTGGACGATCCGCAGGCCTGGGACCTGCCCTATGTCTCCGAGAAGCTGAAGGAGGCGCGCTACGCCTTCTCCGACCAGGAAGTGCGGCAATACCTGACCCTGCCGCGCGTGCTGGACGGGCTGTTCCGCATCGTCGACCGGCTCTTCGGTGTACAGCTGGTGCCGGCCAAGGCCTCGGTCTGGCATGAGTCGGTGCAGTTCTGCGAGCTGCGCCGCGACGGCCAGTTGATCGGCCAGGTCTACCTGGACCTGTACGCGCGCAGCGGCAAGCGCCCCGGCGCCTGGATGGACGAGGTGCGCAGCCGCTGGGCGCGGCCGGACCTGGCCGGCAGCGGCGCCGAGCAGATCCCGGTGGCGCACCTGGTCTGCAACTTCCCGCAGGGCGCGGACGGCAAGCCGGCGCTGCTCACCCACGACGACGTGACGACGCTGTTCCACGAATGCGGCCACGGGCTGCACCACCTGCTCACGCGCGTGGCGGAACTGGGCGTGTCGGGCATCTCCGGCGTCGAGTGGGACGCGGTCGAGCTGCCCAGCCAGTTCATGGAGAACTTCTGCTGGGAGTGGGAGGTCATCCAGCAGCTGTCGGCCCATGTGGACACCGGCGAGCCGCTGCCGCGGGCGCTGTTCGACAAGATGCTGGCGGCCAAGAACTTCCAGGCCGGCCTGCAGACGCTGCGCCAGATCGAGTTCGCGCTCTTCGACATGCGGCTGCACGCCGAGCCCGGCGCCGAGACCCGGGTGCAGGAAGTGCTGGACGAGGTGCGGGCCGAGGTGACGGTGCTGCCGCCGCCGGCGTTCAACCGCTTCCAGCACAGCTTCTCGCACATCTTCGCGGGCGGCTATGCGGCGGGTTACTACAGCTACAAGTGGGCCGAGGTGCTATCCGCCGATTGCTGGAGCGCGTTCGAGGAGGAAGGCGTGTTCAACCCGGCGACCGGCCGGCGCTACCTGGACGAGATCCTGTCGATGGGCAGCGTCCGCGACGCGATGGACAACTTCAAGGCCTTCCGCGGCCGCGAGCCGCAGATCGACGCGCTGCTGCGGCATCAGGGCATGGCCTGAGGCCGGGCCGGCGGCGACGCCGCCGCCGGCTTCTTCCACGGCACGGTCTGGATCAGGCGCCGGGCGTCCTCCGCCGGCAGCGCCTGGGCGAACAGCCAGCCCTGTGCCATCTCCACGCCGAGCGTTTCCAGTAGCGCGGCCTGCGCCTGCGTCTCGACGCCTTCGGCCAAGGTCCGCCAGCCGCGCGCGCGGGCCAGGCCCACGATCGTGCGCACGACCTCCAGCGCCTCGCCGCCCTCGCCCAGCCGCGTGACGAAGCTCCGGTCGATCTTCAGCGTGTCGACCGGGAAGCGGTGCAGATGGGCCAGGGAGGACTGCGCGCTCCCCACGTCGTCGATCGAGAGCCGCAAGCCCAGGCCCGCCAGCGCCTGCAGCAGCTCGGCGTGGCGCTGCGGCCAGGCCATCGCGGCGCGCTCGGCGACCTCCAGGCGCAGTTGCGAAGGCGACACCTCGCCGAGCGCCTTGAGCGCCTCGCGCGCGTCGGCGAGCAGCACGTCGCCCTGCGCCAGCTGCGCGGTCGACAGGTTGATCGCGACCTCGCCCTTGAAGCCGATCTCGCGCCAGCGCCGCAGCTGCAGCGCGGCCTCGATCAGCGTCCAGCGGCCGATGGCCATGAGGTGGCCGCTCTCCTCCGCCGCCGGGATGAGGTCGTCAGGCAGCACCGGGCCGCGGCTGGGATGCCGCCAGCGGATCAGCGCCTCGAAGCCGAGCAGCGCGCGGTCCGACAGCCTGACGATCGGCTGGTATTCCAGTTGGAACTCCCCCGCCTGCAGGCCGCGCTCGAGGTCCTCGCGCAGCGCGCGCCGGGACGCCTCGACGCGCGGCTGCGTCGGGTCGAACAGGCGCGCGTGGCCCGTGCCGGCGGCCTTGGCGCGAGCCAGCGCGCTTTCGGCGGCGGCAAGCAGGTCGTCCGGGCTGAAGTTGCCCTGCCCCGTGAAGGCCCACCCCGCGCTGGCGGTCAGGCGGTGCGCGCCGGTTCTCGAGCCCGCGCTCGCTTCCTCGATCGTCTCGAACAGGAACGGCTCCTCGATGCGCGCCAGCGCCCATTCGGGCACGCGGTCGACCAGCGCGCCGGCCTCGATGCGGGCGTCGAAGAGCACGCCGAACTGGTCCGCGCCGAGCCGCGCGACCACGCGGCCCGCGCGCGCCGCCCGGCCCGTGCCGCCGGCCAGGCGCCGGGCGCATTCGACCAGCACCGCGTCAGCGGCGACCGGCCCCTGGCGCTCGACGAACGCGCGGAAATCGTCCAGGCCCAGCAGCACCAGGCCGATCGGCACGCCGGGGGTCGGATTCGCCAGGCGCTGCGCGATCAGCTCCATGAACAGCGCTCGGTTCGGCAAGCCAGTCAGGCGGTCGCGCAGCGCGTCCTGCTCAGCCTGCTCGTGCAGACGCTCCTGCTCGCTGAGGTCACTGAGGGCGCCGGCCATGCGCACCGGCTTGCCGTCGCGCCTCACCGCGACGCCGCGCGCGAGCAGTGCGCGCCGCTGGCCGCCCTGCTCGAAGCGCAGGACATGGTGGAACTGCAGGCTGCGGCCCTGCAGGTGCGCGTCGAGCTCAGCGCGGAAGAGGCCGGCGGCCGCGTCGTCCAACGGACGCGTGAAGCGCGCGATGCCGTCCGGCCGTTCGTTCGACCGAGCACCGGCACCGGCACCAGCATCAGTACCTGCACCGGTAGCAGCGCCAGCAGCGGCGCTTGCACGGGCACTGGCACCGACAGCTGCGTCACTGCCGCCGCCCGCACCGCTCGCCGCGTCGCCCATCAGCGCCAGCCATCGCGCCGACACCTCCAGCCGGTCCGTCGCGATGTCCCAGTCCCAGAGGCCGTCGTTGGCGCCCTGCGCGGCGAGCACATGGCGTTCCTCGCTGAGTTTCAGGCGACGCCACGCCGCCCGCCGTCGCGACCAGGCGGCAAGCCCGCGCAGGCTGAGCGCGCCCGCGCTCGCCGCGGCGACCCCCAGCAGCGGATGGCCGAGCGCGAGCACAAGGAAGCGGTCCTCGAAGGCCCACTGCGCCGCAGCCAGGCCGCCGCCCACCAGCAGCGCGACGCCAAGCAGTCCGAGCCACAACCGGCCGCGCGCCAGAAGCGCCGCGCACAGCAGCGGCAGCGCCAGCAGCGCGGCCAGTTCCGCGAGCGGAGCCCAGGACGGTCGCGTCAGCGTGCGGCCGGTCAGGAGGTTGTCGACGACGGTCGCGAGCCGTTCCGCGTCGGGCAGAGCGGCGTCGAACGGCGTGGGAGTAGCGGCGCCAGCCCCGCGCGCCGACACGCCCAGGATCACGATGCGGTGGCGCAGCGCCTCGTCGGGCACCTTGCCGTCGAGCAGGTCGGCCAGCGACACCGACGGAAAGGTGCCGGCCAGGCCGTAGGGATTCAAGCCCTGGCGCGACAGCAGGTCCAGCGGCACGCGCAGCGTGCCCCAGCGCAGGTCGCGGCTCCAGCGCAGCGTCGCCTCGGACCAGGGCTGGCGCATCGCGTCGCCGGCGATGCGCAGCGCCAGCGACGGATAGGCCGCGCCGTCCAGCGGCAAGGCCGGCAACTCGTGACGCACCGCGCCGTCGGCCTCGCGCACCAGCTGCACATGGCCCAGCGACTTCGCCGCCGACAGCAGCGGCTCCGGCGGCGCGTCCGCGCGCGTCGGGCGCAGCGCGCTGCGGGGCTCGCCCTCGACGTTGAGGAAGGCCTGGGCGCGCAGCGCGGGCGGTACGGCCGCGGCTGGCTCGAGTGCCGGCGCTTCGGCTGGGGGCAAGGGGGCGGTGGGCGAGGCGGATGCCGCGGAGATCGTGGCGGTCGGCAGCGCGAACGGCAGCAGCACCGGCGCGCCGCCGCGCATGGCGGCCGCCAGCGCGGCGTCGCCGTCGGGCCGCGCGCCCTGCATCGGCAGGTCGATCGCGATGAGGCGAGGCTGAGCGGCCTGCACCCGCGCGATCGCCTCGGCGAGCAGCGGTCGCGCCGGCGCCATGCTGCCGAAGCGCGCGGCGCTGGCGTCATCGAACTGCACCAGCGTGATCGGATAGGTCGTGCCGGGCGCGAGCCGACCGCGCCACTGGGTTTGCGCGTCCTGCACGAGGCCGTCGAGCCGCGCGATCGGTCCGGCCTGCGGGCGCGCGAACCACAGCAGCGCGACGACCGCCGTCACCGCCAACGCCAGCACCGCTTGGGCCCAGGCCCAGCGCGAAGGCCATCGCAGCGCGCCGCGTTGCGGGGCCCGCATGCCTCGCGGTCCGTTCGATCCAGCCCTCATCTCGCGTGTCATCGTCCCTCGCTTCATGGCGCGCCCGTGGGCGGCTTCATTGCCCCGCCCGCATCATCGCCGCGCCGCATCCTAGGCGAAGGCCCCCGGCTTCCCAACACCGCGTGCGCGGGGCGCGCCGGCCCGACGACGCGATGCGGCCTTGTCCGACAGACCTCCCCCCGCCCCGCCCTTAAGGTGGATCAACGACCCTTCGGTCGAGCGATGGAGTTCGCCATGCGTTCCCTCCCGTCCCTCTTCCATGCCGGACGTCCGAGGCACGGTCGCCACGGCCCCGGCCATCATGGCGTGATGTTCTGGCTGTCCCATGCGGCACTGCTGCTGGGGCTGCTGCTGCTCGCGACGGAGGTCTCGGCGCAGCAAGGCGCGGGCCTGCGTGCCCAGTACGAGCAGCTCGCGCCGCAGCTGGCGCGCAGTCCCTTCCAGCGGCCGATCGTCCTGAGCTCGGTGAACGACACCGAACGGCCCACCGGCGAGATGCATGCCGTCGTCCAGCACAACTTCGCGACGCTGGCCGGCGCGCTGCGCGACGCCGGGGCGTGGTGCGATGTGCTCACGCTGCCGGCCAACGTCAAGCGCTGCGCGGTCGAGGACGACGCCGCACCCGGCGCGACGCTGCACATGGCGATCGGTCGCAAGTTCGACCAGCCGATCGAGGATGCCTATGCGCTCGACTTCCGCTTCCAGGTGCTGGCGGCGCAGCCGCAGTACCTGCTCGTCGAGATGAGCGCGAACAAGGGACCGATGGGGACCAGCCACTACCGGCTCACGCTGGAGGCGGTGCCGCTGGACGCCAGGCGCAGCTTCGTGCGGCTGCGGTATGCCTACATGAACAACTTCGCCGCGCGGGTGGCGACGAATGCCTATCTGGCGACCTCGGGCCGGGACAAGGTCGGCTTCACCGTGGTCGGCCGCGAGGAGGATGGTCAGCCGCGCTATGTCGGCGGGATCCAGGGCATCGCGGAACGCAACACGATGCGCTATTTCCTGGCGATCGAGTCCTACCTCGACACGCTGTCCACGCCCGCCGACCAGCGGCTGGACCGGAGACTGCGCGATTGGTTCGCGGCGACCGAGCGTTATGCGCGACAGCTGCATGAGCAGTCGCTCGAGGAGTATGTGGCGATGAAGCACAAGGAGGCACGCCGGCAGGTCGCGATGGCGCCGGGCGAGTGAGGGTGTCAGCGCGTCGAGCGGCCCATCTCTCTGGCGGCGAACTGCGCACCCACCAGCACCGAGGCCATCAGCCACAGCGGCGCCGCCGCGACGCTGATCGCGGCCAGCGCGCCGAAGCCCAGCGGCATCGCCACCGTCGCGCCGTTGGACGCCAGCATCCGTAGCCCCAGCGCCTGGCCGTGTCGGTCGGGCGGCGTGACCTGGTGCATCGTCGCCAGCACCATCGGCTGCACCGCGCCAAGCGCCAGCCCCAGCACCGCCGAGCCCGCCATCAGCCCCAGCGTGCCGGGCAGCCAGGCATAGACGATCAGCGTCACGGTGGCGATGGCCATCGCCGCGCGCAGCGCCTTGACCTCGTCGATGTGATGGGCCCAGCGCACGATGGCCAGACGGACCAGCGTCGCCGCGGCGGCGAAGCTTCCCAGCACCAGGCCGATGCTCGAGGCCGACAAGCCCTTCGCGTGGCCGACGACCGGGACGACGAAGCTGTGGGCATCCCAGCACGAGGACATCGCGACGTTCACGATCAGCAGGTTGCGCAGGCCGGGGTCCTTCAGCAGGTCCCAGGCGGGTCGCGGCTTGGCGCCGGTCGCCAGCGGCGCCGGGGCCTGCCGCGGCACGCGCAGCGCCACCGCCCAGGCCGCCAGCGGCAGCAGGGTCGACAGCACCAGCGCGGCGCTGAAGCCCGCCAGGTCGATGACGATGCCGGTGATCACCGGCGCCAGCGCGTTGGACAGCGCCGGCCCCAGCGCCACCCAACTGAACACGCGCTTGAGCTGCGAGGCATCGCGGGCCATCAGGCCGGCCTCGCGCTGGATCGCAACCGCGGAGACGGCGACCGCGCCGCCACAGAGCAGGCAGCCCAGCGCCAGCAGCCACAACCAGCCCAGCAGCTGCGCGGCCAGCGCCAGCACCGCGCCGGCGAAGGCCATCGCCACGCCGATGCCGACCGGCCGATGAAAGCCGTGGCGGTCGGCCAGCCGGCCGGCCCACATCGACAGCCCCAGCGGCGCGACCGCGAACAGGCTCAGCAGCACGCCGACGAAACCACCACCGTAGCCCTGGTGCAGCACCCACAGCGTCGCCGCGACCCGTGTCGTGGCCATGCACGCATGCACCGCCACCAGCGAGGCGATCACCGCCGCGAAGCCGACGCTCAGGCCGGTGTACCCCGCCACCGGAGTCGGCGTTGGCATTGGCGGAGTCTGCAAATCCACCGAAGGACTCGGGGCGTCGATCGCGTCTGCGTTCGTGCAGACAGGCGCGGGCCCGCGAGGAGCACTGGCCGTTGGCCCGGCGTCTGCGACGCGGTCGACCGTCGTGCCGACAGGCGCGGGCCCGGGCGCACGCGGGGGCGTCAAGCCGGGCCGGTCGCTCATCCGGCGGCGCCTTCCTCGTCGGGCGCGTCCGTGGCGCCGAGCTGCAGCACGCGGGACATCTGGTCCTCGGGCAGCGCCTCGACCGTCTTGAGCCGGCGCGTCATCGCGCGGGTGCGGACCTCGGCGGCATCGATCGTGTTGCTCGCTTCCTCGAGCTTCTTCTTCGTCTTGGCCAGCACGTCGCCGAACTTGCCGAACTCCGTCTTCACCGCCGACAGCACCTCCCACACCTCCGCCGAGCGCTTCTCCAGCGCCAGCGTGCGGAAGCCCATCTGCAGGCTGGACAGCGTCGCCAGCAGCGTCGTCGGGCCGACCAGCATCACCTTGTGCTCGCGCTGCAGCGCCTCGCTCAGGCCGGGGCGACGCAGCGCCTCGGCATACAGGCCCTCGGTGGGCAGGAACAGCAGGGCGAAGTCGGTCGTGTGCGGCGGGCCCAGGTACTTCTCGCGGATGGTCTTGGCTTCCAGCCGCAGCCGCGTTTCGATCGCCCGGCCGGCCAGTTCCGCCGCCGGCGCGTCGGCGCGCTCCTGCGCCTCCAGCAGGCGCTCGTAATCCTCGCGCGGGAACTTGGCGTCGATCGGCAGCCAGATCGGCTTGCCGTCGTCGCGCTGACCGGGAAGCTTCAGCGCGAATTCGACGCGCCCGCCGCTGCCCGGCACCGTCTCGACGTTGGCCGCGTACTGCTCCGGCGTGAACACCTGTTCCAGCAGCGCCGCCAGCTGCACCTCGCCGAAGATCCCGCGCGTCTTGACGTTGGTCAGCACCCGGTTCAGCGAACCCACATCGCGCGCCAGCGTCTGCATCTCGCCCAGGCCCCGGTAGACCTGCTCCAGCCGCTCGGCGACCTGCTTGAAGCTCTCGCCCAGGCGCTGCTCCAGCGTCGCGTGCAGCTTCTCGTCGACGGTCGCCCGCATCTGCTCGAGCTTCTTCTCGTTGTCCTGCTGGATCGACTGCAGCCGGGCCTCCACCGTGCGACGGGTTTCCGCCAGGCCGGTCTCGTTGCGCTGGGCCAGCGCCTGCAACTGCTCGGTCAGCACCGTGGTCGTGCGCGCGGCGGCGGCGTCCTGCGCCTCGCGCGCGGTCGCGGCCTGCTGCGCCAGCGACTGCTGCAGCTGCGCCAGCTGCACGCGGAAGGCGTCGATCTGCTCGTTCTGCGAGCGCGCCGTATCGCCGCCCTGCGTCAACAGCGCCTGCTGGAACTGGGTCAGCGTCGTCAGCGTCTCCTGGCGCAGGCCGGCGTTCCCGCGGCCGACTTCCTCGCGCAGGCCGGTGTTCACGCGACCCAGTTCATCGCGCAGCGCCCGCTCCAGGCGCTCCAGGCGTTCCCCGGACTGCTGCAGCAGCGGGCCCATGGTCGCCGCCGGATCCGCGCCGGACTGTCGTCGCAGCGCGAGCCAGACGGCGATGAGGAGGATCACGATCACCCCGGAGAGGGCGAGATGCAGCAGGTCAACGAAAGTCATCGAGCGATTCTCTCAGCGCCAGCCGCCCCTCCCGCAAGCCACACCCACAACCGATGCAGTCCGCCACACCCAAGCCGTGGCAGGACGCCGATGGTGGGGGACGGCATGGCTTGGGGTTCAGGCGCTTGCCGCCTGCGGCCCCATGCCATGGCGGCCAGCGCGCCGTCCATCGCAGGTAGGCGCCCTCACCCCCGCAGCACTTCCGGATTCAACGCCGTCGGCGGCACCCCACCCGTGAGCGCTGCGATCAGGTTGTCGACGGCGAGGTTGCTCATCGCCCGCCGCGTCGCGATGGTGGCGCTGGCGATGTGGGGCGTGAGCACCACGTTCTCGCACGCGAGCAGGTCGGGATGCACGGTCGGCTCCCCTTCGAACACGTCCAGGCCCGCCGCGGCGATGGTGCCGGCCTTGAGCTCCGCCGCGAGCGCCGCGTCATCGACGACCCCGCCGCGCGCGATGTTGGTGAGCGTCGCTGTCTTCTTCATCAAGCGGAGCTCGCGCTCGCCGATCAGGTGGTGCGACGACGCGCTGTAGGGCACCACGATGATCAGGTGGTCCGCGCGTCGCAGCAATTCGTCCTTTTCGACCCACTGCGCACCGAGCGGTGCTTCCTGGTCGGCCGGCAGGCGCGAGCGGTTGTGATACAGCACCGGCATGCCGAAGCCCAGGTGCCCGCGCCGCGCGATCGCCGCGCCGATGCGACCCATGCCGAGCACGCCCAGCGTCGCGCCGTGCACGTCGGCGCCGGCGAACATGGTCACCGACCATTGTTTCCACTCGCCGCGGCGCAGGAAGTGTTCGCTCTCGGTGATGCGGCGCGCGGTCGCCATCATCAGCGCGAAGCCGAAGTCCGCGGTGGTTTCGGTCAGCACGTCCGGCGCGTTGGTCACGACGACGCCGCGCGCGGTGCAGGCGGCCACGTCGATGTTGTTGTAGCCCACGGCCATCGTGCAGACGGCTTTCAGTTGGGGGCAGGCGTCGAGCAGCTTCGCGTCGATCCGGTCGCCGCCGGCGATGTACGCGCCGGCCTTGCCCTGCAGGCGGCGGATCAGTTCGTCCTGGGACCAGCCCGTGTCGCTGTCGTTGGCCTCGACCTCGAAGTGAGGGCGCAGCCGGTCGACGATGTCGTCGAAGGTCTTGCGGGCCACCAGGACGCTGGGCTTGCTCATGGGCGCATCTCCGTGCAGGAAAGCGCCAACTGTAGGCCGAGGGTCCCGGGAGGCTGCACGCGGATCGCCCACCTCGGCGTCCGCGTGTCCCTCACTCGAGGAAGCGGGTGAACGCGGCCACCGGATCGCGCTCGGTGACCAGCGTGTTCTCGATCGCCGCCGGGTCCGCGTAGCCCAGCGACATCCCGCAGACCACCTGCTGGTTGGGCGCGAGGCCCAATTCCTCGGCGATCACGCGGTGGAACTGGGTGAAGGCCGCCTGCGGGCAGGTGTGCAGGCCGCGGCCGCGCGCCGCCACCATGATGTTCTGCAGGAACATGCCGTAGTCCAGCCAGCTGCCCTGCTGCATCACCCGGTCGATGGTGAACATCAGGCCCACCGGCGCGTCGAAGAAGCGGTAGTTGCGGCCGTGCTGCTCATGCATGCGCAGCTTGTCGCCCTTGGTGATGCCCAGCAGCCCGTACAGGTCCCAGCCGACCTTGCGGCGGCGATCGATGTAGGGCGAGACCCACTCGCGCGGGTAGTAGGCGTACTCCTCGCTGTGGGTGGCCAGTTCCTCCGGGTCGTCGTAGACCGACTGGATGCGCGCCACCAGCCGGTCCTTCGCGCCGCCGGTGAGCACATGGACCTGCCAGGGCTGGGTGTTGGTGCCCGAGGGCGCCCGCGCCGCCACGGCCAGCAGTTCCTCGATCAGCGCGCGCGGCACCGGCGTGGGCAGGAAGGCGCGCATCGAGTGGCGGGTCACGATGGCGGCGTCCACCGCCGCGGATTGCTCGGGCGTGGGTGGCGTGAACGGATTGGGCAGCGGGTCGGGCAGGGTCATGGCATCTCCAGCGCTCGCAGCGCTTGCTGGTAGGTGTCGGGCAGCGCGTCCACCGGGCGGCGCGTCTCCCGGTCGACATAGACGTGGACGAAGTGCCCGCGCGCGGCGCACAGCGGCTCGCCCTCGGCGAACAGGCCGATCTCGTAGCGGACGCTGGAACGGCCGCGCTTCGTCACCCGCAGGCCGGCTTCCACGAGTTGCGGGAAGGCCAGCGAGGCGAAGAAGTTGCAGTGCGTCTCGATGACCAGGCCGATGACGGTGCCATGGTGCAGGTCCAGCGCGCCCTGCTCGATCAGATAGCGGTTCACCGCCGTATCGAACAGGCTGTAGTAGACGACGTTGTTCAGATGGCCGTAGACGTCGTTGTCCATCCAGCGCGTGGGCACCGGCTGGAAACGGGCGAAGGCCTGGCGCGGCTCGGGGGCCGGGCGTGGCTCGGGCGTGGAGGCGTCGGAGCGGTTGGCGGACATGGCGGCGATTCTTCCACCGCCGCGCGGGGTCAGGTGTCGCGCGGGCTACTGTCGCACCAGCGCGCCCAGGCCTGCGCCGCCGCGCCCAGCGTGCGCATCTGCACCTCGACGGTCACGGCCAGGTCCTCGCCGTAGCCGCCGGCCATGCTCAGCGCCACCGGGATGCGGCGCTCGACCAGCGCGTCCAGCACCATCCGGTCGCGACGCAGCAGCCCGTCCGCGCTGAGCTTGAGGCGGCCGAGCCGGTCGCCCTCGTGCGGATCGGCGCCGGCCAGGTAGAAGGCCAGCCCCGGCGGGCGGTCGGCCAGGCGCCGCCAGACCTCGGCCAGCGCGGTCTGCAGCGCGTCCAGGTAGACCGCGTCCCCGCAGGCGTCGGGCAGGCCGACATCCAGGTCGCTCGCCTCCTTGCGGAAGGGGAAGTTCTTCTCCCCGTGGACGGAGAAGGTGAACACGCTGTCGTCGTCCTGGAAGATGCTGGCCGTGCCGTTGCCCTGGTGGACGTCCAGGTCCACCACCAGCACCCGCAGGCCGGGGCGCCCCGGATGGCGGCGGTGCCACTCCGCCTGCATCAGGCGCGCGGCCACCGCCACGTCGTTGAAGACGCAGAAGCCGCTGCCCTTGTCCGCATACGCATGGTGCGTCCCGCCCGCCAGGCTGGCGGCCACGCCCTCTTCCAGGGCGGCCCGGGCCGCCGCGATCGTCGCCCCGACCGAGCACAGCGAGCGCCGCGGCAGCGCCGGTCCCCAGGGGAAGCCGATCTCGCGCTGCGCCGCCGCGCTCAGGGTGCCGTGCATCACGGCGTCGATGTAGTCCGGCGTGTGCACCAGCGCCAGCGCCTCGATCCCGGCCGCCTCGGCCACCCGCGGCCGCATCACGCCGGGCTCGCGCTCCACCCGCTCGCGCAGCATCTGGTACTTGGACTGCGGGAAGCGATGCCCGGGCGGCAGGGCCAGCGTCAAATGGTCGTAATGGAAGGCAAGCATGGTCCGGGACGCTAGCAGAGCCCGCTGTGCCGCGCCGCCGGGGCCGGTTTCCCGGATTTTGCTGCGATGCACAAAAAATGCTTGCAATCGTCGTCGACGGTCCTATACTGAGTTCATGCTGCACCGCAACAAAGGTCAGCAACGGCGCTCAGCCTGCCGCATTTCCCCTGGCTGACATCACTCTCAAAGGAGATCTCGCATGCTGACCGCTGACCAAGTGCTCGACCAACAAAAGAACCTGCAAGCTTCCCTGTTCGGCCTGACGGCCAAGGCCTTCGAAGGCTACGAGAAGCTGGTCGAGCTGAACCTGCAGGTCGCCAAGACCGCGCTCGGCGAAGCCGCCGAAACCGCCCAGCAGGCCATCACGGTCAAGGATCCGCAGGAACTGTGGGCCCTGCAGGCCTCGCTGCTGCAACCGACCGCCGAGAAGGCCGTCGCCTACAGCCGTCACCTGTACGACATCGCCTCGTCGACCTCGTCGGAATTCGTCAAGCTGGCCGAGTCGCAAGTCGCCGACGCCCAGGTCAAGTTTGGCGCCGTCGTCGACAACGCGACCAAGAACGCCCCGGCTGGCACGGAAAATGCTGTTGCTTTGGTGAAGTCGGCGGTCGCCGCGGCCAACAACGCTTACGAAAGCCTGCACAAGGCTGCCAAGCAGGCCTCCGAGATCGCTGAATCGAATTTCAACGCCGTGACCAGCACGGCGGTGAAGGCCACCCAGAACGCCACCCGTACCGCCAAGCGCGCCACGGCCTGAGCGTTCCGAGAGTTGCCGCAACGGTTGTCTCCTCGGTACCCAAGGAAGCTTGGCTTCCCAAGTGCCCTTCAAGCCCAGCTTCATGCTGGGCTTTTTTTTGGGCGCGGATCAATCGCCTGACGACACCATCGGCGTCGTCGCGTTCGCCCCGGAAGCGAAGCGGGCGAACTGGTCCGCCACGTCGCGCAGCACGCCCTGCACGGTGAATTCGCGCAGCGCCTCGCGGTCGTACAGCGGGTAACGCGGCAGGCCGATCACCATCATCAGGTAGCCCATGGTGCGCACCGACATCTGGTCGCAGATCAGCCGGATCGCGGTTTCATCGGGCTCGAAGCCCTCCGGCGCGCAGGCCGCCACCCGCTCCCGCATCAGGCCCAGCAGCCGGTTGTAGACCGGTTGCTGCGATTGGCCGATCTCCTCGAGCGAGCCGGTCTGGGTCAGCGACATGTAGATCATCCGGAACTGCTCCGGATGTCGCTCCCAGAAGTCCAGCAGGCAGCGGGTGTGCGCCTCCAGCACCTTGCGCGGGGCGCGCTGGTCCTTGGAGGCGTCCAGCAGCTCGTCGGTGAGCGCCTCGAAGACCTCGATCCACAGCCCGTCCAGCAGCGCCTTCTTGCTCTCGAAGTAGCTGTAGATCGCCATCGTCGAGATCCCCAGCTCCTGCGCCAGGCGCCGCATGCTCAGCGCCTCCACGCCTTCGTCCCGGTAGATCTTGCGAGCGCGCTCCAGCATCTCGCGCTTGAGCGCGGCCATCTCGGCGGGGCCGCGGCGCAGCCGGGGCCGCTCGCGGTCGGTGTGCTGATCGATGTGTGCCACGGCGTTCCTGCATCCAAAGGTTATTGTCGGCGTACGTTATCTCACGCTGGCGACCGCATCCAATCCTCGTGAACCCGCGCGGGGCGGGACCTTCGTCATTGCGTACACGTACGCAAAAAGCTGACCCCAACCCCTCCTCGCGGGCCGACGGCGACCGGCGCTTCCTGTCCAAGGGCAAAACGCGCGCCACGGGCACCGGCGCTGCTGCCAGGCCGAGCCCGGCACCGGGGCATACTCGCGGCCCATGGCCACCCGCACCCCGATCTTCTTCGCCAGCGCCGCCGAGTTCCGCGACTGGCTCGACCAGCACGCCGCCACGGCCATCGAGGTCGTGGTCGGCTTCCACAAGCGCGCCACCGGCGAACCCAGCCTCGCCTGGCCGGAGTCGGTCGACGAGGCGCTCTGCCATGGCTGGATCGACGGCGTGCGCACCCGCATCGACGACAAGCGCTACAAGATCCGCTTCACGCCGCGCAAGGCGGTGTCGATCTGGAGCGCGGTCAATATCGCCCGCGCCGAGGCGCTGATCCAGGAAGGTCGCATGAAGCCGGCCGGGCTGGCCGCCTTCGAGCGCCGCCAGGAGGAGCGCTCGCGGGTTTATGCGTTCGAGCAGCCCAAGGAACTGGTGGAACTGACGCCGGCCCACGAGGTCGTCTTCATGCGGCATCCGGCCGCCTGGGCCTTCTTCCAGCAGCAGCCGGACGGCTACCGCCGCACCAGCATCTGGCACATCCTCAGCGCGAAGAAGCCCGAGACCCAGCTGGCCCGGCTGAACAAGCTGATCGAGGCCAGCGCGCGCGGCGAGCGCCTCTAGGCGCCCCGCTCCCGCCGATCAGCGCGTCTTCGCGGCGATCTTGCGGCGTATCTCCGGCAGCATCGCCGTCGCCACCTCGCGGCCGAGCGTGATCGCGCGGCGCCGGGTGCTGAAGTCCGAGCCGCTGAAGCCGTCCAGCTTGGGCCGCAGCACCACGTCGGCGCCCTGCAGCTCGTACTGGTTGATCGACTTGCCCATGATCGAGAAGGTCTGCAGCAGCATGCGCATCGCGTCGCCGGGGATCTTGGGATCGGGCGGCTCGCCGATGTCGACGGCGATGACCAGTTCCGCGCCCATCTGCCGGGCGAAGCGCACCGGCACCGGCGCCACCAGGCCGCCGTCGACGTACTCGCGGTTGCCGATCTTCACCGGCTGGAACACCGCCGGCACCGCGCTGGACGCCCGCACCGCGGTGCCCACGTCGCCCTGGCGGAACAGGATGGGCGAGCCGTCGCCCAGGTCGGTCGCGACGATGCCCAGCGGCAGCGGCAGCTGTTCCAGCCCGCGGTTGCCGGTCATCTGCCGGACGTAGCGCGCCAGCGCCTCGCCGCGGATCAGGCCGCGCATCGGGAAGGTCCAGTCGGTGATCGCGCCCTCGTCCATCGCCTCGGCGACGGTCTGCAGCTCCTTGCCGCTGCGCCCCGCCGCGTAGAGCGCCCCCACCAGGCTGCCGGCCGAGGTGCCGCAGACCAGGTCGACCTTGATGCCGCTTTCCTCCAGCACCTGGATCACGCCGATGTGGGCGAAGCCGCGCGCGGCGCCGCCACCCAGCGCCAGGCCCAGGCGCGGGGGCCTGGGCACCGGCTTGGGCGTGACCGGCGTGGGCAGCTCGGGGTCGGGCGTGGTCACCACCGGCGTCGGCGCGCTGGTGGGCGACAGCGTCGTGCAGCCGCCCAGCGCGCTCAGGCCGACGGCGCCGGCGGCGAGCAGCCAGCGGCGACGGGACGGCTCGGGCGGCAGGCCGGCGGATTTGGTAGGGTCGCGGTCGTCTCGGAACATGGCGCGGGATTCTAGGGAAACGCTGTAGCGATCCTGTTGCCAGGCGCACGCACAATCCCGGCCCGCAAGCGGAGAGCCCATCGATGAATGACAAGAGCGCCAAGGACAGCCACCGCCGACCCGGCGCGCCCCGACGCTGGTTGGTGCGGGCCCTGATCGGGCTGCCGCTGCTGCTGATCGCGCTGGCGCTCGGCGTCTGGACCAGCGTGCGCGCCAGCCTGCCGCAGCTCGACGGCGATGCCGCGATCCCCGGCCTGAGCGCGCCGGTGAGCCTGGGCCGCGACGCGCTCGGCACGCTGGTCGTCGAGGGCCGCACGCGGCTGGACGTGGCGCGCGGGCTGGGCTTCGCCCATGCGCAGGAACGCTTCTTCGAGATGGACCTGACGCGCCGCTCGGCCGCCGGCGAGCTGTCCGCGCTGTTCGGGGACAAGGCGCTGGAGCGCGATCGCACGCGGCGCGTGCATCGGCTGCGGGCGCGGCTGACCGATCGCTTCGAGCAGCTCTCCGGCGAGGACCGGCTGCTGCTGCTGGCCTACACCGAGGGCGTCAACGCCGGGCTGCATGCGCTGCCGATGCGGCCCTGGCCCTACCTGCTGCTGCGCGCGCGGCCGCAGGACTGGACGCCGGTGGACTCGCTGCTGGTGATCGCGGAGATGTACTTCATGTTGCAGGGGTCCAGCTTCGAGGCCGGCTTCGAGCGCGCGGTGCTGCGCGAGCGCGCCGGCGACGCGGTCTTCGACTGGCTCAGCCCGCGGGGCGGCCGCTGGGACGCGGCGCTCGACGGCAGCCAGCTGCCGCCGCCGCCGATGCCGACGCCCGAGCAGCTGGACCTGCGTCGCGCTCCAGCGCCCAAGGCGCCGGCCAGCGCGTCCGTCCCCGGTCCCGCGGCCTCGCCGACGAGCGCCCGCGCGGAGCCGCCGGTGCTGGGCAGCAACAACTGGGCGGTCGCCGGTTCGCGCTCGACGCACGGCGGCGCGATCCTGGCCGACGACATGCACCTGGGCCTGGGCGTGCCGGCGATCTGGTACCGCGCGCAGTTCCAGATCGGCAGCGGCGCGAACGGCCTGCGCGCCGCCGGCGTGACGCTGCCGGGCCTGCCGGCGATGGTCGTCGGCAGCAACGGCGCGGTGGCCTGGGGCTTCACGAATGCCTACGGCCAGTGGTTCGACTGGGTCGAGGTGCCGCCCGACGCCAAGACCTCGACGCACACCGAGACCCTGGAGGCCCACGGCGGCCCCGCGGTGACGCTGACGGTCAGCGAGATCGACGGCGCGCCGATCGTGGCCAGCGACGGCGAGCGCCGCTTCGCGCTGCACTGGGTGGCGCATCAGGGGGCGGCCTACAACCTCGAGCTGGACCGGATGCTGCGGATGCGCCATGTCAGCGACGCGCTGGCGCTGGCGCAGCGCGCCGGCATGCCGCACCAGAACCTGATCGCCGCCGACCGCGACGGCCAGATCGGCTGGACCATCGCCGGTCGGTTGTGGGCGCAGCCGGGGCTGCCGGACGGTTTCGGGCGCTTCGTCGCGCCGGGCGCGATGCGCCGGGAGTGGCTCGATCCGGACCGGGCGCCACAGGTGCTCTCGCCGGCGCGAGGCCAGCTGTGGACCGCCAACAACCGCCAGCTGGATGGCGCGCCCGGCGAGTTGCTCGGCGACGGCGGCTTCGATCTCGGCGCCAGCGCGCAGCAGATCCGCGACCGGCTCTCCGCGCGCGACAAGCACGACGAAGCCTCGATCGGCGCGATCCATCACGACGACGAGGCGCGCTTCATGAAGACCTGGGCGGCTCGGCTGCTGGCGGTGGCGCGCAGCGACGCCGCGACCCATCCGACGCACCGCGCGTTCGTGCAGCTGCTCGAGAACTGGAACGGGCGCGCCGACGCGGACTCGGCTGCCTACCGCCTGGTGCGCCAGGCGCGGCTGCGGGTGCTCGATACCTTGTGGGAGGCGTGGACGCTGCCCGCGCTGGGCGATCGGCAGCTCGACCCGAAGCGCCGCATCCGCTGGCGCAACCAGTTCGAATACAGCGCGGCGCGCGCGCTCGACGAGCGTCCCGTGCACCTGCTGCCGGCGGCCTACGCGAGCTGGGATGCGTTGCTGCTGGCGCAGCTGGACGCCGCGGCCCGCGAAATCGCGCCGGACGGCAACCTCGGCGGTGCCACCTGGGGCGCGCAGAACGCCAGTCTCATCCAGCATCCGCTGGCCAAGGCGATCCCGGCGCTGTCGCGCTGGCTGGACATGCCGTCGGTGCCGCAGTCGGGCGACAGCAACCTGCCGCATGTGGCCGGGCCGGCCTTCGGGCAGTCGGAGCGGCTGGTCGTCTCGCCGGGCCGCGAGGAACAAGGCTGGTTGTCGATGGCGGGCGGGCAGAGCGGCCATCCGATGTCGCCGTTCTACGGCGCGGGGCACCAGGACTGGGTCGAGGGCAAGCCCACACCGCTGCTGGCGGGCCCGGTGATCCATCGCATCACGGCGCACCGGGACTGAGCGCGGCCACCGCCCGTCGCAGGACGCGAGCGCCTATCGCGGACTCGGCACCTTGAACACCTGCCGCAGGTAGGCCAGGAAGGTCTGGTCCTCGCACATGGTCTTGCCGGGGCTGTCGGAGAGTTTGGCCACCGGCTGGCCGTTGACGTGGGTCAGCTTGATGACGATGTTCAGCGTCGGCAGCCCCATGTCGTTGCTGAGCTGGGTCCCGATGCCGAAGCCCAGCTGGACGCGGTCCGCGAAATGACGGTACAGCGCCAGCGCCTTGGGCATGTCCAACGCGTCGGAAAACACCAGCCGCTTGGTGTTGGCGTCGATGCGCAGCTGCTCGTAGTGCGCCAGCGCCTTCTCGCCCCATTCCACCGGATCCCCCGAATCGTGGCGCAGCCCGTCGAAGAGCTTGGCGAAGTACAGGTCGAAATCGGCCAGGAACGCGTCCATGCCGATCACGTCGGTGAGCGCGATGCCCAGGTCGCCGCGGTACTCCTGCACCCAGTCCTCGAGCGCCGCCTTCTGGTGGTCGCGCAGCCGCACGCCGGTGGCTTGGTAGGCCTGCAGGTACTCGTGCGCCATCGTGCCGATCGGCACCAGCCCCAATTCCTTGGCCAGCAGCACGTTGGACGTGCCGCGGAAGGTCTCCGGCAGCTCGTCGCGCAGCGTGCGCAGCACCTCCTCGTGCCAGGCGCCGGAGAAACGCCGGCGCAGGCCGAAGTCGAAGAACTGGAACGGGTGGCGGCGCGGCGCCTCGTCACGGACGAAGGCACGGACCGTCTCGACCTTGCGCTTGAGCCGCCGCCGGCCTTCCTCGATCGCCGGCGCGGCATCGAAGCGCCGGAAGTACAGCTCGTTGACCATCGCCAGCACGAAGATCTCGAAGCCCATCACATGCACCTGCGGGCCGCGCACGATGATCTCGAGCCGCTCGCCGTCCGCGCGCACCGAAATGAAATCGCGCTGGAAACGGAAGATGCGCAGCAGGTCGATGAAGTCCGGCTTCATGAAGCGCAGGCCGCGCAGGTAGTCGAGCTCGTCCGGCCTGAAGGTCAGCGCGCACAGGTTGTCCAGTTCTCGCTCGAGGTCGGCCAGCAGCGTCGCGAGCGGGTACTGCGGCGTGTTGCGGCAGGCGAAGCGGTACTCGGCCTGCGCCTGCGGATGCCGGTGCAGCATCGCCTGCCACATCGTGAACTTGTAGAGGTCGGTCTCCAGCAGGCTGCGGATCACCGGCGGCGAGGTGTCGGAACGGCTCATGGGCGGCGACTGTACCGCCGCCTTCCCGCCCCTGCTTCCGGCGCTCACCCAGGCCCTTGCCCCGGCCCTCAACCCTGGCCCTACCTCGGCCCTGCCCCGCCTTCACTCCAGCACTCGGCGATGATCGCCCCCTGGTACCTCCGATTCGCCGCCGACGTGTTCCAACGCCCCGCCTTCCTCCCTGTCTCGTCCCGAGCCTTCGCGCTGGGCGCCGCCGCGCCGCTGCTGCTCGCCGCCGCGAACGCGCTCGCGCAGCTCCCCGTGGCCATCGAGCAACCGCCCAAGCCCGAGCTCGCGATGAAGATGGTCTACGGCGGCAGCAGCTGGCGCGATGCGCGCGTCGCCGCCTTCTTCGGCGGCCGCTCGCCGACCCTGCGCGCCGAAGTGCGCGAGGTCTTCCGCGCGCGCTACGTCGAGCAGGACGTCGACAAGCTGATGCTGGTCTACCAGCTGACGCCCGGACCGCGCGAGCAGTTCCGCTGCCCGGCCTGCGTGCCGGCGCTCGGCGCGGCGGTGCTGGCCGCCGACGCGCAGGGCCGCTGGCGCCTGCGCGCCAAGGGCCCACTCCTGATGGCCGGCGCGCCGGGCTCGGGCGACGAGGACCTGCAACTGCTGCAGCTCGACGAACAGCGCTGGATCCTGCGCAGCCGGCGCCACGACCAGGACCGCGGCCGCGAGAGCCGCAGCGAGCGCCTGGTGCTGGAGCGCGACGGCGAACTGCAGCTTGGCGCCGAACTCGGCTTCGACGACAAGCCCGGTCCGCAGGCCTGCGGCGCGGGCGCGGCGCCGCAGACCTCGGGCGTCAGCGTGCTGAGCCCCGGCCGCGGCCCGCGCGTGGAGATCGTGCTGCGCTTCAACGAAGGCGACTGCCCGGCGCCGCGCCCGGTGGTGCAGCGCACCCGCATGGAACTGCGCGACGGCCACTTCCAACTCGAGCCCGACGCGCCCGAACCCGACGACGACGCGCCTCCCGCGAAGCGCTGATGCAACGCGTGATGCGCGGCCTGGCGCGGCCGGACGCGGCGTCAGGACAGCTTGTAGGTCTGCAGGTGGATGCTGGTCTCGGTCGCGCCGATGCCCTTGATCAGGCGCACCCGCTCGAGGATCTCCGCCAGCTCGCTGAGGTTGTCGGCGCGCAATTCGGCCAGCAGGTCCCAGCGGCCGTTGGTGTCGAACAGCCCGGCCACGCCGGGCTCGCCCAGCAGGATGCCGACGACCTCGCGGGTGCGGTTGCCCTCGACGGCGATGCTCATCCAGGCGGTGATGTGCGGCTGGGCGACGTCGGCGCGCAGCCGGACGGTGTAGCCGACGATCTGGCCGCTGTCCTCCAGGCGCGTCAGCCGGTTGGTCACCGTCCCCCGCGACACCTTCAGCTTGTGCGCCAGCGTCGCGATGCTGGCGCGCGCGTCCTGGCGCAGCAGCGCGATGAGTTGATGGTCCAGCGTGTCCATGGAGGCTCCCGGAGTCGCGACCGGGCCGCACCATCGTGGCGCATGTCCGGCGCGGATGCGCGTACAGCGCCCAGGGTTAACCCGGATTTCACGTCATTTCGACAGCCGCCGCTGCCGAAATGCCCAATCGGCTTCGATTATTGATCAGTTGTTTGGCTTCCTGCTGACACGCGGATCCGAAGAATGGAGGCATCCCCACTGCCATGAGACGGCCGATGACGACCCGATTGCTCCTCACCTCCGACGTCGCCCGCGTGGTTCGCCACGACGGCCTGGCGCACAGCTTCCGGACCCTGGCCCGCTACATCGCCGACGACTACGTCCGCTGGGCCGAATTCGACAAGAGCGCCCGCGTCGCCAACCATTCCGACGAAGGCGTGATCGAGCTGATGCCGATCTCCGACGCCGCGCTCTACACCTTCAAGTACGTCAACGGTCACCCCAAAAACCACCTCGTGGGCCTGCCCACGGTGATGGCTTTCGGCGTGCTCGCCGATGTCGCGACCGGCACCCCGCAGGTGCTGTCCGAGCTGACGCTCAGCACCGCGCTGCGCACCGCCGCCACCTCTGCGCTCGCCGCGCAACACCTGGCCCGCCGCGACTCGCGCGTGATGGCGCTGATCGGCAACGGCGCCCAGGCGGAGTTCCAGGCCCTGGCCTTCCACCACCTGCTGGGCATCGCCGAGATCCGCCTGTTCGACGTCGACCCGGCGGCGACGGACAAGCTGGTCCGTCACCTGTCGCGCATCGAGGGCCTGACGGTCGTCCGCTGCCGCGACACCGCCGAAGCGGTGCGCGGCGCCGACATCGTCACCACGGTCACCGCCGACAAGCGCAATGCCACCATCCTGACGCCGGAGATGGTCGAGCCCGGCATGCACATCAACGGCGTCGGTGGCGACTGCCCCGGCAAGACCGAACTGCATCGCGGCGTGCTGGAGCGCGCCAGCGTCTTCGTCGAGTACGAGCCGCAATCGCGCATCGAAGGCGACCTGCAGCAGATGCCCGCCGACTTCCCGGTCACCGAGTTCTGGCGCGTGCTGCGCGGCGAGGCCGCCGGCCGGCGCTCGGCGGAGGAGGTCACGGTCTTCGACTCGGTCGGTTTCGCGCTCGAGGACTTCGCCACGCTGCGCTGGCTGCGCGACCGGGCGCTGGCCCTGGGACTGGGCCGCGACCTGGCGCTGGTGCCGGACATGGCCGACCCGAAGGACCTGTTCGGTGAACTGGGCCTGCCGGCGCAGCCCCAAGGCCTCGGCATCGCCACGGGCGCCGCCACGCCGGCCCCGGTGATCGCGCCGCTGGCCGCCTGAGCGCCTTTGCCCGTCGGCGCTCCACGCGCAAGCGAGCCGGTCCTTGGACCGGCTTTTTTTCGTCCGCTCTCGCGTCTGCGTCTGCGTGTGCGTGTGCATCGGCTGGCGTGCGCGGTCTGCGCTCCGAAGATACCGTCAACGCCGCCTTCCACCCACCCGCAGATCCTTCCCCCTTGCATGAGTCAGTCACGACGCCACGCTGCCTGATGGATGCGATTTACGCCCGGGGTTGCCCTTTCAAGAATCCGATTCGCCAGCTTCGCGCTGGCGCTTCTTTTTCAATCCAACGAAAGCAATCCCGCATGAAGTTCTCTCCGTTCCCTTCCCTTCTGGTGCTCGCGCTGGCCGTGGGCGCAGGCGCGGCGCAGGCGCAGGTGTATCTCGAAGCCTCGCTGGGCACCGGCAAGGTCAACGGCCAGTGCCGCGACCTGCCCAAATGCGATGCCACCGACGTCGACTCGCGCCTGAGCCTGGGCTACCTGTTCGGTGGCGGCCTGGGCGTTGAAGCGAGCTGGCTGGACTACGCCCGCGTCAAGGCCGGCGACGAGGTCAACGGCGCCCGCGCCAAGCTCAGCGGCTGGGGCATCGGCGGCGTCTATCGCTATCCGTTGACCGACCGGCTGAGCCTGAACGCCCGCGGCGGCGTGGCCTGGAACCAGATCAAGGCCAGCACCTGGGACAACAAGATCACCACCCAGAGCGCCCGCGAGCGCTCGGTCCAGCCCTACCTCGGCCTCGGTGCCGCCTTCGCGCTGAACGACACCTACTCGGTGGGCCTGGGCGCGGACTTCACCCGCGCCAAGCTGGCGAAGGAGAAGGCCAACATCCGCGCGTTCAGCGTGGTGCTGCGCTCGGTGTTCTGATCGTGAGCCCGGGCGGCCGATGACGCGGCCGCCCGGGTGCGGAACGGCCCGCGCGCGGGCCGTTCCACCTCCTGGGTTCCCGGACGCCGGGCTGGCTAAGATGCGGCGCTTGTTCCGCCCCCGCGCCTTCGCACCGACCTGCCGTGGACTCCGCTCCCTACGCCCCGCTCATCAAGGAAATCGGCCGCGGCGCGCGCGGCGCCCGCGACCTGACGCGCGAGCAGGCGCGCGAGCTCTTCGGACAGCTGCTCGACGGCACCGTGCCGGATCTGGAGCGCGGCGCCATCCTCATCGCGATGCGCATCAAGGGCGAGAGCCTGGACGAGCTGCTGGGCTTCGTCGAGGCCATGCAGGCCGGCGCGGCGCGCGTCCCGGCCCCCGAGGGACCGCGCACGGTGGTCCTGCCCACCTTCAACGGCGCCCGCAAGCAGGCCAACCTGATGCCGCTGGTGGCGATGCTGCTGGCGCGGGACGGCATCCCGGTGCTGATCCACGGCCGGCATGACTTCGACAGCCGCATCAGTCCGTTCGAGCTGTTCGAGGCCCTGGGGCTGCCGGTGGCGGGGGACGTCGGGGAAGCCGGGCAGCGGCTCGCAGCGGATCGGCTCGCCATCCTTCCGACGGCGGCGATCCATCCGGGACTCGACGCGATGATGGCGCTGCGTCCGCGGCTGGGACTGCGCAACAGCAGCCACAGCGTGGCCAAGCTGCTGGATCCGCTGCCCGGGCGCAGCGTGCGCGTGGTGGCGGTGACGCATCCCGAATACGTCGACAGCATGGGCACGGCGCTACCCATCCTGAGCACCGGCGGCGGGCGCGCGCTGCTGATGCGCGCCAGTGAAGGCGAGGCTTATCTGCATCTGCGGCGCAAGGCGCATCTGCAAGGCTTCGCGGACGGACAAGCGATCGATCTCAATCCGCCAAGCAATGAGGATCTGGACTGGCCGCTGTCCCCCGCCTGCGAACCGGCGGACAACGCCGCGCTGATCCGCGCGATCCTCGCCGGGACCGAGCCGCTGCCGCCGCGCATCGCGGACCAGCTCGCCGCGCTGCGTCGCCTGGCGACCGCCTGAGCACGCGGCCGGCGGCGGCAAGCGCCTTTGCAGCTCCATTCATATGCTTATCTCGCCATAAGCAATCTACGAATTTGTAGTTCTCATATATATAAAGCGTTCATAGAGTCCAGACTCCCGGCCAGCCCAGGGCGCCAGCCGCGGTGTCAGACGACGCGGCGGGCCCTTCTTGAAACCCGGCCGGGGCCCAGCTGACGCCATGTACGCCTACACCGATTTCGACCGCCAGTTCGTCCACGCCCGCGCGGCCCAATTCCGCGACCAGCTCGAGCGCCATCTGGCCGGTCAGCTCCCCGACGATGACTTCCGCGCGCTGCGCCTGCAGAACGGCTGGTACATCCAGCGCCACGCGCCGATGCTGCGCATCGCCATCCCCTACGGCGTGCTGTCGTCCAGGCAACTGCGCCAGCTCGGCCGCATCGCCCGCGAGCACGACCGCGGCTACGGCCACTTCACCACGCGCCAGAACCTGCAGTTCAACTGGATCCCGCTGCCGCAGTCGGCCGACGTGATGGACCTGCTGGCCGATGTCGACATGCACGGCATCCAGACCAGCGGCAACTGCATCCGCAACATCACCAGCGACGTCACCGCCGGCGTCGCGGCCGACGAACTCATCGACCCGCGCCCCTACGCCGAAGTGCTGCGCCAGTGGTCGACGCTGCATCCTGAATTCGCCTTCCTGCCGCGCAAGTTCAAGATCGCGATCTCCGGCGCGAAGGAAGACCGCGCCGCCATCGGCTGGCACGACATCGGCCTGCAGCTGCGCCGCAATGAAGCGGGCGAGGTCGGCTTCCAGGTCTTCGTCGGCGGCGGCATGGGCCGCACGCCCATCATCGGCCAGGAGATCAACCCCTTCGTCCCGTGGCAGCACATCCTGCTGTACCTCGAGGCGATCGTGCGCACGTACAACCGCTTCGGCCGCCGCGACAACATGTACAAGGCGCGCATCAAGATCCTGGTGAAGGCGGAAGGCCAGGCCTACTTCGACGCCGTCAACGCCGAGTACCAGTCCATCCTGAACGACGACGCCGGCAGCCACGAGCAGATCATTCCCGAGGCTGAACTGGCCCGCGTCGCCGCCAGCTTCGTCGAGCCGCAAGGCGTGACCCCGGCCGCGGGCATCGACATCTTCGAAGGCGCCGCCCCGGCCTACCGCCGCTGGCTGGAGCGCAACGTCCACGCCCACCGCGTCAGCGGCTACCGCTCGGTGACGCTGTCGCTCAAGCGCCTGGGCCTGCCGCCGGGCGACATCACCGACGCGCAGATGGACGCCGCCGCCGACCTCTCCGACCGCTTCAGCCATGGCGAGCTGCGCGTCTCCCACGACCAGAACCTGCTGCTGCCCTGGGTGCGCGAAAGCGACCTGCCCGCGCTCTACGAAGCGGCCAAGGCGCAAGGCTTCGCCACGCCCAACATCGGCCTGCTGACCGACATGATCGTGTGCCCCGGCGGCGACTTCTGCGCGCTGGCCAACGCCCGTTCCATTCCCGTCGCGGCCGAGATCACCGAGCGCTTCCAGGACCTGGACGAGCTCTGGGACATCGGCGACATCGACCTGCACATCAGCGGTTGCATCAACAGCTGCGGCCACCACCACAGCGGCCACATCGGCGTGCTGGGCGTCGACAAGGACGGCAGCGAGTGGTACCAGATCACGCTGGGCGGCTCGGACGGCTCGACGCTGTCGGGCGCCGCGGTGCCGGGCAAGGTGATCGGCCCGTCCTTCGCGGCCGACGAGGCGGCCGACGCCGTCGAGGCCGTGATCGCAACCTACCGCCGCGAGCGCGAAGCCGGCGAGCGCTTCCTCCAGACGGTGCGCCGCATCGGCCTGGACGCCTTCAAGCAGGCGACCAACCGCATCCGCCGCACCACCGCCAAGCAGACCACCGACTGAGCCGCCGCACCATGAAGTTCGTTTCCAAGGCCCAAGACCCCTGGCACACCTGCGCGGGCGAGGACGGTCCCCAGCCGCATCCCGCCGCCGCCGACCACAAGCTGCTGACGCTGGAGCAGTGGCATGCCGTGCGCGACACCTGGCCCGAGGGCCTGGCCACCGGCGTGATCCTGCCCAACGACGTCGACGTGACCGAGCTCAAGGCCGACCTGCCGCGCCTGGCGCTGGTGGTGCTGCAGTTCCCCAAGTGGGTGGACGGCCGCGCCTACAGCCAGGCCCACGTGCTGCGTTCGCGGCTGCGTTTCGCCGGCGAGGTCCGCGCGATCGGCGAGGTGCTGGTCGACATGCTGCCGCTGCTGCAGCGCTGCGGCGTCGACGCGGTGCAGCTGCGCGGCGACCAGAACCTGGAAGCGGCCGAACGCGCGCTGACCTTCTTCCCCGGCCATTACCAGGCCGACGTCAACGAGACCCGTCCGCTGTTCGCGCGAGCGGGCGCCACGAGCCAGAAGGCGGAGGCCTGAGCATGAGCGGCGAGCTGTCCTCGCTGGACTTCACGCCGATCGGCGGCGATGACGCGACCGCATCGGGCGTGTCCGCGCTCCCCGGCAGCGGGGTCGGCTCCGCGATCGGCCTGTACGCCCGCAAGACCGCTGGCTTCGACGAGCGCCTCGCGCGCACGGTCGAGGTGCTGAAGCAGGCCGCCGCCGACTTCGGCCCCGGCGCGCTGCAGTCGACCTCGCTGGGCGTCGAGGACATGGTCATCACCGACCTGATCGCGCGCCACGGCCTGCCCATCGCGCTGGCCACGCTCGACACCGGCAAGCTGCACGCCGAGACGCTGGCGCTGATCCCGCGCATCCAGGCGCGCTACGGCCTGGCGGTCGAGGTCTTCGCGCCGGTCAGCGAGCAGGTCGTCCACTTCGTCCGCGCCAACGGCGAGGAGCCGATGTACCGCAGCGTCGAGCTGCGCAAGGCCTGCTGCGGCGTGCGCAAGCTCGAGCCGCTGGCGCGCATGCTCGCCGGCCGCAGCGCCTGGATCACCGGCCTGCGCCGGGAGCAGAGCGCCAACCGCGCCGAGGTCCCGTTCCGCGAGGAAGATGGCCAGGGCCGCACCAAGATCAATCCGCTCGCCGAGTGGACCTGGGCCGACGTCTGGCACTACGTCCAGGCGAATGACGTGCCCTACAACCCGCTGCACGACCAGTTCATGCCCAGCATCGGCTGCGCGCCCTGCACGCGCGCGATCGCCGTCGGCGAGGACTTCCGCGCCGGCCGCTGGTGGTGGGAGGACTCGTCCAAGGAATGCGGCCTGCACGCCACCCACACCCCCGAATCCACCGATTCCCCTGAGACCTCCGGAGCCTCGGCATGAACGCCCCCGTGAACCTCGAACAACTGCTGCCGCTGGCGGACCACCGCCATCTGGACCACCTCGAAGAGGAAGCGATCTTCATCCTGCGCGAGGTCGCCGCGGCCTTCGAGCGCCCCGCCCTGCTGTTCTCCGGCGGCAAGGATTCCTGCGTCGTGCTGCGCCTGGCCGAGAAGGCCTTCAAGCAGCGCGTGTCGGGCAACGAGTTCAAGGGCAAGCTGCCCTTCCCGCTGGTGCACGTGGACACCGGCCACAACTTCCCTGAAGTCATCGAGTTCCGCGACCGCCGCGTCGCCGAGATGGACGAGCGCCTGGTCGTCGGCCATCTCGAGGACTCGATCAAGAAGGGCACGATCCGCCTGGCGCATCCGCTGGAGTCGCGCAACGGCCACCAGACGGTGACGCTGCTGGAGACCATCGAGGAGCACCGCTTCGACGTGCTCATCGGCGGCGCCCGCCGCGACGAGGAGAAGGCCCGCGCCAAGGAGCGCATCTTCAGCCACCGCGACAGCTTCGGCCAATGGCAGCCCAAGGAGCAGCGGCCCGAGCTGTGGAACCTCTTCAACACCCGCATCCGTCCGGGCGAGCACTTCCGCGCCTTCCCGATCAGCAACTGGACCGAGCTGGACGTGTGGCTCTACATCGCGCGCGAGAACATCCCGCTGCCGTCGCTGTATTTCGCGCATGACCGCCAGGTGATCCGCCGCAAGGGCCTGCTGGTGCCGCTGACCGACGTGACCCCGCCGGAAGCTGGCGAGACCGTCGAGACCGCGCAGGTGCGCTTCCGCACCGTCGGCGACATGACCTGCACCTGCCCGGTGGAGAGCCCCGCCGCCAGCGCCGCCGACATCGTCGCCGAGACGCTGACCGTGACCGTCTCCGAGCGCGGCGCCACCCGCATGGACGACCGCACCTCCGACGCCTCCATGGAGCGCCGCAAGAAAGAGGGCTACTTCTGATGACCGCCGTTCACAAGATCCATCAATCCGACGTCGACACCACGCACCGCGCGCTGCGCTTCCTGACCGCGGGCAGCGTCGACGACGGCAAGAGCACGCTGATCGGGCGCCTGCTCTTCGACAGCCGCGCGATCCTGGCCGACCAGCTCGACACGCTGGCCAAGCGCGCCGCCGGCCAGCCCATCGACCTGAGCCTGCTCACCGACGGCCTGGAGGCCGAGCGCGAGCAAGGCATCACGATCGACGTCGCCTACCGCTACTTCGCGACCAAGCAGCGCAAGTTCATCATCGCCGACGCCCCCGGCCATGAGCAGTACACCCGCAACATGGTCACCGCCGCCGCCGGCAGCGATGCCGCCGTGGTGCTGGTCGACGTGACCAAGCTGGACCTGTCGGTGGACGACGTTCCGCTGCTGCCGCAGACGCGCCGCCACAGCCTGCTGGCCCATCTGCTGCGCGTGCCCAGCATCGTTTTCGCGATCAACAAGATCGACGCCGCCGCGCATCCGGGCGACGCGTTCCGCAAGGTCTCGGCCGCGCTGGAGAAGTTCGCGTCCGCCGCCGGCATCCAGGTCACCGCGGTGGTGCCGGTCTCCGCGCTGCGCGGCGACAACGTCACCCAGCCGCTCGAGGCGGACTGGTACGACGGCCCCTCGCTGCTGCAGGTGCTGGAGTCGCTGCCCACCGTGCAGGAAACCGTCGAAGCCCCGCTGGCGCTGCCGGTGCAGTACGTGGCCAAGGACGGCGACGGCACCGGCAACAACCCCCGCGTGCTGTGGGGCCGGATCGCGCAGGGCCAGGTGCAGGTCGGCGACGAGGTCCAGATCCTGCCGAGCGGCCAGACCGCCGTGGTGGGCGAGCTGCGCCGCGCCGGCGAGCCGGTGGCCGCTTCGGTGGCCGGCGAGTCCGCCGGGCTGCTGCTGGACCGACAGGTCGACGTGTCGCGCGGCGACTGGATCGTGGCGCCGGGCGCCGCGACGCCGCGCCGCACCTTCGAGGCCACGCTCGCCTGGCTGGACACCGAGCCGGCCGTCATCGGCCGCAAGTACTGGGTCCGCCACGGCAACCGCTGGGTCCAGGCCCGGATCACCGCCATCGACCACCGCCTGGACATCCAGACCCTGGCCGAGACCGAGGCGCATGAGCTCTCCGTCAACGAGATCGGCCATGTCACCGTCGAGCTGCAGGCCGAGCTGCCGCTGCAGCCCTATGCGAACAACCGCGTCGGCGGCGCGCTGATCGTCGTGGATCCCACCAGCAACCGCACCAGCGGCGCGCTGCTGGTCCGCTGAACACCGTCCAGGAGACCGCCATGGGACGCGTCCTCTTCGTCAGCGCCGGGCCCGGCGCCGCCGACCTGATCACGCTGCGCGGCGCGCGGGCACTGGCGCAGGCGGAGGTGGTGCTGTTCGACGCCCTCACCGACCCGGCGCTGCGCGAGCTCGCGCCCCAGGCGCGGTGGCTGGACGTGGGCAAGCGCGGTTTCTGCCACTCGACCAAGCAGACCGCGATCAACGCGGCGCTGGTGCGGGAGGCGAAGGCCCATGCGCTCGTGGTGCGGCTCAAGGGCGGCGACGCCAGCGTGTTCGGCCGGCTGGAAGAGGAATTGCAGGCGCTGGCCGAGGCCGGCATCGGCTACGAGATCGTGCCCGGCGTGACCGCCGCGATCGCCGCGGCCGCGCAGACCGGCCGTCCGCTGACGCGCCGCGGCGCCGGACGCAGCGTCGCACTGACCACCGCGATGACCCGCGAGGGCGAACTCCAGGCCGCCAAGTCCGCCGACACCGAGGTGTTCTACATGGCCGGGCAGCAGCTGGCCGCCCTCGCCCGCCGGCTGCTCGCCGCGGGCTGGGCGCCGGACGCGCCGGTGAGCGTCGTGTCCCGCGCCGGCTGCGCGGACGCGCTGGCCAGCGAGCACGAGGTCGCCACGCTGGGCGCCGCGTCGATGCTGCACCGGGGGCGGCCGACGGTGGTCGTCGTCGGCGCGGGCGCCGCGCCACTGGGCACGGCGGGCGCGGCAGTCCCGGACCGGGCGTCGGCCACCGGTGCCTCGCCGGCGACCGCGCCCGAGCGGGCCTCCGACCCCGGATTGGGCGAATACGCGACGCTTTCCCCGTCCCAAGACCTTGAGCCGCGCGGGCCGGAAGCGCTGGCGCAAACCCCGAACGTTTAAAATCCGCCGTTTTCCGTCAGCGCCGACCGAGCCCACCGTCCGGGAATCGCCTGGAGACCGCCAGGGACGCTGAATTTCGAGGGCCCCCGCCGGCCCCGCCACTAGAAGAGCCGCTATGACCCACGTCGTCACCGAAGCCTGCATTCGCTGCAAATACACCGATTGCGTCGATGTCTGTCCCGTCGACTGCTTCCGCGAGGGCCCGAACTTCCTGGCCATCGACCCCGATGAATGCATCGACTGCGCGGTCTGCATCCCCGAGTGCCCGGTGAACGCGATCATGCCGGAGGAGGACGTCCCCGGCGACCAGCAGATCATGATCAAGCTGAACGCGGATCTCGCGAAGAAGTGGCCCAGCATCACCAAGCGCAAGACGCCGCTGCCCGATGCCGACGAGTGGAAGGACAAGACGGGCAAGGTCGATCAGCTGGTCCGCTGACCGATCCCCTCATCTCGCGGCGCCGGAGCCTGCCGGCCGCTGCTTCTCACAAGAATGGAAACGCAAGTGACTGAAGCGACCTCCGCCCCGCACGCGGGCGTGATCGAAACGGATGCCGTCATCGTCGGCGCCGGCCCGGTGGGCCTGTTCCAGGTGTTCGAGCTGGGCCTGCTCGAGATCAAGGCCCACATCATCGATTCGCTGGCTTATCCCGGCGGCCAGTGCATCGAGCTGTATCCCGACAAGCCGATCTACGACATCCCGGCGCTGCCGGTGGTGACCGGCAAGGAACTGACCGACAACCTGATGAAGCAGATCGAGCCCTTCGGCGCGACCTTCCATCTGGGTCAGGAGGTCACGACCGTCGAGAAGCAGGAGGACGGCCGCTTCTTCGTCGCCACCAGCAAGGGCACGCAGTTCGTGACCAAGACCATCTTCATCGCGGGTGGCGTGGGTTCCTTCCAGCCGCGCACGCTGAAGGTCGAGGGCATCGACAAGTACGAGGGCTCGCAGGTCCATTACCGCGTGCGCAACCCGGCGCAATTCGCCGGCAAGAACCTGGTGATCATCGGCGGCGGCGACTCGGCGCTGGACTGGGCGCTGAACTTCTGCGCCGGCAATGCCGACGGCAACCCGCACAAGGCCGAGAGCGTGATCCTGGTCCACCGCCGCGACGGCTTCCGCGCCGCGCCGGCCTCGGTGGCCAAGATGAAGGAACTCTGCGACGCCTACGAGATGCAGTTCATGGTGGGCCAGGTGGCCGACCTGGACGAAGGCGAGGACGCGCTCAAGGGCCTGAAGATCACCGGCGGCGACGGCGTCACGCGCGTCGTGCCGGCGGACCAGGTGCTGGTGTTCTTCGGCCTGTCGCCCAAGCTGGGCCCGATCGCCGAATGGGGTCTGGCGCTGGAGAAGAAGCAGATCCAGGTCGACACCGAGAAGTTCCAGACCAGCGTGCCCGGCATCTTCGCGGTGGGTGACATCAACACCTACCCGGGCAAGAAGAAGCTGATCCTGTCGGGCTTCCACGAGGCCGCGCTGGCGGCGTTCGGCGCGATGCCGATCATCAACCCCGAGAAGCGCGTCCACCTGCAGTACACGACCACCAGCCCCAAGCTGCACAAGGTGCTGGGCGTCGAGACGCCGGTGTTCGACTGAATCCGGCGGCCCAGTGCCCCCGACGGGGCGCTGGACCCCGAGGGCCCCGTCGGGGCGCCTGGACCGAAAGAGAGCCCGCCTGGCGATGCCGGCGGGCTCTTTTCATTGCGGGACGAACCAGCGCCAGCGCTGTGCAGGCGCGGTGTGGACCCAGCGCGCGGGATGGCGCAGGCGTCGCCAGATCGACGCGCCCGGACCGTCCCCGATCACCGCCCGCCGCAGCGCCGCCACCGAGCCCTCGCGGCCGCCCGTGCGCATCAGCGTGGCATAGGCCTCGATCATCGCGAGCGCCGGCGTCATCCATCCGGACGGCGACCATTCATGCCGCCGCGCGAGGCGATGCTCCAGCTGCTCGGCGCGCGAGTGCGCGGCCAGCAGCGCCAACTCCCACAGGCGCATGTCCTCCTGGTACGGGTCCCGCGGCAGGGCATGCGCGACCACCTCGCCCAGCTCGTCCCAGTGGCCACGCCGCGCCAGCGCGATGCACAGGTTGGTCAGCGCGTAGAGCGGCGGCTGCGCGCGGTCGCGCCAGTCGCGCATCCAGTCGACGGTGTCGCGGAACAGGCCGCGCGAGACCAGCGCATAACTGGTCTCGCCCCAGCTCGCCATGTCCGCGCGCAGCCGGTCGCCATGTCGGCGCACCAGCCAGCGCAGCCAGAGGTCGCGCTCGGTGTCGACCAGCCAGCGCAGCAGCGCGCGCAGCAGCAACTGGCCTTGCGCGCGTCGCAGCAGCCGCGCGGCCGTGAAGGCGGTGATCAGCTCACCGCGGCGCCGCGCCTGCGCGATCAGCCAGTGGTAGGCCAGGCCGGGCGCGCCCTCCCCGCGCTCGATGCGGGCCAGTTGCCACGCCGCCAGTCCCTGTCCCCAACCCGCCGCGTCGATCGCCTCGCAGGCCAGGCGCGATTGCACCAGGTCATAGCCCGGCAGGTCGACCAGGCGCTCCAGCCACTCGAAGGCCAGGTCGCGACGTCCGGCGCGGCTGGCGGCGATCACCGCCCGGCGCGCGAGGTCGGTGGTCGGCTCGGCGGCCCACTGGGAGCGCACCGCCCACTCCACGCTGTCGGTGTCGCCGACCCGCTCCGCCGCCTCGCAGAGCACGCGGGCGGCGAACAGGTAGCGGCCTTCGAGCTCCAGCGCGCGGCGCAGTTCGGTGACCGCCTCGGCATGGCGACCCAGCTTGAACAGCGCATGGCCGACGTAGGCGTGCGGCATGCCGCGGTGCGGCAGGAGCGCCCGCAGCCGCTGCGCCGCTTCCAGGTAGGCCGCGTTCTCGTCGCGCGCGTCTTCCCAGTCGGCGAGGTCGCGCCAGAGGGACTCGTCGTCCGGCACCTCCGCGATCAGCGCGCGCAGCCGGGCGACGGCACCGGCCCGGTCACCGCGCCGCCAGGCGCAGCGCGCCTCCCAGGCCCGCAGCGCGACCGGGGCCGCGCCGGGCCAGGGCAGCGCCTTGAGCAGGGTCTCGATCTCATCGTGGCGCGACAGCTGCGCCAGGCGCTCGAAGCGCGCGATCCAGGCCGCTTCCAGCATCGGCGCCAGCGCCACGGCGCGCTCGGCCGCGGCCAGCGCCTCGAGGTCGTCCCGCCCCTGGCTCGCGCGCACCAGCCAGGCGCTGGCGTCGCCGGGGCGGCTGCGCTCGACCTCGTCGACCATCGCGTCGAAGTCGTGCAGGCGCTCGCCCGCCTCGCAGACGCGTCGCACCATCGCCCAGACCCAGGTCGGGCGCGGATTCAGCAGCAGCGAGCGGCGCGCCTCGCGCAGGGCGTCGTCCGGCCGCTGGCGGCGCTCATGCAGCCAGGCGAGCAGCGCGATCAGGTCGTCGTCGTCATGGGCGTGGTGCAGCGCGCGCGTCACGACGCGCTCGGCGGCGTCGTAGTCGGGCTGCGACTCGGTCAGCAGGTCGACCTGCAGGCGCACCGCCGTGTTCCAGCCGGGGGACTCCGCCAGCACCGCCTCGCAGGCGGCCCGCGCGCCCGCGCGATCGCCGATCTGGCGCAAGGCCTCCGCCAGTTCGTGCTGCACGCGCGGCAGCGCGGTGAAGCGCCGCGCCGCCTCGACCAGCAGGCGCCGCGCCCGCGGCGCGCGGCCCGACTCGATCCATTGCCGCGCCAGCGCGACCCACAGGTGCCAGGTGTCGGGCTGGCGACGCAGGGCCCGCATCAGCCGGCGCGCGACCGCCGTCGGCCGCCAGCCCCGGCCGGCCACCTGCTGGAAGCACAACCAGCCGTCGCCGAGCACGACCTGCCGGTCCAGCTCCGCCGCGGCCCGATCGACGGCGTCGCGGGCCTTCGTCGGATCCGGCGCGGCATTGACCAGCAGGCGCATCGAGAAGTCGTAATCCGCATCCAGCGCCATGGCCCGCCACAGCGCCGGCAGCGCCGCGTCATACCCATCACGCCGATGCAGCACATAGGCCAGCACGCCCTGCGCGTCGGCGCGCTCGGGCGTGAGCGCGCAGGCCGCCTCGGCCGTGGCGACGGCCTCGTCGTGCCGCCCCTGCCGGCTGGCCTGCACCGCCAGTTCGCGCCGGGTCCAGGCGTCGTCCGGGTGATGCTCGCGCAGGCGCTCCAGGACCGCGTTGATGTCCTCGGGGCGGTCGGGCACCCAGTCGAACAGCAGCCGCTGGAGGCCGTAATGCGCCGGGTGGCGCCCGGCCACCTCGCGCAGCGCGGCCAGCGCCGCGCCCTGACCGTCCCGGCGCGACAACAGGCGCAGGCGCAAGCGGTGCAGCGCCAGGCCGAAAGGCTGCAGCGCGCAGGCCTCGTCGGCCCAGCGCAGCGCCGCGTCGAGCTCGCCCCGCGCCTCGTCCAGCAGCGCGCGCAGGCGCAGGACCTCGGCCGGATGCGCCGGTTGCACGGCCGCCTCCACCAGCGCCTGCGCCGCGTCCAGCTGCTGCCGGCGCAGGCGCTGCTCGGCGGCGAAGAGCTTGAGCGCGGCGTCGTCCGGCCGCCGGGCAAGGCCCGCCTGCAACAGCGCCTCCGCCTCCTCCGCGCGTTCGATCAGGTCCAGCTGCTGGTACAGCGTGATCAGGGGCGCGCTGGAGCGCCCGCCCCATTCGTGCTCGCGCTCGCGCAGGAAGGCCAGGCCCTCGGCCTCCCGGCCCAGCACGCGGCAGGCGGTCATGTAGGCCCGCGCGGCCTGCTCATCGGTGGCCAGCAGGCAGGCGGTCCAGCGGTAGAGCGCCAGCGCGTCCTCGCGCGAGCCGTGCGCCCATTCGAAGTCCGCCCACTGCCACCAGACCTGCCCCAGCACCGGCCCACGACGGATCGCCCGGCGCAGGCACTGCCGGGCCTGCCAGGCGCGGCGGCTGTCGAGCGCGAGGCGGTCGGCCCAGCGCACCAGCACCAGCGGGTCGGCCCCGGGCGCCGCCGCTTGCGCCTCCAGCGCGCGCGAACTGGCGGCCTGGCCGGCGATCGCGGACAGCGACGCGACCTGGCTCAGCCGCAGGTGAGGATCGTCCGGGAACATCGCGAGCAGGGCCTCGGTCGCCTCCAGGATCGCCGGCTCGTTGCCGTCGTAGAGCGCGACCAGCCGCGCGGCGCGCCAGGCCAGGCGGCTGCCCGGCGAGCGCGCGGCCAGCACGTCGCGTGCCGCCAGCGCGGCCGGGCGGTCGTGCCGCTCCAGCGCGGTCTGGACGCGGAACAGCTCGTCGTGGTCCTCGGCCTCGGGCAGCACGATGCCGTCGAGGCGGTGGGCCTGGTCCGGCGGCACCATGAGCATCGCGCGCGGCCCGTGGGCCGCCTGCGCGGCGAACAGCGGCGCCGCTTCCATCTCCGCATGGGAGGGGTGGAAGGGATCGCGGATCAGCAGCGTGCGCCGCAGCCGGTCATAGCCCGCCACCGCCTGCAGGTGGCCGCTCGCGGCCCCTTTCGTGACCAGCGCGAAGGGCACGCCGGCGTCGATCAGCGCGCAGGCGCTGTCCCAGTCCAGGCGGAAATCCCGGACCAGGAAACCGCGCTGCTCGGCCCAGAGACGCTCGTTGGCGTCGCTGGTGCCGTCGTAGCAGATGGCCTGGGCGATTTCGAGGTGCTCGGCCGGCCAGCCCCAGTACTGGCAGAGCGAGCTCAGCGTGGCCGGCGCGCAGGTGGACCAATGCTGGCGCACGAAAGGCAGCCGGAGCAGCACCCGCGCCTGCCCCGGCGACGGATCGACCAGGCGTTCGGCGAGCGCGCTGTAGAAGCCGGTCCCCGGCACGCGCAGCGCCGCCTCGCGCGCTTCGGCATGGCGTCCCAGGCGCATCAGCGCGTCGGCGCGCCGGGCCTCCAGGTAGCCGAGTTCAGCCGCGTTCGCGCGCGGCATCATCCGCTGGGCTTCTTCCAGCAGCACCAGCACCTCGGACCAGGCCTCGCGCTCGTTGAGCAGATCCGCCAGCTGCAGCGCGATGGCCGCGCACTCGGTGCTCGCCATCGCGGCGCGCAGCACCTCGACGGCCTCGTCCTGGCGGTTCAGCAGCGTGAGCGCGCGGGCTTCGGCCTGGAGTCCGGAGCGGTAGCCGGGGCACAGCGCCAGCGCCTCGCGGGCCCGCGCCAGCATGTCCTCGTAGCGGTCCTGGCCCATCAGGGTGAAGCTGTACTCGATGCGCAGCCACGGGTCGGACGGATCGAGCGCGATCGCCCGCTCGTGCTCGGCGCAGGCGCGGCTGAAGTCGCGCAGTTGGCCCAGCCAGGTGCCGCGCAGCGCGTGCTCGTCGGCGCGGGCCGCATCGTCCTGGCCGGGCGGGGACGGGAAGCGGCGCCAGGCCCGCCACATGCCGAACGGTCCCTGCCGCGCCAGCACCGTGCGCAGCAGGTACAGCCGCGCCTGCGGGTGACCGGGGTGGCGGCGCCCCAGGCGCAGCGCCAGCGCCTCGGCGCGGCGGTCGTCGCCCAGGTAGCTCAGCGCGCGGATGGCGCGGACGGCGGCATCCGGCGAACCGTCGGCAATCCAGCCGTCGATCCGGTCGGCGACCGTCAGGTAGTGCCCGAGATCCAGCGATCGATCGATCGCCGACCAGTCTTGTTCTGGAAGCGTGGGCGCGCTCCCCTCCCTCATGTTCATGCGCGCGATGCTAGCGAAGCCGCCTGCCCGCGCCTTCAGGGTTGCCCCCGCCTCGCGGCGCCGGACCGTGACCGATCAGGCATCGTTGCGGTCCGCCGACGCGGCCAGGTCCCGCGCCAGACCCTCGAGCAGCGACTCGACGTCGCTGAACTCGAAGGCCTGGCCAGTGGCCAGGTTCTCGACCCGTCCGCTCAGCGCGGCACGGCTGGGTTCCGCCCGGCGGTCGAGCTTGAGCACGTAGTGCCGGCGGGCGGGATGCCGCGGGTCTCGATCCAGCGTCATCGCAGCCTCCGGCGTCGGGGGTCAGTGACCGGCCTCGCTCATCTCCACCGTGCGCGTGGGCCGCGGTGCGAGCCAGATCGCGAAGGCCGAGACCAGGAACAGCGCCGCCACGATCCACAGGATCTGGTTGGTCGCCAGCATCACGCTCTGGCCGGTCAGCAGGTTGTCGAGCATCCCGCTGCGCGCGTCCGGCGGCAGGCCCAGGCCGGTGAGCGTGCGCATCACCTCGCCCGAGCGGTCCAGGTCGCCGACCAGGTCGGCATGGATCGCGGTGGTGCGGTTCTCCCAGCTCGTCGTGACCAGCGAGGTCGCGACCGCCCCCGACAGCGTGCGCACGAAGTTCTGCAGGCCGGCGGCGGAGGCGGTCTCGCGCGGCTCCACGCTGCCCAGCGACAAGGCCGTCAGCGGCACGAAGAAGAAGGGCATGCCCACGCCCATCAGCAGCAGCGGCAGCGCGATCTGCCAGTAGCCCATCTGAGTGGTGCCGAGGGTGCGCAGCACCATCACCGCGCCCAGCCAGGCCAGGCCGAAGAACACCAGCGGCCGCGGATCGACCTTGCCGGCGAGCTTGCCCGCGATCGGCGCGGCCGCCACCGCCAGCACGCCGGACCAGGCCGTGGCCAGGCCGGCCCAGGTCGAGGTGTAGCCCATGTAGCTCTGCAGCCAGAGCGGCGTCAGCACGTTGGCGCCGAACATCGCGCCGAAGCCCAGCGCGATCGTCAGCACGCCAACGGCGAAGCCGCGATGCCGGAACACCCGCAGGTCCACGATCGGATAGGGCTCGGTGAGCTCCCAGATCAGGAAGGCGACGAAGCCGATCGCCGCCACCACGGCCAGCGCGATGATCTCGGTCGACTCGAACCAGTCCTTCTCCTTGCCCAGGTCCAGCATCAGCTGCAGCGCGCCGACGAAGACGATCAGCAGCACCAGCCCGACGCGATCGATCGGCTGGCGCTCCAGCGGCGTCTCGTAGCGGCGCAGCATGCGCCAGGCCAGCGGCGCGACGATCAGCGCGATCGGCACGTTGATGAAGAAGATCAGCGGCCACGAGAACGCGTCGCAGAGCCAGCCGCCCAGGATCGGCCCGAGGATGGGCGCCACCAGCGTCGTCATGGCCCACAGCGCCATCGCGCCGCCGGCCTTCTCCTTCGGGAAGATGCGCAGCAGCAGCGTCTGCGACAGCGGCATCAGCGAGCCGCCCGACAGGCCCTGCAGCACCCGGCCGGTGACCAGCAGGCCCAGCGTCGGCGACAGGCCGCACAGCGCCGAGCACAGCCCGAACAGCACCATCGCCGTGGCGAAGACCCGCACCGCGCCGAAGCGGCCGGCGATCCAGCCGGTCAGCGGCACGATGCAGGCCTCGGCCACCGCGTAGGAGGTGATGACCCAGGTGCCCTGGCTCGAGCTGATGCCCAGGCTGCCGGCGATGTCGGGCACGGAGACGTTGGCGATCGTCATGTCCAGCACCGCGATGAAGTTCGCGGCGGCCAGCACGATGGCGGCGAGCCACAGCTGCCCGCCCTCGAGCGGGCGCTGGTCGTCGGGGATGGCGGCGTTCATGGCGCGGTTCCTGGTCGGGCGCTCATTGCGCGCTCGTGTTGGCGCTGGTTTCGGCGCGTGCTTCGGCGCGCGTGTCGACCGTGGCCGTCATCGACAGTCCCACCTGCAACGGACGCTGCGCAAGCTCCTTCGGGTCCAGCGCGATGCGCACCGGCACGCGCTGCACGACCTTGATCCAGTTGCCGGTCGCGTTCTGCGCCGGGATCGCGGCGAAGGCCGAGCCGGTGCCGCCGGACAGGCCCTGCACGGTGCCGTGGTACACGACCGAGCGGCCATAGAGATCGGATTCGACCTCCACCGGCTGGCCGATGCGGACCTTGTCGAGCTGGCCTTCCTTGAAGTTGGCGTCGACGTGGACCTGGCCCATCGGGACGATGGCCAGCAAGGGCGTGCCGGCGGCGACCTGCTGGCCCAGCTGCACCGCGCGCCGGGCGACGACGCCATCCACCGGGGCGCGCACGACCACGCGTTCCAGGTTCACGCGCGCCTGGTCGCGCTTGGCGCGGGCCAGGGCGACCTCGGGGTTGGCGACCTCGGTGGTGTCGGCGATCAGCGTGGCGTTGGCCTCGCGCTGGCCGAGCGCTGCCGCGCGGTTGGCGGTGGTCTGGGCCGCAGCCGCCTTGGCCGCGGCCAGCGCGGCGGTGGCGGTCTGGAAGGCGTTGCGGGCGCGGGTCACCTCGTCCGCTGAGACCGAGCCCGAATCCGACAGCGCTTCGCGGCGCTCCAGGTCGACCTTGGCGCGCTCGAGGTCGGACGCGGCCGACGCGAGCTGGGCTTCGGCGCGCAGGCGGTCGGAATCGCGCGCGATCACCTGCGCCGCCAGGCTGGTGTCGTTGGCGACATAGCCGCGCACGCGCCGCTGGGCGCGGCCGAGCTCGGCCTCGGCCTGCTCCAGCGCGAGCCGGGCATCGGTGTCGTCCAGCACGACCAGCACGTCGCCGCGGCGCACGGCCTGCGTGTCGGAGACGCGGACCTCGCGGACGATGCCGCCGACGAAGGGCGTCACCTGCGCCATTTCGGCGGCCGTATAGGCGTTCTCGGTGCTGACGTAGCGCGAAGCGAAGAAGTGCTCGTAGGCGAAGACGCCCACCGCCGCGGCGACCACGGTCAGCGCGAGCAGCGTGAACAGCTTCTTGCGCGCCTCGGGGCGGGCCGGCGCCGCCGGCGCGTCGTGGGCGGGATCGGCGGTATGCAGGGGCGGCTTGGCGGACGGCGTGGCCGCAGCGCGCGGCGAGATGGCTTCGGACATGGCGGGACTCGCTTTCTCTCTAAGGTTTCATTGATGGTTTGCTCGGTCGTTTTCCCGACACAACTTCCGCGTCAGCTGCGGAAGCCGCCTCCTAAGGCGCGTTTGAGCGCCACATCGAGCGTGAAGGCGCGCGAGCGCAGGTCGGTCTGCGTGCGCAGGTTGGTCAGCCAGGCGTCCTCGGCGGTCAGCACCTCGAGGTAGGTCGACAGGCCACCGGCGTAGCGCCGCTGCTGGATCTGCCAGGCCTCGCGCGCGGCCTCGACGCCCGCATCGGTGCTCGCCAGTTCGCCGCCGAGGGCGCGCTCGCTGGCGGCGATGTCGGCCACTTCCTGCAGCGCCTGTACGACCGCCTGGTCGTAGCTGGCGACGGCCGCGTCGGCGTCGGCCCGGACGCCGCGCAGCTGGCCGCGCAGCCGGCCGCCGTCGAAGATCGGCAGCGAGATGGCCGGACCGATGCTGCCGGTGAAGGCGCCGCCGTCGGTCAGCTTCGACAGGCCCAGCGACTGCATGCCGGCGAAGGCCGTCAGGTTGACGTCCGGATAGAACGCCGCCTTGGCCGAATCAACGCGGCCGAGCGCGGCCTCGACGCGCAGCCGCGCGGCGACGATGTCCGGGCGGCGGCCCAGCAACTGGGCGGGAAGCTGCTCCGGCAGGCCGAAGTCGCGGGCGACGTCCAGCTGCGGGCGGCTGAGCGCCAGCCCACGGTCGGGGCCCGCGCCGGTGAGCGCCGCCAGGCGATGCCGCTGCAGCTGGAGCTGCTCGCGGGCCGATTGCAGGTCGGCGTCGGCCATCGCGCGGCGGGCCTCGACCTGGCGCACGCCGCCCAGCGTCTCCAGGCCGTTCTCGCGGCGCATGCGCAGCAGCTGGACCGTCTTGTCGCGCACAGCCAGTGCCGCCTCGGCGGTGTCCTGCAGCGCCCACAGGCGGGCGAATTCGGCATACGCGGAGGCGATCGAGGCCGCCAGCATCAGCCGCGCCTGCGCGGCATCGGCGCGGGCGGCCTCGGCGTCGGACAGCGCCGCCGCCAGCGCGGCGCGGTTGCGGCCCCAGAAGTCCAGGTCCCAGGAGAAGTCCAGCGTCGCGCGGCCGTAGTCCTTCCAGCCGTCGGGCGTCGCGGCGCGGGGGGTCAGGTACTCGTAGCTCTGCTTCTGCTCGCTGATCGACGCGTTGGCCTTGAGCTGCGGCCGGCTGGCGGCGCGCGAGGTCTGCACCACCGACTCGGCACGCGCCAGCCGGGCCTGGGCGGTCGCGATCGAGGGCGATCCGGCCAGCGCCTCGTCGACGAGCTGGTCGAGCTGCGCGTCGCCATAGGCGCGCCACCAGGCGTCGGTGGGCCAGTCAGCGCGGGCGGCGGCCAGCGACTGCGTCGCGGCGTAGCCGTCGACGGGACGGGGCGTCGCCAGCGGCGGGGTCTCGGGCAGGGCCGCGCAGGCGGCCAGGGCGGCCGCGACGGCCGGAACCAGCGCGAGGCGGGCGAAGCGGCGTGGGCGGGTGGACATCGTCTTTTCTCCAGTCGTTGCGGCCGGCGCGGGAGCGCATCGGCCATGGACTGAAGCGTAGGGACGAGGGTCCGGGAAGTCGTTCGGGAACGGTCGGGGAACGGTCCGGGAATGGTCGGGATCGGGCGCCGGGCGGTCAGGACGACGGGTCCGGGCGGCGCCCGGTCGATGTCTGGCCGATGTCTGGCCAATACGCGCCCGTTGCCTGACCGGTGCCTCGCCGATGCCTGGCCGAAGCGTGGCCGGCGCCGCGCGTCAGGCGCTGGCGGCGAGCAGCGCGTCCACGCGCGCCAGCACCGGCCAGGGCGTCGCGTCGTGCCAGCGGGCGCGCAGCGCGCGCAGGTCGTCCCGTGCGGCCGGCGAGGCGCCTGGCAGCTCGCACAGCGCCAGGCGCGCGATGAGTTCCGCCGTCAGCGCGCCCTGCTCCGCCGCCAGGCGCGCGGAGGCCCCGGCCGCCTCCCGCGCCGCGGCGAGGTCGCCTTCGCGCTCGGCCAGGGTGGCGCGAGCGGCCCACAGGTCGGGGAGATGCAGGGTCTCGCCCAGCCGTTCGGCCATCGCGAAGCCATCGTCCAGATGACGCCGCGCCGCGGCCAGGTCGTTGCTGGCGAGCGCGGCGTCCACCGCCATCCACCGCAATCCGGACGCCTCGAACCAGGCGCCCGTCGCCGCGTGGGCGGCGCAGCCGGCCTCCACGTCGGACAGCCCGGCGGCATCGCCGGTCCGCGCACGCGCCCAGCCCAGCATGGCGCGGCTCGGGCCCTCGCCCTGGCCCAGTTGATGTTCCCGCACCAGCTCGCGCATCCGCTGCGTCCGAGCGAGCACCTGCTGCGCGCGGCCGAAGCGCACGTCGACGATGCTCGCGCAACGCGCCGCGAAGCCCCGCATCACCGGCACGCCGATCTCGGCGGCCCGCGCGGCGCCCGCCTCGGCCCATTGCCGGGCAAGGTCGACAGCGCCCGTGTAGGCATGCACGACCGCACCGACGCCCCAGGCCAGCGCGGAGGGGTCATGCATCACCGTCACGGGCAGGCGCGGATGGCCGAGCGCTTCGGTCAACGCGCGGGCCCGCAGCACCAACGGCATCGCCTCCCTGATCCGGCCGCGCTGCAGCAGCGTCACGGCCAGGGACACCGCGCCGGCGGCGCGCAGCAGGTCGTCGTCGAAGGCATCGGCCGCGGCGCACAGCCGCAGCGCGATGGCCTCGGCCTGCAGGTATTCGCCGGACGCGGTGAACATCCAGACCAGGCCGGTCATCACCCAGGCGCGCGGGCGGGTCGGCGGGAGCAGCTCGCACAGCGTCGCGCAGCGGAGATAGGCGGCTCGGCCTTCCGGCGTCGTCACGCCCGTGGACTGGGCGAGCGCGGCGCCGCGCAGTTGCTGGAGCGCGAGTTCCGCCTCGCAGCGGGCCTCGCCTTCGGGCGCGCGGTCGAGCAGGGTCAGGCCGCGCGTGACCAGCAACAGCGTCTCGTGCGGCGCGAAGCGCCCGAGCGCGCGTTCGCCGGCCGCCGCGTAGGCGCGCATGGCGGCCAGCGCATCGAGACCGCGCTCGTGGTGCAGCGCGAGCGCGGCGGCGACCGCGTCGATGCGATCGGCGCGCCATTGCTCGAGCGCGGCCGCGGCGCGCCGGTGCAGCGACACGCGCGCCGACGGCGCGATGCGTTGATAGAGCGCCTGCCGGTACAGCGCGTGGCGGAAGGTGAATCGCGCCTCCAGCGTGCCGTCGGCCAGCGGCTCCAGCGCGGCCGGCGCCAGCCAGGCCTGGCGGCGCGCGAGCTCATCGCAATCCGCCGCGACGGTGGCGGCATCGCTGCCCAGCATGTGGGCCACGATCGAGCACGCGAACTCAACGCCGCAGACGGCGGCGGCTTCCAGCAGCGCGGCGGCGTCCGGCGCGAGGCGGGCGCGCTGGCGCTCGATGACGCCGGCCAGCGAATCGGGCACTGCCCAGTCGTCGTGCGAGCCGGCGTCGCCTGAGGTCGTGGCCGTGGACAGCTCGTCGACCGCGTTGGCGACGAACAGCGGCAAGCCGTCGGTCTGGCGGTGCAGGCGGCGGACATGGGCCTCGTCGGCGGCCAGGCCGGGCCGGTGCCGCGCGAGGTAGGCGGCGAGCTCGGCCTCGCTGAAGGGATCGAGCAGCAGTTCCTCGCACAACCGGCGGGCGCGCAGTTCGTGGCGCAGGCCGTTGAGGGGATGGTCGTTGGCGACGAGCTCCGGCGTGCGGTAGGTGACGATCCACATCAGGCGCGCCGGTGGGCGGCGGCGCGCGACGTGGTCGATCAGACGCACGGTGGCCTCGTCGCACCAGTGCAGGTCCTCGGTGATAAGCAGCAGCGGCCGAACGGCGGTGAGTTGCTCCACCAGCTCCGAAAACTCGCGGAGCATGCGGTCCTGCGTGGCGCTGGCGAGGCCGGCCTGCAGCCGTTCCTGTTCCTCGCGGTCGATGAGCCAGGGCAGTTGCAGCAGCCAGGTCGGCGCGACGCGGCGCAGTTGCGTGACGAGCGACGCATCCGTGCGCGCCAGACCGGCGAGCGCGTCCAGCACCGGCAGGTAGGGCTCGCCCTCGCCGACCTGCTCGATGCACTGGCCGTGGGCGGTGGCGGCGTCGCCGAGCGACGCGACGAAGGCGTCGATCATCGCGGTCTTGCCGATGCCGGCCTCGCCGGCGACGCAGCACAGCTGGCGCTGTCCGGCCCCGGCGCGCGACCAGGCGGCGCGCAGGCGGGCGAGTTCAGGCTCGCGGCCGATGAGCCCGCGCTGCTCGTTGACCGCGGTGGCCGTGCCCTCGATCGGGCCGATGAAGCGGTAGCCGCGCCGCGAGGCGGTCTCGACCCAGCGCGGATGCTTCGCGTCATCGCCGAGCGCGGCGCGCAGTTCGCTGATCGTGGTCTTGAGCACGGATTCGCTCACGTGGCGATGGCCCCAGACGCTGTCGAGCAGCGCGTCCTTGGTCACGAGCGTGCCGGCATGGCGCAGCAGTTCCGTGAGCACGCCAAAGGCCTTGGGCGCCAGAGCGATCGCCTGTCCCTCGGCCAAGAGCCGCGCATTCGCCTCGTCGAAGGCGAACGGACCGAAGCGCAACGACAGGGGAACTGAGGGATCGTCCATGGCGGCGAGGATTATCTGCCTCGGCCAAGACTTGCGAACGATCAACTCGATATGCAGCCGTGAGGTGAAGAGTTCCGCGATGCTGTCGACTGCTGGCCGTCAGCCCTCCTTCTCCCGTGAAGCGGGCGATGGCAACACCCCGATGGAGACGAACTCATGAACACCCCTCAATTCACGCTCACGCGCGTGATACCGACGCCGCGCGCCTCGCTGCTGCTGAGCTTCGCGGACGGCGCGGAATTCGAGGTGAACCTGGTCGAAGTCATCCGGAGCTTGCGCGCACTCGCCCCGTTGAAGGACGAACGCGTTTTCATGAAGGCTCATCTCGGTGAATTCAGCGACACGGTCGTCTGGTCGGGGGACGAAGCACTCGAACTCGCCGCGGACAACCTGCGGGCGATGGGCATCGAACAGACCGGCGGCATCTCGCACGAGTTCATCGTCCGGTGGATGCACGACAACGAATTGAACCTGGACTCGGCAGCGGCCGCGCTGGGAATGTCCCGCCGGATGGTGGCCTATTACCGCAGCGGTGCGAAGGCCGTTCCCCGGACCGTCGCCCTCGCCTGCCTGGGATGGCAGGCGGTGCGCCACGGTCGGGTTGACAACCGATTCGCCCTCGCGGCCTGACTCGCGGAACTCTCCTGTGTGAAGGCAAGAAGCCCGCTGGCTTTCACCAGCGGGCTTCGTTCCTTCAGTGTTGGCTGATCAGGCGTGCTGGCCGTCGATCGACTTCTGCGCCGCATGCGGGACCTGAGGGACCGGCGCGCCGTTGCCTTGCCCCAGCATGCCGGCCAAGGACTGCGCCACGCCGGTGATGCCTTCGTTGGACAGACCCGCATCCTTCATCACCGCATCGACGATGGGCTTGGCGATCTGGTACTGCAGCGCCGAGTTCATCACCTGCTCCGGGAAGGTCGCGCCGACGCCCGCACCGCCCTGCCCGTTCGCCGCGCCGCCGTCGTTGCTCGCGCCCGGCATGCCGTTGACGTGGAAGATGCGGATCGAATCGATCTTCTCCATCGGACGCACCGCCTGCTCCAGGATGTTGGGCAGCTGCTGCAGCAGCATCGTGCGGACCTGCAGGTCGATCTGCGCGGCGGACAGGGTGTTCAGCGCCTCGTTGATCGCCCGGCGGCCTTCGGCTTCCGCCAGCGCCGCGGCCTGCTTGGCCTGGGCCTCGATGGTCAGCGCCTCGGCGCGGTCCAGCGCCGCCTCCTTTTCCGCCGACGCGGACACCCGCACGGCGATGGCGAGCTGTTCGGCTTCCTTGGAGGCCTCGATCAGCTGGATGTTCTTCTCGCGCTCGGCGACGGCCACCTGCCGGGCCGTGTTCACCAGTTCCTCGGCCTTGACGGCGTCCGCGCGCGCCATGTTGGCGGCCGCGTCGGCATCGGACTGCTGGCGCGACTTCGTCGCGATCGCGATCTGCGTGTCCTGGCGCGCGATCTCGACCTGCTTGCGCTGCTCGGCGCGTTGCATCTCGGTCTTGCGCTCGAGTTCGATCTCGCGGGTCTGCACGACCAGGTTCTTCTCGATCTCCGCCGACTTGATCTCGCGATCCGCCTCGATGCGCTTCTGGCTGACCTGGCGCTCGGCCTCGATCTTCGCCGCCTCGGCCTGGCGGGTGCGCTCGGCCTGCTGCGACGCGATCAACGCGACCTGCTCGGCCCGGGTGATCTCGATCTCGCGCTGCTGGGACAGCGTCGCGAACTCCTGGTCCTTCTCGATGTTGAGCTTCTGCCGCGTCGCATCCAGGTTCTTGGTCCGGACCTGCACCTCGGTGTCCTGCTCCACGTCGTTGCGCTGTTTGCGGCGCGCCTCGGTCTGCTCGGTCAGCCGTGTCAGGCCTTCGGCATCGAAGGCGTTGTTCGGGTTGAAGAACTGCTTGTCCGTCTGGTCCAGGCTGGTCAGCGACACCGATTCCAGTTCGAGGCCGTTCTTCTCGAGGTCCTCCGCGACGGCGTTCTGCACCGCCTGGACGAAGTCGCGGCGCTTGTCCTGCAGCTCCTGGATGGACATCGTGGCGGCCGTCGCGCGCAGCGAGTCGACGAACTTGTCCTCCACCAGCGCCTTGAGCTCGTCCGGGCTCATCGTGCGGGCGCCCAGCGTCTGCGCGGCGATGCTGACCGCCTCCTCGGTCTGCTTGACCCGCACGAAGAAGGCCGCGGTCACGTCGACGCGCATGCGGTCGCGGGTGATCAGGCTCTCGCGCTCGCGGCGCTGCACCTCGAGCTTGAGCGTGTTCATGTTGACCAGCACCCGCTCATGGAACACCGGCAGCACGATCGCGCCGCCGTCCATGATGACCTTCTGGCCACCCAGGCCGGTGCGGACGAAGGCGGTCTCCTTCGTCGAGCGCTTGTACAGGCGCGCGAAGACGAAGCCGATGGTCAGTAGCGCGACCAGGGCGATGCCCGCGATGGTCAGCAGCTCGATCAGATTGCTCATGGACTGGTTACTCCCTCAAGAAACTTGGAATCCGTGTTGGTATGGAAATCGGCGGCGGCAGCAGCGACGAACGCCGCAGCGGTACGACGCGCCTTCCGTGGCGCCGCGCTACATCAAGGTCGGATGCGGATTGGCGATGCAGCGGTAGAACGCGCCGGCCTTGCTGACGATCAGCACCTGCGCCCCCTCCTGGAAGACCTCGTCATCCACATCGGGCTCGACCATCAGGTAGTGCGAGCGACCGTGGACGTCCTTGACCCGCGCCTGCGCCGCGAGCCCGCGCCGGGCCGAACCGGTCACGACGACCCCGACGCGCCCCACCAGGCTCTGCTCGCTGACGGCGCTGGTCTCGTCCTGCGGAATGATGTGCGCGATCAAGGCGCCCAGGCCTCTCACCGTCGCCAGCCCCGCCGGCACCGCCGCGAGGCCGGCCACTGCGGCGGGCAGGTAGCCGCCGAAGAGGCCGTTCATCACGACCTGCAGGCTGTAGCCGAAGACGGTGTAACCCGTCAGGAACAGCAGCAGCAGGACCAGCGCCGGGACCTTGCCCAGGTGCAGCCAGCCCAGCACGCGGTCCAGGCCGGAGTCGCCGTCGACCTCGGGCAGCCAGTCGTCGATCAGGTTGCTGGGGCTGAGCGAGATCAGCATGCCGGCGCCCTCGACCACCGCGATGCCGACGATCAGCGCGAAGCCGATCCCGAACGGCAGGTTCTCCTGCGCGGTGAACAGGCTCATGACTTGGCGGCCTTCAGCTGCGCCATGCGCTCGGCGATCTTGTTGTCGCGGACCAGGTCATCGAGCTCCTTGAGCTGCGCGGCCTGTTGCAGGCTGTTCTGACGAGCGGTGCCGGAGAGACCGGTCTGGCGCTCGTAGACGCGGTCGAAGGCGTCGGTGACCTTGCCGATGCGGTGGGCCGCGCTGCCGGCACCGGTGGGTGCCGTCGCGGTCGCGGCGGCGGCGCGGCTCTTGCGGAACTCGGCCAGCGCGTCCTGCATCTCGCGCTTCTTCGCGAGCAGCGCGGCGACGAAGCCGGTCAGCTCGCTTTCCTGGCGCGCGTGCTCGGCCAGCGTGGTCTCGAGCACCGGCAGCTGGGCCTCGATGTCGAGCTGGCGGGCCACGGCGGCGCGGGCCAGGTCCTCGCGGCCGGCGCTCATCGCCTCGTCGATCTGCGACGACAGGGTCGCGTGCAGCTGGTTCAGGTTGGCGTGCTGGCGCTGCGACAGGTGGCGGTTGGCCGACACGGTGCCCAGCTCATGACGCACTTCGTCGATGACGGCGTCGGCCTCGCGGAGGGACTGCTCCATCGTCGCCTCGGGCGCCTGATCCTCGATGCGGTCGAGGAGCGCGTGCACGCTGCCGGCGATCACGCGGCCGACGCGGGTCTTCAGGGAGTCGGTCATCTCAGGATCCTTTCGAGGACGAAGTGGCTTGCAGGGGATGGGCGAGGTCCAGGGTCGGCCCGAGGTGACGTCTCACGACCTGCGGGTCGTAGGCCGCGGCGGTGAGCGGCGTGCCCTGGCGCAGCAGGGTCTCGCACAGGGTGGCGGCGCGTCGAACCAGCGCCTCCTCGAACTTGCGGGCGTCGTCGGCGTCGGCCGGGGCCTGGCTGATCGCCAGCGCCAGCGCCGCGACGAAGTGGTCCAGCAAGAGGCTGACGACCTCGGAATGGTGGCCGGTCTCGCTCTCGATCCGGACCAGCGCCTCGCGCAGCCGCGCGGTGAGGTCGCGGGTCCAGGCATGGGCGGCGACGTAGTCGAAGGCGCCGTCGTGCTGGCGCTTGAGCTGGCCGAGCAGCACGCGCAGCTTGTCGCTGTTGGTCGTCGCCCCTTCGACCTGCAGTTGGGCGAGCCAGAGGTACAGGTCGCTGGGAATGCGGGCCGACAAGGGCTCCATGGTGGGCGGCGGGCTGCTCGCGTTCATGACGATGAGGCTTGAAACCGTTGGGACCGGCCCAGTGTATTCATTCGAATTCATCCGTCAACAGGCGAATGCATTCGAATTTCCGGCGCCTCATGCAGGTTTTGCCGCGTCCTGGGCGCGCTCACGAGGGCGGAGTGGACCGGTCCGTGGCGTCGGCGTCAATCGCTTTCCCCCATTGGTGGGAGACGTCGAACCTCAGCGCCCGGACCGATAGCCTCGCGCGGCCAGCCAGGAGAGCACGGCCACGACGGCGAGCGCCCCGGCGTCGAGCAGGTACAGGCCGACGCCGGGAGCTTCCCGCCGCGCCGCCTGGACCGCCTGGCCGAAGTTGTCCGGGCCGATGCCATAGGCTTCCACGAGCGCCATCGCCGTGATCCAGGTCGCCGCCGCGCCGACCGCCAGGGCGAGCACGGTGGCGACGTTGGCCAGGAAGTAGCCCTTCTTCCGAGGGGGCGCGAGCGGCGCCTGCCCCTCGCCCGCCCGTGCCGCCGCGACGGCTGCTGAATCCGCATGCATGTTCAATCCTCCTTGATGGTGGAGGCGTTGTATGCGGCGCGCTCAGGGACGGGGACGGGCGTGTCCTGAACTGCGGATGGGGCCGTTGAACGGGCCGGTGCCGCGGGCGGACGGCGACCCGGCGCAGGGCCGCGCCCCCCGCATTCCTGCGCTCCCGCGCTCCCGCGTTCCGGTTCAGCGGTCGCCCGCGCGGGCGATATTGGCGAGCCAGGCCTCGAGGCTCGTCGCGCCGAGTTGCGCGTCCGCGCCCGCGACCAGCGAGGCGTCGTCCAGCACCGAGCCGAAGTACGGCGCCTGGGCATCCGGGACGACGCGGCGCGCATCGCCGTGGGCCTCGAGCGCCCGCTGCACCGCCCGGCTCATCGGCAGCCGCTGCGGCCCGCCGATCTCCACGATGGCGTTGCGCGGCGCCCGCGACACGACGTCCGCAAGGCCCGCCGCCACGTCCGCAGCCGCCATGGGCTGGAACAGCGCCGACGACACGCGCGCGCCGCCGTCGCCCTCGGCGCCGTCCCCGGCGATCGCGGTCAGGAACTCGAAGAACTGGGTGGCTCGCACAATCGTGTAGGGCACCTGGCCCTCCTGGATCAGCGCCTCCTGGGCGACCTTGGCACGCATGTAGCCGTTGTCGGCGAGCCGGTCGGCCCCGACGACCGACAGGGCCACGTGGTGGCGGACGCCCGCCGACGCCTCGGCGGCGAGCAGGTTCGTCGTCGAGGTCCGGAAGAACTGCAGCACCGCCTGGGCTTCGAACGACGGGGAGTTGCTGACGTCCACCACCACGTCCGCGCCGGCCACGGCCTGGGCCAGGCCCTCGCCGGTCAAGGTGTTGACGCCTTGCGAGGGCGACGCCAGGACCACGCGATGACCGGCGCGCTCCAGCAGGGGGCCGAGCTTCCGGCCGATGAGGCCACTGCCTCCGATGATCGTCACGTTCATGTCACTGTCCTTCCAGGATTGAGGCGTGGGCCAACGCACATCGGCTGGCCACATTGGCAAGACGAGATGGCAAGGCGTGTTGTGACATCCCCAGGGTGGCAGGCCCGGCGCCGCGGCGCCTCCCGCTAGAATCCCACCCGCTCGCCGGCCCGTCCGGCGAGCCTCGCTAGGGGTGCTGGTCCGGACGACGCGTCAGGGACCGGCTGAGAAAGTCCCTTTGAACCTGTTGGCGCGTGCCGCAAGGCGCGCGTCAAAGTCTCCTTCAGGAGACTTGAGGTAATCCTCGCGCAGGGAAGCATGCCTTCGACACGCCTCGTGTCCTCGCACGCCGCCTTCTCATCGGCGTGCTGGTTTGCCGACCTGCCATCGCGTTTCTGGCTCCGGCACATCGATGGCAACTTCGTCTCGCTTGACTCCATTCCCGCTCCGCCGCCTCGCCTTCGCGCTCGCGGCCGGCGGCCTGTCCTTCCACGCCGCCGCGCAGACGGCCGCGCCGGCGCTGCCCAGCGTCGTCATCAAGGGCTCGGCCGAGGCGCCCGCCACCGTCGGCGGCTTCGGCGACACGCCGGTCGCCAAGCTGCCGATGCAGGCCAGCATCGTCAGCGCCGAGCAGCTCACCGACCGCGGCCTCACCAGCCTGGCCGGCCTGACGCTGCTGGATGCCAGCGTGGGCGACTCGTACAACTCCGCCGGGTATGTCTCCTACCTGAAGATCCGCGGCTACGACCTCGACAACCGCTTCAACTTCCGTCGCGACGGCCTGCCGATCAACGCCGAGACCGCCCTGCCCCTCGCGAACAAGAGCAGCCTCGAGGTACTCAAGGGCACGAGCGGCATCCAGGCGGGCACCAGCGCCCCCGGCGGTCTCGTGAACCTCGTCGTGAAGCGGCCGACGACCGAGCTCACCAGCGTGACGCTCGGCGTCAGCGAGCGCGGCACCCTCGAATCGGCGATGGACTGGAGCCGCCGCTTCAGCGACGGCCAGGGCAACGACAAGGCCTTCGGCCTGCGCGTGAATGTCGCGGCCGCCAAGCTCCGTCCCGAATTGCGCGACGCCGACGGCCATCGCTGGATGATGGCCGCCGCCGGCGACTGGCGCGTCACGCGCGACACGCTGGTCGAGGCCGAGGTCGAGGTCTCCCGCCAGTCCCAGCCCAGCCAGCCCGGCTTCAGCCTGCTCGGCGACCGCTTGCCCGACGCGAAGTCCATCGATCCGCGCACCAACCTGAACAATCAATCGTGGAGCCAGCCGGTCGTCTTCGAAGGCCGCACCGCCTCCCTGCGGGTGCAGCACCAGTTGAATGCTGACTGGAAGCTGCAGGCGCATGCGGCGATCCAGCGGCTGGTCAACGATGACCGCCTCGCCTACCCATTCGGCTGCACCGCCGGCGACGGCACGTATTACCCGAGCACCTACTGCCCCGACGGCACCTTCGACCAGTACGACTTCCGCAGCGAGAACGAGCACCGCAACAGCGACGCGCTCGACCTCTCGGCGCAGGGCCGGCTCAGCACGGCCGGCATCACGCACGAGTTGACGACGGGCGTGCTGTTCTCGCGCTACAAGAGCCGGCTGCAGGGCCAGGCCTACAACTGGGCGGGCACCGGCGACATCTGGGGCACGCTGCCGACGACGGCCGATCCGACGCTCACCGGCACCAACACCAACCGCACCGAGCGCAGCACCGAGGTCTACCTGCGCGACGCGATGCAGTTCAGCGAGCGCTGGCAAGGCTGGCTCGGCGTGCGTCACACGCGGCTCAAGCGCGACAGCGTCGCGGTGGGCCCGGAGGCCGGCCAGATCGGCACGCCGAATCCGTACGCGCAGTCGTTCACGACGCCTTGGCTCGGCGTGAGTTACGCGATCAACGCGCAGCTGCTGGCCTACGCGAGTTGGGGCCAGGGCATCGAATCGGCGGTCGTGCCCAACCTGCCGGTCTACGCGAACCGCACGGCGGTGCTGCCGGCGCTGCGCAGCAGGCAGTGGGAGATCGGTCTGAAGTCGGGCAGCCGGACCGTGGACTGGTCGATCAACTACTTCGACGTCAGCAAGCCCGCGACGCGCGACGTGGCGGTCACGGTGAACGGCCTGGACATGCTCGAGACCCGCATCGACGGCGAGCAGAACCATCGCGGCGTGGAAGCGCAAGCGGATCTGAAGTGGACGAACGGCGGCCTGATGGCGAGCGCGATGAAGCTGCGCGCGCGCCGCGAGCGCAGCGAGGACGCGACGCTCAACGGCCTGAAGCCGACCAACGTGCCGGAGACGGTGCTGAAGCTGCAGGCCCGGCAGGGCGTCGGGCTGCCGGGCCTGGAGCTGCAGGCTGGCGTCGTGTACGAGGGCAAGCGCATGGTGCTGCCGGACAACTCGCTGGCCATCCCGAGCTGGACGCGGCTGGACCTGGGCGCGCGCTACGAGCAGAACATCGGTCGGCAACAGCTGATCTGGCGTGTCGGCGTGGACAACGTGACCGACCGCCGGGCGTGGCGCGAGTCGCCGTACCAGTACGGCCACGTCTACCTGTACCCGCTCGCCAATCGCACCTGGCGTGCGTCGGTGGAGTGGGTCTTGTGAGCTTCTGATTTTTCTGTGTATACTCTTAGGCTCTGATCCCCGATAGCTCAGTCGGTAGAGCGCCGGACTGTTAATCCGTAGGTCCCTGGTTCGAGCCCAGGTCGGGGAGCCAAGATCAGATGACGAAGGTCTTAGGACCTTCGTTCTTTTTCAGCCAGAGTCCGACCGAAGACCCTGGCCCAAGAATTCAGATCGATAGGATCTGAGCAGACTTTTCCTCGATAGCTCAGTCGGTAGAGCGCCGGACTGTTAATCCGTAGGTCCCTGGTTCGAGCCCAGGTCGAGGAGCCAAACTGAAGCCCCGTTGCAGCGATGCATCGGGGCTTTTTCTTTTGGTTCGCTTCGCCCGCCGACACCGACCGTCGCACTCCCCTACCCTGGGGGGATGTCCTGCGCATGCATTAATGCTCTACAACACCAGCCCCGACCAATCTGTCTCTTGCCATGAACAACGCATTGATCGACCGTATCCGAATCAAAATCGGCGCAATGGGCTCCGACGAGTTCGAACGATTCATGAGCACCCTGCTGCCGAGCATCTATCCCGGCTTTGATCGTTTGGAACCGTCCTTCAACTTCATTGGCAAGACGACGACCGGGAAATGTGACGCTCACGTGTACCACGCATCGGATGACACATATACCGCCATCATTTGCACGACCCAGCAGACGGATATTCCAAAGAAGATCATCGAGGACATCGGGAAGCTGCCGTCGACAAAATTTGCGAGCAAGATTCGGCGCGTACTGATCTGTGTCAACACACCCCTCAAAGATGAAGTAGAGGACTATCGGTCCGCCTGCGCGGCGCTGGGTTGGGAGCTCGATCCTCTTTCGCTCGAACGCATCACCAAACACACTGCAGGGAATTCGTCCCTTCTCCTCAACTATTTCGGCGAGTCGACTTCTTCAGATTCTCCAGCGTCCCGCCCAGTGCGATATTTCGACTGTGGACATCGAATCAAGGAAGCCCGAGAAGATGCATCCATACCCGCCTCTAGAATCATTGAACATTTGCATTTCCCAAGCGAAAGAGCTTGGAAAGCAATCGAATCCGGCGAAGTCGAGATCGCAGAGCACGACATCGACTCCTTATCCGCGCTGACCGGAATATCGACGGCCTGGTTGAAGCACGGCGCTGGCAAGAAGTACCCCACCGAATCCATCTACGACTATCAAGTCGAGAAGATTAAGGCAATTGCCGCAGAATCGCCTCTCGCCTCGTATATGGCCATCGAACCCGATTCGATGGATCTGGTGTTGATAAGTCAGTTCTCAGAGTTCCGATGGAAGGTCTACCCCTTCGGATTCAACATGGATTTCTGGAACTGGCATGGTGACCATCACCACATCCCGTTGATCTACGACCTGCTCGAAACGGCGAACGACCGGCTTGGGCATCCGTACGGCCGAATCATCAAGCCCGCGCTGATGAGCGAACTACGCAGCGGAGACATCCATCCCTTTATCCTTTTCCAGAAAACTGGATCAAACAATTATTGGTTCGAGGATCTTTTCGACTTGAACCACAATTACCCCGTCGCCAAGGACAAATATCGCCATTACGGCGAATGGTTCGTGAAGCTGCAGGACGAGTTCCGAAACAATACGGGTACAGCCGACTAGGTCGAGGCAAATCACTTCGAGAGGTCATAACTGCCACTCCCGACATACACACTCCGGCCATTCCCATCGACCGGAAAACTGAGTAGCCGCTCCTCATGTCCGTCGTCATAGGTCAGCGTGATCGCGTAGCCGCTCAACTGATACCGACCTCTCCGGCTCGCCCCATCGTCCTTCGTCCGTGTCCCGCTGGTCGCACCGACCGTCCCTAGCCCCGTCCCCACCGTCCCGCCGCCGGTGCTGCTGCTCCCCGATCCGTCCCCCTGCGACGACCCCGCGATCACCGTCCCGGTGATCGCTTGCAGGCTGCCCGTGCTCGACAGCGCGCTGTAGCTGCGCTCGAAGCGACCGTCCTTCGTGAACCGGATCCCGCGCGTCGCTGAGGTCCCGCCCGTGACCATGCTCCCGTTGAAGCTGCTTCGGCTGAAGCTCCCTTCCAGCCTCGCATCCTTCGGCCACGGCTTCATCGCGACATGCTTCTCCAACTTCCACTCGCCGAGCGGCCGCCCGTCGTCGTCCTGTTCCTGCATCTCGTAGCCCTTGCCGGTGCTCCTCCACCGCCCCCAGCGCCGCGGCTCCAACTGCCTCGACGCGGCGACGTTCAACTGATCCGGCGGCATCTCCGTGCGGCGGTACACCGTCCCGTCCTTCAGCAGGAACCTGACGTCCTCCTCCCAACGGGTGCCGTAGTTGTAGTTGGCCTCCCCATGAAGCACGACCGCGACCAGATCCTTCTCGCTCAAACCTTGACCAGGCGCGCTCATCACGCGCTGCAGCAGCACCTCCTTCCGCGCCAGTGGCGCCTGCTGCAGCGGCGACACCGTCAGCCCCGACGCATCATTCACCAGCGCGGCATCGGCCAGGTCCATCGACAGCCGGCTCAGCGAGGCCACCACCCCGCGCAGCACGATCTCGCGGCCCACCCACGGCTCGGCGTTGAACTTCAGATGGATCAACTGCTCGGTCTGCCGGCCGCCCCGCTCCTGCACAAGGTGGAAGCGCTCGGGATAGCGGATATCGCGCGCCACCCGGCCCTTCACATAGACCTGCCCCATCCTGCGAAGCGCCGCCTCATCGGAGATCGCCAGCCAACTCCCCCGCTGCGCCGTCAAGGCAAGCACCTGGCTCGGCAGCAGGAGCTGGCCGCGCGCCGGCTCGACAGCCACGGGCAGCGGCGTCGGCGGCACCACGAGCTTCGCCTGTACGAGCGCCCGCGCCACCGACATGGCCTGCGGATACTTCGCGGCGATGTCCATGCCGGGCCCGTCCCATTCGCGCGCCATCGCGACGCAGGCCTGATCGGGCGTGGCGTTCGTGAGAACCCGCTTGCGGACCGGATCGACCAGCTTGTCCCATGGAGGATCGCTGCTCTTGCGCGTCATCACGCGCGTCACGATCACCCGCAGCGGCGGGAGCTGGTAACGCGTCCGCCAACCCACCCACGCGTCCCGCATCTGCGGGGCCGAGGGCGCGCCCACGTCCTCGCACGCGGACACGGAGAGCTCGGAGATGACGTCGAGGGTGACCGCCTCGACCAGTTGCGTCATCGCCGCCGGATCGGTGGCGAGCGCGGCGGAATCTGGCGCGGCGATCGCGCCACCCGCCATCCATGCGCAGGCGGACGCCGCGAGCGTCCGCTGAAGGGAGATCAAGGCCATGCTGTCGGTCCACGCCGCGGCTTCGGAGGACCGCATGCTGCCCGCTTCATCCGCGGTCGGCCACGGCCAGGACGGGGAAGCGGCGGGAGGGGACTTGACGGGCTCGCGCCGGTCCCGGACCCGCGGCGATCGCCGCCTCCGATGCCGAGCTGCCTGCCGACGCCCCGTGCCTCCGGCCTGTCAACACATGCGAGAGTTGGCGCGTTCGATTCGCTTCAGGGAGACAAGCACATGCCACAGATCCACCGGACCGCCTTCGCCGGCCTGCTCGCCGCCGTCGCGATGGCGGCGCCCACCGCCCAGGCCCAGGTCTGGAAATGCACCATCGACGGCAAGGTCCAGTACTCGGACCAGCCCTGCCCGGCCAAGGGCGAAGCGATGAAGTCGCGGTCGCTGCAGAGCAATGTGATCGACACCTCGGCGGACCGCGCCGCGATCGAACGCGCCAAGGCGGCCGCCGCGGAGCAGCAAGCCGCGACCGCGACGCCATCGGCGGCGCCGGCCGCACCGGTCGCTCCCGCCAACGTCTGCCCCTCCGACCGCGACATCGCCGGCATGGAGACCAAGGCGAGTTCGATCTCGCTGAGCCCCGAGGCGAAACGCTTCGTCCAGGACGAGATCCGCCGGGCGCGCCAGTGCCAGAAGGGCCAGGGCAAGTACAGCGCCGCGGACTGGACCGTCAGCAAGCAGGCGGTCGACGCCCAGAGCAGCCTGACCGGCGGCCCCGACGCCCGCCGCCGCGCCGAGGCCGTCCACAGCGCGGCCGATCCCGCGGAAGGCGACCGGATCGCGCGGCAGCGGGAGGCGGAGGAGCGTGAGGCGGCTCGACGCGAAAGAGACTTGCGCCTGCGATCCACGCGCTGACGCCTGTCCAGCCCCTCACCGCTGCCGCGCCAGCACCCCTCTCCACCGACCCCAGTCCCGCGTCACCGGCGGCAGCGCCAGCACGAACAGCACCGTGGCCAGCGGCACCACGCAGATGAAGCCCAGGTGCTTGAACCCGAGCGCCCCCGCCACGCCGCCCAGCACGAAGGCGGCCAGCAGGCCGCCCGCCCGCAGCGCCCGCTCGCGGTCGTGCCGCACGCCGGGCCGCAGCGCCTTGGGCTGGCGATTCCAATAGAGCATCTTGCCGAGCTCCATCCCCAGGTCGGTGATGTTCCCCGTCATGTGGGTGGTGCGGACGCTGCCTCCCGAGGTCTTCGATCCGACCGCATTCTGCAGGCCCATGATGAAGGCCAGCAGCAGCACCGTCAGCGGCACCGCGAAGGGCGTGTGCCAGGTCAGCGTGATCGCGCCCATCAGGCCGAACGGGAACAGCAGCGCCGCCTCCAGCATCAGCGGCAGCGCGTAAACGCTGCGCAGGCCATGCCGCCGCGCCCAGTTCACCAGCACCGCGCAGACCGCCGCGCCGCACACGAACGCGAGGATCGCGCCCAGCGCGTTCAGCACCAGCGTGCCCTGCCCCATCACCGCGCCGTCGGCCAGTTGCGAGGCGAATCCGGTCATGTGCGAGGTGTAGCGCTGCAAGATCAGGAAGCCGCCCGCGTTCACCGCGCCCGCATTGAACGCGAGCAGCAGCCCCAGCGCCTGGTTGGTCGACGGCGCGCGGTGGCGGCTGGTCAGGTGCAGCAGCCGCCTCATCGCTCCGGCCGCCGGCTCGGGTCCGTCGGCGCCTCCAGCGATACGTCGGCGCCGTCATCCGCGCCGAACAGCTGCGCACCGCCCGGCTCGACCAGCTTCGCCCCATGCCGCGTCAACACCGCGTGCAGCCGGGCCCAGTTGAGCGGCTTGACGAAGTAATCGTCGAACACGAGATCCTCCGCCGACTCGAAATCCGTGTTCAGCGGCGTGCCGCTGACTGCGATCGCGACCAGCGCCGGCAGGCTCAGCTTCAGGCGGCTCGCCACGTGCCGGCCGTCGGCGTCCGGCATCGCGATGTCCGTGATCAGGAGGTCCGGCTCCCACTTCAGGCCGATGCGGATCGCCTCGAGCCCGGTGGGCGCGACCTTCAGCTCGAAGTGGTAGACCGTCAGCAGCTCGCGCAGCAGCTCCAGCGAATCGGGCTGGTCATCGGCGATCAGGACTTTCAGGCGATCCTGCATGGTGTCGTTCGGAAATGGTTGGAGCCGCCATAGCAATCGGCGGGCCCGCATCGCGCCCGGCAAGGATTCCAACGAGCCGGAGCGGGCATGGGCCGCATTCTTCCATCCCGGCGCCCGTTCCACAGCCTGGCGCTCGCAGGAGTAGGATGGCGCGTCCATGAAAGCGCTTTCCAATGAAGAGAAAGAAGCCTCTCCTATCGACGTCCAGCGAGGTGACGCTGGGCATGGTGGCCGCGGCCAGCGGTGTGTCGCCGAGCACCGTGTCGCGCGTGCTGAGCGGCAGCGCGCAGGTCAGCGCCGACAAGACCGAGCGCGTGCGGCAGGCCATCTCGGCCCTGGGATTCGTCCCCAACACCATCGCACGGGCGCTCGCGGACGGGCGCACCTTCAACGTGGGCTTGCTCGTCCAGTATTTCGAAAGCCCGTTCTACGCGCTGCTGCTGCGCGGCATCGAGGAAGTGCTGACGCCTGCAGGCTACGCGCTGGTGGTGTCGAGCGGCCACTGGCAGGCGGAAGAGGAACAACGCTGCATCGCCTCGCTGCGCTCCCGGCGCGTCGACGGGATCATCGTGTTGACGGGCGGCCTGGACAACGCCTTCCTGGCGGCGCTCGCGCGCGAGTTGCCGGTCGTGGTCACGGGACGGGCGCTGCAGGCGCCGGGCCTGCACGCGCTCAAGACCGATGACGCCGCAGGTGCACAGGCGGCGACCGCCCACCTGATCGAGCGCGGCCATCGGCGGATCGCGTTCATCGGCGGCGATGCGACGCATGCGGACGCGAAGGAGCGCGAGACGGGCTACCGGGCGGCGCTCGCCGAGGCCGGTCTGGAGCTGGACGAAGCCTTGATCGCGAACGGCGACTATCTCGAGGCCGGCGGCGCTGCCGCGATGACGCGCATGCTGGAGCGCGGTACCGCCTTCACCGCAGTCTTCGCGGCGAACGACCAGATGGCCGCCGGCGCGGCGCGCGTGCTGCACAGCCGCGGGATCCGCGTGCCCGAGGACGTCTCGCTCGTGGGCTACGACGACCTGCTGAACACCGCCCATGCCAGCCCACCGCGAACGACGATCGATGTCCAGATCGCCGAGCTCGGCCGGCGCGCCGCCGCCGCGATGCTGGATCTGCTCCGGCATGGCAGTTCCTCGGTGCAGCCCCCGGTGCCGCGCTTGATCGTGCGGGAGTCCACCCGTCACCTGCACGGCGACACGGCGCCCGCCTGCTGAGCCGCTGCGATCGGTCACGGCATGCACCGGACGCGCGCCGATGAACTGACCCGGAGTCGCCTCGCTTTTCGTCAACTGGCCGTCACAGAGCCTCGGCACAATGCCATGCATCCGAGACAAACAACCGACTGCGACATAGGGCAGAAAGCTGGAACCCGTCACCAGCGTCCGGATACCCTCTTCAGAAAGAAGCCACCCCGACGGGTGGCTTCTTTCATTGGGGCGCCGCGGAACTCGCGGGGGGTCACCCGCTGGTCAGGTCTGACCGTCGCGCTGCTCGCCGGCATCACCGTGATCGGGCGGCGGCGATCGCCAGAGGTCCCATCCGAAGATGGCCGTCATGAGGAAGCCATACGCGAGGCTGACCACCAGGAAGCCTCTTCGCGCCACGTATTCCCCGTCGATCAGCACGCCGATCGCCACGAACAGGCCGAAGAACATCGCCGACACGGCCAACGCGAACAAGACGAGAAATCGCTTGGCGCCGAGCCGTTTCACTTTGTCGAGATCCAGGAGTTCAAGCATTGCTGCTCCTTGAAAAGGAGGATGGGCCGCAGTCGACATTGAGTCGGTTCCGCGAGTCGTGTCGGGCGTCGCCCCCTCCCGGCTCACCGGGCGAACCAGAGGTGATACGCCGCCGCCAGCGCTGTGCCTGCGGCCGCACCGCACAGAAATCCAACGGGATTACCAGCGGTGACAACGAAGCCCGCTGCACCTCCGGCAAGCGCTGCCTTCCCGATATCGCCCAGTGCCTCTTTTGAGATTCCGCCGTGAACCATGTCGATTTCATCAAGCGTCATTTCAGTCATCTGCATGGAGTTACCTCATCAAGGTTAAGTGGCACGACGCACGATCTCAACGTGATCGATCGTCGTCCGCCCGCCGTCCTGATCGGGCGTGCCCCCACTCTCTCCTTTGCTCGCGAGCGGGCCAATGGCCCACTCCAGTAGCAAGCCGATCGTCTGCCCCCCATTCAGGGACTTCAACCACCTGGCTGTCGAATCGCCGACGCCGTGGACCCGCCTCCGCTGCGGGTTTTCCCTCAACGCCGTCGCGCCCGCCCATCACCTTGGGTAAAGAACTTTGAAAGTCCGCAGCGGCGCTGCTTCACGAAACGTACACCGTGCGATGCTTCGGCCCGTTCCGCGACCCGGCCGCCTCGGCCCGGCTGACGACCACCATACAAATTCCCCGCGCTTCCGTCCCAGCCATCGCCAGATCGGCCGCGCTTGCCTCGCACTGGCCTGCCCGATGACAAGCTCCCGCCGTCCCGCCCCGCGTCCACTCTCCGTTGCCTTGATGCTGGGCCTGAGCGCCCCCGCCTGGTCCCAATCCGCGCCTCCCGCGCCCCCGGCCCCGCCGGCGACCACGCCCGCCACGACGACATCCCCCGCGCCGACCGCGACGCCGCCCGCCACCCGCCCCGCGCCGTCACCAGCCCGGCGCGACGCCGCCGACAACCCCGCCCAGCTCGACCGCGTCGAGATCCAGGGCACCTCGCGCGACGACGACCAGCGCCGCGCCGCCACCGCCTCCAAGATCGTCATCGGCCGCGAGGAGATCGAACGCTACGGCGACGCCACCATCGGCGAGGTGCTCAAGCGCCTGCCCGGCGTCACCACCGGCGGACGCCCCGGCCGCGGCGGCGAGATCCGCATGCGCGGCATGGGCGGCGGCTACACGCAGATCCTGGTCAACGGCGAACGCATGCCGCCGGGCTTCTCGCTCGACGAGCTCCCGCCCGAACAGATCGAGCGCATCGAGGTCATGCGCGCGCCCACCGCCGAGTTCGGCGCGCGCGCCATCGCCGGCACCATCAACGTCGTCCTGCGCGAGGCCCTGCAGCGCCGCCTCAACGAGCTGCGCCTGGCCTCCACCTTCGAGCGCGACCACGTCACGCCCCACCTGAGCTGGACCCGCAACGACAAGCTTGACGACCAGGGCACCGCCTACAACCTCACCGTCAACGCGATGCAGCACAAGCGGCTCGACGACATCGCGTCGCAGTCGCTGACCAGCCGCTTCGACACCGGCACCGGCGCGCTGCAGAGCCAGACCCTGCTGCAGACCCGCGGGCAGAGCGCCGACGAGCGCAAGTCGCTCAACCTGACCGGCCGCCTGCAGCTGCGCCTGGCGGGCGGCGACACGCTCGCGCTCCAGCCCTTCGTGATGGTCAACCGCGGCCGCGGCGCCAGCAGCGCCCGGCAGACCCAGTCGGCGGTACCGGACGAGAACGCCTTCGAGCGCATCAAGTACGACAGCTACACCAGCGACAGCAGCAACCGCGCCACCATGGCCCGGCTGAACCTGCAGTGGAACAAGCGCCTGGACGAGCGCACCCGCCTGGAGACGCGGCTGGGCGCCGGCCGCATGACGATGGACGGCGATGCCCACCGCGAGGAGGACCTCGACGCCACGCCGGGCCTTTTCTTCCGCACGCAGGACGACACCACGAAGAGCCGCGACACGCAGTGGAGCGTCAAGCTCAAGCTCAACCACCAGATGGACAACGAGCACAGCCTGGTCGCGGGCGTCGAGGGCGAAGGCACCACGCGCGACCAGACGCGCGGCTGCACCGAGGTCTACGGCAGCACCATGCGGCGCGACAACTGCGCCTTCCTCGCCGACTTCGGCGAGAACGTCTCCGCATCGACGCGCCGGCTCGCCGCCTATGCGCAGGACGAGTGGAGCGTCGGCAAGCAGTGGGGCTTCTACGCCGGCCTGCGCTGGGAAGGCATCCAGACCGAGAGCAGCAACAACCAGGGCCCGGTGAAGAACACCTCCAGCGTGCTCACCCCGCTGCTGCACGGCGTCTACAAGATCGACGAGAAGAGCCGCGAGCAGATCCGCGCCAGCCTGACCCGCAGCTACAAGGCGCCCAACCTCAACGACGTCATCGGCCGGCTCAGCATCAACAGCCAGTTCACCTGCCAGCCGCCGGCCACGCTCTGCGGCAGCAACCTGATCAACTACCCCGACCGCTTCGGCAACCCCGACCTCAAGCCCGAGATGGCGACCGGCGTCGAGATCGGTTACGAGAAATACCTTTCGAAGGGCGGGCTGCTCAGCGTCAACTTCTTCTATCGCCGCATCACCGACCTGATCCGCGCCCAGGCCCAGCTCGAGACCGTGCCCTACGCCACCGAGCCGCGCTGGGTCATCCGGCCGCGCAACATCGGCAACGCCACCACCCGCGGCGTCGAGCTCGAAGCCAAGTTCCGCCTCGACGAATACTTCGCCGACGCGCTGCCGATCAACCTGCGCAGCAACCTGTCGCTGTTCGACTCCTCGGTGGACGGCATCCGCGGTCCCGACAACAAGCTGGACCAGCAGCCCCGCTACACCGCCAACCTGGGCGCCGACTACCGGCTGCGCTCGCTGCCGCTGACACTGGGCGCCTCGCTCAACTACACGCCGACCACGCTGCTGCAGCAGAGCGACCAGGTGCTCAACGAGATCGACAAGAAGCGCGTCATCGACGTCTCGGCCCTGTGGACCTTCTCGTCCGCGGTGGCGCTGCGACTGGCCGCGAGCAACCTGGTGCCGCTCAGCTACGGCAACGGCAGCATCGCGGTCACGCCGGGCCGGCTGGTCACCAGCGAAAACACCGGCCGCAGCTTCACCGTCTGGACCGTACGCCTGGAACTGAAGGTCTGAGGACGCAAAAAAGGCTGCCCGAGGGCAGCCTGCAAAAAGCGGAGCAACACGCCTCCGCGAGGGCGACGGGGCCGCAAGTGCCGGCCCCAAGGAGTCAACTGGTTCAGCGCCGCGACGGTTCGCTCTGGGCCTTCGCGCCGCCCAGCGCATGGCTGGCCGGCGTCCACACGGTGGCGCCGACGCCCAGCGCCAGCAGCACCAGCACCATCCAGGTCAGCGGCGACGTGCGGCGGCGCGCGATCGGACGCGGCGGGCGGGAGGCCATGCGGGGTCGCAGTTGCGAGGGCAGCCTGTGGGCCTGGAGGCGCTGCAGGCGCACCGCCTGTTTGCTGCCGTCACTCCTGGACACAATCTCGAAGCTGATGCGCTCGCCCTCCTGCGGCGGCTGGCCGTCCATCGGGAAGGCCGACACATGCACGAACAGCGTCTCGCCGCCCTGCTCGGGCCGCACCACGCCGTGGCCGCGCTCGGCGTACCAGCTGTCCAAGGTTCCTTCGAATCGCATGACTTGTTCCCCCGTCTTGTGGATCGCCCGACGCCGCGTCGCGGACTTGTGGTCCGCTGGACGCCCTCCATCGGGCGCTTCTCTCTCTTCGGACAAAAGAGCCCGGCACGGGGCCGGGCTTCTGGGGTGCATGCTGCCCAAGCCGTCACGGCCCCGGGCAACAGCCTGTAAGCCGTGCAACTTCACACGGTTTTAGTTCTTCAAGCCGGGCTTCAAGTACTTGTCGAGGAACTCCAGCGTCTTCTGGTTGGCCTCGATCTGGTTCTTCTTCTTGGAGAAGCCATGGCCTTCGTCGTCGAAGACGACGTACTCCACCGGCACGCCGTTCTTCTTGACGGCCTCGACGATCTCGTCGCTCTCCGGCTTGATCACCCGCGGATCGTTCTTGCCCTGGATCACCAGCAGCGGCTTGCGGATCTCCTTGGCATGGAACAGCGGCGAGGTGGCGACCAGGAAGTCCTTGTCCTTCACCGGATCGCCGATCTCCAGGTACAGCGCCTTGCGGAAGCTCTCCCAGTAGGGCGGGATGGACTCCAGCGTGCGCAGCCAGTTGGACACGCCGAAGATGTCCACGCCGACCTTGAAGGCCTCGGGCCGGAAGGCCATCGCCGCCAGGGTCATGTAGCCGCCGTAGCTGCCGCCCATGATGCCGATGCGCTCGGGATCGATCACGCCGGTGCTGGCGAGGTAGGTCTTGGCCTCGATGCAGTCCCACAGCGGCTCGCGGCCGTGCTTGCCGTCGTCGGCGGTGAAGAAGCTCTTGCCGTAGCCCGAGCTGCCGCGGTTGTTGATGCCCAGCACCGCGTAGCCGTGGTTGACCAGGTACTGGACCATCGCCGAGTAGCCGCGCGTCGTCTGCCCGCCCGGGCCGCCATGCACCAGCACCACGGCCGGCACCTTGTGGGTCGGGGAAGCTTCCTTGGGCTGGTAGTAGACCGACGGGATCACCATGCCGTCGAAGGAGCGGAAGCGCACGATGCGCGCCTCCACCAGCTCTTCCGGATCGATGTCCCGGGACAGGCTGCGCGACAGCTGTTTCACCTGCTTGCTGCCGAAGTCGTAGACATACAGGTTGCTCGGCGAGCGGTCGCCGTTCAGGTAGAAGGCCATGCGCTGGCTGGTCCGCGAGAAGGCCACGCCGCGCAGCTCGCCGCCCGGCAGCCGCGGCAGGGTCACCGGCTGGCCATCGGCGGTCTGGACGATGCGCAGCTCCAGGCTGGCATCGTTGTTGATGCCGGTGACGCGGTAGCGCCCGTCGCGGGAGTAGCTGCTGTAGACGATGTCCCAGTCGGCCTTCTCGAGCTCGCGCGTCTGACCGGACGCCAGGTCGTAGGCCAGCAGGCGCTGGAACTCGGCGCCCTCGTTGGACAGCATCAGCAGGGTCGTCGACGCCGGGTCGAAGCCGGTCACGCTGAAGGACGCGACGCCCTGGTGCGGCGTGAGGTGCTTGGTCTCCTTGGTCTGCGTGTCGTACAGGTAGACGTCGGAGTCGGCCGTCGTGTTGGTCTTGCCCAGCGCCACCCAGCGGCCGTCGCCGCTGACGCCGAACACCGCGTTGCCGTCGTTGTTCTGGTAGACCAGCGTGCGCGCATAGGTCTTGGCGTCGTAGCGGTAGACGTCGATGTAGCGGGCATCGCGCTCGTTGGTCGTGACGAAGAAGGCGTCGCCGTCGCCACTCCAGCCGTTGAAGCCGGCCTTGACCTTGTCGCCGGGCGTCAGGTCGCGCTCGCTGCCGTCGAGCTCGCGCACGATCAGGTGGTTGTTCTCGTTGCCGCCCTGGTCGCGGGTGAAGAGCACGCGGTCATCGGTGCGGAAGTAGCTGACCGCGTAATGACTGTCGGCCTTGGAGGCGGTCAGCGCCACCGGCTCGCCGCCGTCGACGCTGATGCTGTAGACGTTGAAGATGCCGCTGGCATTGCTGCTGAACAGGATGCGGCGCTCGTCCTGGGAGAAGGACGCCCCGCTGATCGAGGTCGTCGCCATGAACTGCTCGATCGTGTAGCGCTTGGCCGGGCGCGGCTGGCTGGCCTTGGCCTCGGAACGGGCCACGGCCTTCTCGGTCGCGGCCTGGGCGGGCATCGCCATCGCGGCCGCCAAGGCCACGCCCAGCAGCGTCAGCGCGTGCCGCGGGGCGGCCTTCGGGAACGACTTCCTCATCGGGTTCTCCTCTCCTGATCGGGCCCGGGACCATCCCGGGATCCGGCGACTGTAGACGCCGGGGTCAGTCCTTGCCCATCCCGTGGCCGACTGGCGGCGGAGCGCCGCGACGGAGCGTCGATCCGGCGGGATGGACGGAGGAACCGGTCGCTCACTTGCCGGCGGGCACCTGCCCCTCCACGCCCTTCACGTAGAACCGGATGTTCTGCAGGAACGCGTCGTCCGCGACCTTGTCCCGCGCCAGGACCTCCTTGCCGTCCTGGCCGGCGATCGGCCCCTTCCAGATGACGAAGCTGCCGTCCTTGAGCCCGGCCTTCACCTGGTCGACCCGGGCCTTGACCTCGGCCGGCACCGCGGCGTTCAGCGACACCAGGTCGATCGCGCCTTCCTTGACGCCCCACCAGCTGTGCTTGCCCGGACCGGCGCTCCAGCTGCCGTCCAGCGCCGCCTGGACGCTGGCGATGTAGTACGGCGACCAGTCGATCACCGCCGAGCCCAGGTGCGCCTTGGGCCCGTACGAACTCATGTCCGAGTCCCAACCGAAGGCGTACTTGCCGTTCTTCTCGGCCGTCTGCAGGACCGCGCTCGAATCCGTGTTCTGCATCAGCACGTCGGCGCCGGCGTTGATCAGCGTCTGGGCGGCATTGGTCTCCTGGGGCGGGTTGAACCACTCGTTGACCCAGACGACCTTGACCGTCACCTTCGGGTTGCTGCTCTGCGCGCCCAGCGTGAAGCTGTTGATGTTGCGGATCACCTCGGGGATGGGGATGGAGCCGACGACGCCCAGCGTGCCGGTCTTCGTCATCGCGCCAGCGACGACGCCCGCCATGTAGGCGCCCTCGTAAGTCCGCGCGTCGTAGCTGCGCAGGTTGGCGGCCTGCTTGTAGCCGGTCGCATGCTCGAAGCGGACCTGCGGGCTGTCCGCGGCCACCTTCAGCATCGGCGCCATGTAGCCGAAGGTCGTGCCGAAGACCAGGGTGTTGCCCTGCTGGACCAGGTCGCGGAAGACCCGCTCGGCATCGGCCGCCTCGGGCACCTTCTCGACGAAGCTGGTCTGGATGCGGGACCCGAAGGTCTGCTCGAGCTTCTTGCGGGCGTTGTCGTGGGCGAAGGTCCAGCCGCCGTCGCCCACCGGGCCGACGTAGGCGAAGGCGACCTTGAGCGGCGCGGCCCCGGACGCGGCGCCGCCCGCCTGCGGCGCGGACGCGGCGCCGGCGGGCGCCTCGTCCTTCTTGCCGCACGCGGCCAGCGCGAGCGCGGCGGCCGCCGACGCGGCGATCAGCAGGGAACGGCGGAGCATCGGACGCGGATATCGGACGGACATGGGTTCTCCAGCGAAGTCGTGATCGGAAAGCGGAAAGCGGGGATCGCGGCGCCGCGCGCGGCTATCCGCCGGGATGGAACGGCCGCCCCAGCGAAGCCGGCATGTTGGCGCGGATGAAGCCCTCGTTGCGCGAGATCAGCACCAGCACCACGATGGTGGCCAGGTAGGGCAGCATGCTCAGGAACTGGCTGGCCACCTGCACGCCCTGCCCCTGCAGGTGGAACTGCAGCATGGTGACGCCGCCGAACAGGTAGGCGCCGAGCAGCACGCGCGCCGGCCGCCAGGTGGCGAAGCTGGTCAGCGCCAGCGCGATCCAGCCCTTGCCGGCGATCATCCCTTCGACCCACAGCGGCGTGTAGATCACCGAGCAGTAGGCGCCCGCGAGCCCGCACAGCGCCCCGCCGGCGACGACCGCCAGCAGCCGGATGCGCCGCACCGGATAGCCCAGCGCATGCGCCGATTCCGGCGACTCGCCGACCGCGCGCAGCACCAGGCCTGCGCGCGTGCGCGTCAGTCCCCAGGCGAGCAGCGCCGTCAGCGCGATCGCGCCGTAGACCAGCGGATGCTGCTTGAAGAGCGCCGGCCCGATGAACGGGATGTCGGCCAGGCCCGGCACCGCGAACGCGGGCCGCGGGCCGAGCTTCGCCTGCACGTAGTTCTGGCCCACAAAGGCCGAGAAGCCCGCGCCGAACAGGCTCAGCGCCAGCCCGGTCGCGTACTGGTTGGTGTTGAGGTAAACCGCGAGCGCGCCGAAGACCAGCGCCATCAGGGCGCCCGCGCCGATGCCGGCCAGGAAGCCCACCAGGTCGCTGCCGCTGTGCACCGCCGCGGCGAATCCGGCGATCGCGGCGACCAGCATCATGCCTTCAGCCCCGAGGTTCACGACGCCGGCGCGCTCATTGATCAGCAGCCCGAGCGCCGCGAGCGCCACCAGCGTGCCCGCGTTCAGCGTCGCGGCGATCAGCAAGGCCCAGGCATCCATCAGCGTTGCTCCTTGTCGACGCCGCGGACGCCGAGCCCCGCGACGCGCCGCACGCGGTAGTGGATCAGCGTGTCGCAGGCCAGCAGGCAGAAGAGCAGCAGCCCCTGGAACACGCCGGTGATCGCCTTCGGCAGCCCGAGCCGCGATTGCGCCAGCTCGCCGCCGATGTAGAACATGCTCATCAGGATCCCCGAGAGCACGATGCCCACCGGATGCAGCCGTCCGACGAAGGCCACGATGATGGCCGCGAAGCCGTAGCCCACCGGCACGTAGGGCGTGAGCTGGCCGAGCGGGCCGGCCGTCTCGAGCGCGCCGGCCAGGCCCGCCAGGCCGCCCGACAGCGTCATCGCGCCCCACAGCGCCGCACGCGACGAGAAGCCCGCGTAGCGCGCCGCCATCGGCGCGATGCCGCCCGTCTGCAGCGCGAAGCCCGCCATCGAGCGCATCAGCAGCCACCAGCAGCCGATCACCGCCGCCAGCGCGATCCACACGCCGATGTGCAGCCGCGTGCCGGTGAACAGCTTGGGCAGCTGCGTCGCCGGCAGGAAGGTGATGGTCTGCGGGAAGTTGTAGCCCGCCGGGTCCTTCCACGGCCCGTAGACGAGGTACTGCAGCAGCAGCTCCGCGACATAGACCAGCATCAGGCTGACGAGGATCTCGTTGGCATGGAAACGGTCGCGCAGCGCCGCGGTGATCGCGGCCCAGGCCACGCCGCCGAGGACGCCAGCGAGCAGGATGGGCAGGACGATCAGCTTCGTGCTGCCGGCGTCAGCCTGCATCGCGACCCAGCCGGCGGCCAACGCGCCGGCGACGAACTGGCCCTCCGCGCCGATGTTCCAGACGTTGGCGCGGAAGGCCACCGCCAGCCCCAGCGCGATCAGCACCAGCGGCGTCGCCTTCAGCCCCAGTTCCCCGAGCGCGTAGCCATTGCGCAGCGGCTCCCAGAAGAACATGCGCAGGCCCTGCAGCGGGTCCTTGCCCAGCGCCGCGAAGATCGCCACGCCGATCAGCGTCGTCAGCGCCAGCGCGATCAGCGGCGACGCCAGCGACATCGCCGCCGACGGCTGCGGGCGAGGTTCAAGCTTCAGCATGCGCGCCCTCCCCTGCGGCCGTGTCCCACAGGCCGCTCATCCACTGCCCGATCTGCGCGACGCTGGCCTGTCCGACGGGGATCACCGGCGACAGCCGCCCGCGCGCCATCACCACCAGCCGGTCGCTGAGTTCGAAGAGCTCGTCCAGTTCCTCGCTGACCACCAGCAGCGCGCAGCCGGCGTCGCGCAGCGCGAGCAACTCCGCGCGGATCTGCGCCGCGGCGCCGACGTCCACGCCCCAGGTCGGCTGCGCGACCACCAGAGCCTTCGGCGCGGCGTCGATCTCGCGACCCATGATGAACTTCTGCAGGTTGCCGCCCGACAAGCTGCGCGCCGCGGCCTGCGGCCCGGCGGCGCGCACGCCGAATCGCTCGATCAGCCGCCGCGCCAGCGCCGCCGCCCTCGCCGTCGACACATGGCCGAGCCGGCCGACGGGCTCGCGCCGCGTCAGCAGCGTGTTCTGCGCCAGCGACATCGACGGCACCGCGCCGCGTCCGAGCCGCTCCTCCGGCACGTGGTGCAGCCCGAGCGCGCGGCGCTTGGCCGGTCCGAGCGGTCCGAGATCGGTGGTGCGGTTCACGGCGCCAGCCGCGGCCCGCGAGTTCGACGGGTCATTCGAAGCGTCATTCGACGCGTCATTCGATGGGTCGGTCGACGGGTCATCCGCGATCCAGGTGACGACGCCGCGCTCAGCGCGGCGGTCCTCGCCGGACAGCACCCGCAGCAGTTCCTGCTGCCCGTTGCCCGACACCCCGGCCAGGCCAAGGATCTCGCCGCGTCGCAGCGCCAGCGCGATGTCCGCGAGCGCCGTGCCATGCGGTGTCTCCGGCTCCAGGCTCAGGCCGCTCACCCGCAATCGCTCCGGCGCGTGCTCGCGCACGGCACGCGCGGCGAGCCGGGGCGGCTCCACGCCGATCATCAGCCGCGAGAGGCTGGCGTTGCTCTCCTGGCGCGGATCGACCTCGCCCGTCACCCGGCCCGCGCGCAGCACCGTGCAGCGATGGCACAGCGCGCGGATCTCGTCGAGCTTGTGGCTGATGTAGAGGATCGCGCAGCCCTGGTCGGCGAGCCGGCGCAGCGTGACGAACAGCGCCTCCACCGCCTGCGGCGTCAGCACCGAGGTCGGCTCGTCCAGGATCAGCAGCCGCGGCGCGGTCATCAGCGCGCGCAGGATCTCGACCCGCTGGCGCTCGCCCACCGACAGCGCATGCACCGGGCGCTCGGGATCGAGCGGCAGGCCGTACTCGGCCGAGAGCGTGCGCACGCGGGCGCGGACCGCGTCCAGCGTCATCGCCTTGTCGAGTCCGAGCCAGATGTTCTGCGCCGCGGTCAGCGAATCGAACAGCGAGAAGTGCTGGTAGACCATGCTGATGCCCAGCGCCCGCGCCTGCGCCGGCGAACGCGGCGCCCGCGGGGCACCGTCCCACAGCAGTTCGCCGGCGTCGGCCTGCACCGCGCCGGCAATGATCTTCATCAGGGTGGACTTGCCGGCGCCGTTCTCGCCCAGCACCGCGTGGATCTCGCCCGGCGCCACCGACAGCGACACCGCGTCGTTGGCCTTCACGCCGGGGTACTGCTTGCTGATGCGGCGGAGTTCCAGGCGTGGCGGTGTCATGGGGGCGGCAGGGTCCTCAGGATCTCCGGTAGCGCAGCTCGCCCGCGACGTAGCTGGCCACCAGGTTGCGATCGTCCGACAGCGTCATCCAGGCGAAGGCCCGTTCGTGCGGGTCGCGCGCCAGGTCCATGCGGGCCTCGGCGACCGGCCCCGCAGCCCAGTCCCAGATGCAGACGTCGGCCAGTGTAGCCACACCGAAGTGGCCCAGTTCCTCCGACAGCCCCAAGGCCTCGGCAGCGCCCAGCGTCGCCGCGTGCAGCCCGGCCCAGGCGGTAAGCCGCTGGCCGCGCAGCGCCTGCACCTTGTAGCCGTCCGCCAGCGTGCGCTGCGCCGACAGCGAGGTGCCGCCGCCCACGTCGCTGGCCGCGCTCACGCGCACGCCCGCCGCCAGCGCGCCGGGCCAGTCGAACAGCCCGCTGCCCAGGAACAGGTTGGACGAGGGGCAGTGCGCGATGTGCGCGCCGGTGCGGGCGAGCACGCGCCGGTCTTCGTCATCGAGCCAGATGCCGTGGGCCAGCACCGCGCGCGGATGCAGCAGGCCGACGCGGTCGTAGACATCGAGGTAGCTGCGCGCCTCGGGGAAGAGCTGGGCCACCCACTCGACCTCGCCGCGGTTCTCCGCGACGTGGGTCTGCATGTAGAGGCTGGCATCGGCGCGGCACAGAGCGCCGGCCATCGCGAGCTGCTCCGGCGTGCTGGTCGGCGCGAAGCGCACCGTCACCGCGTAGGCCAGACGCGCACGCCTGTGGTGCTTCGCGATGAGGTCCAGGCAGTCGCGCTCGGCCTGGACGACGTCGTCGCGCAGGCCCTCCGGGGCGTTCCGGTCCATCAGCACCTTGCCGGTGATCAGGCGCATGCCGCGCTCGGCGGCCGCCTCGAAGAGCGCGTCGGCCGAGACCTTGTGCACCGTCGGGTAAACGACGGCCGAGGTCGTGCCGTGCGCCAGCAGCGCATCGAGGAAGCGGTCCGCGCCGTAGCGCGCGACCTCCGGGTCCATGTAGCGCTGCTCGGCCGGGAAGGTGTAGGTGTTGAGCCAGTCCAGCAGCTCCGTGCCGTAGGACGCGATCACGTCCAGCTGCGGGCTGTGCACATGGGTGTCGACGAAGCCCGGCAGGATCAGGCGGCCGCTGTGGTCCTCGCGGACCCAGCCCTCGCCCGGGTCCTCGGCCTGCGCGCCGGCGATGCGGCCGTGCTCGATCAGCAGCCAGTGACCGGGCCGGAAACGCACGGCGGGATCGTCGACGCGGCCCCATTGCGGCGCGGCGGTGAAGTCCAGCAGGTCGCCCTTCAGGGCCAGGCGTGCCGGAGTGGCGAAGCGGTCGGTCGTCATGCGTCGGGAATCAGGCGGACAGGAGGAAACGGAAAAGCGGGAACGTCGGAGACTGCGATGCCACGCCGCTCACGGCACGAGCTCGCGCGCGACTTCGCGCACCTGCTCGCGCAGCCAGCGCAGCGGCGCGCTGTTGTGGCTGACGTCGTGCCACAGCTGGTAATAGGTCATCGGCGGGAAGGCCACCGGGCATCGCAGCACCGTGACCGGCAAGTGATCCAGGTAGCGGTGGCAGAACAGCCGGCCGGTCGTCAGCACCAGCAAGCTGCGCGCCACCATCTGCGGCAGCTGCCCGAAGTGGGCGCAGCGCACCGCGATGCGGCGCTCCAGGCCCAGCGAGGCCAGGTGCTGCTCGATCACGCCCGGCTGGCCGCGGCTCAACGGCATCGGCGCCAGGTGCTGGCAGTCGAGGTAGCGTTCCTGGGTCCAGGCCCGCGGCGCCATGCGCGCGGCCGGATGGTCCTGGCTGACCAGGCAGACCACCTCGTCCACCAGCAGCCGGCCCAGGTGCAGTTCCTCCGGCGGCTCCAGCCAATTGCCGATCACCAGGTCCACCTCGCCGCGCGCCAGCGAAGCGCGGTAGTCGAAGTCGGCATTCAGCGGCTGGAAATCGAGCTGCACGCCGGGCGCGTGGCGCTGCAGGTGCGCCACCAGCAGCGGCAGGAACAGCGGGTCGAGGTAGTCGCTGGCGGCGACGCGGAAGCGCAGCTCGGCGCTGGCCGGGTCAAAACCGGACTTGCGCAGCCGCGCGCCGAAGAGCTCGTCGGCCTCGCGCAGCAGCCGCTCGGCGGGGGCCAGCAGTTCCAGCGCCGTCGCGGTGGGCGTCATGCCCGCGCCGCTGCGCACCAGCAGCGGATCGCCCGTCAGGGTGCGCAGGCGCCGCAGCTGCGCGCTCAAGGCGGGCTGCGTGCTGCCGAGCCGCATCGCGGCCCGAGACACACTGCGCTCGGAAATCAAGGTATGCAGGACCCGCACCAGAAGGAGGTCGATCTTGTCGAAGTTCAGCTCTTCCGACATGGTCAATCGCATATAGAAGCCATACGGCGCATCGTATAATCATAGGACGCCCACAGGAGTACCGTTCGGGGTAATTGCATCCGCCCGCCAGCCGTGCCTGCGTCTTGCTTGGCCGCCCGCGTCCGTCCCGCACCGCCCCTGTCCATGACCGCTCCCCGTCCGATCCGCTTCTTCCACCAGGGCCAGCTGAAGTCCGTGACCGGACTGCCGCCCACGACCACGGTGCTGCAGTACCTGCGCGAGCACGCCCGCTGCGCCGGCACCAAGGAGGGTTGCGCCGAGGGCGACTGCGGCGCCTGCACCGTGCTGGTCGGCGACCTCGATGCGGACGGGCAGTCGGTCGAGCTTCGCAACGTCAACGCCTGCATCCAGTTCCTGCCGATGATCGACGGCAAGGCGCTGCTGACCGTCGAGGACCTGGGCGCGAGCGACGACCTCAATCCGGTGCAGCAGGCGCTGGTCGACTGTCATGGCTCGCAATGCGGCTTCTGCACGCCGGGTTTCGCGATGACGATGCAGGCGATCTATGAGCGGCACCAGGCGCACGGAACGCGTCCGGACCGGCAGGCGCTGGCCGACGACCTGGCCGGCAACCTGTGCCGCTGCACCGGCTACCGGCCGATCCTGGACGCGGGCGAACGCATGTTCGATGCACCGGCGCGGACCCTCGATCGCGCGCCGATGGTCGCGGCGCTGCGCACGCTGCGCGAGGATCCGCCGCTGCAGTACGAGGCGTCCGCGCGCGACGGCTCGCCGCAGCGCGTCTTCGCGCCGCGCTCGCTGGAGGACTTCGCCGCGCTGCGCGAGTCCCTGCCCACCGCGCGGCTGGTCGCCGGCGCGACCGATGTCGGGCTGTGGGTCAACAAGCAGCAGCGCGAGCTCGGCGACGTGATCCTGACCGGCCGCGTCGACGCACTGCGCCGCATCGAGGTCGGCGCCGATGGGAGCTTGCGCATCGGCGCGGCGGTCTCGCTGGAGGACGCCTGGGCCGCGCTGAGCGCACAGGTGCCAGCGCTGCGCGAGCTGTGGCTGCGCTTCGCCTCGCCGCCGGTGCGGCATGCCGGCACGCTGGGCGGCAACATTGCCAACGGCTCGCCGATCGGCGACGGCGCGCCCGCGCTGATCGCGCTGGGTGCGCGCCTGGTGCTGCGCCGCGGCCCCGCCACCCGCACGCTGCCGCTCGAGGACTTCTATCTGGACTACATGAAGAACGCGCTGCAGCCCGGCGAATTCGTCGAGGCGATCGAGGTCCCCCGGCCCGCGCCCGGCACGCGGCTGCGCGGCTACAAGCTCGCCAAGCGCTATGACAGCGACATCTCCGCCGTCTGCGCGGTGCTGAGCCTGCGGCTGGAGGACGGCGTCGCGCGCGAGGCGCGCTTCGCCTTCGGCGGCATGGCCGCGATCGTCAAGCGCGCGGCGAAGGCCGAGGCGGCCGTCAACGGCCGCAGCTGGGACGAGGCCGCCGCGCTGGCCGCCGCTCAGGCGCTGCGCGAGGACTTCACCCCGATGACCGACCTGCGTGCCAGCGCCGCCTACCGCGAGCGCGCCGCCGCCAACCTGGTCCGTCGCTTCTGGCTGGAAACCCGCGCCAACGCGCCCATCGACGCCCGATCGGCCAGCGTCTGGCAAGCGGTCAACCTGCAGCGGAGCGTCGCATGAACAAGCCGCTGGAACTCCCGCCCGGCGTCGGCGCCGAGGCCCTGGCCGCCGCGCCGCGACCGCAGGTCGGCATCAGCCGCGCGCATGAAGCCGCGCACCTGCATGTCAGCGGCGAGGCCGTCTACATCGACGACATCGCCGAAGCTCACGGCACGCTGCATGCGGCGCTGGGCCTGTCGCCGATCGCGCACGGGACGCTGGTGTCGGTCGACCTCGAGCTGCTGCGGCGCCAGCCGGGCGTGGTGGCGGTGCTGACCGCCGCCGACATCCCGGGCGAGAACAACTGCGGCCCGCTGCTCCATGACGACCCCCTCCTGGCCGACGGCGAGCTGCGCTATGTCGGCCAGCCGGTCTACGCGGTCATCGCGACCGACCGCGAGCTCGCGCGCCGCGCGGCCGCCCTGGCGAAGCAGGCCATCGTCGCCACGCCGCTGCCGGCGGTGCTGACCGCGCGCGAGGCCCATGCCATCGGGCAGTACGTGCTGCCGCCGATGCATCTCTCGCGCGGCGACGCGGCCGGCGCGCTGGCCGCGTCGCCGCATCGGCTCGACGGCGAGTGGGCCGTCGGCGGCCAGGAGCAGTTCTACCTGGAGGGCCAGATCAGCTACGCGCTGCCGCAGGAGAACCAGGCGCTGCTGATCCACTGCTCGACGCAGCATCCGTCGGAGATGCAGCAGCTGGTGGCGCATGCGATGGGCTGGCAGGCGCACCAGGTGACGGTGCAGTGCCGGCGCATGGGCGGCGGCTTCGGCGGCAAGGAATCGCAGTCGGCGCTGTTCGCCTGCGTCGCCGCGATCGCGGCGCAGCGGCTGCGTCGGCCGGTCAAGCTGCGCGTGGACCGCGACGACGACTTCCTCGTCACCGGCCGTCGCCACGGCTTCGACTACCGCTGGTCGGTCGGCTTCGACGACGAGGGCCGGATCCTCGGCGCCGAGATCGACCTGATCTCCAACTGCGGCCACAGCGCCGACCTGTCCGCGCCGGTGATGGCGCGCGCGCTGTGCCACTTCGACAACGCCTACTGGCTGCCGCATGTGGCGATGCACGGCTACTGCGCGCGGACCAACACCCAGAGCAACACCGCCTTCCGCGGCTTCGGTGGCCCGCAGGGCGCGCTGGCGATCGAGATGATCCTGGACGGCATCGCGCGGCGACTCGGACTGGATCCGCTCGTGGTGCGGCAACGCAACTTCTACCGCGACGGCCAGGACCTCACGCCCTACGGCCAGCGCGTCGAGGACAACCTGATCCAGCCGCTGACCGACCGCCTGATCGAGACCTCCGGCTACGCCGCGCGGCGCGCCGAGATCGCGGCCTTCAACGCCGCCAGCCCGGTGCTCAAGCGCGGCCTGGCGCTCACGCCGGTCAAGTTCGGCATCTCCTTCAACGTCGTCCACCTGAACCAGGCAGGCGCGCTGGTCCATGTCTACACCGACGGCTCGGTGCTGGTGAACCACGGCGGCACCGAGATGGGCCAGGGGCTCAACACCAAGGTCGCGCAGGTGGTGGCGCACGAACTGGGCGTGCCCGCCGCGCAGGTGCGGGCCAGCGCCGCCGACACCAGCAAGGTCGCCAACACCTCGGCGACGGCGGCGTCCACCGGCTCGGACCTTAACGGCAAGGCGGCGCAGGACGCGGCCCGCAGGATCAAGCGGCGGCTGATGCCGCTGGCGGCGCGGCTGCTGGGCTGCGACGAAGACGCGCTGGTCTTCGACGGCGGCGAGGTGCGGGGCCACGGTCCCGAGGGCGCGCGATCCATCGGCTTCAAGGCGCTGGTGGCGCAGGCCTACCTGGAGCGCATCCAGCTGTGGAGCGACGGTTTCTACGCGACGCCCGGCCTGCACTGGGACCGCGCGAAGCTGCAGGGGCATCCGTTCTACTACTACGCCTTCGGCGCCGCGGTGGCGGAGGTGCTGGTCGACACGCTGACCGGCGAGACGCGGGTGCTGCGCGCGGACGTGCTGCACGACGTCGGCCAGTCGCTGAACCCGGCGCTGGACATCGGCCAGGTGGAAGGCGCGTTCGTGCAAGGCCAGGGCTGGCTGACCAGCGAGGAGCTGGTCTGGCATCCGCGCTCCGGCCTGCTGCTGACGCATGCGCCCAGCACCTACAAGATCCCGACCGCCAACGACATGCCGCGCGACTTCCGCGTCGCCCTGTACGACGCGCCCAATGCGGTGGAGAGCATCCACCGCTCGAAGGCGGTGGGCGAGCCGCCGCTGCTGCTGCCCTTCTCGGTGCTGCTGGCGATCAAGGACGCGGTCGCCGCCTGCGGGCCGGACCGCTGCGACCCGCCGCTGCGGGCGCCTGCAACGCCGGAGGCGGTGCTGGACGCGGTGGAGGCGGTGCAGGCGATGCAGTGGCCCGGTGCGTCGGTCGCCACCGCCGCGGAGGCCGCCATCGCCGCGGATGCCGCGGGCGCCGCGCGCTGAAGCCCTGCCCTACTTGCGCTTGTTGTAGACGTCGACGAACACGGCGGCCAGGAGCACCAGGCCCTTGATGACCTGCTGGTAGTCGATGCCGACGCCCAGGATGGACATGCCGTTGTTCATCACGCCCATGACGAAGGCGCCGATCACGGCGCCCATGATCTTGCCCACGCCGCCCGAGGCCGAGGCGCCGCCGACGAAACAGGCGGCGATGACATCGAGCTCGAAGCCCAGGCCGGCCTTGGGCGTGGCGGTGTTGAGCCGCGCGGCGAAGACCAGGCCGGCCAGCGCCGCCAGCGCGCCCATGTTCACGAAGGTCAGGAAGGCGATGCGCTGCGTGCGCACGCCCGACAGCCGCGCCGCCTTCTCGTTGCCGCCGACCGCGTAGACGCGACGTCCCAGCGTGGTGCGGCCGGCGATGAAGTCATAGGCCAGGGTCAACACGACCATCAGCACCATGACCGTCGGCAGCCCCTTGTAGGAGGCCATCAGCCAGCTCATCGCGGCGATCGCGGCGACCAGCAGTCCCTGCCGCGCCCAGAAGACCACCCCGGGCTCCGTCTCCATGCCGTGCCGCGCCGCTGCCGCGCGATGCCGCCACGCGACCGTGAGCGAGACCGCCGCCAGCAACAGACCCAGGCCCAGCGTCGTCGGACGCGGATCCTCCTGCCCGAAGAGCTCGGGCAGGAAACCGGCGCTCAGCGCCTGGAAGCTGTCGGGGAAGGGACCGAGCGACTGGCCCTGCAGCAGCGCCAGCGCCAGGCCCTTGAACACCAGCATGCCGGCCAGCGTCACGATGAAGGACGGAATGCCCAGGTAGGCGACGAACCAGCCCTGCGCGCCGCCGATCACCGCCCCCGCCAGCAGGCAGACCAGGCCGGCGGGCAGCGCGGCCCATTCGTACTGCACCATCAGCACCGCCGCGAGCGCGCCGATGAAACCGCACACCGAGCCCACCGAGAGGTCGATGTGGCCGGTGACGATCACCAGCAGCATGCCCAGCGCCATGATGACGATGTAGCTGTTCTGCAGGACCAGGTTGGTGAGGTTCAGCGGCTCCAGCAGCGTGCCGTCGGTCAGCACCTCGAAGAGCGCCATGATGGCCACCAGCGACAGCAGCATGCCGTAGTCGCGCAGGTGGCGCTTGAGGAAGTGGCCGAGGCCCGCGGACGCGGTGGCCGGCGGCGTCACGGACGCCGCGATCGGTTCAGACATGAGCGACTTCTCCGGCGCCGACGATGGCGCCCATGATCATTTCCTGGGTCGTGCCGGCGGCCGGGAATTCCGCCACCATGCGCCCCTCGTTCATCACATACAGCCGGTCGCACAGGCCCAGCAGCTCCGGCATCTCCGAGGAGATCAGCAGGATGCCGCAGCCGCGCGCCGCCAGGCCGGCGATCAGGCTGTAGATCTCGTACTTCGCGCCGACGTCGATGCCGCGTGTCGGCTCATCCAGGATCAGCAGCCGCGGCCCGGCGAACAGCCACTTGGCCAGCACCACCTTCTGCTGGTTGCCGCCGGACAGGTGCACGACGCGCTGGTCCACGCCCGCGCAGCGGGTGCCGAGCTGGCGCCGGAAGTCCTGCGCGACCTGATGCTCGCGCGCCCGGTCCAGCACGCCGCCGCGCGACACGCCGCCCAGGTGCGCCAGCGAGGTGTTGACCGCGACCGACTCCTCCAGCAGCAGGCCCAGCGACTTGCGGTCCTCGGTCACGTAGGCCAGGCCGGCGGCAATCGCCTTGGGCACCGTGGACACATCGACCTCGCGGCCGTCCATCCAGGCACTGCCGCTGATGCGCCGGCCGTAGCTGCGGCCGAACACGCTCATCGCGAGCTCGGTCCGGCCCGCGCCCATCAGCCCGGCGATGCCGACGATCTCGCCGCGGCGCACCGTCAGGTCGACGCCCTTGACCACCTCGCGCCCGGCCTGCACCGGGTGGAACGCACGCCAGTCGCGCAGCTCGAAGAGCAGCTCGCCGATCGCCGGCGTGCGCGGCGGGTAGCGCTCCGACAGGTCGCGGCCGACCATCGCCTGGATGATCCGCGCCTCGGAGATCGGGTCGGTGGCGCAGTCCAGGCTGAGGATGGAACGCCCGTCGCGCAGCACCGTGAGGCCATCGGCGACGCGCGTCACTTCCTTGAGCTTGTGGGAGATCAGGACGGACGCGATGCCCTGGCGCTTGAGCTCGAGCAGCAGGTCCAGCAGCGCGTCGCTGTCGGTGTCGTTGAGGCTGGCGGTGGGCTCGTCCAGGATGAGCAGCCGCACTTCCTTGGCCAGCGCCTTGGCGATCTCCACCAGCTGTTGCTGCCCGACGCCGAGCTCGCCGACCGGCGTCTGCGGCGAGGCCCGCAGGCCCACCCGCGCCAGCAGCTCGACCGCGCGCTGGTGCATCGCCATGCGGTCGATGACGCCCAGCCGCGCGGGCTCGTGACCGAGGAACAGGTTCTCCGCGATCGAGAGCTGCGGCACCAGCGCCAGCTCCTGGTGAATGATGATGATGCCCAGCCGCTCGCTGTCGGCGATGCCGGCGAAGCGGCGCACCTCGCCGTCGAAGCAGAGCTCGCCGCCGTAGTCGCCGCCGTGGTCGGGGTGCGGGTAGACGCCCGACACCACCTTCATCAGCGTCGACTTGCCGGCGCCGTTCTCGCCGCAGAGCGCATGGATCTCGCCGGCGCGCACGGACAACCGCACGTCCTCCAGCGCCGCGACGCCGGGGAACCGCTTGGTAATGCCGCGCAGCGCCAGCAGCGGGGCCGGAGCCGCGCTGTCGTGGGTTGTCGCGTTCATGGACCGATGACCGCGCCGCTCAGCGCAGTTGCGTGTCCTTGTAGTAGCCGCTGTCGACCAGCACCGGCTTCACGTTGGCCGCGTCGACCGAGACCGGCTTGAGCAGCACGCTGGGCACGACCTTCACGCCGTTGTTGTAGGTCTTGGTGTCGTTGACCGCGGCGGGCGTCTTGCCGGCCAGCATCTCGTCGCTGACGGTCGCCGCCGCCTGCGCCAGCTGGCGCGTGTCCTTGAACACGGTGCTGGCCTGCTCGTGCTTGAGGATGGACTTGACCGACGGCAGCTCCGCATCCTGGCCCGAGACGATGGGGCACGGCTGCTTGGCGGTGCAGTAGCCGGCGCCCTTGAGCGAGGACAGGATGCCGATGCTGATGCCGTCATACGGCGACAGCACCGCATGCAGCTTGTCCTTGCCGTAGAAGGCCGACAGCAGGTTGTCCATGCGGGCCTGCGCGGTGGCGGCGTCCCAGCGCAGCGTGCCGACCTTGGCCATGCCCAGCTGCTTGCTGCGCACGACCAGCTTGCCGCTGTCGATATAGGGCTTGAGCACCGACATCGCGCCGTCGTAGAAGAAGGCCGCGTTGTTGTCGTCGGGCGAGCCGCCGAAGAGCTCGATGTTGAACGGGCCCTTGCCCTGCGCCAGGCCGAGCTTGTCGACCAGGCTCTGGCCCTGCATCACGCCGACCTGGAAGTTGTCGAAGGTGACGTAGTAGTCGACGTTCTTCGTGCCCTTGATGAGCCGGTCGTAAGCGACGACCTTGATGCCGCGATCGGCGGCCTTCTGCAGCACCGGCGACAGCGCCGAGCCGTCGATCGGCGCGATCACCAGCACCTTCACCTTGCGGGTGATGAGGTTCTCGATCTGGGCGAGCTGGTTGGGGATGTCGTCCTCGGCGTACTGCAGGTCGGTCTTGTAGCCCTTGGCCTGGAAGGCCTTGACCATGTTGTCGCCATCGGCGATCCAGCGGGCCGAGCTCTTGGTCGGCATCGCGATGCCGACCAGGCCCTTGTCCTCGGCGCGGGCGCCGCCGGCCAGCAGGCCCAGCGTCGCACCGCCGACGATCAGCACCGCGCGAACGAGCGCGGCACGCCGGCTCCAACCTGTATGAAACATTTTTGTCTCCTGAATGTTTTATGAACGCCGGTTTTTACTGCCGCGCGCCGGCTTTGTCGATCCCAGTTTGGATATCGAGCGAGTCGCGCCGGTTATCGGTGCCCCGCGATGGCGGCTTGTGTGCGGCAGCGCACAGCGGGCGCGCGTGCGCTTGGCCGAGAGTCATTTGCCGCGGCGTCCGCGAGCGGGCAACATCGTCGGATCGCCGGGAACGCCACCGGCATCCCTCGCTGAAAGGCTCCCATGGCACGTGCCCTTGTTCCGGGCCCGATTGGGCTGGACGTCCGCCAGATGCTGTCCGACCCCGGCACACGGTGCCTCGGCCCCTCGCCGCGCCCCGGGCCGATCGGCCTGGACGCCGGTATCGGCACGAGTCTCGACACTTCCTGGACGATGCTGGCCGGGGAGGTCATCCCTCCAGCACGGGCCGTCAATGTCCCGGCACCGCTGCGGCCGTTGGCCACGCCAGAAGGCGGGGTCCGCCCGCTCACCAGCGGCGAGATCGCAATGGCGCGACTGCTCTTCAAGGACGCGATCGACTACAGCCGGGTGAAGGTCCACAACGACGAGTACCTTCCCTTCGGCTTGCAGCCCGACGACACGGCGATGACGCCCAACGGGGAGATCTATTTCAACAAGAAGCACTTCAAGGAAGACTTCTCATCAACCGACGTCTACACCAAGCAGTGGTTCATCCACGAGATGGTGCATGTCTGGCAGTACCAACTCGGTTACCCGGTGCGGCTGCGTGGTGCCATCCGCATCGGGTTGGGCTACGACTACGAGCTCAAGGCTGGCGCCAAGCTGGGCGACTACAACATGGAGTCACAGGGCGACCTGCTGGCCGACTACTTCGCGCTCAAGCACCTGAACGCGCCGCAGGCGATGCGGCAGGCGCAGTTCGCGCAACAACTGGTCCTTTTCGAAGAGGTGCTGAATGCCTTCCTCACCAACCCGTCCGACACCGCGAACCTGCCTTGACGCGGCGCTGGCGCTGGCCTTGTGCGCCGCGCTCGGCACGGCCTGCGCGACCTCGCGGGTGGGCGACGCCGAAGTGCGGCTTCAGGAGGGGCAGCCCTGCTTCACGATCAGCGCCAAGGAGGCTGCGCGCGGGCCCACGATCCGCTTGCAGGCGGTGATGGTCAGTGATGTGTCGGTCAGCCCGGTCGCCGAGGTCTGGTCGGTACTGCTGGATGCGCAGCGCCTGGAGACGATGTCGTCGGCCAGCTGTTTCGCCTACGGCCAGGCACCGGACGGCGCAAGCGCGCGGCCCGCGACTGCACCGATGCTGCAGCCCGGCCGGGTCTACCAGGTCTACCTGAACATCCGCTCGTCGGACCGGTCCGATCCCACGCGGGGCTACATGGCCAAGTTCTGCCTGGCGGCCGATCCAGCCGATCCCTCCGGGCCTCGCCGTTTGATGCCAGTGCTCTACGGCACGCGCGCCTGGGACGAGGGCTTCTGCCGCTGAACCGCCTCACGGCGGCCTCACCCCGGCGTCAAGTCGACCTCACGCCGGAGCGTGGCAGACCATCTCGATGTTGTGCCCGTCCGGATCGATGACGAAGGCCGCGTAGTAGTTCGGGTGGTACTTCGGACGCAACCCCGGCGGTCCGTTGTCGCGGCCACCGGCGGCCAGGGCGGCGCGATGGAAGGCATCGACCTGCTCGCGCCGCGGCGCCACGAATGCGATGTGCAGGTGGGCCGGCGTCTCGGTGGTTTCGAACAGGCACAGCGAGGACTCGCCGCCGGCGCTCAGTTCCGCGCCGTAGGAAGGCTCGCCCTCCCCGACCACCGACACGCCGATCGGCGCCAGTGCCTGCAGGTAGAAGGCCTTGCTGGCGGCGTAGTCGCGGACACCGAACTTGACGTGGTCGAACATGAAAGCTCCTGTGCTGGGAGTGACGGGACGCAGCGACGAAGCGATGGCGCCGGCCCGGCGCTCAGCCCCAGTGCTCCGCGTCTGGCGGCGGCACGACCCAGGCGTGCATGCGGTCCTCGTAGACCGACACGGTGGGCGCGGGGAAGGTCGGATCGGCAAAGGCGCCGACGGGAATCGCGATGAAGTCCGGCAGCGCCTCGGGCTCGTAGAAGACCGTCGAGCCGCAGTCCGGACAGAAGTGGAAGCGGGCCCGCGTGCCCTCGTCGCCGACGCGCACATATTCGGTCGAGCGGCCGGCCACCGTCACCTCCTCGCGGCGGAAGCGCGCCTGCTGGCCGAAGACGCTGCCGGTGCGGCGCTGGCAGGCCAGGCAGTGGCAGATGGACACCCGCACCGGCTGGCCCGTGACGCGCGCGCTGAGCTGGCCGCAACAGCAGGCCGCGAGGCGCTCGGGCCCGCGATCGGAAGGGGATGAGGTCATGGGGCTCGACGATAACGGCCTGCCGCCGCAATGCAAGACGCGCCCCGATCTCCCGACACGCGGCGCGTCCATTCAGCTCGACGTCGAGGCCGAAGGCCAGGCGCCAAGGCCCCGGCCTCCGGCTCGGTCCGGGCTCAGCGCGACAGCTCGACGCGCTGCGCGTTCAGGCCGTCCGACACGATGAACTCGAAGCGGCCGCCGGTCGGCAGCTCCTGCGTGTCCAGCACCACCTCGCCGCCCTGCAGGTCCTGCGCCAGGTTCAGGCGGCGGGTGCCGTCCGTCCAGGTCACGCTCAGGAAGGGCGTCGCCTCGGCATCCCAGCGCAGCGTGGCCTTGCCGCCGGCTTCCTTGACCTGCACCTGCGCGCGGCTGCTGCCGGTGGCCAGCGCCCTCTGGCGCGCGTTGCTCACCCGGGCCTGCGCCTGCGCCAGCGTCGCGCCGTCGCTCAGCACGCTGATGCTGGCGATGTTGTCGACCTTGGGCACCAGCACGCTGAAGTGCAGCAGCTCGCCGTCATGGTCCACCGACTGCGGCGTGAAGCGCTGCTCGACGATCTGGCCGCCGGCCGTCTGCACGCGCAGCAGGTAGGCGCCGCCGCTCGCGTCGGGCCTGGCCACCAGCGTCTTGACCGGGTTGATCTCGACCTGCTTGCCGCGGATGCTGCCGCTGACCAGCAGCACGTCCTGCGTCGCCACCGGACGGTCGCCGTCGGCGCCCGCAACCGTGCCCTTGACCTGCGCGGCGGCCGTGTCGGCCGGCGTCAGGAAGGTCTGCATGCGGCGGTAGTTGTAGTCCGAGAACACCGTGCCGCCGCAGTAGCTCATGATGTCGTGGCGGTCGGTCGGGCGCGGGTCGTAGAACGCGTTCACGTCCGACAGGTAGCTCCAGACGTAGCGGCCCGGCTTGCCCAGGTTGGCGTCCGGATACGGATAGTTGGGGTCCGGCGAACCCGCGCCGCCGCAGGCCGCGTGCGGCAGCGAGAAGTTGTGGCCCAGCTCGTGCGCCACCACGTCGCGCACGGTGTCCGGTGCGCTCGGCATGTCGAAGCCGACGGCCGAGCTGCCGGGCATGTAGCCCAGGCCCGCCAGGCCCCAGGTGCGCTTGGGGATGAAGCCGAAGTAATAGTCCTGCCGCGCGGCGCCCTCGATGCGGTGCAGGTCGTTGAGCTCGCCCAGGATCTTGCCGAAGGCATCGCTCCAGCCCGAGTCCGTGGTCGGCAGCGTGGTCACCTTGGACGACACGAAGGTCGGATGCGAGCGCAGCGTCACCGACGACACCGGGAACAGCGCGCGCAGGTGCGCGGTCTGGTCGGCCGGCAGCTGGCCGGTGGTGCCGGCGATGCGCACCGGGATCGGGATGAAGCGCATCGGCGTGCCGCCGCCCACCCGCGGCGTGAAGCTCTGGGCCGCGGCGCCGGCCACGGTCACCGTGACCTTCAGGCCGCTCTTCACCAGCTCGGCCGGGACGGTGACGCTGTAGGCGTCGTCGAAGGACTGCGTCTCCGACACGGTCGTCGGCAGGCCGCGCCGCGGCGCTGCCAGCGGCAGGTCGCGGCTGCTGCCGTCGACGGTGTTGTCGACGCGCACGACGCCGGTTGGCGCGGTGGTGCCGGCCGGCGCGGTCACGTTGACCTTCAGCAGCGTGGGCTTGTTGGCGACCAGCACCAGCTGGCTGTCGCCGCTGGCGTAGAGCATCGACTGCGCGAACTGCACCGAGGCCAGGGTCACCTTGGACGGCGCCGCGGGCGGCGTCACGCGCATCGAGGACACCGCGTCGTTCAGGCCCAGACCGACCAGGTTGGCGTTGTCCGCCGTCAGCGTGACGGTGGTGCCGCGCAGGTTCCTGTCGGCGAAGAGCTCGACCTTGTAGCCGGCCGGCACGCGGATCGACGAGATGCGGTCGTTCCAGGCCGCGCCGATCCAGCTGGTGCTGGTGCTGGTGCACAGGCTGGCGCCGGCATAGTTCACATGCTCGTAGAAGCACACTTGCGCGCCGGCGGCCGCCGCGGTGGCGCCGGAGGTGGCGCCGCCTCGGGGCAGACGCGCCTCCTGGACCGACGCGTCGTCGGAGGACCCGCCGCCGCAACCGGCGAGCACGCCGGCCAGCGCCAGCGACAGGGCCAGCGGATGCAGGCGGGGAGCGCCACCGGGGCGCGTCGAAGTGATCGTCATGGAATCCGTCCTCCGGGGATGTGGGGTGCCTCAAGGGCGGCGGATTATTCGGAGCGCCCCTCACACGCCCTGCAACCGAAGGCGCCGATTCGTAAGCGGCAGCAAGCGGCGGCCGGGCCGCGTGCTTTACAGGACAGACACGAAGGGCCGCGCGCCCGCAACGCCCGGTTGCATCGGATACGACGCGCGCGTCGCCGATTCAGGGGAGCGCGGCAGCGTCACCGGCTCACTCGGCGCTGAAGCCCTTGCCGGTGGCGGCCCAGTAGATGCCGCCGAACAGGTGGTGCTGGAACCGCTCGTCGCCGTAGGAGGCGGGCAGGTGGCCGAGGGCGGTGTAGAAGCTGCGCCCGCCGTCGACCTGCTGGTACCAGCTGATCGGGTGGCTGGCGCCCATGGGCGCGACCGGCTTGCCACCCCATTCGGTGGCGGGCTGGTAGGTCCGCTCGTCCACCGTCAGCAGCACCTTCAGACCCTCCGACCGGGGCGGCCCGAACTGGTACCACTCCTCGGTGAAGAGGAAGCGCCGCGGGAAGCGGTCCATGCCGGGGAAGTTGCCGTCCTGCACCACCAGCGTCGCCGTCTGGTTGGCCGGATGCGCCTGGAACATCCGCCCCACCAGGCGCCCATACCAGGGCCAGCCATGTTCCGTGTCCGCGGCGCTGTGCACGCCCACGAAGCCGCCGCCGGCGCGGATGTAGCGCTCGAAGGCCGCCTGCTGCGCCGCGTCCAGGACGTCGCCGGTCGTGAGAAGGAAGACGACGGCCTGGTACTTCGCCAGCTCCTGGTCGTTCATCACCCGGTTTGCGTCCTCGGTCCAGAACACGCCGAAGTCGTGCAGCTGCCCGAGCCGCTGGATCGCCGCCACGCCGGCCGGGATGGACTCGTGATGCCAGCCCGCGGTCTTGCTGAAGACCAGGACCTTGAACTGCTCGGCCAGTGCCAGCGGCGTCAAGGCCAGCAGGCCGAGCGCCATTGCGAAGAAGCGGAGACGCTGGCCCATGGAGCTTCCTGGTCGAGAGGACGAAGGCGCGATGATGCCAGGACCGCGCGCCCGGCGACCGCCGCGGGCGGCGCAGAATCCGCCGCATGAGCACCGACACCCTCCGCCCCCTCACCCTCATCACCGGCGCCAGCCGCGGCATCGGCGCCGCCACCGCCCGGCTGCTGGCCCGCCAGGGACACGACCTGGCGCTCAACTACCGGCACGACGCCGCCGCGGCCGAGGCGGTCGCGCAGGACGTCCGCCGCCTGGGCCGGCGCGCGCTGGCCGTGCAGGCGGACGTGGCCGATCCGGCGCAGGTCGAGGCGATGTTCCGGCAGGTCGACGAGGCGCTCGGTCGCGTCACCGGGCTGGTCAACAACGCCGGCATCGTGGCGCCCGCCACCTCGCTGGACGGCATCACGCCCGAGCGCCTGCGTCGCATGTTCGAGGTCAACGTCTTCAGCATCGTCTTCTGCACGCAGCAGGCGGCGCTGCGCATGAGCACCGCCCGCGGCGGCGCCGGCGGCGCGATCGTCAACCTGTCGTCGCGCGCGGCGCAGCGGGGCTCGGCGGATCTCTACAGCGACTACGCCGCCAGCAAGGGGGCGGTCGACACGCTGACGCTGAGCCTGGGCCAGGAGTTGATCGGCCAGGGCATCCGGGTGAACGGCGTCCGGCCAGGGATCATCGAGACCGAGATCCATGCCGACAGCCGGCCCGCCGCCGAGTTGCCGGCGCTGCTCGCGGCGGCGGCCGCCACCGTCCCGATCGGGCGGCTGGGCCGGGCGGAGGAGATCGCGGAGGCGATCGCCTGGCTGCTGTCCCCGGCGGCGAGCTACACGGTGGGCGCGACCCTGGACGTGGCGGGCGGCCGCTGACGCGGTCGTCCAGGAGCGCGGTCGCTGGTTCGACGGAACCGATGGTCGCCGGCTGCCGACGGTCTGTCCGGCGCCGATGCAGTTCGCGCCGCCGCGATGCGGCTTCGTCGCCCGCTGCTCGAAAGGCGCGGCGGCGATGACGACACTGACTCCATCGACACCGCACACCGCTTCAGGAGATCGACATGAGCACCACCCGCCGCCTCGCCCTCGCTTCCGCCACCCACACCACGGTCAAGGCCGTCGCCTTCGGCGCCGTCGCCGCCCTGACGCTGGCGCTGGGCATGGCCCACGCCCAGGGCCAGCGCGAGTTGCGCGCCTCGATCATCACGCTCGATCCGGTGGTGATCTCGGTCAAGCGCGAGCAACTGCCCACCGTCGTCATCACCGGCCGCCGCGACGCGTCCGCCAACACGCAGGTCGCCTCGATCCAGTGAGCCCGCGGGCCGCTGTGTCGGCGGCGCGATCCGCGCCCGGACGCCGTCGGATCGCTCCCTGCAGAACGCCCGGCATGCCGGGCGTTCTGTCGTTTCGGGCGGACGATTTCCGGTCGTCCGCTCGTCCGCGGATTTGCGCGTCCGATCAGGCGGTCACGCCGTACCGGACGGCAGCGGGCAAGGTCCGGGAGGGGACACCCCGCTCGCGGGCGTCCATCCGATGACGCCCTGGGCATTGCGGACCTTCACGGCGGTCGAGGAGCACGAGCTGCGCCCCAGCACGACCAGGTCGGCGCTGCGTTCCAGCGCGAGCGGCACCGGCCCGAACCGTCCCGCTACGACGTCGAGGGCGTCCGCTTCCGTCCGATAGATCGAGACGGCCTGCGTGGTCCAGGACGGATCGTCCGATGGCGCGGGCGACTGGCAGGCCGTGAGGCCGAGGGTGGCCAGGCCGGCCGCCGCCATCCGAAAACGCTGCATGTCGAGGTCTTTCATGTCCAGGCACCAGGGGTCGCGGGCAGCCGCCGTGGACAGCGCCGCCCGAGCGACGCGCATTCTCCCCTGCCGGCGTCGGGCCCTCACCGTGACCGACGGCCGGCCTCCCTGCCTTGCGGCATCATCGCGGGCCATCGGTCCAACCCTCTTCCGGAAGCCAGCATGAGCACAGCGCGCTTTTATCCCATCGGTACCCCCGGCGTCCCCTGGGGCGACGCGGAACGGACTGCCTGGCGCGAGCGCCAGGTCCGGCATCGCCGCCACGACCAGGACGTGGTCCCGCGCGTCGAGGCGCTCGCCGACGATTTCGAGATCGTCCGCTATGGCGAGCTCGCCTACGGCGACGACGGCTACCCCCTGCTGGCGCTCAAGAGCCGCGACTGGCGGCCGGAGCTGCCCGTCGCGCTGGTCACCGGCGGCGTTCATGGCTACGAAACCAGCGGCGTGCTGGGCGCGCTGGGTTTCGCCGAGGACCACGCGGCGCGCTACGCCGGCCGCGTCAACCTGCTGGTCGTGCCCTGCGTCAGCCCCTGGGCCTATGAGCGGATCTGCCGCTGGAACTACCACGCGGTCGATCCCAACCGCAACTTCGGCGCGCGCCGCGAGGCCGCGGAGTCGAGCGCGCTGATCGCGCTGGTCGAGCCCCTGGCGGGCCGGTTCCTGCTGCACATCGACCTGCACGAGACCACCGACACCGACACCACCGAATTCCAGCCGGCGCTGGCGGCCCGCGACGGCAAGGAGCCCGACCGCGACGGCGTGCCGGACGGCTTCTACCTGGTCGGCGACAGCGAGACCACGCGGCTCGATTTCCAGCAGGCCGTGATCGAGGCCGTGCGGCGCGTGACCCACATCGCGCCGCCCGACGCGCAGGGCCGGATCATCGGCTTCCCGGTGATCGCGGACGGCGTGATCGAGTTCCCGGTGCGCCAGTCCGGCCTGTGCGCGAGCCTCACCGGCGCGCCCTTCACGACCACCACCGAGGTCTATCCCGACAGCCCGCGCACCACCCCGGACGAATGCGTCGCGGCGCAGGTGACGGCCGTGTGCGCGGCGCTGGATTTCGCGCTCGCGCACGCGCAGTGAAGCGAGGGGCGCCCCCGTTCAGTTCACAGCACCGGCCGCCGGCGCGAACAGCCGACATTGGCGGGCGAGTGTGCCGGATTCGACGCGGCCTTCACTGGCCGAAGAACACGCGCCGCACGAAGCGCGTCGCATCCTCGCGCGAGGCCTGGAAGGCGGCCTCGTTGCGGCCGACGTGCGCGCCGCGCGTCATGCACGCGTTGATGAACGCCGTCAGCTGGTCCGACGGGATCACCTGCCCGGTGCGCTCGGAGGTCACCACCCAGGTCGGGATGTCGGTGCGGATGACGCCGCAGGCGTAGCCGCTGGTCGCATCGGCCCGGTAGCGCACCGGCAGCAGGCTGTCCCACGCATGATGCGCATCGGCGTAGCGATGCGTCTCCACCGGCGTGCCCAGCGTGGCGTACTCGGCGGCCAGAGCCTCGCAGGGCTCCGGATGCGTGTAGTCGTCGGCGGCCCCGACGAGGTTGAGCAGCGGCGCGCGCGTCAGGTTCGGCGAGGTATAGATCTGCGAGCAGCCGGCATAGGTCGCGATGTGCAGCGCGAAGGCCTGGCCGGTCTTCACCACGGCCCGCAGAAACGGCAACTGGGCCGTCTGCAGCGCCACGGTGCCGCCGCGCGAGAAGCCCATGATGCCGATGCGCCTGGCGTCGATGCGGGGGTCGGCCGCCAGCAGCCGCAGCGCCTGGAAGGCGTCCATCACGTTGGCCGCGGCCGGCACGCTGGTCTGGTCCGCCGCGGTCGACGACACGCCTCGCGGCGCGAAGCTGTCGACAATGAAGGTCGCCACGCCGATGCCGTTGAAGGCCTGGACCCACTGCTGCAGACCCGGCCCCACGCCATCGCTGCCGTGCGCGAGCACGATCGCGGGCACCGGTCCGGCAACACCGGCCGGCAGGCTCAGATCGCCCCATACCGGCGCCGGCACCCATTGCGCGCGGCGCTCGCGCGCGAGGTCGAAGAGCGACTTGGGCGTGAAGCTGTCGAAGGCGATGCGGGTGCTGTCGTCGGCGCGCGCGGCCGTGGCGGACAAGCCGAGCACGCACACGGAGATCAGGACTCGGAACAGTCGATGCATGAAGCCCTCGGGCGGTGAAGAATGCGGTGGGGCGCCCGGCCGGCGCTCCTCGTGAGCGAGGCCGCCACACGGGACGTGAGCGGCCGCCGGAGGTTAACCGCGTGCCGCCGCGCGGCCGGCTCGCCGGTTGTCCCACCCTTCGGGCACACGAGACCGCGCCACGGCGCTGCTGCCCTTCGAAGCAGCCGCCCTCCCTGCCCTCCCGCTCCTCGCGGGGCGAGGGCGTTCATGCCGATACAGACATTCCCCGCCGAAGGCACCGACACTCGCCTCCCATGAACAAGTTGAACCGGATCCTGCACGATGTCCTGCCCGCCTGGGCCGCCGAGTGGCTCGACCTCCTGGTCCCGCTGATCGAGGTCATCCTGATCGGTCTGGGCGCCTGGCTCGTGATGCGCATCGCGCGCCACCTCACCCGCAAGCTCACCAGCGCCTACGCATTGCCCGTGACCGTCGCCACGGTCTTCCTGCGCTCGGTCGCGGTGCTGATCTATGGCGGCGCCGTGCTCTGGTCGCTGGAGCGGCTGGGCGTCTCCGGCGCCGTCCTCTGGACCGCCTTCACCGGCTTCGCGACCGTCGGCGCGGTCGCGTTCTTCGCCGCGTGGAGCGTGCTGTCCAACCTCTTCTGCGCGCTGCTGATCTACGTCACCCGCGCCTTCCGCGTCGGCGACGTCGTGGAACTGCTGGAATCCGGCGACAAGCCCGGCGTGAAGGGCCGCGTGGTCGACATCAATTTGGTCTACACGACGCTGCTCGAAAGCGGCGACCCGGCCAGTGGCACCAGCCTGCAACTGCCCAACAGCCTGTTCTTCCAGCGCGCGCTGCGGCGCTGGCACGGCTCCGCGGCCGACGGCGCGATCCTGCCGGCGCAACAGATCAGGCTTGAATGACTTTCGGGTGTGAGCCCGGACATGGCTGGAAGTTCAGGGTTTCTTCAGGAAGGGCTGCGTAACCTGCCGCTCGTCGCGTCGCACTGGCGGCCCGGCCTGTCCGCTTGCCCGTCCAGTCCCCAAGGAGCCCCCATGGATCCCGACCCCAGTTGTCGACGCCACGCGGCACCCGCCGCCGCCCCTCGCCGATTCCCTTCGCCGCGAGCGACGACCGTCCGGATCCCTCCAGCCCACGCTTGAGGGGCGTCCTGCGGCCGTCGCCCGCAGGAGCCCCTCATGCTGCCTCTCCGCTTCTTCCGCATCACCGACCGCGGCGCGCCACGGTCGTTCACGACCCCGGCCTGCCTGCTCCTGCTCGCCAGCGCGCCGTTCTGGCTCGCCGGCTGTGACGAATCCCCGGCCCACGCCGCCTCCGCCCCGCCCGCCGCGACCGCCGCGACGGCGTCCCCGCACCGCGAGGGCGCGGACATCGTGGTGCCGGCGGACTCGCCGCTGCGCGAGCGCCTCGTGGTCGCCGCGGTGCGGAGCCAGGCCGTCGAGCAGCCCATCGCCGCGCCCGGCACGATCGAGGCGCTGCCCGACCACCTCGCCCGCATCGCGCCGCCGGTCGCGGGTCGCGTGGTGGGACTGCACCGCGCGCTGGGCGATCCGGTGCGCGCGGGCGACGTGCTCTTCACGCTGGACTCCTCCGACCTGAGCGCGGCCCGCGGCGACGCGGCCAGGGCGCGCGACGCGGCTGCCCAGGCAGGCCGCGACCTCGACCGCCAGCAGTTGCTCTTCGACGCCGACATCGCCGCGCGCAAGGACCTGGAGGCCGCGCAGCTCACCCGCGCGCAGGCGGCCAACGACCTGCGCACCGCGCAGGCCCGGCTCGCGCAACTGGGCGCGAGCGTGGACGACAACGCCGGGCGCCGCCTGTCGGTCCACGCGCCGCTGGCCGGCCGCGTCATCGAGATGAACGCCGCGCCGGGCAGCTACTGGAACGACGTCAATGCGCCGCTGATGACGATCGCGGACCTGAGCCGGGTCTCGGTGACCGCCGCCGTGCCGGAGAAGGACCTGGCCAGGATCTTCGTCGGGCAGTCGGCCCAGGTCGTGCTGAACGCCTATCCCGACGATCCGCGCGCCGGCACGGTGCGCTACATCGGCGAGGTGCTGGATCCCGACACCCGCACCGTCAAGGTCCGCCTGATCCTGGACAACGCCGACGGCCGCCTGCGGCCCGGCATGTTCGTGAAGCTGCGCTTCGCCGGCCCTTCGCATCCAGCGCCGGTGGTGCCCGCCTCGGCGCTGCTGCAGGAGGGCCTGTTCACCCGCGTCTTCGTCGAACGCGCGCCGGGTCGGTATGTCGCCCGCGAGGTGAGCGTCGGCGCCGCGCTGGGCGACCAGGTGGAGATCGTCTCGGGCCTGCGGCCCGGCGAGCGCGTGGTCGTGCGCGACGGAGTGCTCCTCCATGATTGAGCGCCTCGTCACCCTGTGCTTCGACCGCCGCGGCATCGTCTGGCTGGTCTTCGCCTTCGCCGCGCTCTACGGCGTCCACAGCTTCCGGCAGCTGCCCATCGAGGCCTATCCGGACATCGCCGACGTGACCTCGCAGATCGTCACGCAGGTCAACGGCCTGGCCGCCGAGGAGGTCGAGCAGCAGATCACGATCCCGATCGAGCGCGCCCTGCTGGGCACGCCCGGCATGCAGGTGCTGCGCACGCGCAGCCTCTTCGGCCTGTCGCTGGTGACCGTGGTGTTCCAGGACGGTGTCGAGGGCTACTGGTCGCGCGAGCGCCTGCAGGAGCGCCTGGCCGAGCTCTCGCTGCCCTACGGCGCGCGGCCCGGGCTGGATCCCTACACCTCGCCCACCGGCGAGATCTACCGCTACACGCTCGAGAGCCCCACGCGCAGCCTGCGCGAGCTCTCCGAGCTGCAGGCCTGGACCGTCATCCCGCGGCTCAAGAAGGTCGGCGGTGTCGTGGACGTCACCAACTTCGGCGGACTGACCACGCAGTTCATGCTCTCACTCGATCCCGCGCGGCTGACGCAGTACGGCCTGACGCTGAGCCAGGTCGTGGACGCGCTGAACGCCAACAACAGCAGCGGCGGCGGCAGCGTGATCGACCGCGGCGAGCAGTCCTACGTCGTGCGCGGCGTCGGCCTGCTGCGCTCGCTGCAGGACATGGGCAACGTGGTGGTGAAGACGGCCGCCGGCGTGCCGGTGCTGGTCCAGGACCTGGGCGAGCTGCGCCTGGGCGAGGTCGAGCGCCGCGGCATCCTGGGCAAGGACACCAACGGCGACACGATCGAGGGCATCGTGCTGCTGCTCAAGGACACCAACCCGTCGCGCACGCTCGACGGCCTGCATGCGGCCGTCGACGAGCTCAACACCGCGCTGCTGCCGGGCGACGTCAAGGTCGTGCCCTACCTCGACCGCGCCACGCTGATCGAGGCGACGTCGCACACCGTCGGCCACACCCTGGTGGAAGGCATGGTCGTCGTCACGCTGGTGCTGCTGCTCTTTCTCGGCAGTCCACGCGCGGCGCTGGTCGTGGCCGTCACCATCCCGCTGGCGCTGCTGGCGGCCTTCATCTTCATGCACCACGCCCATGTGCCGGCCAACCTGCTGTCGCTGGGCGCGATCGACTTCGGCATCCTCGTGGACGGCGCCGTCGTGGTCGTCGAGCACCTGCTGCGCCGGCGCGAGCAGGCGGCCGACCGGCCGCTGACCCCGCGCGACGCGATCGTCGCGACGCTGCAGGTGGCGCGGCCGATCTTCTTCGGCATGGCGGTGATTGCCGCGGCCTACCTGCCGCTGTTCGCGTTCGAGCGCATCGAATACAAGCTCTTCAGCCCGATGGCCTACGCGGTCGGCGCGGCGCTGGTGGGCGCGCTGCTGGTCGCGCTGATGCTCACGCCGGCGCTGGCCTGGCTGGCCTTCCGGCGACCGCGCCCGTCCTTCCGCAACCGGCCGCTGGAGGTGCTGCAGGCGCGGTATGCCGATTTCCTCGCGCGCGCCGTCGGACGCGGCCGCTGGCTGGCGGTGGCGCTGGTCGCGTCGGCGCTGGCCCTGGCCGCGCTGGCCGGCACGATCGGGCGGGACTTCCTACCCTACCTCGACGAGGGCTCGATCTGGCTGCAGGTCCAGATGCCGCCCGGCGTCACGCTGGAGAAGGCCGCCGGCATGGCCGATGCGCTGCGCCGCGCGACGCTGGAGTTCCCCGAGGTCGCCCACGTGGTCACGCAGACCGGCCGCAACGACGACGGTACCGACTACTGGACGCCCTCCCACATCGAGGCCAGCATCAGCCTCACGCCCTACGAGCGCTGGACCGCGCCGGGCGGCAAGCAGGGCCTGATCCGGCGCCTGGCCGAGCGTTATGCCCGCATGCCGGGCTACAGCGTGTCCTTCATGCAGCCGATGATCGACGGCGTGCAGGACAAGCTGTCGGGCGCGCACAGCGATCTGGTGGTCAAGGTCTTCGGCGACGACCTCGACGAAGGGCGCCGCATCGCGGCCCAGGTGGCCGAGGTGCTGCGGACGGTGCCCGGCGCCGCCGACGTGGCGGTGGACGTCGAGCCGCCGCTGCCCAACCTGCGCATCGACCTGGACCGCGCCGCCGCGGCGCGACTGGGCATCAACGCCGCCGATGTCGCCACGCTGGTGTCCACCGGCATCGGCGGCGCAGCCATCGGGCAGGTCTACGTCGGCGAGAAGAGCTACGACATGACGGTCCGCTTCACGCCCGAGTCGCGTGCCAGCCCGCAGGCGATCGGTGATCTGCGCCTGACGGGGGCCAATGGCGCGCAGGTGCCGCTGTCGGACGTCGCGCGCATCCGCACGACGGTGGGCGAGAGCGTCATCGTGCGTGAGATGGGCCAGCGCCATCTCATCGTGCGGCTCAACACGCGGGGACGCGACCTGTCGAGCTTCCTGGCCGAGGCCCAGCCCGCGCTCGAGCGACAGGTCCGTTTCGACCGGCAGCGCTGGCGCCTCGAGTGGGGCGGGCAGTTCGAGAACCTGCAGCGCGCGCAGCAGCGCCTGGCAGTGATCCTGCCGCTGACGCTGGGCGTGATGCTGCTGTTGCTGTTCGCCGAGTTCCGCAACCTGCGCCAGCCGCTGCTGGTACTGGGGGTGGTGCCGCTGGCGATGATCGGCGGCTTCGCGGCGCTGCACCTGCGCGGCATGACGCTCAACGTCTCCAGCGCCGTGGGCTTCATCGCGCTGTTCGGCGTGGCCGTGCTCGGCGGCGTGCTGATGGTGGCGCAGATCAACCGGCTGCGGCGCGACGACGGCCGGCCGCTGCGCGAGGCGGTGCTCGAAGGCGCCGCCGGCCGCATGCGCCCGGTGCTGATGACGGCGGCGGTCGCGGCCTTCGGCCTGACCCCGGCGATGCTGGCCACGGGCCTGGGCAGCGATGTTCAAAGGCCGCTGGCCACGGTCGTCGTCGGCGGGCTGGTGACGGCGACGCTGCTCACGCTGCTGCTCCTGCCCGCCCTCTACCACGCGATCGAAGCGCGCGTGGAGCGCGCCGCCGCCCGGCGTGCCGCGCAGGCGCCGCTCGATCACGACCACGACCACGACCACGACCCAGCATCGGAACCCCTGGCATGAAGCGCCTCTTCTTCCTCTCGCCTCGCCGCGAAGGCGCCGGCAGCACCGCCGAGACCACGGGTCAACGCCGGCGTCCGACCAGCCGCCGTGACACCCTGGTCCTGGCAGCCGCGCTCATGATCGGCTTCCCGATGACGTATGCGTCGACACCGGACGCCAACACCGACACCACCGGCGTGCCCTTCGCCGCCTACCTGGACGCCGTGGAGCGCTTCAGCAATACGATCGCCGCGCAGCGCGAGTCGGTGGCGGCCGCACGCGCGGGCGTGCCGCTGGCGGGACTGCGGCCCGATCCGTCGCTGTCGCTCGGTGTCGGGCCGGCAGAGCTCGGCCGGGAGGTGCGCCCCAAGCCGCGTCTGGCGCAGAGCATCGGGCTGAGCTACACGATCGAGACCGGCGACAAGCGCGAGCGCCGCGTCGCGGCCGCGCGCAGCCAGGTGAGCGCCGGCGAGGCCGCGCTGGCCGGCGCCGGTCGCCAGGCCGCCGCCGACGCGGCCGCCGCCTTCATCGAGGCCTGCCGCACGCGCGAGGCGCTGCAGCGGCAGGAGGCCTCGCTGGCCGCGCTGGGCGACATCGTCCGGATGAACGAGCGACGCCATGGCGCCGGCGATCTCGGCGGCCTGGAGCTGCTGCAATCGCGCAACGAGCGCGATCAGTTCCTCGCCACCGTCGTGCGCGCGAGGGCCGAGGCCCGGACCGCGATGGAAGGGCTGGCCGCGCCGCTGGGGCGCCGCTGGCGGGAGGCCTTCGGCGACGCATCGCCGCTGTGCACCTTCCGGGACGGACAGGCGCCCGAGGGACTCGACGGCGTCGAGGGCATCGAGGGCACCGGCGGCTCGGTCGGCATTCAGGAGAGCCATGAGGACGAGGCGCTCGATGCCCTCGTGGCGCGAGCGCTCGATCAGCGCGACGACGTGCGCATCGCCCGCGCGGCGGTGGACAGCGCCCGTGCCGCCGCGGACCTGGTCCGCGCCAACCGCTGGGTCGATCCGAGCGTCAGCCTCAGCTACGGCTACACGCCACAGGGACGCCGCGGCCAGGCGGCGGACGGCTCGGCGGTCGATCCCTCGCCGCGGTCCAACACCGTGTCGGTCTCGGTCTCGGTGCCGATCCCGCTGTCGCGGTTGGACCGCGGCGACCTGGTGCAGGCCGAGTCGGCCGTCACCCAGGCCCTGCTCGCGCTGCGCCAGACCGAGCTCCAGGCGCAGGCCGACGTCCGCGCGACCCACGCCCAGTACCGCGCCGCGCTCGAGAACCTGACCCGCTACCGCGACGCGACCCTGGGCGACGCGCGGCGCGTGGTGGAAGGCTTGCGCCTCTCGTACCGGCAGGGCGCTGCCTCGCTGCTGGAGCTGCTGTCGGCCCAGCGCGCGGCGGACGACACCGAGCTCGCCTACCTGCAGGCGCGCAGCGAGCTCGCCGCCGCCACCGTGCGGCTGCAGCTCAGCCTCGGCCGCGCGCCGGCGCCTTGAGCCAGCGGGGAAGCCGACGGGGAAGCCGACGGGGAATCGCGCCGGCATGCGAGACTGCCGCCCATTCGGAGAGAGGCGATGAGGATTCTTCTGGTCGAGGATGACCGCAAGGCCGCGGGGCTGCTGGTGCGCGGCCTGCGCGAGGAGGGTTTCGTGGTGGACCAGGCGGCCAGCCTGGCCGAGGCCGACGAGGCTGCCTTCGTGACCACCCACGACCTGATCGTGCTGGACGGCATGCTGCCCGACGGCGACGGCGTCACCCTGTGCCGCACGCTGCGCGCGCGCGGCCAGCAGGTGCCGGTGCTGATGCTCACCGCCCGCGACGCGCTGTCCGATCGCGTCGACGGCCTGAACGCCGGCGCCGACGACTACCTGACCAAGCCCTTCGAGTTCGAGGAACTGCTGGCGCGGCTGCGCGCGCTGCTGCGGCGCTCGGACATGACGCGGCCGCCGGTGCTGGTCGCGGACGACCTGCGCCTGGACCCAGCCTCGCTGCAGGTCACGCGCGCGGGGCGGCCCGTCGAGCTGACGCCCAAGGAATTTGCCCTGCTGCAGGCGCTGATGCGGCAGCCCGGCGCCGTGGTCCCGCGCCAGCGCCTGGCCGAGCAGATCTGGCACGGCGACCCGCTGGCGATCGACAACCTGATCGACGCCCACATGAGCAAGCTGCGGCGCAAGATCGACGCGGCCGGCGCCCGGCCGCTGATCGAGACGGTGCGTGGTCGCGGCTTCCGGCTGCGGGGGCCGGACGATGCTTAGCTTCCGCCGCCGGCTGGCGCTGCTGCACGTGGTCGTGGTCACCACGGTGCTGGCGGTGGCGGCGACGCTCACCTACCTGAGCCTGGTCACCGCGCTGCGCGCCCAGCTGGACGGCGCGCTGCTGGCCCTGGCGGAGCAGGAAGCCAGCATCCTCGCCGCCAGCCCCGGCCTGCCGGTCGCCGTGCACGAGCCCGGCACCACCGCCGCGCCGCCGCCCTATGCGCGGCTGGACCGGCTGGTGCAGATCATCGGCCCGCGCGGCGAGGTGCTCGCGCGCAGCGCCAACCTCGGCGCCGCGTCGCTGCCGAACGAGGCCGCGCTGCTCGCGCGCCTGGCCCGCGGCGAGACCGTCTTCGAGCACCTGGCCTTCGGCGACGAGCCGACACGCCGCGTGTCGGTGCCGGTGCATGGCGGCCGCGCGCTGGCGGTGCAGGTGGCCGGCTCGCTCGACGACGTCGACCATGCCGTCGCCTCGGCGGGCTGGGTGTTCCTCGTCATGAGCCTGGTGCTCGTGGTGGTGCTCACCACCGCGGGCGCGCAGCTGACCGGCCGCGTCTTCGGCGCCGTCGACGACATCGTCCGGCAGGCGCGGCGCATCGGCGGCCGCACCCTCGCCGAGCGGCTGCCGCATCCCGGCACGCGCGACGAGATCGGCCGGCTGATCGACACGCTCAACGACATGCTGGCCCGGCTCGAGCACGCCTTCGAGGCGCAGCGCCGCTTCACCGCCGACGCGTCGCATGAGCTGCGTTCGCCGCTCTCCCGGCTGCGCACGGAGCTCGAGATCACCCTGCGCCGGCCGCGCGGCGCCGACGAGTATGTCCAGGCGCTGCGCTCCGGGCTGGAGGACGTCGCGCGGCTGACGGCGCTGGTGGAGGAACTGCTGACGCTGGCGCGGCTGGATGCCGGGCAGGACACGGCGCCGGTCGCGCCGGTGGCCATCGGCCCGATCCTCGAGGCCGTCGTGCGGCGCGCCCGGCCCGCGGCCCAGGCACGCGGCATGACGCTGAGCCTGGCGGGCACGGACGACTCCGGTGCGGATGCGCTGGAGGCAAACGCGGCGGCCCGGGTGCCGCGCGAACTGCTGATGCTGGTCGCGACCAACCTGGTGGAGAACGCGGTCAAGTACGGCACCGCCGGCGGCTCGGTGCTGGTTTCGGTGGTCGCGCGACCGGACGGGACGGAACTGGTCGTCGAGGACGATGGCCCGGGCCTTCCCGCGGAGGAACGCGAGCGCGTGTTCGAGCGCTTCTACCGGGGCGCCGCGGCGCGCGCGGCGGACATCGAAGGCACCGGCCTCGGGCTGGCGCTGTGTGACCTCATCGTGCGCGCCGCCGGCGGTCGCATCGAGGTGGGCGTCTCGCGCTGGGGCGGCGCGCGGTTCTCGGTGCATCTGCCGGCCGGCGACGCCTGAGCGCCGCCGCCCGCTCACCCGCTCACATGTCGCGCCCGTTGAAGTGCGTCACCGGAATGCTGTCGAGCTCGATGCCCTCCAGGCAGCGGACGTTGATCGCCGCCATCGCGTTGCCCTTCGGGTCGGTGCCCTCGGCATAGGGATGGATGCCGCACACCGCGCAGAAGCGGTGCTTGATGGCGTGCTTGTTGAACTCGTAGGTGCTGGCCGCCGCCTCATCGGTCTTCAACCGGAATTGCCCGCGCGGCACGAACCACAGCAGCGAACCCTTGCGCTGGCAGATCGAGCAGTTGCAGGCCATCGCCCCGTCGATCTCACCGTCCACCTCATAGGCCACCCGGCCGCAATGGCAGCTGCCCTGGTACGTCGTCATGTCGTCTCCGCTCGGTTTCATTGAAGCGGCCGACCTTACCTCAGCCGGGCGCGCGCCGCGCGTCACTTGAGCATCAGCTCGACGTCCTGTCCCGGATCACCGCAGCCATCCAGGCGCAGCCGCAGGAAGTCCAGGTCCATATGCAGGTGCTCCACCAGCTCCGGCACCGCGAGCTCCAGCGCGGCGATGCGGTCGGACTGCTGGTCGCAGGCATCGGCGAGCACCTCGGCCAGGTGCAGGATCGCCGCCAGCATCGAGAACGGCCGGATCTCCAGCGGCGCGTTGGCGTCCTTGAAGGCCTCGACCAGGTCGGCCGGGAAGTGCCAGTGCGCCGCCAGCGCCGCCGTCACGTCGGCATGCGTGCAGCCGAAGCGATGCATCTCCAGCGAGAACCGGCTGCCCGGCTCGGCCGCGTGGGCCTCGACGTCGGCGACCTGGTCCGGCTCGCTCATCGCCATCATGAGCTGCCCGGTGCGCAGCATCAGCCCGGCGAGGTAGGCGGTGTCGGCATCGCCCTGCAGCAGCTTGGCCAGCAGGCGCGCGTAGCCGGCGGTGCGCACGCTGTGGCGCCAGAAGCGCTGGCGGTCCAGGCCCTTCACCTCGGGGAAGGTGGCGGAGATGCTGGCCGCCATCGCGAGGTTGCGCAGCGTCTCCAGGCCCAGCGCCATCGCGGCGTCCTGCAGCGTGCCGATCGTGTGGGAGGGGCTGTAGCGCGCGGAGTTGGCCAGCCGCAGCACCTTGGCCGCCAGCGTGGAATCCTTGCCGATCAGCTCGGCGATCTGGCCGAGCGAGACGCCGTCGTCGTCCAGGCTGCGCAAGAGCTTGCGCCCGACTTCAGGCATCACCGGGAGGCTGGCGTGCCCCCCGAGGAAACGCTCCGCGCTGGCGGAAACGGGAGTCGTGGGGGTCATGCTGGCAATCGTCACGGCGGCCTCCTCTGGACGCGACGGCAGGTGGAGGCGAGTCTATGCCGCCCGGCCGCAGCGCGCCAGCGCCAGCAGCGCCACCGGGTCCAGCAGGCCGATGCGGTAGCCCTGCACCGCCAGGATGCCCCGGTCGGCGAGCTGCCGCAGCGCGCGCGACAGCGTCTCCGGCGAGATCGACAGCCGCGCCGCCACGTCGCGCTTGCGCTCGGCCAGCCGCACCTCGGCCGACCCGCCGGCCTGCGCCAGCAGCCAGGCGGCGATGCGCGCGGTCGCGTCCTTCGTGGTCAGCCCGCGCAGCGCGTCCTGCGCCTCACGCAGCTGCGCCGCGCTGGCGCGCAGCAGCGCGGCCAGCACCGGCGGCTGCGAGCGCAGCCACAGGGTCGCCGCCGCCATCGGCCACTCCATCACCAGCGCGGTGGCCGAGACGACCCGCGCGTCTTCCTCGTAGCGCCCGTCCAGCCAGGCGGTGTGCAGGTCCAGCCAGCACGGGCCGGCCAGCGGGCCGCCCGCCACGACCCGCCCTTCGCAGAGCGCCACCATCGCCACCGCCGCGTCCCCGCGGCGGAGCGCCAGGTCGCCGGCCCGGCAGCGGCGCACCCGCGCCATGCTGGCCAGCGCGGACCAGTCGTCGGCCTCCAGCAGCACATCGCCGAGCAGTGCGCGCCACGGCACCGGATGGGCGGGACCCGGCATCAAGGCGGCGTTGTGGGCCGCATCGCCTTCCGCGGCGGCGGGCGACGAGACGCCGCGAGCAACGGGCGCGGCGGGATCGGACAGGAAGTCGGCGGTCACGGGGCATTCTCGGAAACCGGGGATGCCGGACTGTCGCGGGACTGGCCGGAAATTGCCATGAGGGAGGTCAACATCCGAGCGATCGGACGCCTCCCGGATCAGCGGATCAGCAGCGCGCGGAAGTCGTTGACGTTGGTCTGCGTCGGACCGGTGATCAGCAGGTCGCCGAGCGCCTCGAAGAGCGCGTAGCCGTTGTTGGCGGCCAGCAGCTCGGCCGGCTTCAGGCCCAGCGCGCGGGCACGCTGCAGCGTGCTCGGGCTGAGGAAGGCGCCGGCGTTGTCCTCCACGCCATCGATGCCGTCGGTGTCCGCGGCCAGGCCCCAGACGCCCTCCTGCCCGTCCAGCGCGATCGCGCAGCCGAGCACGAACTCGCCGGCACGACCGCCGCGCCCGGGCTGCGGCACCAGCGTCACCGTGGTCTCGCCGCCGGAGAGGATCAGGCAGGGCCTGGCGAAGGGCTCGCCATGCCGCGCCACCGAGCGCGCCAGCGCCGCATGCACGCGGCCGACCTCGCGCGACTCGCCCTCGATCTCGTCCGAGAGCACGTGCGCGGTCAGGCCGAGCGCGCGCGCCGCCTCGGCCGCCGCCAGCAGGCTCTGACGCGGCGCGGCGATGATGCGCTGCTCATGACCGTCGAAGCAGGCGTCGCCCGGCTTGGGCGTCTCCCAGTGGCCGCGCTCCAGCGCCTCGACCGCCTGCGGCGGCAGCGTGATGCGATAGCGCCGGCAGATGGCCAGCGCGTCGGCGCAGGTCGTCGCGTCGGGCACGGTCGGGCCGGAGGCGATCACCTGCGGGTCGTCGCCGGGCACGTCGGAAATCATCAGCGTGAGCACCTTGGCCGGCGCGCAGGCGGCGGCCAGCCGGCCGCCCTTGATCGCGCTGAGGTGCTTGCGCACGCAGTTCATCTCGGCGATGTTGGCGCCGCTGGCCAGCAGCGCGCGGTTCACCGCCTGCTTGTCGGCCAGCGTCAGCCCGGGCGCCGGCAAGGGCATCAGCGCCGAGCCGCCCCCGGAGATCAGGCAGATCACCTGGTCGTCGGCGGTCGGCCGGAAATCGCGCACCAACTGCATCATCCGCGCCGCGGCCCGCTCGCCGGCGGCGTCGGGGACCGGGTGCGCGGCCTCCACCATCTCGATGCGCCGCGGCTGGTAGTCCGGCGGGATGTGGCCGTAGCGCGTGATGACCAGCCCGCTCATCGGCGCGGACGCGGGCCAGGCCGCCTCCATCGCCTGCGCCATCGAGCCACCGCCCTTGCCCGCGCCGATCACCAGCGTGCGGCCCTTGGGCGGCGGCGGGAGATGGCCGGCGAGGATCTTGCCCGGCAGCGCGCGGTCGACCGCGACGCGGTAGAGGTGCTTGAGCAGCGCGCGCGGGTCGTCGAGCAGCGCCCGGGTCCGTGCGTCCGTAGCTTCCGGGGCGTCCGCCGCGTTCGATGACGCCGAGCGCGCCGATGAAGCCGCCGGCGACGAGGACGCGTCGCCGGACGTCAAGGAAGCAGCAGGGCCGGCGGCGCCGGAGGCAGCGGCCCGCGCCGCGTCGGAGGTGGAGCTCATGGGCGCCGATTGTGGGCAGCGGCCGCTCAGCCGGCGTCCGTAGTGCTACCGACCTCGTGGTTGCCCATGACCTCGAGCGCGCGCACCAGCGCCGAGTGGTCCAGCTGGTCCCAGCCCTGCGCCGCGGCGGCCTGCATCAGCTGCGCGGTGCCGGCGGTGTTGGGCAGCGCCAGGTTCATCGCCTTGGCGCTCTGCAGCGCCAGGTTCAGGTCCTTCTGGTGCAGCGCGATGCGGAAGCCCGGGTTGAAGGTGCGCTTGATCATGCGCTCGCCATGGACTTCCAGGATGCGGCTGGAGGCGAAGCCGCCCATCAGCGCCTCGCGCACCTTGGCCGGATCGGCGCCGGCCTTGGAGGCGAAGACCAGCGCCTCGCCGACGGCGGCGATGTTCAGCGCCACGATGATCTGGTTGGCGACCTTGGTCGTCTGGCCGGCGCCCGCGCCGCCGACCCGCGTGATGTTCTTGCCCATCAGCTCGAACAGCGGCTTGATGCGGGCGAAGGTGGCCTCCTCGCCGCCGACCATGATGGACAGCGTGCCGGCCTTGGCGCCGACCTCGCCGCCGGAGACCGGCGCATCCAGCCATTCGGCGCCCAGCGCCTCGATGCGACGCGCGAAGTCCTTGGTCGCCATCGGCGAGATGGAGCTCATGTCCACGACGGTCTTGCCGGCGCTCAGGCCCGCGGCCACGCCACCCTCGCCGAACAGCACGCGCTCGACGTCCGGCGTGTCCGGCACCATCGTGAAGATGACGTCGGCGCGCTGCGCGACTTCGGTCGCGCTGGCGCAGAGGGTGGCGCCGGCGGCGGTCACTTCCTCGCGGACCTGGCTGCGGGTGTGCACGAACAGCGCATGCCCGCCCTGCGCGAGGCGCACCGCCATGGGCGCGCCCATGATGCCCAGGCCGATGAAGCCGATCTTGATGCTCATGAGGGTCTCTCTCTTTCAGTCCTTGAACTTGTCTCGCAGGGCCTGCGTCGCGGCGCGGAACAGGCCCAGGTCGCTGCCGACGGCCACGAAGGTCGCGCCCTGCTCGAGGTAGCGGCGCGCGTCGGCCTCGACCGGCGCGAGGATGCCCACCGGCTTGCCGGCGGCGCGGCAGGCGGCATGGATGCTCGCCATCGCGGCCTGCACCTCCGGATGCTGCGGATGGCCCAGGTGCCCGTAGCCGGCCGCCAGGTCCGAGGGGCCGATGAAGACGGCGTCGACGCCCTCGACCGCGGCGATCTGCGCGGCGGCGGCCACGCCGGCCGGGCTTTCGATCTGCACGATCACGGCGATCTGCTCGTTAATGCCCTGGAAGTAGCCGGGCACGGTGCCGTAGCGGTTGTTGCGCTGCGAGACCGACACGCCGCGGATGCCCTGCGGCGGGTAGCGCGTGGCGGCGACCGCGGCGGCGGCCTGCTCGGCGGTCTCGACGAAGGGGATCAGCAGGTTGGAGAAGCCCGCGTCGAGCAGCCGCTTGATCTCGACGGCGTTGTTGCTGCTCGGCCGCACGACCGGCGCGCTGACGCTGTCCTTGAGCGCCATCAGCTGCGGCACGAAGCTGCTGACCTCGTTGGGCGAATGCTCGCCATCGAGCAGCAGCCAGTCGAAGCCGGCCACGCCCAGCACCTCGGTGCTGATCGGGTTGGCCAGCGAGCACCAGCAGCCGATCAGGCGCTCGCCGGCGCGCAGGCGCTGGCGCAGCGTGTTGGGGAAGCTCGAATAGGGCGTGGTCGGCGTCGGCATGACTGGACTCCTCGGTGCGTCATCAATCGAGCTTGAGCCCGCTCTTGGCCACGACGCCCGCCCACTTCTTGCGCTCGGCGTTGAAGAAGGTGTCCATCTCGGCCGCGTTCATCGTGTTGACCTCGGCGCCCTGCGCGGCCAGCCGCGCGCGCACGTCGGGCGAGCGGATGATGCTGATCAGCGCGGCGGACAGCTTGTCGACATGGGCCTTGGGCATGCCGGCCGGGGCCAGGATGCCCTGCCAGGTGCCGGACTCGAAGCCGGTCGCGCCCTGCTCCGCCAGCGTGGGCACGTTGGGCAGCAGCGGCACGCGGGTGGCCTTGCTCACGCCGATGACCTTGAGCTTGTTCTGCTGCACGAAGGGCAGCGTCGCCAGCATGCCGTTCATCAGCACCTGCGTCTGGCCGGCGATCGTGTCGGTGACGGCCTGCGAGCCGCCCTTGTACGGGATGTATTCCCACTTCGCGCCGGTCAGGCTGGCGACCTGGTAGCCGGCCAGGTGCGGCGCGCTGCCCATGGCGGTGACGGCGAAGTCGATCTTGGACTTCTTCGACAGCTCGACCAGTTCCTTCAGGTTGCCGGCCGGCACCGAGGGATGCACCACCAGCATGTGCGGCGAGTAGGCCAGCATCGCCACGCCGCGCAGGTCCTTGGACGGATCGAAGGGCAGCTTGGTGTAGAGCGAGGGGCTGATGGCCAGCGCGCTGACGTCGCACAGCATGACGGTGTAGCCGTCGTTCGCCTTGGCGGTCTGGTCCGCGCCCATGTTGCCGCTGGCGCCGGGCTTGTTCTCGACGATGACGGTCTGCTTGAGCTGCTCGGACAGCAGCGGCGACAGGATGCGCGCGATGATGTCCGACGAGCCGCCTGGCGTGTACGGGACGATGATCCGCAGCGGCTTGGCGGGCCAGTTGGCCTGCGCGAAGGCGCTGGGCGCGAGGCCGGCGATCGCGCCGGCGGCGGCCGCGGCGAGGACCGCGCGACGCGCGACGCGGGCCTGCCCGGTCGTCATGGACTTTTTGGTGTTCGTGTTCTTGGCGGTCTTCTGATCGTGCATGTCTCTCTCCATGTGGGAAGCCGCACTCGCACCCCGCGTGGGAACGGTGAGGCTCCGGGGGTTGGTCCTCAGCGGACCATGCAAGGCTTCTTCGGATCGAACTTCCAGCCGGGAATCAGGTGCTGCATCGCGACCGCGTCGTCGCGCGCGCCCAGCCCGTGCTTCAGGTAGAGCTGGTGGGCGGCCTCGACGGCCTGCATGTCGAGCTGCACGCCCAGGCCCGGCGCGGTCGGCACCGCGACCTCGCCGTCGACGATCTTCAGCGGCCGCTGCGTGAGGTGCTGGCCGTCCTGCCAGATCCAGTGGGTGTCGATCGCGGTGAGGCGTCCCGGCGCGGCGGCCGCGGCATGCGTGAACATCGCCAGCGAGACGTCGAAGTGGTTGTTGGAATGCGAGCCCCAGGTGAGGCCGAAGTCACGGCAGGTCTGCGCCACGCGGACCGCGCCGGACATCGTCCAGAAGTGCGGGTCGGCCAGCGGGATGTCCACCGACTGCAGGCTCAGCGCGTGCGTGAACTGGCGCCAGTCGGTGGCGACCATGTTGGTCGCGGTGGGCAGGCCGGTGGCGCGGCGGAACTCGGCCATCACCTCGCGGCCGGAGAAGCCGTCCTCGGCGCCGCAGGGGTCCTCGGCATAGGCAAGCACGCCGCCCAGGTCGCGCAGCAGGCGCACCGCGTCCTTGAGCAGCCAGCCGCCGTTCGGGTCGAGCGTGACGCGCGCCTCGGGGAAGCGCGCCTTCAGCGCGCGGATCGCCTCGACCTCTTCCTCGCCGCGCAGCACGCCGCCCTTGAGCTTGAAGTCCTTGAAGCCATAGCGCGCCTGCGCGGCGGCGGCCTGCTCGACGATGGCCTCGGGCGTCATCGCCACTTGGTGGCGGACGCGCAGCCAGGCGTCGGCGGGGGCGTCGCTGCCCGGCTCGTCGTCGGGCGTCTTGTAGGCCATGCCGGTCTTCGTGCGGTCGCCGACGAAGAACAGGTAGCCCAGCATGGCGACGCGGTCGCGCTGCCGGCCCTCGCCCAGCAGCTCGCACACCGGCACGCCCAGGTGCTGGCCCAGCAGGTCCAGCAGCGCGCATTCGACGGCGGTCAGCACGTGGATGGTGGTCCGCAGGTCGAAGGTCTGCAGGCCGCGGCCGCCGCTGTCCAGGCCCTGGAACCGCTCGCGGACCTGCGCCAGCAGCGCGTTCCACTTCGCCACCGGCTGGCCGACGAGCAGCTCGCCGGCCTGTTCCAGCGTCTTGCGGATGGGCTCGCCGCCGGGGATCTCGGCGATGCCGACGTGGCCGGCGTTGTCCTCCAGGACCAGCAGGTTGCGGGTGAAGAACGGCGCGTGCGCGCCGCTCAGGTTCATGAGCATGCCGTCGTGGCCCGCGACGGGGATCGCGCGGGCGGACGTGACGAGGGGACTGCTTGCGCTCACAGGGGGCTCCTGGTCGGGATCGCGGGAACGGGCATCAATCGGCGGTGATCTTGCGGGTCTCGATGACCTGCTTCCAGCGGGCGAATTCGGCCTTCTGGAAGCTCTGCGCCTGGTCCGGCGTGTTGGCGACGATCTCGATGCCGATGTCGGTGAACTTCTGCTTCACCGCGGGCTCGTGCAGCGCCGCGACCAGGTCCTTCTGCAGCTGCGCGCGCACCGCCGGCGGCAGGCCGCGCGGGGCGGCCACGCCCTGCCAGGAGTAGACGTCGGCGCCCTTGATGCCGGACTCGGCCAGCGTCGGCACGTTGGGCAGCACGGCCGAGCGCTTGTCGCCGGTGACGGCCAGCGCGCGCAGCTTGCCGCCGACGATGTGCGGCAGCACCGCGTTGACGTTCTGGAAGGAGGCGTCGACCTGCGCGCCGAGCAGGTCGGTGATGGCCGGCGAGCCGCCCTTGTAGGGCACGTGCAGGCCGTTGGTGGCGGTCTGCAGCCAGAAGAGCTCGGCGGTGAGGTGGTCGGAGGAGCCGTTGCCCGAGGAGGCGAAGGTCATCTTGCCCGGGTCCTTCTTCAGCGCGTCGATGACGTCCTTGACGCTCTTGAGCGGCGAGGCCGCCGGCACGACCAGCACGTTGGGCGCCTGCATGGCGACGGTGAGCAGGTCGATGTCCTTGAGCGCGTCGTACTGGACCGCCTTGAGCAGGTGGGGCGCGATCACGAACGGACCGAGCGAGGACACCAGCAGCGTGTAGCCGTCGGCCGGCGCGCGTTTGACCTGCGAGGTGCCGAGCGTGCCGGTGGCGCCGGGGCGGTTGTCGACGATGACGGTCTGGCCCCACTTCTTCTGCAGCTCGGCACCCAGGGCGCGGGCGAGCATGTCGGTCGAGCCGCCGGCCGGGAAGGGCACGACGAGGGTGACGGGGTGGTCGGGGAAGCCGTTGGCGTGGGCCAGGGTGGCGGTGCACAGGGACAGGACGGCGGCGCCGAGGGCGGCGCCGGCCTTGACGGCCAGGCGGCGGGTCAGGACGGTCATGGTTTGTCTCCGGGAAGGAACCGTGGAAGCCGCTCTTGATGCGCCCCGGTGCTCAGTCCGAAGCCCGGGTGGCGGCCTTGTTGTCAGTCATCATACAAGTTCAGTTCTGGCGATGACAAGGCACCGCGCCGCACTCGGAGATCGGGGAAAACACGCAGAACTACCGATTGCGGGAAGCCGCCCACCCATAAAAACTATGGGGTTCGCGCCACACCGGTGGTCCCGCCCCAGTCAGGACGCCTCTAGGATCAATCCCATAAAAATTATGGGCATCCGAGACACGGAGGCGCGACTGAAGTGACATTCAAGAAGTTTTCGATGCCGCAGCTGGAGCGACATATCCGCCGCATCGTGGAGCAGCCCGCACGGATCCTGTGGACCCGTCATGCGAAGCAACGCATGCGCCAGCGCCGCATCAGCCTGGAAGACGCGCTGGAATGCCTGCGCAGGGGACGTATCGATCTGCCGCCGGAGGTGGACCTTCCCTCGGCGCGCCTGATGTGTCGCCTGCGGTGGTACGGGGCCGAGCGCGATGTCCAGGTGTGCGTGGGTCTCGACGACAAAGACCCGGAACTCATCGTCGTGACGGTGATTGCTTAGGAGAGAACATGACGCTGTATCACTTCACCGAATGCGGACTGGACAACGTCTGGCTGAAGAACGGATTCACCATCAAGGAGACACCATTCGGTCCCGCCGTGTCGTTCGCCGCCCTCGAACAACTGCTCGATGAGATCGCCGCGCACCTGGTCCGGAAACCCGGCCGCCTCACCGGCAAGGAGTTCCGATACCTGCGGTCGAAGATGCACCTGTCGCAGGCGGCCATGGCCACGCTGCAAGGCGTCAGCGAGCAGAACATCAGCCTCTGGGAACGTCGAGGTCGCGTGCCGAAGTCCAACGACACCCTGCAGCGATTGCTCTATCTGAAGCACGCGGCGGGAGACGAGACCTTGAAGTCCGCGTTCGACCGGATCATGACCGTCGAACGCCTCGTGCATCAGAAGATCGTCGCCACTTCCAGCCGCAGGGGCTGGAAGTTCACGGTGGAGGAAACCAGGCCCAGCGAAGAAGCGCCGGCCGTCGCCGGCTGAAGCCCGCCGCGGCCGCCGCGGTCAGCGCTGCTCCTGCAACGCCAGCGCCGCGCGGCGGCGGCGTTCGCGGCTGTTGGCCAGGTGGGTGCGCATCGCCGCGCGCGCAGCTTCGGCGTCGCGCGCGGCGATCGCGTCGAGGATGCTTTCATGCTCCGCGTTCACGCGCAGCAGATAGTCGCGCTGCGCGATCGGGTCCTCGTCGCCGGCGGCCTGCAGGCTGGCCAGACGCGCCCGCGGGATGCTCGGCGCGCCCAGCGTCGCCATCAGCTGCTCGAAATGCGGATTGCCCGTCGCACGGGCGATCTCCAGGTGGAACTGGAAGTCCGCCGCCACCGCATCGCGGCCCGCCAGCGCCGCTTCCGCGAAGGCGCCCACCGCGGCGCGCATCGCGTCCAGGTGCGCGTCCCCGCGCCGCTGCGCCGCCAGCGCCGCGGCTTCGGTCTCGACGCCGATGCGCAGTTCCAGCACCGCAACGACGTCGTGCAGCGTCGCCATCTGCTCGGCGCCGATGCGGAAGGGCCCGCCCTCCCCCAGCCCCAGCACGAAGGTCCCGATGCCATGCCGCGTCTCGACCAGCCCGGCCGCCTGCAGCTTGGAGATCGCTTCCCGGACCACCGTCCGGCTGACCTCGAATTCGGCCATGATCGCGGCCTCGGTCGGCAGCTTGTCGCCGCTGGCCAGCGCGCCCGCGCGGATGCGGTCCTCCAGCGCCCGGACAAGTCCGAGGGCCAGCGATTTCGGGCGGGTACGGGTCAGCGGCACAGTCATCACGGGCTCAGTTGTACGACAACATCGGTCCACGCGACAACCGCGTTATCGCGGTGTCGCGCCGATGCAGCGCGAAAAGTGAATGGGACGGGAACGAAGAAGGCCGCGATTGTCCCGTGCCTGAGCCGCCCGGGTTCAGGTGTCGAGCGGGAACTTCGCGCAGCCCAGCCGCGCCGAGATGTCGCGGCTGGCCGCCTGCAGCATCGCCACCACCTCGGGCGCCTTGGCCTCGTCGTAGCGGAAGGTGGGGAAGCTCACGCTCATGCCGGCGATGGGCTGGCCCAGCCGGTCGAAGATCGGCACGCCCAGGCAGCGGATGTGGTCGTCGAATTCCTCGCGGTCCTCGCCGAACCCCTGCGCCTTCACCCGCTCCAGCTCGGCCTGGAAGGCGGCCGGCTCGGTGATCGTCTTGTCGCGGAAGCGCTGGAACTCCGCGCCGGCCAGCACGCGCGCGCGGCGCTCCGGATGCTCCCAGGCCATCAGCACCTTGCCGATCGCGGTGCAGTGCAGCGGCGCGCGGCGACCGATGCGCGAGTACATGCCCAGCATGTGCCGGGAGTCGACCTTGTGGACGTAGATGATCTCGCTGTCGATCAGCGTGCCCAGGTGGACTGTCTCGCCGGTGGCGTCGGCCAGCATCTGCATGTGGTGCTTGGACAGGTCGACCAGGTCCGGATACTGCAGCGCCTTGGCGCCGATCTCGAAGACCTTCATCGCCAGGCCGTAGCGCTCGCTGTCGGACTCCTGGTGCACGTAGCCCAGGGTCTTCATCGTCTGCAGGAAGCGGTAGACCGTCGCCTTGGGCATGGCCAGCCGCACCGAGAGCTCCGAGATGCCGGTGTCGCTGCGTTCCGACAGGGCCTGCAGGATGGCAAAAACCTTGAGCACCGCGGCCACCGACTCGGGCTGCTGCTTGCCATCGTTCAGATCGTCATCCATGCGCAACGTGTTCCTGGAAAGGGAAGATTTCACCACAGCCGGCCGGTGCCCGCGCCCGCGCGAACCCGGGCCGGCACCTCGGGCGCGGCCTCGATGGGCAGGCGGTACGGCGGCGTCCAGCCGGCCTCGCCGGCGACCGGCCGGTCCGGATTCGCGGCACGGAGCATGCCCACCAGGTCGACCGGCTCGCCGTTGAAGCGCGAGCCGCGGTCCTCGATCCGGTCGCCCTTGAGCAGCCGCGCCACCCGCCCCGGCGCGATGCCGGCCGCCGCCTCCCAGGCGTTGGCCTCGCTCAGCACCTGCGACTCGAGGCCCGCGCCGATCGAGTAGGCGTAGGGATAGTCCCCCGCCGGCGCCGGCAGGTAGAGGTTGTTGGCGACATGCACCTGGCCGTAGCGCACCCGCGGCGCGCGCTCCTTCACCTGCTCCCACAGGTTGTGATGCAGCGTGACGCGCAGGTGCCCGCGGTCGTCGCGATGGCCGTCGCCGCCGCCGATCAGCATGGTCTTGTCGTGGCGGCGGAAGACGTTCCAGGACACGGTCACGAAGTCGGAGCGCCGCGTGATGTCCAGCAAGCCGTCATGGCGCTGCATCCGCTGGCCGAGCACCACCGGCTCGCGCGGATCGGGCCGGGCGCCGTCGTCGAAGACGCAGTGGTCGATCCACACCTGCGTCGCCTCGCGCAGCGAGACGGTGTCGTACTCGGAGTTCCATTCGCCATGCCCGTTGTCGTTCGGGTCCCAGGCGGGGAAGAAATCGTAGGCATCGGAGAAACGCAGGTTGCGCAGGATCACCTGCGAGACCTTCTCCAGCATCAGCGAGCCGTTGTCGAATCCGGCATCGGGCGTGAGGCCGACGATCGTCGTGTTGGACGGCACCTTGACGACGACCTGCGCCGCCTGGCGCCGCGCGGACCGCTTGCGCGCCTCCTCGAGCGGCCCTTCGGGCGGGCGACGACCCCAGGTGGCCGGGTCGTACTGGCGCGCGAAGGCGTCGAGATCGAAAGCCGGATCGCGGAAATCCTCGATGCCCAGCGGGCGGCCGGACGCGTCCGCCGCCAGGTCGATGCGCGCCGCCAGCGCGATCAGCTTGGGCGTGTCGCCGAGCGCCAGCGCGGCATCGAGCTCGGCCCGCGTGCGCACGACGCGGATGGCCTCGGCCTTCGCCTTCGCGCCGCCTGCCGTGCCGCCGTTCATCGAGGCCCAGCCATCGCCGGGCGCGATCGCGTCGAAGGCCGCGGCGGGCACCGCGTCGGGGGACGCGGCTGGCGACGCGGCGGTCGACGCGACATTGCGGTACTCGGCCATGCGGTTGGCCGCTTCGCCGGTCGCGGCGAAAGGGCGGCGCGAGGTCGAGGCCGCCCAGGCCGTCAGATGAGGACCGAGCTGGCTGTCCCGGATCACCGCCTGGCCGTTGGGCGCCGACGGCGACCGGCGCCATTCGCCGGCCTTCACGCCGCGGTCCCAGGCCCGGCCCAGGCGCACGCTGCCCGGCGCGACGCCGGGCTCCGCCACCCAGCGTGTGCCCTGCACGAGGAAGCCGCGCGGCACGCCATCGGGCGTGCTGGGCGCGAGCACGACGCCGCCCTGCCCCGGCGAGCGCCGCCCCGCCCGGCTCACGATGACGCTGTCGTCGATCACCAGCGTCGCGCCGCCGAAGATGAAATCGACGTCGCCGCGGATCTCGCCGGCATGCACGAACACGCGCGACTCGCTCGCGAGGTCCTCACTGGCGCGCTCGGCATAGAAGGTGTCCTGGTGCCCGAGCAGCCGCACCTGCTCCAGCTGGATCCGGTCGCCGCGCGTCATCAGCGCGACGGCCTGCGCGCCGCCGCGCTCGCCGACGCCGGGCGGGTACCCCTGCCCGGCGTGCACGTGGTCCATCGCATCGTTGGCGATGGTCAGCCGCGCGAGCTGCACGTCATCGCTGAACAGCATCACGCTGGCGCTGCCCGGTGTCCCGAAAGTCTCCGCGTCGAGCAGCGGCATGCAGCGGTGCGCGACGGCGCCACGCGCCTTCGGCAGCGCGTTGTAGCGGCCCTCGACGATCACGACCTCGGCGGGATCGCCACGCCCGTACAGCGTGAACGGCGCCTTGTCCTGGATGCAGAGCGGCTCGCGATAAGTGCCCGGCTTGACGAGCACGTAGGCGCGCGCCGGGGCCGCCGATCCGCCCTGCCCCTTGGCCGGCAAGGCATCGATCGCGGCCTGCAGCGTGCGGTGCGTGCCGCTCCCATCGGCGGCGACGACGAAGGTCGGCGTCCAGCGCGAGGGATCGAGCGTCTGCGGCCGCCAATCACCGAGGTAGCGCGCGGCCGTGGCCTGGGCGGCCGCCTCCTCGCCGAGCTGCGGCCGGTCCTGCGCCCACGCGGCCTGCAGCGCCGCCACGCAGAGTCCCGCCATCACCGCGCCGCGCCAGCCCCGCATCACAGGTCCGCCAGGTACAGCGCCGGCTCGCCCTCGGCATCGGCGCTGAACAGCACCTGCCGCTCATCGGGCGTGAACGACGGATGCGGATGCGTGACCTGCCGGTTGCCCTTGTAGACGCGCCAGGAGCTGTCATGCCGCGCCACGCGCCGTTCGGTGCCGGCCTTCAGGTCGAACAGGTGCAGGAAGGGATCGGTCGCGATCTGGTGGCTGCCGGTGTCGGCGACATCCGCCGGCGAGTCGCAGCCATCGCCGATCAGCAGCGTGCCGTCGTGGTTGCTCATCAGGTGCGAGCACGGTGGCATCTTCGTGAGGCGCCGGGATTGAAGCGTCATGGGATCGAGCGCGCAGATCCAGCGATCGCGCTGCCCCTTCAGGTAGGAGACGTAGATCATCGCCGAGCCATCCGGGACCCAGAACTCATGGGTGCAGCTTTCGCCCTTGTCTTGACGCCGCCCGCACCGGACGTTGCCGCCGTCCTCGTCGACGAACCACATGCGCGCGTCGACCAGGTCATGCGGCCCTTCATGGCAGTAGGCGACCGTGTGGTCGTCCCCTGGCCGGTACTGCGGATGGCCCAGCCAGCCCTGCTGCTCGAGGATCACCTCGCGCGCACCGGTGGCCAGGTCGATGCGGATCAGCCGGCAGCGCGGCTTCGCATGGAACATCTGGTGGAACTTCTGCCAGTCGCTGAGCGGGAACCAGTCGCTCGCGGCGATCTCGATGCCGACCATCTTCGTGCAGGCGCTGTTCGAGACCCAGGTGCCGTAACCCACCCAGCCCTCGGGCACGGTGTAGACGACCTCCTCGCTCAGGTCGCGCAGCGACAGCCGGATCAGGCGCCGCTCCGCGCGAACGAAGTACAGGTGCTGGTCGTCGGGGCTCAGGAAACCGCCGAAGGTGTTCTCGCCCGCCTGGTCGGTGAGCTGAGTCGCGACCTGCGAGCCGAGGTCCAGCAGGTGGTAGTTCCAGCTCGAGCCGGGCCCGAACTCGGCGCCGAAGATCAGCCGCTGGCCATCGTTGGTGAAGCACTTCTGATAGAAGTAGTTGCGGTGGCAGGTCACGTCGGTGGGCGTGAGCCGGGTGACGCGCGCACCGGTATCGGGGTCCTCGCGGGTGACGAAGCGCAGCTGGCGTTCGGTGGCTTTCATGGTCGCTTTGATCCTCGGGAAGACAGGTTCACTTGATCCGTTGCAGCAGGGCCTGGCCTTCGCCGACCAGGCGGCGCGCGGCATCGACCTCGGTGGTCTTGCCATAGGCGACGGTCTCGAAGACCTCGCGCATGAACTTGTGCAGCCGCGCATGCTCGAACAGCGGCGCCGGGCGCTTGAGCCGGCCCGACTCGCGCTGGGCCTTGATCTGCTCATGCGCCGCGACCTCCAGCGGCGGCAGGGTGCCGGCCGCCTTCAGTTGCTCGAAGGGGCCGCGCGCCGACGGCAGGCCGCGCGTGCGGCCGAGCAGGGTCGCGGCCTCGGGGTCGGTCAGCAGGAAGTTGACGAGCCGCGCGGCCAGCTCGGCCCGGCCGTTCTTCTCGGCATGGCGGCTCACCGCGTACATCACCGTGGGCCGGCCGAACATGCCGCTGTCCAGCGCGCCGGGCAGCGTCGGGAAGTCGCCGAGCACCAGCTTCTGCTGCTTGTCCAGCGTCGACGCGCGCAGCCCGATCACCGAGTCCCAGGTGTAGTTCCCCGCCCAGCGGCCGACCACCCAGTCGGGTTGCTGCTCGGTCGGCTTCTCCGCGCCGCCCAGGCTCGCGCGCAGCGGCAGCGGCGTGGCGACGTGCTCGGTGACGAGCCGCTTGTAGATGCGGACCCAGTCCAGCGCGGCCACCTCGTTCATCGCCACGCGCGGCGACGCGGGATCGACATAGGGCGTGCCGTGGCGCTGCTGCACCCAGGCCTGGGAGAGCAGCATCATGTCGTACAGCTCGCCGTCCAGCGGGTAGGCGTCCTGGCCCAGGAGGCGGCGGAAGGCCGGTCCGGTGGCGAAGAGCTCGTCCCAGCTGCGCGGCAGCGCGAGGCCCGCACGATCGAAGGCCGCCTGGTTCCACAGCATCACCCGCGCGCTGAAGGACACCGGCAGTGCGTTGAGCTTGCCCGCGACCTCGCCATACGCGAGGTCTTCCCGGTCGAACTGGGCCAGGTCCAGCAGCGCCGCATGCCGGTGCAGGTCGGCGAAGCCGTTGCCGCGCTTGCTGAACATCGCCAGCCAGGCCCAGTTGATCTGCATGACTTCGGGCTCGGAGCCGCCGGCGATCTGCGTCGTCAGGCGCTCCAGGTAGCCGTTGAAGCCCATGTACTCGGCCTTCACCCGCACGCCGTGGCGGCGCTCGAAAAGCGCCAGCGCCTTGAGCGTCGCTTCGTGCCGGCCCGCGCCGCCCCACCAGGCGAAGCGCAGCACGGTGGCCTTGTCCTGCGCGCGCAGCACCGCCGGCGCCGTCAGCGCGGCGCCCAGCCCCGCGGCGGCGACCGCGGCGCCGCCTGCCGCCAGACCCAGCACCTGTCGTCTCGGCAGGCTCATGCGCGCGTCCCCAGCGCGGCGGACATCAGGTTCACGCCACTGCCCGCGTCGAAGAGGTGGCAGGCCGACAGCTGCAGATGCAGCGTCAGCGTATCGCCGCGCGCCAGGCCCTGCAACGCGATCGCCTGCTCGGCCGGGATGCGCGCCGTGATCGGCAGCGCGCCCAGCTCTGCATGCAGGTAGACCTCCGAGCCCATGTGCTCGGTGAAGCGCAGCCGCGCCGTGACGCCGACGCTGTCGCCCTGCACGCGCGGCGCCAGGCCGATGTGCTCCGGCCGCAGGCCGAAGGTCACCGCCGCATCCGCCAGGCGCGGCAGCGCCGCGATGCCCGCTGCCTTGTCCGCGGGCAGCGGCAGCCGCGCGCCGCCGACCTCGACGGCCAGCCCGGTGTCGGTGGCTTGCAGGCGCGCCTCGAGCAGGTTCATCTCCGGCGAGCCGATGAAGCCGGCGACAAAGGCGTTGGCCGGCCGGTCGTAGAGCGCCGTCGGCGTGTCGACCTGCTGGATCACGCCCTCCTTGAGGACGCAGATGCGCTCGCCCATCGTCATCGCCTCGACCTGGTCGTGGGTGACGTAGATCGTGGTGGCGGGCTGCTGGCTGTCGCGCAGCGTGCGGTGCAGCTCGGTCAGCCGCACCCGCATCGCGGCGCGCAGCTTGGCGTCGAGGTTGGACAGCGGCTCGTCGAAGAGGAAGACGTCCGGCTTCTTCACGATCGCCCGGCCCACCGCGACGCGCTGCGCCTGGCCGCCGGACAGCTGCTTCGGATAGCGGTCCAGCAGGTGCTCCATCTCCAGCAGCTTCGCGGCATGGCGCACGCGCTGGTCGAGCTCGGCCTTGGGCGTGCCCGCCAGCTTCAGGCCGAAGGCCAGGTTGTCGTAGACCTTCATGTGGGGATACAGCGCGTAGTTCTGGAACACCATCGCGATGCCGCGCTGCTTGGGCGCCAGCGCGTTGACGGCGCGGTCGCCGATGCGCAGCTCGCCGCCGGTGATGCTCTCCAGCCCCGCGATCATCCGCAGCAGCGTCGACTTCGCGCAGCCCGAGGGGCCGACGAAGACCATGAATTCGCCGTCGCGCACCTCCAGGTCCACGCCGTGCACGGCCTTGAATCCGTTGGGGTACACCTTCTCGACCTTGTTGAGGCTCAGTCTTGCCATGCCGATGTCCTTGTCAGCCCTTGTCAGCCTTTGACGCCCGAGGACGTCGCGCCCTCGATGAAATGCTTCTGCGCCGCGAAGAACACGGCGATCGACGGGATCAGCGCCACCACCGAGATCGCGATCACGTTGGCCCACTCGACCTCCTCGGTCGCGCCGATGCTCATCTTCAGCGCCAGCGAGACCGGGTACTTCTCCACCGAGGCCAGGTAGATCAGCGGGCCCATGAAGTCGTTCATCGTCCAGATGAACTGGAAGACGATCACCGAGATGATGGCCGGCTTGAGCAGCGGCACGATGATGTGCCACAGCAGCTGCAGCGCATTGCAGCCGTCGATCTGGGCCGCCTCCTCCATGTCGCGCGGAATGCCGCGCAGGAACTGCACCAGCATGAAGACGAAGAAGGTGTCTGTGGCGAAGGCCGAGGGCACGATCAGCGGCAGGTAGGAGTCCAGCCAGCCGATCTCGCGGAAGACCAGGTACTGCGGCAGCCGCAGCACGATCAGCGGCAGCATCATCGTGGCGATCATGATGCTGAACAGCAGCTTGCGGCCCCAGAACTCGAAGCGCGCGAAGGCGTAGGCCACCAGCACGCAGGAGATCACCGTCACGACGATGCGCGGGATCGTGATCAGGAAGCTGTTCAGGAAGTAGGTCGCGAAGGTGTACTCGGTGCTGGTCTTCCAGCCCTTGGCGTAGGCGCCGAAGTCGAAGCGGTCGGGCCAGAAGCCGGCGGAGCTGAAGATCTCGGCGTTGCTCTTGAAGGAGGCGCCGACCAGCCATAGCAGGGGGTAGAGCATCACGATGGCGACCGCGGCCAGCGCCAGGTAGCGCAGCGGGCGGTTGCCGCGATCGCGGCCCAGAGTCAGGGTGGGCGTGTGGCCACGACCGCTGCCCTCACCCCCGCCCTCTCCCGCAAGCGGGAGAGGGGGTTGGAGGGGCGTACTGCGGCGCCGAGGGGTGGGAAGGCGGCTCATCGCTTGGCCTCCTTCTCGCCCGAATAGAAGACCCAGTACTTCGAGCTCCAGAAGGACAGCGCCGCCAGTCCGCCGACCAGCGCGAACAGCACCCACGACAGCGCCGCGCCGTAGCCCAGGTTGAAGAAGCGGAAGCTCTGGTCGTAGATGTAGAGCGCCAGCACGTAGGTCGAGTGCAGCGGGCCACCCTCGGTGATCATGTACGGGCCGTTGAATTCCTGGAACGCGTGGACCATCTGCATGATCACGTTGAAGAAGATCACCGGCGTGATCAGCGGCACGGTGATCTTCCAGAACTGCTGGGCCTTGCTGGCGCCATCGCACTCGGCCGCCTCGTACAGCGAGATCGACACGTTCTGCAGCGCCGCCAGGAAGATCACCATCGCCGAGCCGAACTGCCACGTGAACAGCAGCACGATGGTCCACATCGAGTAATGCTCGTCGGCAAGCCACGGGATCGGCTCGAGGCCCAGCTTCACCAGCACCAGATTCACCAGCCCGTTGCGCGCGAAGACGAAGCGCCACAGCACCGCCACCGCGATCGAGCCGCCGAGGATGGACGGGATGTAGAACGCCGCCCGGAAGAAGTTGATGCCGCGCAGCTTGAAGTTGAGCACGTGCGCGATGAACAGCGCGAAGCCCACCCGCAGCGGCACCGCCAGCAGCGCGAAGAGCAGCGTCACGCCCAGCGACTTTCGGAACAGCGGGTCCGCGGTGGCGAGCTCCTCGTAGTTGCGCAGCCCGACGAACTGCGGCGGGTCGATCAGGTCGTACTGCGTGAAGCTGAGCGCGAAGCTCATCACGAAGGGGAAGAGCTTGAACAGCAGCACGCCCAGCACGAAAGGCAGGACGAACAGGAAGCCCAGTCGCTTGTTCTCATACATGAGCCGTGTCTCCGTCGGCGGGCGCGCGGGACCTCTGCGGACCCCGTCGCGCCGAACATGGCGTCAGCGGGCGAGCCACCCGCCGTCGACCGCGACGGTATACCCGTTCACGTAGTCCGAGGCCTTGGAGGCGAGGAACACCACCGGTCCGGCCAGGTCGTCCGGCACGCCCCAGCGGCCCGCGGGGATGCGGTCCAGGATCGCGGCGTTGCGGCTCTCGTCCTGGCGCAGCGCGGCGGTGTTGTTGGTGGCCATGTAGCCGGGCGCGATCGCGTTGACGTTGATGCCGTGCGCCGCCCATTCATTGGCCATCAGCCGGGTGATGCCCATCACGCCGCTCTTGCTGGCGGTGTACGAGGGCACGCGCACGCCGCCCTGGAAGGACAGCATCGACGCCACGTTGATGATCTTGCCGCCGCCGCCCTGCGCGAGGTATTGCCTCGCCACGGCCTGCGAGAAGAAGAACACCGTCTTGAGGTTGAGGTCGACGACGTCGTCCCAGTCCTTCTCGCTGAAGCGGATCGCATCCTCGCGCCGGATGATGCCGGCGTTGTTGACCAGGATGTCGACGCGGCCGGTCAGCGACTTGGCCTCGGCCACCAGGCCCTCGATGCAGCTGATGTCGCCGAGGTTCGCGCGCAGGTCCAGGAAGCGCCGGCCCAGGCGCTCGACCTCGGTCCGGGTCTCGACCGGGTCGGACACGTTGACGCCGACGATGTGCGCGCCGGCCTGCGCCAGCGCCACCGCCATGCCCTGCCCCAGCCCGGTGTTGCAGCCGGAGACGATGGCCACGCGGCCATCGAGTTGGAAGTTGTCCAGGATCATCTCGTTCATTCCCTTGGTCGGGTGGGGTCGCCAGGCGCGGCGCTTCAGCGCAGCGTCGTCATCGGCACGTGGTCCATGTCCTTGAAGACCTGGTTCTCGCCGACCATGCCCCAGATGAAGGTGTAGGCCTGGGTGCCGACGCCGGAATGGATGGACCAGCTCGGGCTGATCACCGCCTGCTCGTTGCGCACGACCAGGTGGCGGGTCTGCGTCGGCTCGCCCAGCATGTGGAACACCACCGCGTCGGCCTTCATGTCGAAGTAGAAATAGACCTCCATGCGGCGGTCGTGCTGGTGGCAGGGCATGGTGTTCCACAGGCTGCCCGGCTCCAGCTGCGTCATGCCCATCAGCAGCTGGCAGGTGGGCAGCACGTCGGGCACGAGGAACTTGTAGATGGTGCGGCGGTTGCTCGTCTCGGGTGCGCCCAGCGTCTCGGGCGAGGCCTCGGCCAGCGTGACCTTGCGCGTCGGATAGGACGTGTGGGCCGGCGCGCAGTTGAAGTAGAGCTTCGCCGGGTTGGCGCCGTCGACGCTCTTGAACTCGACGATCTTCGCGCCCTGCCCGATGTAGAGCGCCTCGCGCGGGCCGACTTCGTACTGCGTGTCGTCGACGAAGACGCGGGCCGCGCCGCCGATGTTGATCAGCCCCAGCTCGCGGCGCTGCAGGAAGTAGTCGGTGCCGGTGTGCTTGCCCAGGTCCGCCGAGAAGGTCACCGGCTGGGTCACCGGCATGATGCCGCCGACGATGATCCGGTCGATCTGGCTGTAGGTCAGCGTCGCGCGGTCGGGCTGGAACAGGTCCTCGACCAGGAACTGGCGGCGCAGGCCTTCGGTGTCCAGCGTGCGGGCATGCTCGCTGTGGATGGGTTGGCGGATGTCCATGTCTTCCTCGGTGCGGTGGGGGTGTCCGTGCCGCGCGCCTTCGCGCGGCGGCGGAAGGAAACACCCGGCATCGGGGTGCTTCCGGCGACTGATGGGAGCGAAGCGTACGGGCCTGCGGACTTTCCCGGAACTATGGTTTCTATGTAGTGAACCGCTGTTTCAATTTTTCGCGACGTCGCTATAGTTGCTCGCAACGACGGCCGGGACCCTCCCGGCGCCAGCCGCACCGGCGCCTGCCGGGATCGCGAGGAGACCGCCCCGATGAATCCGTATTTCCTGAACGACGACGCGCCCTGGACCGAGCTTGGCGACGGCATCCGCCGCAAGATCGTCGGCCACACGCCGGAGCTGATGTCGGTGCTGGTGCAGTTCGACGAAGGCGCGATCGGGACGCCGCATGCGCACGACGCGCATGACCAGATCGCGTTCGTCCTGAGCGGCTCCTTCGCCTGCGAGGTCGGCGGCGTGAAACGCACGCTCAAGCCGGGCGACGCCTTCGTCGCGCCGCGGCTGACGACGCATGGCGTCGTCGCGCTGGAGCCCGGCAGCACGCTGCTGGACCAGTTCTCGCCACGGCGCGAGGACTACCTCTGACCCCGACCTGACCCCAGGGTCCGCGCGCGGCGCGGATCGCAGACATCCGCAGTACCGAGGCGGCGATCGCACTGCAGCGACGGCCGCTCCCGACCTGCCGGCGCCCTGCGTGCGCCCGCGACCGACCGATGCCGCGAGAGCGAGGGCCACGATCCCGAGCCCGCGGCCGCAGAAGCACCTTGGAGACAACGTCATGCCCCACCGTCATGGGACTCGCCTCGGGACGACCTCGTCCGATCGTCAGCGCCGCGCGCACCGCGCCGCGTCGCCCACGCCCCGCCTGACCCGCCTCGCCGCCTGCCTGCTGGGCACGGCGACGCTCACGCTGCCCGCCTGGAGCCAGGACCAGGCCGCCCCGGCACCGGCCGCGCCGGCGGCCTCCGCCGCCGCCAGCGACAAGGCGCTCGAGACGGTGGTCGTCACCGGCATCCGGGCGTCGCTGGAAAGCGCGCTGAACGCCAAGCGCCAGGACCGCGGCATCGTCGACGTCATCAAGGCCGAGGACATCGCCAAGTTCCCCGACACCAACCTGGCCGAATCGCTGCAGCGCGTTCCCGGCGTCGTGATCGACCGCGACGCCGGCGAAGGCCGCAACATCACGGTGCGCGGCCTGGGCGCCGACTTCACCCGGGTGCGCATCAACGGCATCGAGGCGCTCGCCACCACGGGCGGCACCGACAGCTCCGGCGGCGCCAACCGCTCGCGCGGCTTCGACTTCAACGTCTTCGCCTCCGAGCTCTTCAACACCATCACCGTGCGCAAGAGCAGCTCGGCGGAAGTGGACGAAGGCTCGCTCGGCGCGACGGTGGACCTGCAGGCGGCGCGGCCCTTCGACTTCAACAAGCGCGTGATCACCGCCTCGGTGAAGGCGCGCTACAACGACCTGGCGCGCGAGACCGATCCCCGCGCCGCCTTCCTGATCAGCGACGTCTTCCTCGACAAGCGGCTGGGCGTGCTGGTGTCCGGCGCGTACTCGAAGCGCCGCCTGTTCGAGGAAGGCTTCTCCACGGTGCGCTGGGACAACGGGCCGTCCTCGGGCGGCTGGTGCTCGCCGCAGGGCACGACGCCCGCGAATCCCGCCACCACCGCGGCCAACTGCGGCCCGGCCGCGCAGGGCGTGCCGCGCCTGCCGGCGTCCGCCGGCGCGAGCTCGGCCTACAGCCTGGCCAGCAGCGCCGACAACTTCCACCCGCGCCTGCCGCGCTACGGCCGACTCACCCACGACCAGGACCGGCTGGGCCTGACCGGCTCGGTGCAGTTCAAGCCGACCGACCGCACGCTGCTCACCTTCGACATGCTGTATTCGAAGCTGGATGCGACGCGGCGCGAGGACTTCCTCGAGGCGATCTCCTTCAGCCGCACCGCGAGCCAGGGCGGCAAGCCTCAGACCAGCGTCGTCGAGGCGCAGTACGCGCCCAACGGCGCGCTCCAGTACGGCGTCTTCAACGGCGTCGACATCCGCGCCGAGTCGCGCTACGACGAGCTCACCACCACCTTCCGCCAGCCCAGCCTGACGCTGGAGCAGGAGCTCACCGACCACCTCAAGCTCAATGCCAAGGTGGGCCGCGCGGACTCCAAGTTCCGCAACCCGGTGCAGACCACGGTCACGCTGGATGCGCTCAACGTCAACGGCTACACGCTGGACTTCCGCAACGACGACCGCCTGCCGGTCATCAAGTACCCGTTCGACCCGACGGTGTCGAACGGCGCGCTGCAGATCGTCGGCGTCCCGCAGGTCAGCACCGGCACGCAGCCCACCACGGTCGCCAACACGACCACCAGCGAGGTCCGCATCCGGCCGCAGGGGGCCAACAACCGCAACGACATCGCCCACCTGGACCTGGCGTGGGAGGTCCTGCCCGACACGCTGACCCTCAAGGCGGGCTACGACTACAAGAAGTACAGCTTCGACACCTACGAATTCCGCCGCATCAACCAGAACGACACCATCTTCTCGCCGGCGGCCGGATCGGGCGTGCTGACGACGATGCTGACCAACTTCGGTCGCGGCCTGAGCCTGCCGGCGGGCACGCCCACGTCCTGGGTCATTCCCGACCTCAACGCCATCGCCGCCGCCTACGACATCTACTGCAACTGCCTCAAGAGCGGGCCGGCGGGCGGACCGGGCGACTTCACCCTGTCCTCCATCACCAACGGCAATGCGCGCGGCAACAACCGCGCGGTGGTCGAGCGCGACCGCGGCGGCTTCGTGCAGGCGGACTTCGAGGGCCGCATGCTGGGGCTGCGGATGCAGGGCAACGTCGGCGTGCGCTACGTCGTCACCGAGCAGGAGGCCACCGGCTACCTGGCCACCGGCGGCGGCACCGAGGTCGTCATCGGCCAGAAGTACAAGGACTGGCTGCCCGCGCTGAACGTCTCGGCCAACCTCACCAAGGACCTCATCGCGCGCTTCGCCGCGGCCAAGGTCATGGCGCGTCCGCAGCTGGGCAACCTCAACCCGGGCGGCACCATCAGCACCACGGGCACCTTGTCGATCACCACCGGCAATCCGTATCTGAAGCCCTTCCGCGCCAAGACCTTCGACGGCAGCCTGGAGTGGTACTTCGGCCGCAACGCCTTCATCGGCGTGGGCGTGTTCCAGAAGAACATCGACACCTACATCCAGAGCCTGCGCACCAATGCGCCGTACAACCAGACCGGCCTGCCGCTGTCGCTGCTGCCGTCCAACTTCACCGGCGAAGAGGTCTTCCAGCTCACCACGCCGATCAACACCCCGGGGGGCAAGCTGCGCGGCATCGAGCTGAACTACCAGCAGCCGTTCACCTTCCTGCCGTCGTGGGGGCGCAACTTCGGCACGGTCCTCAACTACACCTACGTGAAGTCGAAGATCACCTACCTGGTCTCGCCGACCAGCAACGCCACCATCACCGACGACCTGCTCAACATGTCGCCGAAGTCGTGGAACGCCACGCTGTACTACGACGACGACACCTTCAGCGCCCGGGTCTCGGCCTCCAAGCGCTCGTCCTTCCTGACGCGGGTGCCGGGTCAGAACAACAACGACGTCGAAGGGAAGAACGCCACACTCAACGTGGACGCGTCGATCTCCTACAAGATCAACGACCGGCTCACGGTCACGCTGGAGGGCGTCAACCTGACCAACGAGGCGAACGACCAGTTCATCTCGCGGGCCCGCAACAGCCCGGTGGTCTATCACGTCACCGGCCGCGAGTTCCTGCTGGGCGCGAGCTACAAGTTCTGAGGAACCTCCGCCCTCCCCGCGGCCAGCGAGCCCTTCTTCGACGTGCACGCTGGTCATGGGGTCCGGGAAGGGCTGGGGGTTCCCGGACGGGACGCCCCCTGCCCTGGCCGGGCCCGCGCCCTGAAGTCGCGCAGTCGAGGGACGTTTCGGGGTACAACAACGACCGCCCACCGGCGCCGGCCAAGCGCCGACTCTCCACGGGGCATGGGGGCTCCCTCCTGGACCCCCAAGCCCCATTCCGGTCGCACACCCTTGGAGGACTCATGAAGAAGGCATGGCTCGCTGCGCTCAGCGTCGTGGCTGGCGTCGTACAGGCGCAAGCGCAAGCACCGGCGCCATTGCCATCGCCGCCATCGTCTCTGCGCGTGATCCTTGTCGGCGATTCGACGATGGCCACGAAGAGCGGCTACGGCGATGCGCTGTGCGCGCGCTTCCAGCCCGAGGTGAGCTGCCTCAACCTCGCCAAGGGCGGGCGCAGCACGAAGAGCTTCCGTGCCGAAGGTCTGTGGGACCAGGTGATGGCGCTGCTGCGCGCCCGGCCGGCAGGGCAGACCGACGTGGTGCTGATGCAGTTCGGCCACAACGACCAGCCCGGCAAGCCGGGCCGCTCGACCGACCTCCAGACCGAGTTCCCCGCCAATCTCGCCCGCTACATCGACGACGTCGCGCCGACCGGCGCGCGCCTGGTGATGCTGACGCCGCTCACGCGACGCAGCTTCGACGCACAGGGGCGGCTCGACAACGCGCTGCGTCCCTGGGCCGAGGCGACGATCCGCGTCGCCACCGAGCACCGCGTGCCGGTGATCGACCTGAACGCGATCAGCCATGCCGCGGTGCAGGCGATGGGTGAAGCGGAGGCCGACACGCTCGCGATGGCGCCCAAGCCGATCGATGCGCCCGCGCAGGGCGCCTCCTCGCCCGAACGCGCCGGCGCGGCCAATCCGGTGTTCGATCGCACCCACCTGGGCGCCAAGGGCGCGCAGGTGTTCTCGGCGATGGTCGCCGGGCAGTTGCCCGTCGCGATGCCGGAACTTCAGCGTTGGCTGCGCTGAGCGAATCAGCCATGGATGGGAGATCTCCGATGACTCGACGCGTCGCCGTGATCGGCGAATGCATGCTGGAACTCAAGGGCCAGGCCTTCGGGCCCATGACCCAGGGCTATGGCGGCGACACCTTCAACACCGCCGTGTACCTCAAGCGCTGCGGCGATGCGGCCGGCGTTCAGGTGGCCTATGCGACCGCCCTCGGCGACGACGGCCTGAGCACCGGCCTGCTGGAGCGCTGGCGCGACCAGGGCATCGACACCCGGCTGGTGCGGCGGATCCCCGGACGCATGCCGGGGCTGTACCTGATCGAGGTCGATCCCACCGGCGAGCGCAGCTTCCACTACTGGCGCGACACCGCCGCGGCGAAGGCCTATTTCGATGAGGCCGTCAGCCCGCTCGAGCGCCATGCCGAGGACTTCGACGCGCTCTACCTCAGCGGCATCACGCTGGCCGTGCTGCCGCCCGCGGGGCGGGAGCGGCTCTTCGCGCTGATGGAGCGCCTGCGCGCACGCGGCGCGCAGGTGGTGTTCGACAACAACTTCCGCCCGCGCCTATGGCCCGACCGCGCCGCGGCACGCGTCGCCTTCGAGCGCGCGTTCTCGCTGGCCACGATCGCGCTGGTGACCGCGGACGACCATCAGGCGCTGACGGGCCTCGATTCCGTGGAGGCTGCTATCGCGCAGGCACAGTCGCTGCCGACGCCGGAGGTGCTGATCAAACGCGGTGCATCGCCCACGCTGGTGCACAGCGCGCAGGCGCCCGGGCACTGGGCCGAGGCGCCGACGGAGGCAGTGGCGCGCGTCGTCGACACGACCGCCGCGGGCGATGCCTTCGCGGGCGGCTACCTGGCGCGGCGCCTGGCCGGCGCGGATGCGGTGAGCGCGGCGGTCTTCGGCAATCGCGTCGCGGCGCGGGTGATCCAGCATCCGGGCGCGATCATTCCGATCGAGGTCATGGGCGATCTGGTCTGAGCGAGTGGCTCCGGCCAGGAGCCTGCGGCGGCGTCAACGCTCCTTGAACCAGCGTCCGAGCGTCGCCCGCTCCTCGTCGGTGATGCCGGTCGCGTTGTTGAGCGGCATGCTCTTCTGCACGACCACCTGCTGGTAGATCTCGGCCGCGTGCTGCTCGATCAGCTGCGGCTCGTGGAACTGGATGCGCTTGGGCGCCAGCGCCGCGTTGTGGCAGGCCAGGCAGCGGGCGGCGACGATGGCCTTCACCGTCTCGAAGGACACCTTACCGTCGGCGGTCGCCTCAGTCGACGCAGCGCCGGACGTGGCCGGGGCGCTCAGCGCGGGGGCCGCGGTCACGGGCACCATCGCCGGTTGCGGTGCGAGCCACGCGATCAGTCCCGCCAGCAGCATGACCACGGCCACCAGCAGCGGCCAGGCATCGACGCCCTTGTGGCGCTTCACGAACCAGGTCCGCACCAGCACGCCCACCAGCATCAGCAGCACCAGCACCAGCCAGTTCTGCGGATGGCTGTAGAGCATGCCGTAGTGGTTGGACAGCATCGCGATCAGCACCGGCAGCGTGAAGTAGGTGTTGTGCACGCTGCGCTGCTTGCCGCGCTGGCCGTGGACCGGGTCCACCGGCCGACCGGCCCGCATGTCGGCGATCACCTGCTTCTGGCCGGGAATGATCCAGAAGAAGACGTTCGCGCTCATCATCGTGGCGATCATCGCGCCGGTGATCAGGAAGGCCGCACGCCCGGCGAAGAGCTGGCTCGCGCCCCAGGCCGCGGCGACGATCGCCACGGCGACCAGTCCGAGCACCACGCCGTCGTTGCCGATCGAACCGTCGGCCTTGCGACCGAAGCGCCGGCAGATCTGGTCGTAGACGATCCAGCCGCCGGCCAGGAAGCCCAGCGCCGCGGCCACCGCCGCGCCGGCGCTCCAGTCATGGACGCGCTTGTCGATCAGGTAGGTGTCGGCGTTGAACAGGTAGAGCAGCGCGAACAGCGCGAAGCCGCTCATCCAGGTCCAGTAGCTTTCCCAGTAGAACCAGTGCAGCTCCCGCGGCAGGTTGGCGGGCGCCACCATGTACTTCTGCGGGTTGTAGAAGCCACCGCCGTGCACCGCCCAGAGCTCGCCATCCACGCCCTTGGCCTTCAGGTCCTCGGCCTGCGGCTTGAGCAGGTGGTTGTCCAGCCAGACGAAATAGAACGAGGCGCCGATCCAGGCGATGGCCACGATCACGTGCAGCCAGCGCAGCAGCAGATTGGCCCAGTCAAGCAGGTAGCTGTCCATCAACGAACGTTGAGCAAGTTCCGGACCACCACTGCGGGCGCTGTGAACCGGCAAGCGTCGCGCTGAGAAAAACTGGGCGCCGCGGCGACGTTGAGGAGGGGAGTGTATACAGTTTGGTGCGCTGCGAGCGGCTGCTGGCCCTCACCCCTGCCCTCTCCCGCAAGCGGGAGAGGGAGTCGAGCGGAGCGAGAGTTGAGCGCGGCTCAGCGGGGTTCGGTGGGCGTCTGCATCGCCTGGGCGACGACCGAGAGCGCCACGATCTCCGGCTGCTTGCCCTCGATGCCCGGAATGCCGATCGGGCAGGTCACGTGGGCGAGTTCGGCCGGGCTGAAGCCCCGCGCCTCCAGCCGGTGCCGGAAGGTCGCCCACTTGCTCCTGCTGCCGATCAGGCCGATGGAGGGCAGGTCGCGGGCCTCGCGCTGGCGCTTCAGGCACGCGGCCACGATGTCCAGGTCCTCCGCGTGGCTGAAGCTCATGATCAACACCTGCGAGCCGGCCGCCAGCGTCGGCACCGCGCCCTGCACCGGCTCGGACTGCTCGGCGCGGACGTTGTCGGGCAGCGTCTCGGGGAAGACGCCCTCGCGGCTGTCGATCCAGTGGACCCGCACCGGCAGCCGGGCCAGCAGGTCCACGATCGCGCGGCCCACGTGGCCGCCACCGAACAGCGCGATCGGCCGCCAGCCGCTCTGGTCGCCCAGGCGCTCGGCAAGGCCCGCGATCGACCGGGCGTCCAGCCACTCGAAGCCCAGCCACACGACGCCGCCGCAGCACTGGCCCAGCGACGGCCCGAGCGCGAAGCGCTGGCGCGCCTCCATCACCCGGCCCGCCGCAAGCGCGGCGCGCGCCTTGGCGATCGCATCGAATTCCAGTTGGCCGCCGCCGATCGTGTTCACCACCTCCGACGCGGTCACCGCCATCCAGGCCCCGACCTCCCGCGGCCCGCTGCCCTGCAGCGTCTCGACGCGCACCAGCACCGCCGGCTCGCGCGCGAGCTTCAGGGCCAAGGTCTGCCAGGGCCGCATCGGTCGCCTCAACTGCCCCGGTAGGTCGAGTACGACCAAGGGGTGGTCAGCAACGGCACGTGGTAGTGCGCCGCCGGATCGGCGATGCCGAAGTCCAGCGGGACCTCGTCGAGGAATGCGGGCTCGGGCAGCTCGACGCGCTGGCCGCGGAAATAGGCAGCAACTTCGAACACCAGCCGGTAGCGGCCCGCGCGCAGCGCCTCGTCCGCCAGCAGCGGCGCGTCCGCGCGGCCGTCGGCATTGAGCGTCAGCGCCTGCAGCAGTTGCGGCCCGCCCGCCTCCAGCCGGTACAGCCGCACCGCCATGCCGGCCGCCGGCCGGCCGTGCATCGTGTCCAGGACGTGTGTGGTGAGCTTGCCCATCGGCGCCTTCGATGAATGGGAGGAATGAAAGCGCAAAGTGTATACACTCTGGGACACACCGCCCACCCCATCATGAACGCCCGCGACCTCGACGCCAGCGCTTCCGTCACCGAGCGCATCACCGCCGCCATCACGCAGGCCATCGTCGAGCGCCGCCTGATGCCGGGCACCAAGCTGGTCGAGCAGCAGCTGGCGGACATCTTCGACTGCTCGCGCACGCTGGTGCGCCAGGCGCTGAACCAGCTCAGCCGCGACCGGCTGGTGAAGCTGGAGCCCGCCCGCGGCGCCTTCGTCGCCCAACCCAGCGTCGAGGAGGCGCGCCAGGTCTTCGAGGTGCGCAAGATGCTGGAGGCGGCGATGCTGACCCACCTCTGCCAGCGCATCACCCCGGCGCAGATCAAGCAGCTGCGCGCCCACCTGAAGCAGGAACGCGACGCCATCGGCCGCACCGACGTGCCGGGTCGCACGCGGCTGCTGGCGGACTTCCATGTCGTGCTGGCCCGCATGCAGGGCAACGAGGTGCTCGCGCAGTTGCTGACCGACCTGCTCTCGCGCAGCTCGCTGATCGCGCTGATGTACCAGAGCTCCCATTCCGCCGCCGAATCGCAGTTCGAGCACGAGGCCATCGTCGACGCGCTCGAGGCCCGCGACAAACGCGCGGCGCTGAAGCTGCTCGAGGCGCATCTCGGCAACGTCGAGGCCAACCTGCGGCTCGATCCGCGCGTGCAGGACCTGAAGTCGGTCCTCCAACCCTGACCCCGCCCCGCCCCGCCCATGAAGCCCGTCGTCTCCCCTGGTTATCCCCGCGACCTCGTCGGCTACGGCGAACACCCGCCGCACGCGCAATGGCCCGGCCAGGCGCGCATCGCGGTCCAGTTCGTCCTCAACTACGAGGAAGGCGGCGAGAACTCGGTGCTGCACGGCGACGCCGGCAGCGAGCAGTTCCTGTCCGAGATGTTCAATCCGCCCGCCTTCGCGGCGCGCCACCTGAGCATGGAGGGCATCTACGAATACGGCTCGCGCGCCGGCGTCTGGCGGCTGCTGCGCGAATTCGAGAAACGCGCGATGCCGCTGACCGTCTTCGGCGTGTCGATGGCGCTGGAGCGGCATCCGGAACTGACGCGGGCCTTCGTCGAGTTGAATCACGAGATCGCCTGCCACGGCTGGCGCTGGATCCATTACCAGCAGGTCGATGAGGCCACCGAGCGCCAGCACATGGACATCGGCATGGACATCATCCAGCGCCTGACCGGCGAGCGGCCGTCGGGCTGGTACACCGGCCGCGACAGCCCGCACACGCGGCGCCTGGTCGCCGACTTCGGCGGCTTCGAGTACGACAGCGACTACTACGGCGACGACCTGCCCTTCTGGCTCAACGTCCGCAAGACCGATGGCACGCTGGCGCCGCAGCTGGTCGTGCCCTACACGCTGGACTGCAACGACATGCGCTTCGCGCTGCCGCAGGGCTTCAGCCACGGCGACGAGTTCTTCGAGTACCTGCGCGACAGCTTCGACGTGCTCTACGCCGAGGGCGCCGAGGCGCCGAAGATGATGAGCATCGGCATGCATTGCCGGCTGCTCGGCCGGCCCGGCCGCATGCGCGCGCTGCAGCGCTTCCTCGATCACGTCGAGAAGCATGACCGCGTCTGGATCGCCCGCCGCGTCGACATCGCCCGCCACTGGCGCGCGACGCATCCGTTCGATGCGGACAAGGCCTTCGTCTGGGGCTGAGGCCCCGGATCCTTCGAGTCTTCCGAGCCGCCGATGAGCACCACCGCCGTTCCGCCCTCTCCCGCTCTGTCCCTGCCCGCGCTGAACGCGGCGGGCGAGGACGCCTTCGTCGCGCTGCTGGACGGCGTCTACGAGCATTCGCCCTGGATCGCGCGACGGGCCTTCGCCACACGGCCCGCCGGGGGCTTCGCGAGCCTCGCCGCGCTCAAGCATGCGCTGGCCACCGTGGTTCGCGAGGCCGCGCTCGACGAGCAGCTCGGCCTCATCCGCGCGCACCCGGAACTCGCCGGCAAGGCGATGATCGCGAAGTCGCTGACCGCCGAGTCCACCCACGAGCAGCGCACCGCCGGCCTCACCGCCTGCACGCCCGAGGAGTTCGCGCGCCTGCAGCAGCTGAACGCCGACTACAACGCGCGCTTCGGCTGGCCCTTCATCCTGGCGGTGCGCGGCCCGCGCGGCGACGGCCTGTCGCGCCAGCAGATCATCGACACCTTCGCGCGGCGCCTGAACGCGCATCCGGACATCGAGCGCGCCGAGTGCCTGCGCAACATCCACCGCATCGCGGAGATCCGGCTCAACGACAAGTTCGGCGTCGAGCCCCAGCTCGGCAACCAGGTCTGGGACTGGGCGGAATCGCTGGCGCGTTTCTCCGACCCGGGCTTCGCCGAGAACGGCCAGCTCACGGTGCTCTACCTGACGCAGGCCCACCGGGCGGTCGCGGCGCAGCTCGCTGACTGGATGCGCGAATGCGGCTTCGATGAGGTCGGCATCGATGCCGTCGGCAATGTCGTCGGCGTCTACCACGGCGAGGACCACGGGCAGCCCGGCGAAGTGCCGCGCCTGCTCACCGGCAGCCATTACGACACGGTGCGCAACGGCGGCAAGTACGACGGCCGGCTTGGCATCCTCGTGCCCATGGCTTGCGTGCGCGAGCTGCATCGCGCGGGCCGCCGGCTCAAGCACGGCATCGAGGTGGTCGGGTTCTCGGAGGAGGAAGGGCAGCGTTACAAGGCGACCTTCCTCGGCTCCAGCGCGCTGGTCGGCCGCTTCGATCCGGCCTGGCTGGACCAGGCCGATGCCGATGGCGTCGTGCTGCGCGACCTCATGCGCGACGCCGGCCTGCCCGCGACGATGGACGCCATCCAGGCGCTGCGGCGCGATCCGGCGCGCTACCTCGGTTTCGTCGAGGTCCACATCGAGCAGGGCCCGGTGCTCAACGAGCTCGACCTGCCGCTGGGCATCGTCACTTCGATCAACGGCAGCATCCGCTACGTCGGCGAGGTGCGCGGCCTGGCCTCGCACGCCGGCACCACGCCGATGGACCGGCGCCGCGATGCCGCCGCGGCGGTCGCGGAGCTCATCCTGTATGTCGAGGAACGCGCCGGCGCGGTGCCCGAGGTCGTCGGCACCGTCGGCCAGCTGCAGGTGCCGAATGGCTCGATCAACGTCATCCCCGGCCGCTGCCGATTCAGCCTCGACCTGCGCGCGACCACCGACGCCGCGCGCGATGCGCTCGATGCCGACGTGCGTGCGCGCCTGGCGCAGATCTGCGAGCGGCGCGGCCTGAGCTTCACGCTCGAACGCACCGAAGCCGCCGCCGCCGCCCCGAGCGACGCGCATTGGCAGTCGCGCTGGGAGCGGGCCGTGAACGCCCTCGGCCTGCCGGTCCACCGGATGCCGTCGGGCGCGGGCCACGACGCGATGAAGCTCCACCAGGCGATGCCGCAGGCCATGCTGTTCCAGCGCGGCCTGAACCTGGGCATCAGCCACAACCCGCTGGAGGCGATCAGCAACGACGACACCGAGCTCTGCGTGCGCGCCTTCCAGGCGCTGCTCGACGGCCTCTGATTCCCGTCAGGTCGCCGCGCCAGCTCGCCCCTTCGATCGTCCGCCGCCACGCCCTCCAGGCCGCATCACCTTCCGTCATCGCTCCGCGCTTCAGGATTGCCTCCCCATGACCGCTTCCCCGCCCTCCCTGCATGACGCGCTCGACGCGTGGATCGACGCCCACTTCGACGACGAAGTGCGCTTCCTGCAAGCGCTGGTGCGCGTGCCTACCGACACGCCGCCGGGCAACAACGCGCCACATGCGGAGCGCACGGCCGAGCTGCTGGCCGAGATGGGCTATGTCGCCGAGCAGCATTCCGTGCCGCAGGCGCAGGTTCGTGAGTACGGCCTGGAATCGCTGACCAACCTCATCGTGCGACGCCGCTTCGCGGACGGGGGGCCGGTGATCGCGCTGAACGCGCATGGGGACGTCGTGCCGCCCGGAGAGGGCTGGACACACGACCCGTACGGCGCCGAGGTCGCCAACGGCCGGCTGTACGGGCGCGCGTCGGCGGTCAGCAAGAGCGACTTCGCGACTTACACCTTCGCGCTGCGGGCGCTGGAGGCGCTGGGCGCACCGCTGCAGGGCGGCGTCGAACTGCACTTCACCTACGACGAGGAATTCGGCGGCGAACTGGGCCCGGGCTGGTTGCTCCGGCAGGGGCTGACGAAGCCGGACTACCTGCTGGCCGCTGGCTTCAGCTACCAGGTGGTGACCGCGCACAACGGCTGCCTGCAGATGGAAGTGACGGTGCACGGCAAGATGGCGCATGCCGCGATTCCGGACACCGGCATCGATGCGTTGCAGGGCGCGGTGGTGATCCTCAATGCGCTGTATGCGCGCAATGCCGAGTACCGGCGCACCACGTCGCAGGTCGAGGGCATCAAGCATCCGTATCTGAATGTGGGCCGCATCGAAGGCGGCACCAACACGAATGTCGTGCCGGGCAAGGTGACCTTGAAGCTGGACCGCCGGATGATTCCGGAGGAGGACCCGGTGGTGGTCGAGGCCGAGATCCGCGAGACGATCGCGACGGCGGCGGCGTCGTATCCCGGCATCGAGGTGGACGTGAAGCGCCTGCTGCTGGCGCGCTCGCTGAAGCCGTTGCCGTCCAACCGTCCGCTGGTCGAGGCCTTGCAGCGTCATGGCGAGTTGATCTTCGGCGAGCCGATTCCCACCTCTGGCACGCCGCTGTACACCGATGTCCGTCTGTATGGTGAGCACGGCGTTCCTGCGGCGATCTATGGTGCGGGTCCACGCACGGTGCTGGAGTCGCATGCCAAGCGTGCGGACGAGCGGGTCGAGTTGTCGGATCTTCGTCGTGCGACGAAGGTGGTTGCCCGCACCTTGCTGGACCTGCTCCAGAAGCGCTGACCGCCGCCTCCCAGGCCCCTCACCGTACGCCGCGGTGTCTGAGGCGTGCATGGCGGGGGCCGGCGGCGAAGCCGAGCGTTCCATCTGACTGGAGCGCCGTCTGTGTGAGCGACGCGAGCCGAAGGTGAGCAGAGCGAGTTGGCGCGTCCGCTCGGCTTCGCCGCCGGCCCCCGCCATGCTCGCGCGCTCGGCCCTAGAATCCCCCGCGTCATGCGTCTGCAATTCCCCTCTGCTTCCACCCGCTGGATGGCCGTCCTGGTCTTCTGGTTGGCGGCGGTATTGCCCGCAGCCTCGATGGCAGCGCAGGCCTTGAGCGGGGAGTTGGCGCCGTGGACGCAGATTTGCCGATCCAGCGTGGTGGGTCCGCGGGCTGCCGAGTTGCGTGAGGGTTTGGCGGGCAGTGGTGTGGAGGATCAGGATCACGTGCTGTTCCAGCACTGTGCGTTCTGTCATTTGCATCAGGATGCGTTGCCGCTGCCGCCGGTGCCGGGTGTGTTGGCGGTGCGGGTTGAGTTGCGTGAGGGTTTGCCGGAGCGGTTCTTCAGCGCGGCGGTGACTGCGCATGTGTGGCGGAGGGCGCCGGCGAGGGCGCCGCCTTCGGTGGTTTGAGGCCGCTGCATCGGTGAGGTTCCGCAGCAAGGGGCACCGCGACGTGCGGGAGTTCCCACCCTCACCCCTCCCTCTCCCGCCCTGCGGGAGAGGGTGAAAAACGGGGAGCTGAGGGAGAGGCCCGACCGTGGGCTCTGCAGGAAACAGCTTTTCCGGTGCTCCTTCATTCCGTTGGAGTCCCTTCATGCAAAGACATTTCCGTGCGCGCCGCCTGCAAGTCGGCGTGCTTGCCCTGCTTGCGGGCGCCTGCGCCGCCACCGCCGCGGCAGACGACACTGTGCGTCGCACCGCGTCCCCCAGCACCGACCGAGTCGACGACACCGGGCTGCGTGCCGCATCCCTCGGCGTCGTCCGGGTCGATGGCGCAGCGCCGACCTCCCTCCCCAGCCGCATCCCCACGACGATGGAGGGCGTTTCGGGCGAGGACATCGCCCGCGACATCAACGCCACCGATGCCGAGGATGCGCTCAAGTACCTGCCCAGCCTGCTGGTGCGCAAGCGCTACATCGGCGACTACAACCACGCGGTGCTGTCCACGCGCGCCTCCGGCACGGGCAACAGCGCGCGATCGCTGGTCTATGCGGACGGCATCCTGCTGTCCAACCTGCTCGGCAATGGCGCCACCTTCGCGCCGCGCTGGGGGTTGGTGTCGCCCGAGGAAATCAGCCGCGTCGACGTGATGTACGGGCCGTTCTCGGCGGCGTATCCGGGCAACGCGGTGGGCGCGGTGGTCGACTACCAGACCCGCATGCCCACGCGCTTCGAAGCGCACGCGCGGGTTGGCTACAGCCATCAGCCCGATGGCCTGTACGGCGCGCGGCGGAGCTACGACGCGAAGCAGGCCAGCGCCTCGATCGGCAGTGCCGACGGGGCGTTTGCGTGGTGGCTGCACGCCGGTCGCACCGACAGCGAGGGCCAGCCGCAGACCTTCGCGACCCGGTCTGTGAGCAGCTCGGCCGCCAATCCGGCCGCCCCAACGGTGACAGGCGCAGTGCCAGGGCTGAACCGCACCAATCAGCCGTGGCTGCTGCTCGGCAGCGGCACGCAGTACGACACCGTCCAGGATCAGGCGAAGCTGAAGCTGGCCTACGAGCTGGCGCCTGGCCTGCGGGCGCTCTATGTCTTCGGGCTGTGGAGCAACCGCTCGGATGGCCACTCGCGGAGCTTCCTGACCGACGCCAGCGGCCTGCCGGTCGACCACCGCTACGGTGGCGGCCTCACGCAGCCGGTCAACATCGACGGCCAGAGCTACACGCTGGCCGCGAGCGACTTCCCGCAGACACGGGATGAGCTCGAACACCGCATGCATGCGCTCTCGCTGAAGCGGCGCGTCAGCGACGGGCTCGGCTGGGAGCTGTCGGGCAGCGTCTACGACTACCTCGCCGATCGCTCGCGCGCCTATGCGCCGACGCAGAAGGCCAGCGACGGCGGCCGCCTCACCGACCAGGCCGGCACGGGGTGGAACACGCTGTCCGCCAAGCTGACCTGGACGCCGGCGGGCAGCGATCACGCGATCGACGCTGGCCTCTCGCAGGAGCGCTACCAGCTGCGCACACGGGTGTCCGCGCTCAGCGACTGGCGCTGGGGGGCGGCGGGCGCGCAGACCTCGCGCTTCGAAGGCGACACGCGCGTGGGGGCCGTCTTCGCGCAGGACGCGTGGAGCTTCGCGCCGGACTGGACCGCGGTGCTGGGCCTGCGCGGCGAGCGCTGGCAGGCCTTCGATGGTCTCACGCAGGCCGCTGCCGATGCCACGCCGCATCGGCACGAGGATCGCGCCCGCACCGCGTGGTCGCCGAAGGCGGCGCTGTCCTACGGCCTCTCCGAGCACTGGGTGCTGAAGGCCAGCACCGGACGCGCGGTGCGCTTTCCCACGGTGAGCGAGTTGTTCCAGGGCGGCTTCGACCCGGCCGGCAACTTCATCAACAGCAACCCGCTGCTGAAGCCCGAGCGCAGCTGGACCAGCGAGCTCAGCGCCGAATGGACGGGCCGAGGACGCGACAGCCTGAGGATCACGCTGTTCCACGAGGACAGCCGGGATGCGCTCTATTCGCAGATCAATCCGGGCGTGAGCACCTCGACCAGCACGGTGCAGAACATCGATCACGTGCGCACGCGCGGGGTGGAATTCAGCGGCACGGCGACGCTGCCCCAGCGGCTCACGCTGACAGGCAGTCTCACGTTCGCGGACTCGATCATCCTGGCCAACAGCGGCTACGCGGTGGCGCCCGGCGACACGATCGGCAAATGGCAGCCGCGCGTGCCGCGCTGGCGGGCGACGCTGCTGGCGCAATGGCAGGCGCGGGACGATCTGAGCCTGAGCCTGGGGGCGCGCTACAGCGGCAAGCAGTTCAGCACCCTGGACAACAGCGACGTCAACGGATTCGCCTACATGGCGGCGAGCAAGTACTTCACCGTCGATACGCGGGCCCAGTGGAAGATCGACCGCCAGTGGACGCTGGCCGCCGGCGTCGACAACCTCAACAACTACCGCTACTGGAACTTCCATCCGTATCCGGGACGGACCTTCCAGGTGGAAGCGAGGTGGGATTACTAGGTCAATCCCTCTGGCAGCTCGGCATCGGGCCAGTGCCGCGCCGCATGGATCACGCGTTGAATGATCAGGCGCGGCGGCGGCGACGCGTAGAGCACACGGTAATTGCGCCTGACCGCCAATACCCGCGTGTCGTTGAAGCGCGTGCGCGAGCCGATACCAGGCTGAAGGGCAAGCAGCCTGAACTTGCGAAAGAACTCCTTTGCCATCTTCCTGGCGGCAAAGGGGTTGTCGCTCCCGATGCGGCTGAGGATCTCGACGAGATCCTGGTGCGCCGCGTGCGTGATGGCGGCGCTCAAGTTTCATTCGGAAGGTCGGATGACCTCTCCGCTCCGAATTGCTCCTCGATCTCCTTTTCAACCTGCTCGAGAGGCAGATCATGTCCGAGCGCGCTGGACCGACGTGCTTCCTGAACGAGCCGGTACTCGTGGGCCTCCCAGTTGTCCGGGTCAAAGAACTCGGGGCTGTTGACGAAGACGGCTTCCTCAATCAACCAGGACACGTGTTCGTCCAGCGTGAGGTTTGATTCCATAGCGCCTGCTTCCAGCTTGCGCTTCAACGCCGCATCGATACGGATGGTCAAGGTGACGGTCTCGCGCTCGGACATCGGCGGACTGAAATGGATGGGATCCAGGAGGGCATTCATTCTGCACCTGCACTTTCCAACAAGGAGGAGAAGAGCAGTCTGAGCGCGCTGGCGACAGCCCGGATTCAGCCAGCCGCCCAAAACGACTGGGACCAGTCAGCGCTCGCCGAAAGTCGACCACTTTGAGCCAGTCCCTCACGCCACAGCCCGGCGCGGTCGCCGCTGGCCGACGCCCTCCGAGCCCCTCGGTGTTTCCCCGCCCTGACCAAAGGCACCCCCGGGTGGGCCGGGCACAATGCCGGCCCACCGCCCTGCCCGGCCACGAGCCCCGCGGGGCGGCTCCCCGACTCTCAGGAGCACACCGCATGCATTCCCGTCTCACGCTGACCGCCGCGCTGGTGGTCGGACTCGGCGCCAGCGCGGCCGCCACCGCGCAAACCCCCGCGCCCGCCGCTGCCTCCGCCACCGCCTCGCAGGGCCTGAGCTACCCGGTCACCCGCAAGGTCGAGCAGACCGACAACTACCACGGCACCACCGTGGCCGATCCGTACCGCTGGCTCGAGGACGACAACAGCGCCGACACCAAGGCCTGGGTCCAGGCCGAGAACGCGGTCACCGACAAGTTCCTCGCCGCGATGCCGCAGCGCCTGCCCGCGCGCAAGCTCTACACCGACCTCTACAACTTCGAGAAGTTCGGCGTCCCCTACAAGGAAGGCGGCCGCTACTTCTGGACCCGCAACGACGGCCTGCAGCAGCAGGCGGTGCTCTACACCGCGCGCAGCCTGAAGGACACGCCGCAGGTCGCGCTCGATCCCAACACGCTGTCCAAGGACGGCACCGTCGCCCTGACCGGCGGCGCCGTGTCGCGCGACGGCAGGCTGATGGCCTATGGCACCGCCGGCGCCGGCTCCGACTGGCAGACCTGGAAGGTCCGCGACCTCGACACCGGCAAGGACCTGCCCGACACCATCGAGTGGGTCAAGTTCTCCAGCGCGTCCTGGACGCCCGACGGCAAGGGCTTCTTCTACTCGCGCTACGACGCGCCCAAGGCCGGCGCGGCCCTCACCGGCGCCAACTACTTCCAGAAGGTGTACTACCACCGCCTGGGCACGGCCCAGTCCGCCGACGTGCTGGTCGCCGAGAACCCGGCCGAGAAGGAATGGGGCTTCAACGTCGAGGTCACCGACGACGGCCGCCTCGCGCTCATCAATGTCTGGAAGGGCTCGGCCCGCAAGAACGGCCTGATGCTGCTGCCGCTGGACGGCCAGGGCGGCTACGCCGGCGCCAAGCCGGTCCCGCTGACGCTGAGCTTCGACGCGGAGTACAGCCCCGTCGTGCTCGACGGCCAGCGCCTGATCGTCAAGACCGACAAGGACGCGCCGCGCGGCCGCCTGATCGCGATCGACCTCGACAAGGACTGGACCGCCAAGGATCCCAAGACCTGGACCACGCTGGTGCCCGAGACCAAGGACGCGCTGACCGCCGCCAGCGGCGTCGGCGGCCACCTGGTGCTGAGCTACCTGCAGGATGCCTCGACGCTGGTGCGCGTGCATGCGCCCAGCGGCAAGCATGTCCGCGACCTGCAGCTGCCGGGCGTCGGCACCGCCGCCGGCTTCGGCGGCAAGTGGAACGATCCCGAGACCTTCTTCAGCTACACCAGCCTGACCACGCCGGGCGAGATCTGGCGCCTGGACGCGAAGACCGGCCGCGCCGAGCTCTTCAAGCGCACCCAGACCGCGTTCGACGCCAGCCAGTTCGAGAGCAAGCGCGTCTTCGTCACCAGCAAGGACGGCACGAAGCTGCCGATCTTCATCGCGCACCGCAAAGGCCTGAAGCTGGACGGCAGCAACCCGACGCTGCTCTACGGCTACGGCGGCTTCAACGTGCCGATGACGCCCGGCTACGGCGTCACCGCCGCGACCTGGATGAAGATGGGCGGCGTCTACGTGCTGGCCGTGCTGCGCGGCGGCGGCGAGTACGGCGCCGGCTGGCACGAGGCCGGCACCAAGCTCAAGAAGCAGAACGTCTTCGACGACTTCATCGCCGCCGGCGAGTACCTGGTCGCCAACAAGTACACCCAGCCGGCCAAGCTCGCCATCAACGGCGGCTCCAACGGCGGCCTGCTGGTGGGCGCGGTCGTGAACCAGCGTCCGGAGCTGTTCGGCGCGGCGGTGCCGCAGGTCGGCGTGATGGACATGCTGCGCTTCCACAAGTTCACCATCGGCTGGGCATGGACCTCGGACTACGGCAGCTCGGAGAACGCGGACGAGTTCAAGGCGCTGCTGGCCTATTCGCCGCTGCACACGATCAAGAGCGGCCCCGGCGTGCGCTACCCCGCGATCCTGGTCACCACCGGCGACCATGACGACCGCGTCGTGCCGGCCCACAGCTTCAAGTACACCGCGACGCTGCAGGCCGCCGAGACCGGCCCTGCACCCAAGCTGATCCGCATCGAGACGCAGGCCGGCCATGGCGCCGGCAAGCCGACCTCCAAGATCATCGAGGAGCGCGCGGACATCCTGGCCTTCATCGCCAACACCTTCGGCATGGACGTCAAGTGAGCTGAGGACCTCCGCGTCCCAATCGGCGCCGGTGCGCGCGCCACGGCGCCCTGCCAGCGGAAATGGCGGTGAAATCCGGCCAGTTGTTTGGCCGGATTTGGGGCCTGTTCTTCGCGGCTCGCCGGCGCGCCCGGCGGCGATGATGCGAAGCATGAAGACACGCCGCACGCCCGCCTGCCCGCAGACCACGCTCCCGCGTCCCTGCTCGCATCCCTGCCCGGCCAGGCCCGCCCCGGCGCGGTCGCGACGCGACTGACGTCCTCCCCGATCCACGCGCCCAGGCCGCGGCCCCTCGCGGGTCGCCTCATGGCCGGCGCGCACGCGCTTCCGAATCGCCACGCCGCAGCGCCACGCCCTCGCAGTCAGGGTGTCCAGGCGGCGTCCCAGCGCTCTTGCCCGGCCCTTCGCACGAGGGGCCGGGCTTCTTTTCTTGCGGCGCTCAGCGCTTGTCCAGCGCGTAGGCGCGCACGTGGTCGCCGGGCTTGGTGCCCGTGGACCCATGCCCACCGGCGACCACCAGCAGGTACTGCCGCCCGTCCGCGCCGAGATAGGTCATCGGCGTGGCCTGGCCGCCGGCCGGCAGCCGGCTTTCCCACACCACGCGGCCGTCGTTGACGTCGTAGGCGCGGACGTAGTCGTCCATGCTGCCCGACAGGAAGGCCAGGCCGCCGGCGGTCATCAGCGGTCCGCCCAGGCTGGGCACGCCCAGCCGCAGCGGCAGGGGCAGCGGCGAAAGGTCGCGCACCGTGCCGTTGCGGTGGCGCCAGACGATGCGGCCCTCGTTCAGGTCGACACCGGCCACCGTGCCCCACGGCGGCGCCTGGCACGGCACGCCCAGCGGCGAGGTGAAGGGCTTCATCCGCGACGCGAAGGGCGCGCCGAAGTTCTCGTTCAGCGCCGGCAGCGAGCCGCTGGGCGGTCCCTCGTCCTGCACCAGCTGGGAGCTGTCGTCGCGGCGCGGCACCAGCTGCGAGGTGAAGGCCAGCACCGCCGGCGTCGTGAAGGCGATGCCGCGCACCGGATCGACGGCGATGCTGCCCCAGTTGAAGACGCCGAAGTTGCCGGGGTTGATCAGCGAGCCCTGCGTCGACGGCGGCGTGAAGCGGCCCTCATAACGCAGGCGGTGGAAGGCGATGCGGCACCAGAGCTGGTCGAACATCGTCACGCCCCACAGGTCGCGCTCGCGCAGCACCGGCGGGTTGAAGGAGATGGCCGAGACCGGCTGCGTCGGCGCGGTGAAGTCGCCCGCCGCGGCGCCCTGCGGCGCCGGCGTCTCGGTCACCGGAAACACCGGCCGGCCATCGCGGCGGTCCAGCACGAACAGCTCGCCCTGCTTGGTCGGCTGCACCAGCGCCGGCACCCGGGCGCCACGCACCGTCAGGTCCACCAGCACCGGCTGCGCGGGCACGTCGTAATCCCACAGGTCGTGGTGGACCGTCTGGAAGACCCAGCGCAGTTTGCCGGTCGCCAGGTCGAGCGCCACCACCGAGGACGAATGCCGCTCCACCGCCGCCGAGCGCTTGCCGCCCCATTGGTCGGGCGGCTGGTTGCCCATCGGCAGGTAGACCAGGCCGAGGTCCTCGTCCACGCTGGCCACCGACCAGCTGTTGGGCGAGTTGGCCGTGTAGGTCTGTCCGGCCGGCAGCGGCGCGGTCGCGTCCGGGTTGGCCGAGTCCCAGTTCCAGACCAGCGCGCCAGTCTCGATGTCGTAGGCGCGGATCACGCCGGACTGTTCCTTGACCGACGCGTTGTCCAGCACCGTGCCGCCCACGATCACCAGCCGCCGCGTGACGACCACCGGCGAGGTCGAGTAGTACGCGCCCGGCTTGGCGTTGGGCATGCCGGCCCACAGGTCGACCGCGCCCTGCCGGCCGAAGCCGGGGCAAGGCTTGCCGGAGGCGGGATCCAGCGCGATCAGGCGCGCGTCGGCCGTCGGCATGAAGAGCTTGGCCGCGCAGGCCGGCGGCCGGGCGCCGGCGGCGGCCATCGGATCGGGCGGCGGCTGGTAGGACAGGCCCCGGCAGGTCAGGTGCTGCAGCGCGAGTTCACCGCGCACCTGCGGATCGAAGCGCCACAGCTCGCGGCCCGTCGTCGCGTCCAGCGCCAGCACCGTCTGGTGCGGGGTGCAGAGGAACAGCCGCTCGCCGACCTTGAGCGGGGTGACTTCGAAGGTGGTCTCCTTCGGATCGCCGGGCCGCCCGCGGACATCGCCGGTGCGGAACTCCCAGGCGAGCTTGAGGTCGCCGACGTTGGCCGGCGTGATCTGCGCCAGCGGCGACCAGCGCTGGCCGAAGCCGGTGCGCCCGTAGGCATGCCATTCGCCATCGGGCACAGCCGCGGCGCCCGATGCCGCCACGCCCGGTGGACGCGCCGCGCCGTTGGCCGGCATCGTGCCCTCGAGCGCATGCAGGTCGCGGGTCCAGGACACGGCCGCCACCACGACGAAGGCGCCCAGCGCCGCAGCCAGCACCAGGGCCGGCGGACTGCGCCACGCGACGCGCCGCGGATCGTCCACCGGCAGGTGGCGGCGCATCGTCGGCACCAGCGCCAGCAGCACCGCGCCGAGGACGAAGGGCACGCCCAGCCGCGCGCCCAGCGGCCACCAGTCCAGGCCGGCCTCCCACAGGCTCCATGCCAGCGTGGCGAGGAAGTAGAGCGCGTAGCCGAGCACCGCCTCGCGCAGCCGGCCCCACATCAGCGCGCCGATGAGGGCCCAGGCCAGGCCCGACAGCGCGTAGAACCAGCTGCCGCCGAGCGAAGCCAGCAGGCCGCCCGCGGCCAGCATGACGAATCCGAGGATCAGCAGCACCACGCCGAGGACGCGGGCGAGCCAGGGCACCGGGGCGGGAATGGGGGCGAGGACATTCGACATGTCGCCGGAACGGCAATCGACATGCCGATTGCCCACGCCCGCTGTGGACAAGTCGTGGGAAAAGCTGAGGCCGGCGCCTTCAAGCCCTTGATCCGCCAGGACCTTTCTTGCGCTGCCTCAATTTCAGGCAGCGCCTTGCCGCAGCGCCCCCCGGAGGAGCTTCACGCGCGGTTCACGCCGCCGTCGACCTCGAGCCGCCCTTCGACGCGCAGCAGCGTCTCCAGCGCCTGGCTGCGCAGGCCGTAGAAACGCTTGATCTCGTCGAGCTGCGACAGCAGCTCCGCGCGCCGCGCCGGGGACGGGTCTTGCGGCCGCTTCACCGCCAGCACCATCTTGTTCTTGCTGGTGTGCTCCAGCGCGATGAACTCGATGACCTGCGTGTCGTAGCCCATCAGCTCCAGCAGCAGCGCGCGCAGCGAGTCGGTGACCATCTCGGCCTCCTGGCCCAGGTGGATGCCGTGCTGCAGCAGCGGCCGCAGCGCGGCAGGCGTGTTCATCTGCGGCCGGATCTCCTTGTGGCAGCAGGGCGCGCACATGATGATCCGCGCGCCGCTGCGCAGGCCGAAGTGCATCGCGTGGTCGGTCGCGATGTCGCAGGCATGCAGCGCGACCATCACGTCCAGCGGCTGGTCGCCGCGCTCGCGCACGTCGCCGTGCTCGAAGCTCAGTCCCGCCAGCCCGTGCCGGGCCGCGGCCGCGTTGCCCAGCGCCACCATGTCCTGCTTGAGCTCCACGCCCTGCACCTGCGGCACCAGGCCCTGCGCGCGCAGCCAGTCGTGCATCGCGAAGGTCAGGTAGCCCTTGCCGGAACCGAAGTCGGCCACCCGCACCGGGCGGTCCGCGCTGGCCGGCGCGTCCAGGCCCGCCTTGCGGACCGCGGCGCCGAAGATCTCGATGAACTTGTTGATCTGCTTCCACTTGCGCGCCATCGCCGGCACCAGCGCGGCCTGGCCCTTGAGCTCGTGCGTGACGCCCAGGTCGCGCCAGAAGGGCTGCGCCATCGACAGCTCGCGCGGCTTGGCGCGGTCATGGCCGCCGGGCGCGATCGAAGCGCCCTCGCCGGCCGGGCCGTCGGGGCCGGCCGGGCCGCCCGCCTGCGGCGCGGCCTTCTTCCCCACCTGGAGCAGCGGCTTGCCCTTGCGGCTGAAGCGCAGCTGGACCTCCTCGCCGAGCGTGTCCAGGTGGGCCTGCTGGAAATCGCGGCCCAGCAGCTGCTCCAGCAGCGCCAGGCCTTCCTCCAGCGGATGGTTCTTGGTCACGTCCTTGGTCTTGTGCCGCCACAGGAAGCTGAGCGCGCGCTCGCCGCGCAGTTCGATGTCGCGCACCGTCAGGCGCTCGATCGAGGCGTCCTCGCCCTCATGGCGGCCCAGCAGCAGGCGCTGGAAGCGGCGCTCGGCCAGCGCGGTGCGCAGCAGGCGCAGGAAGCGCTGGCGCTCGTCGGGCGCGGGCGTGTCGGGAACAGGGGAGCTGAACAGGGGATTTCCGGCGGACATGGGGCCGGATTGTCCCCTGTCCGGCTCAGGCCGGCCGGTCCAGGACCTGGCGGGCGCGCTCGAGCGCCTGCATCAGGTCGCTCACCGCCAGGCGGCGGCACAGCGCGTCGACCCGCGTCCCGTAGGCCGCCTCGCTCAGGCCCAGGGCCTCGGCCTGCTGCTCCGGGCGCGGGCGGCCCAGCAGCCCGAAGAGCAGTTCGGCGTCGGCCTGCGGCAGGTCCAGCGCCTTGGCCAGCGTCGCGATGCTGGCGGCCTCGTCGGCTTCGCGCAGGACCAGCAGCCAGTGGCCGTCGCCGATGACCTCGGGGTCGGCGGCCATCAGCGCGAAGCTCAGGCGCTGGCGCGGTGCGCCGGAGGGCGGTGCCACGGTGAGCGAGGACGGCGGCGCGCCGGCGCGCCGACGCAGCGCCTCGCGGTGCAGCCAGGCCAGCACCTCCGGCGGCAGGCGCGCATGGTCCGACCACGGCGGCGGGAAGTAGGCGCCCATCAAGGCCCGCGCCTGCGGCGTCTGCCAGGCGCAGTGGCCGTCACGCTCGCGCACCGTCATGCTGGCCGTCGGCCGGCGCGGCGCCGCCGTGCCCGTGCCGCGCGCCGGGCGCAGCAGGCGCTCGATCCGCATCAGCAGCTCGCTCATGCGCACTGGCTTGATCAGGCACTCGGCCGCCCCGGCGGCCAGCAGCGCGCCGATGCGCGGCGGGTCCTGCGGCCGGCTCAGCGTCAGCACCGGCGCCGGGCCCGCGGCCAGCCGCCGCAGCAGCTCCAGCGGGCCGTCGCCCGGCAGGTCGGGCAGGGTCATGTCCATGATCACCAGCGAGGGCCGCGCGCCCAGGCCGTCGACCGCCGCGATCGCATCCGCGGCGCGGAGCAGCTCGTAGCCGCTCTCCTCCAGCACGGCGGCCAGCGGCTGCACGCTCAGCGCCTGCACGACCAGCAGGCGGGTGCGGGCGTCGGCGCCAGTGCCAGTGCCAGTGCCTGCGCCATCACCCATGCCCGAGGAGCCAGGAGATCCGGTTCCCGTCCCGGAAGCGCTGGCATCGACGGCCTCTTCGGTGCGGGCGGGCGGCATGTCGGCGCGCGGCTGGGGGGGTCGAGGTGGCGGGAGCGGCAAGGACGGCATGCGTTCCACCATACAAATCCCATGCCCGCTTCTCAAGGGGACGGGACCGGGCCGAAGCCTCGAATTCCAGGGCCTTCGCCCCGGTCGCGCGGCGATCGGCCCGCAGGGGCTGACGCACAATGGCCGGCGCCATGGACGATACCCCCGCCTCGCCCGACGTCGACCCGACCGCCCCGCCGCCCGACGGCGGCGCGGTCGCGCCCGCCGCCACGCCCGCCCCCGCCGCGCCGGCCGCGCCGTGGGAAGGACCGTCGCCGGACGTCGTCGCCTGGCTGCTGGTGAACTGGCACAACAAACATCCGCTGGCGCGTCGCATCGGCATCGCGGACGTGCACACCGTCGGTGCCGTCGCCCTGCCCTTCATGGCGCAGGCGCTGCCCAAGGAACCGAGCCTCGAGGCCGCCACCGCGCCGCCCGAGGGCGCCGCCCCCGCGCCGGCGAAGCGACGCCTGCCGTGGCAGCGCAAGGCCGCCGCGAACGGGCCTCGGCCGGCGTGGGTCGATGAATTCATCCCGGGGCTGAAGACCTCGGCGGTGGCCGCGATGGCGCTGGACCACGGCTTCACCGCCGCGCCGGAGGAACTGCCGCTGCGGCGCGTCGAGATCGATGAACGCGCGCTGGCCGCCGACGCGAACCAGGCTGGTGCATGGCCGATGGAATTGGTGCTGCTGAGCGCCGCCTTCGATGCGGGGCCGGCGCGACGGCGGGTGCTCGTCGGCCGGCGCGACCGGGTGCTGGGTCGACGCGCGCTGGATCCGGCGCGGCTGGGCGTGGCTGCCAGCGTTGGCGCACTCGTGCTCATCGCCGCAGTTTGGGCGCTGTGGCCGTCGTCCAAGCCATCGGAGGAAGAGCGCGCCGCGCAGGCCGCGGCCGCGGCCGAGGCCGCGTCGGCGGCGTCCGCGGCCCTGGCGACGCAGGCGGCTTCCGCCGCGTCGGCATCGGCATCGGCATCGGCATCGGCATCGGCATCGGCATCGGCATCGGCATCGGCATCGGCGCCGGCTGCCGCGGCGTCCGAGGCACCGACGGCCGCGAGCGCCGCTGCCTCGCAAGTCGCTCCCTCGGCCGACACTTCGGCCGCCTCAGCCACTTCCGCCGCTGCGGCGTCTTCGGCCCCCGCAAGCGCCGCGACCGCCGCCACGGCGCCGAGCGCACCCGCGATCCCGAGCATCCGCCCGACGCTGCAAAGCGGCGTGGAGCGGGCCCAGCGCGAGCAGGCGGCCGCCGCCACCGCGAAGGAGAGCCCGGCGCCGGACGCCGGCAAGCCGGCCGCCTCGTCGCCGGAGGCCGAGCGCCGGGTGAGCGTGGACGACGCCGGCCTGGGCAACCTGATGAAGCGCGACGCCGCGCCAGGCGGCAAGCTGGTGGCGCTGGTCGGTCAGCCGCAGAAGAACAAGGCCGATGCCGAGGCCCAGCTGGCGCGCATGCGCGAGATGATCGGCCAGACGCTGGGCGGCAACGCCGTGCCCAACGGCGAGGTCTTCCAGACCAAGGACGGCTGGCGCGCGGCCGTCTGGCCCTTCGGCAGCCGCGAGGAAGCGCAGCTCATCAACGCAACGCTGCTGGCGCGCGGCGTTCGCGGCACGCGCGCGGTCGATTTCTGACGCGGCAGACGACAACGGCGGCCCTCGGGCCGCCGTTCGCGCTTCATGCACCGCCGTCGGCGGCTTCGATCAGGAGCGGTAGTCCGCGTTGATCGTCACGTACTCGTGGCTGAAGTCGCAGGTCCAGACCGTCGTCTCGGCCGGACCGCGGTTCAGGTGCACCCGCACCGTGATCTCGCTCTGCTTCATCACGCGCTGGCCGTCCTCTTCCTTGTACTCGGGCCGGCGGCCACCCTTGGTCACGACATGCACGTCGTCGAGGAACAGGTCGATCAGGCCCTGGTCGAGGTCGTCGATGCCGGCATAACCGACCGCCGCCAGGATGCGGCCCAGGTTGGGATCGCTGGCGAAGAACGCGGTCTTCACCAGCGGCGAGTGCGCGATCGCGTAGGCCGCCTTGCGGCATTCCTCTTCGGTCTTGCCGCCCTGCACCACCACCGAGATGAACTTGGTCGCGCCCTCGCCGTCGCGCACGATGGCCTGCGCCAGCTGCTGCGAGACCGCCACCACGGCGTCGCGCAGCGCGCGGCCTTCGGCGCTGGTCAGCGAGGTGATGCGATCGTGGCCGGCATGGTGCGTGGCGATCAGCACGAAGGAATCGTTCGTCGAGGTGTCGCCATCGATGGTGATGCGGTTGAAGGACAGGTCGGCCGCTTCCTTGACCAGGGGCTGCAGCAGCTCCGGCGCGAGCACCGCGTCGGTGGCGACGAAGCCCAGCATCGTCGCCATGTTCGGGCGGATCATGCCGGCGCCCTTGGACACGCCGGAGATGGTGACCGTCCGGCCGCCGATCTTGAGTTGGCGCGAGCAGGCCTTGGGCAGCGTGTCCGTGGTCATGATGCCGGCGGCGGCCTCGCCCCAGTGGTCCGGCTTCAGCGCGGCGATCGCGGCCGGCAGGCCGGCGACGATGCGGTCCACCGGCAGCGTCTCCATGATCACGCCGGTCGAGAACGGCAGCACCTGCTTCGCATCGAGCTTCAATTCGGCGGCGAGCGCGTCGCAGGTCTGGCGCGCGCGCGCCAGACCGTCGGCGCCCGTGCCGGCGTTGGCATTGCCGGTGTTGATGACGATCGCGCGGATCGCCGCGCCCGACGCGAGGTGCTCGCGGCAGACCTGCACCGGCGCGGCGCAGAAGCGGTTGGCGGTGAAGACGCCGGCGACGCTGGCGCCCTCGTCGAGCGCGATCACCGTGAGGTCGCGGCGGTTGGCCTTGCGCACGCCGGCCATCGTGACGCCCAGGCGCACGCCGGGCACGGGCAGCAGGGTTTGCGGATCGGGAGCGGTCAGGTTGACGGGCATGGTGGACGGTCGTTGAGGGTCGGCGTCCGGACGCGGCGGTCCGGTGCGAGCGCGAGCGTCGGCGCCCGCGCGCGGGATTGTAGGAGGCTCGGCCCCTCACCCCCGCCCTCTCCCCGCAAGCGGGGCGAGGGAGTTTCTTTGCAGGACCGCGAGGAGGGCACCAAAACAAAACGGCGCCCGCGAGGGGCGCCGTTCATCAGCGGGAGCAAGACCGGATCAGGCCAGCTTGCCGTGGCAGCTCTTGAACTTCTTGCCGCTGCCGCACGGGCAGGGATCGTTGCGGCCGACATGGCCCCACTCGCTGGGCACGGCCTGCGTGCCGCCCGCCACCGGTGCCGCGTCCTGCGACACCGAGCCATCCTCGTTCGGATGGGTGTAGGTCACGTTGCTGACGTTCTCGGCGCGCTGCTCGATCGCGTCGGCGGCGGCGGTGGCCTCCTCCTGCGACTGGATGC
>Ga0102591_1000154_pt1 | contig 159844 bp, 134 predicted proteins | sample AraplaCol_mCL_r2_2_FD_76860 | JGI IMG/M metagenome (GOLD analysis project Ga0102591, IMG submission 76860) | Arabidopsis root microbial communities from North Carolina, USA - plate scrape MF_Col_mCL_r2 (SPADES assembly) (version 2) | ecosystem: Host-associated > Plants > Roots > Endosphere... | reverse complement strand
AGTGATCCGGTGGTTCTGTATGGAAGGGCCATCGCTCAACGGATAAAAGGTACTCTGGGGATAACAGGCTGATACCGCCCAAGAGTTCATATCGACGGCGGTGTTTGGCACCTCGATGTCGGCTCATCTCATCCTGGGGCTGTAGCCGGTCCCAAGGGTATGGCTGTTCGCCATTTAAAGAGGTACGTGAGCTGGGTTTAAAACGTCGTGAGACAGTTTGGTCCCTATCTGCCGTGGGCGTTGGAATCTTGACGGGGGCTGCTCCTAGTACGAGAGGACCGGAGTGGACGTACCGCTGGTGTACCTGTTGTCTCGCCAGAGGCATCGCAGGGTAGCTATGTACGGAAGAGATAACCGCTGAAAGCATCTAAGCGGGAAACTCGCCTGAAGATGAGGATTCCCTGGAGGCTTGACCTCCTTGAAGGGTCGTTCGAGACCAGGACGTTGATAGGCTGGGTGTGGAAGCGCAGTAATGCGTTAAGCTAACCAGTACTAATTGCCCGTAAGGCTTGATCCTATAACCAGTGTGTTTTACCTGGTGTCTGTGATCCGCCTTGTGCCCAAGGTCGACACAACACAACCCAACCTTTACTACACCCAATTCGCCCGCGTTGACCCATGTCAGCGCAGGCAACCCCTTATGCCTGGTGACCATAGCGAGTCGGAACCACCCCTTCCCATCCCGAACAGGACCGTGAAACGACTTTGCGCCGATGATAGTGCGGATACCCGTGTGAAAGTAGGTCATCGCCAGGCTCTTATGCCCCAAAACCCCTCGACAGCTAACGCTGCGAGGGGTTTTGTCTTTGGGCTCCAGGTTCTACATCCAGTTCTGCAAAGCCAGACCAGCTTCAAATCCGTAGACTTCAAATCCCTCGATACTGTCCTGCACGCGCAACACTCTGTTTCGCGCACTGCAGTGCGGAATGCCAACTGGCGGCATCCTCTGTCAACGGCCCCTTAACTGCCTCGAATGAAGTATTTCACTTCATTACGTCCTATTTTCTGTCATCCTGATTCATCTACGAACTGGTAGGATGTCATCCTATTGGAAGCATGCTTATGGAACTGACCCAGGGCATGGTACTCAAATGCTGCAGTGCCGCAGGGAAGAAGGCCGAACCCGGAGGAGGTTGGCGTTCAGACTTGCGGGTATTCGTGGGAATCTTCTGAATCGCACGTCTTTGTCGTCGCGCCGTCAGCAGAACTTTGCGAAACAGTCTATGGTTAGCATCCGACGATGCGATGTCTCCGACAGATGGGACACGGGCCGCGAACAACGGTCATGACAACCGTCGAGAATTGAGCAGTATCTTTTGAGAATACGGGGAGCAGGGCCGCCCAAGCCGGCAGTCCTGTGCCGGACGCGCGCGCGGCGTGTCCGGTGTGTGTTTTTCCTCCAGGCCAGCACGCTGGCGAAAGCAGGGGCTCATGGCGACAATCCGCTGATCACGAATCCGAACTCGTGCCTGGTGCAGGCACGCCAATTGCGTCCACGCGCGCCGTGGCGCCTCCTGGCTTTGGCCAGGTCCAAAGAAGAACTTTCCGTTTCATCCTCGAGGAAATCGCTATGCAAGCAATGCGCGCCAAGCGTGCTTTGATTCCAGGCATGCTGGCTCTTGCCGTCACGATGTTGGTCGCGTGCGGGAAAGAGAACAAGGCCCCGGCGGCCCAGGTGCCTGAAGTGAAAGTCGTCACGCTGAAGGACGAGACCGTTACGCTCGATACATCGCTGCCTGGCCGGACCCTGGCATATCGGATTGCCGAAGTGCGTCCGCAGGTCAACGGCATCATCCAGAAGCGGCTTTTCGTCGAAGGTAGCGACGTCAAGCAAGGTCAGCAGTTGTATCAGATCGACCCGTCCACATACGAGGCTACGGCGAAAAGCGCCGAGGCCACATTGGAATCCTCGCGGCTGCTGGCGCAGCGCTATGGCAAGCTCGTGGGGGATGAGGCCGTCAGCAAGCAGCAAGCAGCGGAAGCGCAAGCCTCGTTCCTGCAAGCCAAGGCTGCTGTAGATCAGGCTCACATCAACCTGCGGTATACCAAGGTGCTGTCCCCAATCTCGGGCCGTATCAGCCGTTCGCTGGTCACGGAGGGTGCGCTGGTAACCAATGGTCAGGCCAACGCACTCACCACCATTCAGCAGCTGGATCCAATCTATGTGGACGTGACGCAGCCTTCCGCATCCATCCTGCGTCTGCGCAAGGAACTGGCGAATGGTCAGTTGCAGAACGCTGGCGCGAATGCCGCGAAGGTATCGCTGCAGTTGGAAGACGGCAGCACCTATCCGGAGCAAGGACGTCTGGAATTCACGGAAGTGGCAGTTGATCAGGGCACCGGTTCGGTGACGGTACGTGCCGTATTCCCGAATCCGCGCTTCGAACTGCTGCCTGGCATGTTCGTGCATGCCCGTCTGGCCGAAGGTGTACGGCAATCCGCGATTCTTGCGCCGCAACGTGGCGTGACGCGTGACCTGAAGGGTCAAGCAACCGCGCTCGTGGTGAATGGCAACAATGAAGTGGAACTGCGCGTGCTCAAGACCACCCGTACGATCGGTACGAGCTGGCTGATCACCGAGGGGCTGAAGGCAGGGGATCGCGTGATCGTGGAAGGGCTGCAGTTCGTCCGTCCGGGCGCGAAGGTCAACGCCACGGAGGCAACGCCAGCACAAGCCGGCGCGGTGCCTGCCGCTTCGACTCCTGCAGCCGCCGCATCTGCACCCGCAGCATCCGCGCCCGCCGCCAAGTCCTGATCCGGACTGTCGCATAAGGATTTTCCATGTCCAATTTCTTTATCGAGCGGCCGATCTTTGCGTGGGTGATTGCGCTCGTGATCATGCTGGCTGGCGTGTTGTCGATACGCTCGCTGCCGGTCACGCAGTATCCCGCTATCGCGCCGCCCACGATCGCCATCTCCGTGAACTACCCGGGTGCCTCCGCGCAAACGGTGCAGGACACCGTGGTGCAGGTGATCGAGCAGCAACTGAACGGCCTGGACCGTCTGCGCTACATCTCGTCGGAGTCCAACTCCGACGGCAGCATGACGATCACGGCCACGTTCGAGCAGGGCACCAACCCTGATATCGCGCAGGTACAAGTCCAGAACAAGCTGGCCCTGGCCCAGCCGCTGCTTCCGCAGGAAGTACAGCAGCAGGGTATCCGCGTGGTGAAGTCGGTGCGAAACTTCCTGATCATCGTCGGGTTGATCTCGACTGATCCAAAGACCTCGCGCGAAGACCTCTCGAACTACATTGTCTCGAACCTGCAGGACCCGATTTCGCGTACCGCGGGTGTGGGTGACTTCCAGGTCTTCGGTTCGCAATACGCGATGCGGATCTGGCTCGATCCGGCCAAGCTGAACAGCTTCCAGCTGGCCCCGCTCGACGTCAGCACTGCCATCAAGGCGCAGAACGTACAGGTGGCCTCAGGCCAACTGGGTGGACTGCCTGCCGTGTCCGGCCAGCAGCTCAATGCCTCGGTGATCGGCAAGACGCGTCTGCAGACTGCCGAGCAGTTCGGCAACATCTTGCTGAAGGTTAACGCCGACGGCTCTCAGGTTCGCCTGAAGGATGTGGCCGAAGTGGGCCTGGGTGGGCAGGACTACTCGATCAACGCCCAGTACAACGGGCGTCCGGCATCGGGTATCGCCATCCGCCTGGCGGCTGGCGCCAACGCACTGGATACCGTCAAGAACATCCGCAACACGTTGAGCCAGCTGGAGCCGTCGTTCCCGCCGGGGATCAAGGTGGTGTTCCCGTACGACACCACGCCGGTGATTGCGGATTCGATCCACGAGGTGGTGAAGACACTGCTCGAAGCGATCGTGCTGGTGTTCCTGGTGATGTATCTGTTCCTGCAGAACTTCCGTGCCACGCTGATCCCGACGATCGCCGTGCCGGTGGTGCTGCTGGGCACGTTTGGCGTGTTGGCTGCGTTCGGCTACTCGATTAACACCCTGACGATGTTCGGGATGGTGTTGGCGATTGGCCTGCTGGTGGACGATGCCATCGTGGTGGTGGAGAACGTCGAGCGGGTGATGTCCGAGGAGGGGCTCGGGCCCAAGGAAGCGGCACGCAAGTCGATGGGCCAGATCCAGGGTGCGCTGGTGGGTATTGCGCTGGTGCTGTCCGCAGTGTTCTTGCCGATGGCATTCTTCGGCGGATCCACGGGCGTGATCTATCGACAGTTCTCGATCACGATCGTCTCGGCCATGGCGCTGTCCGTGCTTGTGGCGCTGGTACTGACACCGGCACTGTGCGCGACAATGCTGAAGCCGATCGAGAAGGGCGACCACGGCGAGCACAAGCAGGGATTCTTCGGCTGGTTCAATCGCGGCTTTATTCGTACGACGCAAAAGTACGAACGTAGCGTTGTGGGCATCCTCAAGCGCCGCGCGCCGTTCCTCTTGATCTACGTGGGCATCGTGCTGGTCATGGGCTTCCTGTTCACGAAGATTCCGACGTCGTTCCTGCCGGAAGAAGACCAGGGCGTGCTCTATGCCCAGGTGCAGACGCCGCCGGGTTCGTCGGCTGAACGAACGCAGGCGGTGCTCGATCAGATGCGTAACTACCTGCTGAACGACGAAGGCAAGATCGTCGAATCACTGTTCACGGTCAACGGCTTCAACTTTGCCGGCCGGGGCCAGAGCTCGGGTCTGGCGTTCATCCTGCTGAAGCCGTTCAAGGAGCGGGAGGGTGACGCCACCAGCGTATTCGACCTGACCAAGCGTGCGCAGGCAAAGTTCAGCACGTTCCGCGATGCACTGGCCTTTGCGTTTGCACCGCCGGCGGTGCAGGAACTCGGTAACGCCACGGGCTTTGACTTCTACATGCAGGATCAGGCGGGTCTGGGCCACGAGGCGCTGATGGAGGCGCGCAACAAGTTCCTGGCCCTCGCCGCCAAGGATCCAGCGTTGCAACGCGTACGTCCGAACGGTCTGAACGACGAGCCACAGTATTTGCTCGAGATCGACGACGAACGTGCGCGTGCGCAGGGGGTCTCGCTGTCAGACATCAACAGCACGGTGTCGATTGCGTGGGGTTCCAGCTACGTGAACGACTTCATCGATCGGGGTCGGGTGAAGCGCGTGTATCTGCAGGGCCAGCCCAATGCGCGGATGAATCCGGACGACTTGAACAAGTGGTTCGTGCGCAATGCGGATGGCGCGATGGTGCCGTTCTCGGCGTTCGCCACGGGCAAATGGGGCTATGGTTCTCCCAAGCTGCAGCGTTACAACGGTGTGCCCGCAGTGGAAATTCTGGGCGAACCGGCGGCGGGCAAGAGCTCGGGCGATGCCATGGCGGCGGTCGAGGCCATCATGAAGCAGATGCCGCAAGGGATCTCGTATTCGTGGACCGGTCTGTCGTATGAAGAACGGTTGTCGGGCTCGCAGGCGCCAGCGCTTTACGCACTGTCGCTGCTCGTGGTGTTCCTGTGTCTGGCCGCGCTGTATGAAAGCTGGGCGATTCCGTTCTCGGTGATGCTGGTGGTGCCGCTGGGCGTGATTGGCGCATTGCTGGCTACGCTGGGTCGCGGACTGTCGAACGACGTGTTCTTCCAGGTGGGTCTGCTGACCACTATCGGGCTATCGGCGAAGAACGCGATTCTGATCGTGGAGTTCGCCAAGGATCTGCATGACGAAGGGAAGGGCCTGGTCGAAGCGGCCGTGGAAGCGTGCCGCATGCGCTTGCGGCCCATCATCATGACGTCACTGGCCTTTGTGCTGGGTGTGTTCCCGCTGGCCGTGTCGCAAGGTGCGGGTTCGGGCAGCCAGCACGCGATCGGCACGGGCGTGATCGGCGGCATGATCACGGCCACCGTCCTGGCTATCTTCTGGGTCCCGCTGTTCTTCGTCGTCGTCAATGCGCTCAAGGAACGACGCGGCAAATCCGGATCGTCCTCCCTGGAAACGGGAGCCAAGGCATGAAAAGAACGCTAATTTATCTGGCCGCGGCAGCGGCGATGGCCGGCTGCAGCCTGATTCCGACCTATGAGAAGCCGGCGGCACCGGTGGATGCTGCCTATCCGCAGGGCGACGCGTACAAAGGCGCCGCCGCAGCTGGCGCGCAGACGCCGCCCGCAGTCGAACTCGGTTGGCGCGACTACTTTGCCGATCCGCGTCTGAAGCGGCTGATCGAGGTGGCGCTGGAGAACAATCGTGACCTGCGCGTGGCAGCGTTGAATGTCGACGCCTATCGCGCGCAGTACCGTATCCAGCGTGCTGACCTGTTCCCGGAAGTGGGTGCCACGGGACAGGGCACGCGGCAGCGCGTGCCGGCTGACCTGTCATCGACGGGCCAGCGTGTCATCAGCAGCCAGTACGGTGTGTCGTTGGGCACCACCGCGTGGGAGATCGATCTGTTCGGCCGTCTGCGCAGTCTGAGCGAAGCGGCGCTGGAGCAGTATTTTGCGAGCGAGGAAGCGCGCCGCAGCACGCAGATTTCGCTGGTGGCCAGCGTGGCCAACGCTTACCTGACGATGCGCGCCGACGAGGCGAACCTGAAGGTAACGCGCGAGACATTGGGCACCTATGAGCGTACGTACAACCTGACGAAGCGCAGCTTCGAGGAAGGCATCGCATCGCGGCTGGACTTGCGCCAGTCGCAGACGCAGGTGGAGAACGCGCGTGCTTCGCTGGCACGCTATACGCGCCTGGTGGCCCAGGACGCGAATGCGCTGACGCTGCTGCTCGGTGCGAGCATGCCGATGGATCTGCCCGAAGGACTGGGGCTGGATCAGAAGCTTGTGGCCGATGTACCGGCTGGTGTGCCGTCGGATTTGCTGCAGAATCGTCCGGACATCCTGTCGGCCGAGCACCGCCTGAAGTCGGCCAACGCCGATATTGGCGCCGCACGTGCGGCGTTCTTCCCGCGCATTGCGCTGACTGCCTCGGGCGGTACGGGTAGTCGCCAGTTGTCCGGCTTGTTCGATGCCGGATCAGGTACGTGGTTGTTCTCGCCGCAGATTACTGTGCCGATTTTCACGGCCGGTAGCCTGCGCGCGAGCCTGGACTACGCAAAGATCCAGAAGGACATCAACATTGCCACGTACGAGAAGACCGTGCAGTCGGCGTTCCGTGAAGTGTCCGATGGATTGGCCGCGCGCGGCACGTTTACCGATCAGCTCGATGCGCAACTGCGGCTCGTGGAAGCCAGCCGGGATTATTTCCAGCTGGCCGAAGGCCGTTACCGCACGGGTGTGGACAGCTACCTGACCTTGCTTGATGCGCAGCGGCAACTGTTCACCGCGCAGCAGGCGCTGATCGATGCCCGCCTGAACCAGTTGACCAGCGAGGTCAACCTGTACAAGGCACTGGGCGGCGGACTGAACGAAGTTACGGGTGCTCCCGCACCAGATGCTGGCACGACGACGGGCAGCACGTCGCAGGCCGGCAAGTCCGCGTCGTAGATCCACACGGCACAAAGTAGACCTCGAAGAGGCAGCTCAGGCTGCCTCTTTTTTCTCCGGCAGATGGACGGCGCTCGCCCTATAATTCCGTAATCATTGATCGCACAATAATTGATCGGGCAATAGATATGGCTGTGGATACACGTCCGGCGCAGGGCGATGAGCCGAAGGTGCAGGATACGGGGCAAGTGTTGCCGTTCCGGGAATCGCTGTTGGCGATGCTGGGCATCGCGTTCGTGGTGATGCTGGTGGCTTTGGACCAGACCGTCATCAGTACGGCGCTGCCCACAGTGGTGGCCGAACTGCAGGGATTCGAATACTACGCGTGGGTCGCCACCGCCTACTTCCTGACATCCGTCATCACGGTGCCGATCTTCGGGCGGCTGGGTGATTTCCATGGCCGCAAGCCGTTCGTGCTCGCATCGATCGTGGTGTTTCTCGTGGCCTCCGTGTTGTGCGGGATGGCAACCAGCATGCCGTTCCTGGTCGCGGCGCGAGCCCTGCAGGGTATCGGCGGCGGGATGCTGGTAGGCACGGCGTTCGCCTGTATTCCGGATCTGTTCCCTGACCCGCATGTCAGGCTGCGGTGGCAGATCATGATGAGCACGGCGTTCGGGTTGGCCAATGCAATGGGTCCATCACTGGGCGGCATCCTGACCGAATGGTTCGGCTGGCGTGCCACGTTCTTCATCAACGTCCCGGTCGGGTTGATCGGGCTGGTCTTCGCGTGGCGCTATGTGCCGCATTTACGCCAGCAATCGAACACGGGGCCGGTGCGCATCGACTGGCTCGGCGCGCTGTTGATCGCCGTGGGGCTGGGTAGCCTGCAACTGTCCGTGGAATGGTTGCCCGAGCGCGGTGCAGTGGTGGCGCTTGGCTTGATGGCCTTGTCGATTGCCGCATTCGTGGCGCTATGGCAGTGGTCGCGCCGCTGTGAATTCCCGATCTTGCCGCTCGAGATGTTCCGCAATCCCGGATTGGCGCCGCTGTTCGTGCTCGGCGTGCTGGGCGGATTCGCGATGTTTGCGCTGCTGCTTTACGCGCCGCTGCTGTTCCAAGGCGGCTTTGGCTATTCCCCGAAGGAAGCGGGGCTGCTCGTCACACCACTGGTGGTCTGCATTACCATCGGCAGCATCGTGAATGGCCGCATTATTACCCGCATTCCGCAACCGAATAGCATGCTGTATGCGGGATTCGCCATGTTGGCGCTGGCGTTGCTCGGATTGTCCCAAGCCACGCGAAGCATGCATCACAACGTGCTGTTGGCAATCATGTTGTGCGCGGGACTTGGCCTGGGTTTTGTGCTGCCGAACCTGACCGTCTTCGCACAGCAGGCTGCAGGGCGCGCGAACCTCGGTATTGCCACGGCGATGCTGCAATCGCTGCGTATGGTCGGGGGGATGGTAGGGACTGCACTCGTTGGCACGCTGGTCACGCGCAGCTATATGTCAGGCGTAACCACTGCGCTGGCTTCGGCCGATGCATCCAGCTACGCGGCGCGAATGACCGATCCGCAGATCCTGATCGACAAGGCGGCGCAGACGGAATTGCTGACCAACCTGCAACAGGCAGGGCACAATGGAGCCTTGCTGCTGGAGCAGGCGCGGCTGTCGCTGGTCAATGCGATTCACCTGGGTCTGTTGCTGGCGGCCATAGCAGCGCTGATCGGTATCTGGCGCACGCGCCGTGTGCCGCCGATCAAGCTGGAGCGGGCGCAGGAACCCGCGATGGCTGCGGACTGACGACGTCCACGATTTCCCGTACACGACTTCCCCGCCAACTGGAGATTCGACTTTGGAACTGGAGCGACAAAGCCTGGCCGTATTGCAACAGTTCGGACGCACATACCGGGCCTACGCCTCGGCGTTCGAACAACGCATCGGGCATCCCTTGCCGCGTTGGCGCATTCTGTCTGCGCTGTATGGCCACGAAGGCCCCATCGCGCAAAAGCCACTTGCCGATCGCGTGGGGATGGACCCGGGCGCGTTGACGCGCCAGCTCAAGGCACTGCAGGAACTCGGCTGGATCGAGCGTACGACGAGCGAGCGCGACAACCGGATGACCAACGTCACGCTGACCGCGGCTGGCCGGGAAGTTGTCGACCAGGCCATGCCACGCCGCTCCGAATTCCTGCAGGAAGTGCTCGCGAACGTGTCCGAGACGACGATGCACAACCTGTCGAAGGGCCTCGGCCAGCTTGAGGCCGGCATCGCCGATGCAGTGGCCACCACCGCCGAACGCGACGCCGCCTGAAGTGCGTTTGATCCCTCGATTGGCCCTCCGCTAAGTCCCGAGCAGCAGCGCGGCGATTGCCGCCGGATTCGACGGGAAATAGAAGTGGACATAGGAAGCCGTCAGGCTTCCTGCCCGGTACACCGCCTCACCTTTCCCGCCTGGTCGCGGCGATGTCGCCGATATCGCGGGTGCCAGTGTCGATTCCGTGGTCGAGTAGTGGAAGGTGTGCCCACGTATTTCGTTGCTTTCCGGCGGTAGGCCAGTCCACGGCAGCAAGGCCATCTGGTGGCCGATCGCTGCCAGCTTGCGTTGCATCGTCACCGTGCCCGGTAGCAGACCGGCCATCGCGTGCGGTGCTCCATCCCGATCCACAAGCGTTTCGAACAGCGCCATCATGCCGCCGCACTCTGCGAGCATCGGCAGGCCGGAGGCGTGCGCACCGCGCAGTGCCTGCAGCATGGACAAATTGCTGGCGAGCGCGGCGCCATGCAATTCTGGATAGCCGCCGGGCAGCCATACGGCATCGCACTGCGGGAGCGCGGCGTCATGCAATGGGGAGAACCACACGAGATCGGCACCGAGCGCGAGCAGCGTATCGACATTGGCGGGATAGATGAAGCGGAACGCATCGTCGCGTGCAATGGCAACACGTTTTCCGGCCAACAATGGTGGCACTGCCGCCATCGGCGCATGGCGGAAAGGCACCGCCAGTGGCAGCTCGGCCACCGGCAGCGTGGCCAATGCATCGGCCAGATGGTCCAGCCGCGTCATGAGGTCGGGCAGTTCGTCGGCGCTGAACAGTCCAAGATGCCGCTCCGGCAGACTGGCTTCGACATGTCGGGCCAACGCACCGGCCCATTTCATTCTGCCGCGGAGGCTTTCCTCCAGCATCAAGGCATGACGCTCCGTACCGACGCCGTTGGCAAGCACCTGCATGGCGCAGAACGATTCGCCATAGTTCGCCAGTCCGTGCGCAATCGCGCCGAAGGTCTGTGCCATCGCGCCGGCCTGAATCACAGCCAGAACGGGCAGGCCGAACAGTCGCGCCACATCGGCGCTGCTTGGCGTACCGTCGTGCAGTCCCATGACCCCTTCCACAAGGATAAGGTCTGCATCGCGGGCCGCTTCAGCCAGTCGCGCCCGCGCGTCGGCTTCGCCCGTCATCCAGAGATCGATGCTGTGTACCGGCGCGCCACTGGCGGCCGCCAGCAAGGTGGGATCGAGGAAATCGGGGCCGGTCTTGAAGATGCGCACGCGGCGTCCCTGGCGCGCATGCAGTCGTGCGAGCGCGGCAGTGACGGTAGTCTTGCCCTGTCCCGACGCCGGTGCGGCGACGAGCAGGGCGGGCACCGCGAGCGGGTTGCCGGCGAGGGGCGCGGTGGATGGAGATGACATGGGCGCTTGAAGGCTGGCAGATGGAAGGCTGGCCTGCAGGCAGGGATCGAGGGCCCGGCCTGTGGGCGTGTTTCGGCTGGGTCGGTGGTCGGGCCGACGGGTGGAGCGATTATAGCGAGCGGCTTGCATGGCATTCAGTTGACGGGAAGCACCAGGCCGTAAAGGGCGGCGCATTCGAAAAGTTCGCGGTCGTTTGTCACGCCCAGTTTCTGCAGGGCGCAGTTCTTCTGGCGGCTGATGGTCTTGACGCTGCGGCAGAGCGTGGCGCCGATCTCGGTCACGGTCCGTCCGGTCAGGTAGAGCCGCAGCACTTCCATCTCGCGCGCAGACAGCCTCTGGATGCCGTCGCGACCGCAGGGCAATACGCTGCGTAGATCCACCGGCGCGAGCACGCGCAATGCCGACTTGCCGATGTAGGTGAAACCTCGCTGCGCACGATTGATTGCCGTGTGGATTTCGTCCAGCGAGCAGTCCTTGAGCAGCAGTCCCTGCACGCGGGCATCGAGGATTGTCCGCAGCACCAGCGGGTTGGTGATCATCGTGAACACCACCACCGAGGTATCGGGATACCGCCGGCGCAGCGCAGAAATCAGCCGCACGCCATCGAGCTCGGCCGGACCCGGCATGTGGTAGTCCGTGACAACGATATCCGGCCGAAGCAGTCCGACCTGCTGCAATAGCTCTGTGGCGCTGACCACTTCGCCGCACACATCCCACCCGACCACCGCCTGCACCTTGGCTCTGACAGACGCCATGACGACGGGGTGGTCATCGGCGAGCAGTATCCTCAACGTCATCCATCGCTCCTGTCCTGTTCACATGGCATTTGCCATGGGTTTCGCATTGGGGGAAAAAGGCGCCGCACGCGGATTGACGCGCGGCGCAAACACGCAGCTACTGCGTGCTCGCGACAAGGCCGGATCAAACGGGGAGGCGAGCCGGCGCTATCGCGATGCACGATGAGAGTAATGCGGTGAGGCGCTCAACGAAGTAAGACGATTCGCAAAATGCGGGGAATTCGTGTGCGCAATCGCAGAGGAATGTGAAACGGCCCCGCGATGGCGACATCGCGGGGCCGTTTGGCAGTGGGGATGCGGAGGCGTATCAGGCCACTGCGAGCGGCCGGGCCGGTGGGCTGGCGTGGCGGCGTCCGTCGATGGCCTTGAGCGGATCGCGCAGTACCGAGGCACCTACCTCCATGATGTCGCGCAGTGCCGTGCGGTCTGCGCCGTGCTGAGGCGTCCAGAAATGCAGCGCGGCCCAGGCGGGGAAGCTGGCCGGCGGTGCCAGCAGCCGTGTCTTGCGATCACGGGTCACCAGCGGCACGTTGAAATCCAGGATCGGGCAGATGCCGCCCGCGGCGTGCAACAGCGTGATCTGCGAATGCCATGAGGGCACCACGGTCTCACGATGGCCGGGCGTGTTGGCCCGGCGTGCCAGGAATGCGTGCAGCGGGCTGCTGCTCTCGCAATCCTCCTGCAAGAGAATCCAGTCGCTTTCGGCCTCGTCGTTCGTGCCATGACGGTTGGCGCTGACCAGCCGGCGCGGCGTGGCCAGGATGCTATGCGGGATCACGCTGTCAGGAACGTGCGCACCATCGACTACGAACGCGCAGTCGAGCTCGCCGGCGTCGAGCGTGTCACCTAGCGACGCATCGGCGATCACGGGCCGCGTCACAAAGCTGTCATGCGGAAAGCGTTCGCATAACGTCGTGAGAATTTCGGTGATCACGGGGTCGCCAATCGAGGACGAAAAGCCGATGGAAAGTCGTCGTCCATGGGCAGCGCCAATCGCGGTGTGGTCATTGGCCTGGACGAGCTGGGTCCATTTGGCGAGGATCTGGCGCGCTGTCTGTTCGAGCCGCATGGCGTGAGGCGTGGGCTCCAGCGTGCCGTTACGCTTGACGAACAATGCATCGCCCGTGATTTCGCGCAGCCGGGCGAGGCTATAGGCCACGGTGGGAATCCGCCCCTGAGTGCAGGCTGCTACCGCGCTGAGATCGCGGTATTCCATGAGCAGGACGAACACATGCAATAACTTGGTGCTGACGTGGCGCATACTGACTTCTCCCGATCCGGTACTTCATTTTTTTTTCTTGTGACGAAGCACTGCAACTGCCTGAGAACAACGCCGATGCTGCGCAAGAAAAGACACGACAGCACGGAAGACCAGAACAGCTCGAACTGCAAAAGGGCGGGGGACATCCTGGATACGCCCGGGCATTGCCAACCGGTCGGTTGCACTCTCGTACAACCTCGGTCACCGCATCGCTTCGACAGTTGTGTCGATCGCGGGTGTGCTACGGCAGTGGCTCCTCTTCCTCAGGCCCGGACCCGGTGGCTCGCTGTGTCATCACCGTTGCCGGTGAGTGCCGCCGGACACCTGTCTGGTAACGCCGGGAGGCGTCTTTGCAGGTGTTTGAAATTTAGTTGTTGCGAGGAAATCTTAATACAACATTTAGCAAATCGCCAGAAAAGGTGTTCGATACGGCAATCCTGCCGACCTTGTGCAGATGCTTTGTTTGAACAAGCATACAAACGCGCGAACCGCGCTGGCTGGCCCTTGCAGCGGTGCGCAGCCATGTTTGCGTTGTTCCGCAGGGCGATACGTCAGGGCCCCGCTGAAGTTTGAATCGCTTGCTTTGCCTTCGCAAATTTCCAAATTGGAAACACGAAATTTGGTGCCGCCTCATGGCACGCGTGGCAAGGCATGAGGACGTTGACCGGCGCCTGATTGACTGAGCCGAAGCTTCCAAATTGCTTAACTCGGGTCGCGAAGACACTGAATTCCGTTTGCGCAGGCAGTGGGCTACCTTACGGGCAGATGACGGGACAGGCCGGCAGGCTGATCGGCTCGCGTGCGAGCTGACCGCAGAGCGGAGGCATTGGTGAACAGGCGCTATTCGGAAGAGCAGATTCGCATGTACCTGGCCGAGGCCGCGAGTGGCGTCCCGGTACGCGAGCTTTGTGCGCGCTATGGATTCAGCGATGCCTCGTTCTATGGCTGGCGTGCGCGATATGGTGGCGCGCGCCAGGTCGAAGCCGTGGATCTGCGCCGGATGCGCCAGCTCGAGGAAGAAAACGTCCGGCTCAAGAGTATGCTTGCGGATGCGCTACTGCGGCTCGAGCTGCTGCGCAACCGTACCGGCCGCCGTGGTCATGGCAAGTCCGACCATTGATGCGCGCATGACGCGATCTCTGTCGTGTCAGACATCCTCCGTTCATGGCCGCCGGATTGTCGTTACGTGGCGATGCAGGCATCGCCACGCATTTGTGGAGTGTTTTCAGTGAGAAAGTTTTTGGTGGCCCTGGCTGCAGTGGGATGTGTCGGTATGTCCGGTGCCCCTGTCGACGTGATGGCGCAAGGCAAGCTGCCTGAGCCAATGGTAGCGCCCGCGCCGCCGCGCATGCTTGAGCTCGATCCCGCCACCTCCACGGTGGGCGATTCCGGCGCTACGCTCTCGACCTCCCAGCGTGAGCACTGCCGCCAGTTGCTCGACAAGATCAACGCGTTGCCCGCAGGACCTCAATGGTCACAAGGACAGTCCAGTGTGACCACGGCCGACGGACGCACCTACTCCACGCTGGAGCGCGCACCCGACCGCAAGCGGCTGGAGGAAGCCTATCGGCAGGAGTGCGCGCAGGCGCGCAAGTAGGTTCTGGCACGGGGCGGCAGGCAAGCGTTGGCAAGCAGGTGCGAGTTCGATAGTAGAAGGTTGCGGTGCGCAGTTGCGTGAGTCCATTCGTCATTGACCTGGAGCGAGCATGTTTCGCGTGCAACGATTTCTTGCCCGGTGGTCCTGTTGCCTGGGGATGATGCTGCTGGCCGGCACAGGCAGTGCGCTAGCGCAGGCCAAGCTCGACAAGCCTCATCTCGATCAGCTGCTGGCGCCTGTGGCGCTCTATCCTGATGCGTTGCTGTCGCAAGTACTGATGGCGTCCACCTATCCGGCCGATGTGGCAACCGCCGCGCAGTGGTCGAAGGCGAATGCGAGCCTGTCCGGCGACGCGGCAACAAAGGCCGTGGCCAGCGAAGGCTGGGATCCCAGCGTGCAATCGCTTGTGGCGTTTCCATCGGTGATGGACATGATGGGGCGCCAGCCGCAGTGGGTGCAATCGGTGGGTGACGCGTTCCTTGCCCAGCCCGACGATGTCATGGATTCCGTCCAGCGGCTGCGCGTGCAGGCGCAGCAGGCGGGCTCGCTCAAGACCACAGAACAGCAGAAGGTGGTGACCCAGCAGAGCGGCGGCACGACGATCGTCCAGATCGAGCCGGCCAACCCGCAGGTGGTCTACGTGCCGGCGTACAACCCCACGGTGGTCTATGGCGCGTGGCCTTATCCGGCCTATCCGCCTGCTTACTATCCGCCGCCGCCGGGATCGGTGTTTGCCACCTCGCTCGTGGCAGGCATCGGCTTCGGTCTCGGCGTGGCGGCGGTCAATTCGCTCTGGGGCGGATTCAACTGGAACAACCACGACGTCAATATCAACGTCAATCGCTACAACAACATCAACGTGAACCAGCGGCTGGACGTGAACCGCGCCAACGTGAACTGGCAGCATAACCCGGCCAATCGCGGCAACGTCCCGTACAACAATCCCAACGTGTCGAACCGGTTCGACGCACAGCGCCAGCAGGGCCTGGCCAATCGACAGCAGAATCGGCCGCCGGGCCAGACCGGCCAGTTGGGCGCCCAGCGTCCTGGGCAGGGTGGCGGCGGTGTGCAGAATCAGCGCGATGCTGCACGCGACCGCGCCGCGCAGTCGTTCCAGGGTCGAACCGGGCAATCGATCGAAGGGCACGGCGGGCGGGGCGTGAATCGACAGGCGGGACAGAACCCACGCGCAGCCGGTGCGGATCGCCAACGTGCCGATCAGGCGGATGCGCGGAACCGCTCCCGCAATGCCAATCGCGACAACGCATTCCGCGACGCGGGCAATGGAGATCGGCAGCGCCAGCAGGTTCAGCGCGGCAACAACAGTGTCCAGCGCACGGCCGGCCAGTCACCGCACCACGCCATGCCGCAGCGTTCCGCGCCGCAACGCTCGGGCGGCGGCGGGGGCGGCTTTCATGGTGGCGGTGGTGGCGGACATCTCGGTCATGGTCGGAGATAACGATGATGCGTGAACAGACAAGTGACACCAGGCGTGCGCTGCGGCTGCGTCCGTTGCGCATGCTGGCGATGGCTACCTTGCTGTGCGTTGCCGCACCGGTCATGGCCCAGGAGATGTTCCCGTCCCCCGAAGCGGCAATGAATGCGCTCGGCGATGGCGTGGCACGCAGCGACCAGGATGCGCTCCGGCGCGTGCTCGGTGCCCAGTACACCAGGCTTCTGCCGCCGCAGCTTGATCAGCAGGATGTCTATGACTTCCTTGGCGCATGGGCTGCGCATCATACGATCCGCAGCCAGGGCGATGGCGCGGCGAGTATCGAGGTGGGGCCGAGCGGGTGGACCTTCCCCGTTCCCATCGTCAAGCGTCAAGCAGGCTGGCAGTTCGACCTGCAGGCCGGTGAGCGCGAAGTCCGGGTGCGGCGAATCGGGCGCAACGAAATTGTGGCGATGGACACGCTGTTGCAGCTGGCCGACGCACAGCAGCGTTATGCCGAGCAGGTTGGCAATGGGGCATATGCCCGGCAACTGGTCAGCACACCGGGCAAGACCAACGGTCTATATTGGCCATCGGCCTCGATAGATACCGACAGTCCGCTGGGACCGGACGCGCTGGCGATGGTGCCCGAGACGCCGCCTGACGAGGCGTTCTATGGTTATCGTTTCCGTGTGATCGCAGCACCTGCGGGAAGCAAGGCCAAGTATGGACTGCTTGCGTGGCCCGCCCGTTATGGCCAAACCGGCGTACACACCTTTCTGCTCGATAGCGACCGGAATTTTTATCAGCGTGACTTCGGTAGCGCCACCGCAAGCCGGGCGGGCGGCATCCGCTCGCTTTCTACCGAGGGCTGGACGCCGGTAGCGGAGCGGTAGTTCGTGTCAGGCGCTGCGCCGGGGCTGTGTAATCGGCACCCGACAAAGGCCGGAATTGTTTCCTTTTCTCATGTTGCTTCTTGCAGACAATGGCGAGGATGGCGCCGTTTGTCTGTGTTATGCTGCGTCGCACAATAAGGAGGAGCCACGTTCACAGACGAGCAGGAGTCTTCACATGGCGAAAAGCCTGTCTCCGGCCTGGGATACGCAATGGCGCCGCTTGGGCCGAGCGCAGTACCGGGCCTTGCAAAAATCAGGATCCTGGCTGGAACGGATCGATTTTCCGTTTTCGGCCCCTGTCCGGGCGCGACATCCCGCGCCAGGCCAACCCGCACCTCACGACCTGCCCGGCGCATGGCAGGAGCTCAGGCTTCCGCTGGCGCCGCTGCCTGGCGAACTGGTGCCGCAGCTTTCCTATCGGCTCTACATTCCGTCCCGCGCCAAGGGTGCATTGCCCGTGATGGTGATGCTGCACGGCTGCCAACAGACCCCCGAAAACCTTGCCGCAGGCACGCGGATGAATGCGCTGGCCGAGCGCGAAGGCTTTATCGTGGCCTATCCGCAGCAGCCGCTACGCCGTTCGGTGCACCGTTGCTGGCAGTGGTTTGATCTGGGTGCCGGGGTTGGCGGGCGGGAGGCGCAAGCCGTCTCCATGCTGATCGATGAACTGGCTGCGCGTCCCGATGTGCGTAGCGGCGAGATTTATCTGGCCGGCCTGTCGGCCGGCGCGGCCATGGCCGCCGTGGTGGCGCTGCGCTATCCCGGCAAGGTGGCCGCAGTGGGCCTGCATTCCGGTGTGGTGATCGGCGCGGCCGATACACCGGCCGGGGGCCTCAAGGCGATGCGCGAGGGGTCCGAGACAGCGCCGGCGATGCTGCTGGATGCGGCGGGGGTGACGCTTGGCGGTCCGGAAATGCCGGCCATCGTGTTACACGGTCTGGACGACGATGCGGTGAATCCACTCAATGGGCGGCTGCTGGCGCGGCAGTTCCTGGCCTACAACGGCCTGAGCGACCAGCTTGGGCAACGGCTCGATTGCGCCAACGATGCGCCACCCGTGGGCGAGGGCGAATGCCGTGAGGCGCGCTTCGGACGTTGGGGCCGCGATCTCGTCAGGCTCGTCGAAGTGGCGGGGCTGGGGCACGCCTGGAGCGGTGGCGATGCGGCGGTGCCGTATCACAGTGCCCTGGGGCCCGACGCAAGCTGGTTAATGTGGCAGTTCTTCCGGCAGCATCGGCGGATGGTCTAGCCAGGAATGAGCAAGAAAAAAAGGGGAAGGCTAATGGCCTTCCCCTTTTTCGTCATCGCTTCCGGAGGGCGCCGGTGCGATCAGACTGCGCTCTTGCGGATGAACAGGGCGGTGATGATGCCCATGATGCAGACGGCCACGACATAGTGCGCAGGAGCGAGCTTGTCGGTCTTCAGCATCAGCGAGACCACCACCGGGGTCAGCCCGCCGAAGATCGCGTACGAGACGTTGTACGAGAACGACAGGCCCGAGAAGCGCACCTGCGCCGGGAAGGCGTGGACCAGAACGTACGGCACCGCGCCGATCGTGCCGACGAAGAAACCGGCCAGCGCATAGAGCGGCAGCAGCAGGTCCGGGCGCGTGCCCACCGTGGTGTAGAGCGCATAGGCCGTGGCGGCCAGGAATACGCCGCCGACGGCCAGCGTCACGCGCGGTCCGATGCGGTCGGCCAGCACGCCAGCCACCACACAGCCCACCGACAGGCACAGCGTGGCCGCACTATTGGCGACAAGGGCGGTGCGTGGATCGAAGCCGAACAGGGTTTGCAGATAGGTGGGCGTCAGCAGAATCACCACGACGATGGCGGCGGACAGCATCCACGTCAGCAGAACCGAGATCAGCACGGCGCCGCGATGATCGCGGATCACGGCCTTGAGCGGCATTTCGGCGGCAAGCGCCTTGCGTTGCTGCAGTTCGGCGAACACCGGCGTCTCATGCAGCCAGCGGCGCAGGTACATCGAGCCCACGCCGAACACGCCGCCCAGGATGAACGGCAGACGCCAGCCGTGCGAGATGACTTCCTCGGGCGTGAACACGGCGTTGATGCCCGTGGCCACCAGTGAACCCAACAGGATGCCTGCCGTGAGACCGGCGGTCAGCGTGCCGCAGGCATAGCCGATGTGGCGCGGGGGCACGTGCTCGGAGACGAACACCCATGCGCCTGGCACTTCGCCACCGACGGCGGCGCCTTGCAGGACACGCATCAGGAGCAGCAGCATCGGGGCCAGCAGGCCGATCGTGGCGTAGGTGGGCAGCAGGCCCATCAGCAGCGTGGGCACCGACATCAGCAGGATCGACAGCGTGAACATCTTCTTGCGGCCGAGCAGGTCGCCGAAGTGCGCCATGATGATGCCGCCGAGCGGACGCGCCAGGTAGCCTGCCGCAAAGATGCCGAAGGTCTGGAGCAGACGGAGCCAGTCCGGCACGGATGCGGGGAAGAACAGCTGGCCGATGACCTTGGCGAAAAAGACGAAGATGATGAAATCGTAGAACTCAAGCGCGCCGCCGAGTGCGGCCAGCGCTAGTGTCTTGTAGTCCTGGCCGGTCAGCGGGCGGGCGGCGTGGCCGCCTTGCGCACCCATTGCCCCGGCTGTACTGCTGGAGGTGGACATGAAATGACTCGCATGGATATTGACTTCACATGCGAAGCGCGCAACACGGATAACGTGGAGGAAGACGGCCGAAGGGTGACAGCACGAACTTGGCGAACCGGGCCGGCGGATAGCTGGCGGGCACGACGGTACGCTTCGCAAAGGCGTAAAGATACCAGATTGGCATTTCCCATTACTTCGATTTTCCGCAACCAGATACTAAATCGCCCTTTGGGCTGCCATAATCCGTCTCCATAATACAAAAGCAAGTGAAATCCGGGGCACACAGCGTCCGAAACGAGTGCGGCGTGGGGTCAGACTAACTGAGGTGACATGGCTTTCAAGGATTCCATCCAGGCTGCGTCAGGCGCGGCCATGGCCACGCCACGCAGGCGCGTGGCGGTGCGCGTGGTGGGCGGCGTGGCGGCGGCGCTGGCGCTTTTCGGGCTGGCCGGCTATTTCGGCGGGCCGCCGCTGATCAAGTACCTGGTCGAAAAACAGGCGACCGAGGCCCTGGGCCGCAAGGTGACGCTGGGCGGCGCGCATGTGCAGCCGTTCAAGCTGGCCGCCACGCTGAATGACCTGACCATTTTCGAGCCGGACGGCAAGACGCCGATGCTGACGCTTGGGCAGGTCGAGGCCGATACCTCGGCGGCCTCCATCTGGCATCTGGCGCCTGTGGTCAATACGCTGCATGTAGACCGGCTGTCGGTGCATGTGGTGCGCGACGCCGACGGGCGCATGAGTTTTGCCGATATCCAGGATCGATTCGCCGCGCAGCCGCCGAAGCCGGCGGACAGCAAGCCCGCGAAATTCTCGGTCAGCAATATCGCGGTCACCAATACCAGCTTCCTGTATGAGGACAAGCGGCTCGATACCGTGCAGCGCGTGGAGAATTTCACGCTGACGTTGCCGTTTCTGTCGAACCTGCCGCACGACACCACGATCAACACGCTGCCGACGCTGTTCGCGAAGATTAACGGTACGCCACTGGCGTTGAACGGGACGGCGCAGCCATTTGCGGATACGCGCGAAACCAACCTCAACGTCAACCTCGATGGCCTGGAGGTGGCGAAGTACACGGCGTTCGCGCCAAAGCTCAAGGATGCCGAGGTCAAGGGCGGGCGGGTGGACACGCGCCTGAATATCGGCTTCCGGCAGGACAAGGACAAGCAGGACCTGTTCGTCGCCGGCACCATCACGCTGCGCGAGGCCGATGTGCAGACGCATGCCGGCGCGCCGCTGGTCAAGGCCGGGCGGTTGGTTGTCGATATCGGCCGCATCGAACCGCTTGCGCACAAGGCGCATATCAAGAGCATCGACCTGGAGGGACTCGGTTTGCAGGCCGCCCGGCGGGCAGATGGGTCGCTGAACCTGGCAACCGCGTTCCTGCCGGATGCCGCGCCTGTGACTACTGCCAATGCAGAGACGAAGGCTGCATCGGCGGCAAGCGCACCCGCACCCGCCTCCGCACCCGCCGCCGCAGGCGTGCAGGCGCCGCCGAAGGCAGAGGAGGTGCCGTGGTCGTATGCCGTGGATCGCGTCACGCTCAAGGAAGCGAAACTTGGGTTTGTCGATGAACTGGCGCCATCAGGGCCGGGCAAGCTCGATATCGGCCCGGTCAATGTCGAGGTGGCCAATCTGGCCAGTGCAGGAGACAAGCCTGCGAAACTCGACGCCAATATCACCATCGCCAACGGCCAGACGCTCAAGCACACCGGCGAACTGGCGCTCAAGGCCGGCACGCTGACCGGCACGCTGGAAACGGCGGGACTGCGACCGCAGGGGTTCTCGGCATGGTGGCCGCGCGAACTGCAGAGCCAGTTTGGTGAGACCGGCATCAATGCCGAACTGCACTACGCGATGGCGTGGACCCAGCCCGTGTTCCAGTTCACGCTGCAGAAATCTCGGCTGGAACTGTCGCCGGTGTACGTCGCCACGCGCGAGTCCGTTGTGCTGCCGGCTTCGGCGGGTACGGATGGCAAGGCTGCGGTGGCGAAACCGGCAAACTCAGGCCGGAACGTCCGCACCGCGCGTATTGCGCGCGGGAGCCGTGCCGCCGATACGGAAGGCGCCAATCTGCCGCTGCTCCGCGCAGACAAGCTGGTATTGGACGATATCAATTTCGATCTTGCCAAACAGAGTTTCGAAGCCGGGCAGGTGGCATTGACCCAGCCGCAGATATCCGCCACACGCGATCATCGCGGACAGTTGCTGGAGATGGCGCGGATCTGGGCCAAGGAGTCTGCGGAGGATGTTTCGGCGCAGAAGCGCGTGGCCGCCCAGCCCGCACGGGTTGCCAATGGAAAGGCCGAGGCGCCGGTGTGGAAGGTGCGCATCGGCAAGGTTGCCGTCGATGGCGGCGCAGCGCGTCTGGCGGACTACGAGCCTGCTGGCGCTAACAACGGCAGACCGGTCATCCATCAGTTCCGCAATATCGGCCTCACCACGGGAGCCGTCACGTGGCCGCTGTCACCCAGTCCCTTGCCGGTGAAGCTGCATGCCGAAAGTGGCCGCAAGGGCGTGATGAATATCGATGGGCAGGTCATGCCGACTGGCCCCGGTGCGCAACTCCAGCTCGATGTGCGCGACCTCGACCTCGCGCCGATGCAGCCCTACATGGCTGACCGTTTCAATGCGGCGCTGCGCAGCGGCACGATGTCGCTCAAGGGCAAGCTCGGTTATCACCTGCCGGCCGGCAAGCCGATGGTGGTGCGCTTCAACGGCAATGCGCAGGCGGGCAACGTGCGCACCGTGGACCGCATCTCGGGCGAGGATTTCCTGCGCTGGCGCTCGCTCTCCGTGACCGGTATCGACTTCGGCATGGATGAGACGAAAGGGCCCATGCAGATTGGCATCAACAATGTGGCGCTGTCCGATTTCTACGCGCGCGTGATCCTCAATGCCAACGGGCGGCTGAACCTGCAGGACGTGATGGCCGGTGGTGCGGAGAAGGGCGAGGCCGCTCCGTCCACCAGCCTGACGCAGGCCAACCCGGCCTCGGCGCCCCCAGCCGCCAGCGCGGCAAAGGCGGCGCCGGCACAGGCATCGACGGGGCCGAAGCCGCAGATCCGGTTGGGTGGGGTGTCGATCAACAAGGGCAACATCAATTTCTCGGACTTCTTCGTCAAGCCGAACTACTCGGCGAACCTGACCGATATGAAGGGGTCGGTGTCGAAGGTGTCAACGGGAGATCCCACGCCTGCGGATCTCGCGCTCGATGGCCGGCTTGACGACGATGCGCCGGTCACGATCAGCGGCAAGCTCAATCCGCTGGGCGAGCAGCTCTATCTCGACATTGCCGCCAAGGCGGCCGGCGTGGAGCTGACACGCTTGACGCCGTATGCGGCCAAGTATGCGGGCTACCCCATTACCAAGGGCAAGCTGACCGTGGATGTGGCGTACAAGATCGAGAATGGAAAGCTCGATGCACGCAACCACCTGTATCTGGACCAACTGACGTTTGGTGAGAAGACCGACAGCCCTGACGCGGTGAAGCTGCCGGTGCTGCTGGCGGTGTCGCTGCTCAAGGATCGCAATGGTGTCATCGACATCAACCTGCCGGTATCGGGATCGTTGTCCGACCCCGAGTTCAGCATCGGCGGGGTGATCATGCGCGTGATCGTGAATCTGCTGACCAAGGCGATCACGTCACCGTTCTCGCTGATTGCTTCCGCGTTTGGCGGCAGTGGTGAGGAGCTGGGCTATATCGAGTTCGCGCCGGGTTCATCGACGCTCAACGATGAGGCGCGCAAGAAGATCGAGACCGTTGGCAAGGCGCTTAACGATCGACCATCGCTGCGGCTGGAAATCAGCGGACGTATCGATCCCGCCACCGATGCGGACGGTGCGCGCCGTGTCTGGCTCGATCAACGCGTGGCCCAGGCCAAGGAGCGCGAACTGCGTCGCACCGCACAGGAAGGCAACCAGGCCGAAGAAGGCGAGGGCGGCGAACAGAGCGCGCGCGTGACGGTATCGAAGCAGGAGTACCCGAAGTATCTCGAAGTCGTGTACAAGCGCGAGTCGTTCAAGAAGCCGACCAATTTCATTGGCCTGAACAAGTCGTTGCCGCCGGCCGAGATGGAGAAACTGCTGCTGCAGAATGCGCCGGTCACCGACGCCGGATTGCGTGCGCTGGCGGAGCAGCGCGCGCTGGCCGTCAAGCAGTCGTTGGAACGCGATGGCAAGGTGCCCGATGCGAAACTCTTCCTGACAGCGCCCAAGCTGACGGCCGAAGGCATCAAGGACAAAGGCTCGCCCAATCGCGTGGATTTCTCGATCCGCCAGTAATCGGAATGGCCGCGGCGTTTGAATGAAAGCTTCGAACGCCGCGCCGCGCCGCGCCGTCGAAACCGCGTATCATTCGCCCCGGATTGAAATCCACCCTTTTTATCTATGACTTGGGAGCGAGTGTTGGAACAGGAAGCGATTGCCTACAAGACCTGGGTTTGCCTGATCTGCGGATGGGTGTACGACGAGGAACAGGGCTGGCCCGAGGACGGTATCGCCCCCGGCACGCGCTGGGAAGACATTCCCGAAGACTGGCGTTGCCCCGAATGCGACGTCAGCAAGGGTGACTTCTCGATGGTCGAGTTCTGAGTTACGTATGGCGCCTGGGTGCGCGTCGGCACGGCTCCGTGCGTCGGCGCGCCGTCTCGCAGCGGCGGTATCGCATGCGATACGGATGCGAGCAGCGCCACAGCGCTGACGCAATAGTGATCAGCAGCAGCGCCGCCATCGCGGCGGCGAGCATGGTCAGGGACATGACGCCCCCCTTCTCTCTCTCGAGGGGTGCTAGATCAGCAGCGGTATCGCTTCGAGTACCAGCACACCCATCAATACGCCGATGATGACGCCCGCACAGCGGCAGCTGATGCGCAGGGCTTTGGCGGCCACTGGAATCGCCCCCATCGCCAGTAGTCCGACGAGTGCCATGGGGATCAGAAATACAAGATCGTGCGCCTGCAGATGAAACATGGCGGTCTCCTGTCTTGCTTGGTATTTCCAGTATAGGCAGTGTGTGGCGAATACAAGGCCGCGCGCATCAGGGTTCTCCCGCGCTGTTTGAATTGGATCAAGATCTGACATATCGCCGCGTCACCGCAAGTATCTCCGGCGATACCTGGCACGCGCTTCCATGCTGCAGTGCAGACTGTGCAGTTGCTGACTGCCTCCGCAGGTGTCCTATGCTGGACGCATGGGGGCCATTGGCGGCCCGGGTGGAAGGAGAAGCGCTATGGAACTTCACATGCATTCGCACCATTACGTGCGCCGATTGCCGGATTGGTCGGCGGCGGCGGTATCCGGCGTGGTGGCTGGCGCGTTGCTGTTGCTGATGGAGTTGTTCTGGTCCACGATGATGTCCGACGGCCACCCGTGGGGGATGACGCGCATCATCGCCGCCATCGTGATGGGACAGGACGTCTTGCAGACGTCGATGTTCAGCATTGGCACCACCGCTGCGGCGTTGATCATCCACTTCGCGCTGGGTGCCGTCCTCGGCATGATCCTGGCAATGATCATCGCCCCGTTCCAGCTCGATTCCAGCCTGGGGATGTCGCTGCTGGTGGGTGCTGTATTCGGCGTGGTGGTCTACCTGTTCAACTTCTACGTCATGACGGCCGCCTTCCCGTGGTTCGTGCAGTTGCGTGGCTGGCACACGGTGGCGAGCCACATCATCTTCGGGATGGCCATCGGCTTCTGCTACTGGAAGCTGGAGTCGCGCGATGTCTCGCATTAGTGACATGCGATAGCAGTTCGACATCGCGTCGGGCGCAATTGGCGGGCGGGCACGCAATGCCCCTCCGCCATTTTTGTTGCAATGCATCGCGTGCGCGCCGCCGCACGGCGTGCCGGCCATGTTGTCTTGCCGTGACCTGAGCCAATGCACTAGTCTTATCTCACGTGCCGTTTGGCACGTGCCTCAGCGGACGCACGCATGGTCCGCGCGCGTGAGCGGGGAGGGTGGACATGGCCATTGCCATCGCACTCGTCGTAATGGTGGTCGCCTCGGTGCTCTTCCATTTCCTGAGCCCGTGGTGGGCCACGCCCCTCGCGTCCAACTGGAAGCAGATGGACGACACGCTGACCATTACTCTCGTCATCACGGGAATCTTCTTCGTCGTCATCAACCTGTTCATCGGATGGATCGTCTGGCGCTACCGCCATCGCGATGGCCATCGCGCGCACTATGAGCCGGAGAACCGCAAGCTCGAACTGTGGCTGATCGGTCTGACAGCGGTAGGCATCATGGCGTTGCTGGCACCGGGCCTGGTCGTGTATGCGGACTATGTGAGACCACCACGCGATGCCATGGTGGTGGAGGTGGTGGGATCCCAATGGCAGTGGGCGTTCCGCTTTCCGGGAAGGGGCGGGCAGTTGGGCACCAGCGATGCGCGGTTCGTCAACGGCACCAATCCGCTGGGCGTGAATCCCGACGATCCGAACGGGCAGGACGATGTGATCATCGTGGGTCCCGAAGTGCATCTGCCGCTGAACCGCCCCGTCAAGGTGCTGCTGCGTTCGAAGGATGTGCTGCACGATTTCTATGTGCCGCCGATCCGTGCACGGATGAACATGGTGCCGGGCATGGTCACCTCCTTCTGGTTCACGCCCACGGTGGCCGGACGATACGACATCCTCTGTGCGCAGCTATGCGGCGTGGGGCACTACAACATGCGCGGGCATATGGTGGTGGAGGACGGCGCAGCATTCGACGCGTGGCTCGCGAAGCAGCAGACGTTTGCCATGGCGATGGCGAAGGCCGCGCAACCGGTAGCTGCATCGCCGGGCACCGCCGCAGCGGGCAGCGTGGCCGAACAGGGACGCGCGCTGGCGCAGAGCAAGGGATGCGTGGCGTGCCACAGCGTCGACGGCACGCCGGGTGTGGGGCCATCGTGGAAAGGGCTTTACGGCAGCACGCAGACCTTCACGAATGGCAGCAGCGCCAGTGTGGACGATGCGTTCCTGCACACGGAGATTGCCGATCCAGCCGCACGCATCGTGAAGGGCTTCGGCCCCGTGATGCCGAAGGTGCCCATCACCGATGCCGAGGTTGCGGCGCTGTCCGCGTACATCCGCTCTCTGGGTGGCGCTGCGGGTTCGCAGGCGGGGAAATAGCAGGAGGGAAACGATGGCCTACGCCGATCACGATACCCACCATGATCACGGTCCGCAGAGTTTCTGGACGCGCTATATCTGGAGCCAGGACCACAAGGTGATTGCGGTGCAGTACACGCTGGTTGCGATCTTCGTGGGACTGGTGGGCGTGCTGCTGTCGAATCTCATGCGCATGCAGCTCGGCTTTCCGGGCAAGTTCGATTTCATCGACGCCAACCGCTATTACCAGTACGTGACGATGCACGGGATGATCATGGTGATCTACCTGCTCACGGCGTTGTTCCTCGGCGGCTTCGGCAACTACCTGATTCCGCTGATGGTGGGCGCGCGAGACATGGTGTTTCCGTTCCTCAACATGCTGAGTTTCTGGGTCTACTTCCTGTCGGTCATCGTGTTGCTGGCGAGCTTCTTCGTACCGGGTGGGCCAACAGGCGCGGGCTGGACGCTGTATCCGCCGCAGTCGATCCTGCCCGGCACGCCGGGGCATGACTGGGGCATCATCATGATGCTCGCGTCGCTGGTGATCTTTATCGTCGCAGCCACGATGGGTGGCCTGAACTATGTGACCACGGTGTTGCAGGCGCGTACCGAAGGCATGACCTTGTTGCGCATGCCGCTGTCGGTGTGGGGCATCTTCATGGCGACGATCCTTGCGCTGCTGGCGTTTCCGGCGCTGTTCGTGTCGGGCGTGATGATGCTGCTGGACAAGACACTGGGCACGAGCTTCTTCATGCCTGCCGTGGTGTCGATGGGCCAGCAGCTCAACTACAAGGGCGGCAGCCCGCTGCTGTTCCAGCACCTGTTCTGGTTCTTCGGCCATCCGGAAGTCTATATCGTGGCACTGCCGGCGTTCGGCATCGTCTCCGATCTGGTCAGCGTGCATTCGCGCAAGAGCATCTTCGGGTATCGCACCATGGTCTGGGCGATCCTGGCGATTGGCCTGTTGTCCGTGGTGGTGTGGGCGCACCATATGTTCGTGAGCGGCATGAATCCGTACTTCGGCTTCTTCTTTGCCACGACCACGCTGATCATTGCCGTGCCCACGGCCATCAAGGTCTACAACTGGGTGATCACGCTATGGCGGGGCGATATCCATTTCACGGTGCCGATGCTGTTCGCCATCGCGTTTATCAGCACGTTCGTGATCGGCGGATTGACCGGACTGTTCCTCGGCAATGTCAGCGTGGACATTCCGCTGTCTAACACCTACTTCGTGGTGGCGCACTTTCACATGGTGATGGGTGTCTCACCGATTCTCGTAGTCTTTGGCGGGCTCTATCACTGGTATCCGAAAGTCACCGGACGCATGCTGAATGACACGCTCGGCCGCATCCATTTCTGGGTCACGTTCGTTGGCACGTACGCGATTTTCTTTCCGATGCACTACCTCGGTGTGCTCGGCATGCCGCGCCGTTACTACGCGTGGGACAACTACAGCTTCATCCCCGAGTCCGCACACACGATGAACATGTATATCTCCGTCGCCGCATTCATCGTGGCGGCGGCGCAGTTGCTGTTCGTCTTCAACCTGTTCTGGAGCCTGCGGCGTGGCGAGCCTGCCGGTGCCAATCCGTGGCGTGCGGCATCGCTCGAATGGCAGACAGCCGAGACGCCGCCCGGTCATGGCAACTGGGGACCGCATCTGCCCGTGGTGTATCGCTGGGCCTATGCGTACAGCGTACCCGGTGCCAAGGATGACTACATCGCGCAGAACGCGCCGCCCGAGGCGGGCGGTGCCGAACCCGAACCGCATTCGAGCCGGGGGGCCGTCGCATGAATCCCGATGCCACCGCTACGCAAAGCAATCCCGGCGTGTTCCGTGTCTCGCGTGAATCGCCGGGCAGTGGGCCTGGTGGCGATGCCACGCAGGGACGTGGACACCCGGCACCGGGCAGTATCGGCTTGTGGGTGTTCATGGCCGTGGTCACGTCGCTGTTTGCGCTGTTTCTCGCGGCGTACGTGATGCGGATGGATAGTCCGGACTGGCATCGCATTGCGTTGCCTTGGCAGGTGTGGCTTTCCACGGCATTGCTGATGGGTGCGAGCGTGGCCATGGCCGTGGCATCGCGCGCATCACGGGCCGGACGCATGGCCGATGCGCGCCGTGCGTTGCGGCTGGGGGCGCTGGGTGCGGCGGCATTCGTCGGTTCGCAGTTGTGGGCGTGGAGTGCGCTGCATGCGATACAGGTGGGCTTTGCGAGCAATCCGGCCGGCAGCTTCTTCTACCTGCTCACGGCGATGCATGGCTTGCACATGCTTGGTGGATTGATCGGCTACACGGTGGTGGCATCCGACCGGGGCAGCGGCGTGCGCACGCAGACGCGCATCGCGCTCTGCGCGCGTTACTGGCACTTCCTGCTCGCGGTATGGCTGGTGCTGCTGGCAACGCTCGGATGGCTGACACCCGAGCTTGTGGACTTTATCTGCGGCAGGGGATGAAGGAGGTACGCCGATGAGTTCGCAAGTCACTACCCACGCCAACGCCGCCGGTCACGCGCCGGCGGGGCTCCGCGGCCTTGTGGCGGACTGGTCCTCGGACCAGCGCGCGTTCAAGGTGTCGTGGGGCAAGGCCATGATGTGGATCTTCCTGCTGTCCGACACCTTCGTCTTCAGCTGCTTCCTGATCGGCTATATGACCGTGCGCATGACCACCACGGTGCCGTGGCCCAATCCGAGCGAGGTCTTCGCGCTCGACATCGCCGGGCAGCCCGTGCCGCTGATCCTGATCGCGATCATGACGTTCGTGCTGATCACAAGCAGCGGCACCATGGCGATGGCGGTCAACTATGCGTACCGTCGGCAACCGCTGCAATGCGCGTATCTGATGCTGGCGACGGCGTGGCTGGGTGAGGTCTTCGTCTGCATGCAGGCATTCGAATGGACCAAGCTGATACAGGAAGGCGTGCGGCCCTGGGGCAATCCGATGGGTGCCGAGCAGTTCGGCTCCACGTTTTTCATGATCACGGGCTTTCACGGGTTCCACGTGACCTGCGGCGTGATCTATCTGCTGGTGATAGCGAGCAAGGTGCTGCGCGGCCACTACCACGCCAGCGGCAACTACCAGGCCGTGGAGATCGCCGGGCTGTACTGGCACTTCGTGGATCTGGTCTGGGTGTTTATCTTCGCGCTCTACTATCTCTGGTGAGGTCAGCCATGTCGAGCAATCCAGGAATACCGGCCACGTCACACGACGGCGACGATGCGTCTGCGAGTCACGAAGGCCAGCAGCATCCGATCGGGCTCTACCTCAAGGTGTGGGTGCTGCTGTTCGTGTTGTCCACGCTGTCATACATGGTGGACTACTTCCATGTGGGCGGCGTATTGCGCTGGACGCTGATCCTCGTCTTCATGGCGTTGAAGGCGGGGCTCATCATCTCTGTGTTCATGCACATGGCATGGGAGCGCATGGCGCTGATGTGGGCCATCCTGCTGCCGCCGCTCTGCCTGCTGGTGCTGCTGTGGCTCATGGCCGCAGAGGCGGACTACACATTCCTGCTGCGCGGGGAATTCTTCAAGTAAGGCGCGCTCCCCGCCGCGTGGGAGAGGAGCGCGACGGGCTTAGACCTGCGTGATGAACTTGGTTACGAGGTAGCCATCGAAGGTCTCCTGGCCGCCTTCGCTGCCGATGCCAGAATCCTTGATGCCGCCGAACGGCGTCTCGGACAGCGCCATGCCGAAGTGGTTGATGTTGACCATGCCGGCTTCGAGCCCGTTCGATACCTGGTGCGCGGTCTTCAGCGAGTTCGTGAACACATACGAGGCCAGGCCGAACGGCAGGCTGTTGGCGCGGCGCAGCACTTCCTCGGTGTCCTTGAACCGCGTGACCGGCGCCACCGGACCGAACGGCTCTTCGGTCATCAGCATCGAATCGTCGGGCAGTTCGGTCACGACGGTCGGGGCAAAGAAGAAGCCCTTGTCGCCAATGCGCGAACCGCCCGCCACGACCTTGCCGCCGCGCTGGCTGGCGTTGTCGAGGAACTGCTCCATCGATGCGATACGGCGCTCATGGGCCAGCGGTCCCATCTGCGTGCCATCGTCGAGGCCATTGCCGACCTTGATCGAGCCGATGACTTCGGTGAAGCGCGCCAGGAACTTGTCGTACGCCTTTTCCTGGACGTAGAAGCGCGTTGGCGACACGCAGACCTGACCGGCATTGCGCAGCTTGAAACGCGCGAGCATCTCTGCAGCCGGTTCGATATCGGCATCGTCGAACACGATCACCGGCGAGTGGCCACCCAGTTCCATCGTCACGCGCTTCATGTGCGCACCGGCCAGTGCGGCCAGTTGTTTGCCCACGGGCACCGAACCCGTGAACGAGATCTTGCGCACGATGGGCGATTCGATCAGGTAGGTGGAGATTTCGCCCGGCACGCCCCAGACGATGTTCAGCACGCCCGGGGGCAGTCCTGCATCGTGGAACAGTCGGGCCAGCGCCACGACGGCGCTCGGGGAATCTTCCGGGCCCTTCAGGATCAGCGTGCAACCGGCGCCGATGGCGGCAACGATCTTGCGGATGGCCTGGTTGAACGGGAAATTCCACGGCGTGAAGGCAGCACAGACACCGATGGGCTCGCGCACCACGATCTGGCGGACGGCCGGGTTGCGCGGCGGAATCACGCGGCCATAGATGCGGCGGCATTCCTCGGCATGCCACTCGGCGTGCTCGGCGCAGATGGTGACTTCGCCGATGGCTTCGGCCAGCGGCTTGCCCTGGTCCAGCGTGATATCACGGCCGATTTCACGCGCACGGGTGCGGGTCAGTTCTGCCACGCGGCGCAGGATGCCGGAGCGCTCCAGCGGCGACGTCTTCTTCCAGCTTTCGAAAGCGCGTTGTGCGGCAGCCAGTGCCCGGTCGAGGTCGGCGGTGGTGGCATGCGGCAGTTTGCCCAGCACTTCCTGCGTGGCGGGATTGATGACGTCCTGCTCGCGCCGGCCGCCGCCCGATACGAATTCACCATCGATGTAGAGGGCCAGATCCTGGTACATCATGCGTAGCTCCTGAGGGGATGGAACGGCGCGCCGCACCGGGCTCACCGAAGAAAACCGCAAGCTTAACGCTTAGGCGCCACGCGCGCACAGAGATCATGGCTGGCCGATAATCGGACGAGGCGCATCCCGTGTGTGTCAGCGCGGCGGCAATGGCGGTACGCAGGGCGATTCATTAGACTGACGAGTCCAAATCCTTCGCGCGAGTCAGCAATTGTTGCGGCGCGGAAATCCACACCTTCGATGAAACCCGACGCCAGACTGACCACCGGCCCGATTGGCCGCACGCTATTGATGTTTTCGCTGCCTGTGCTGGGCAGCAACATCCTGCAGTCGCTCAATGCCTCGATCAATTCGATCTGGGTCGGGCGCTTTCTTGGCGAGGCGGCGCTCACCGCCACGTCGAATGCCAACATCATCCTGTTCTTCCTGCTCGGGGTGGTGTTCGGCATCAGCATGGCCAACACGATCCTGATCGGGCAGGCGATCGGGGCGCGCGACATCGACGAGGCCCGGCGCGTGGTGGGCACGGGCACCACGTTCTTCGTGGCGCTCTCGGTCCTGGCGGCGGCACTCGGCTATATCTTCACGCCCGACATCCTGGATGCCATGCAGACGCCTGCGGATGCCGCACCGCTGGCCGTGAGCTATCTGCGCATCATCTTCATCGCGCTGCCGTTCATGTACTTCTACAACTTCGTGATGATGACGCTGCGCGGCGCCGGGGATTCGCGCACCCCGTTCTACTTCATGTTGATGTCGGCCGTGCTCGATGTGGTGCTCAATCCGATCCTGATCTTCGGCGTGGGTCCGATTCCCGCGCTTGGCATTGCCGGCTCCGCGCTGGCCACGCTGATTGCCCAGTTGACGAGCCTGGCGGCGATGATCGTCACGCTCTATCGCCGCAAGCACTTCCTGCTGCTGCATCGCACGCAGCTTGGTTTGCTCATACCCGACACGGCCATCCTGCGCGCGCTGGTTGCCAAGGGGCTGCCGATGGGCTTGCAGATGGTGGTGATCTCGTCATCGGCCATCGTGATGATGTCGCTGGTCAATGCCTATGGGTCGCAGACCACGGCGGCGTATGGCGTGGCTTCGCAACTCTGGACCTACGTGCAGATGCCTGCGTTGGCCGTGGGCGCCAGTGTGTCGTCGATGGTGGCGCAGAACGTGGGGGCAGGGTTGTGGGCGCGCGTCTCGCGCATCACGCAGGTGGGGCTGCTGTTCAACGTGGCGATGACGGGCGCACTGGTGGCGCTGATCTATCTTTTCAATCGCCACTCGCTCGGACTCTTTCTTGGCGACGATGGCGTGGCCATCGAAATCGCGCAGCACGTGAACCGCGTGGTGCTGTGGTCGTTCATCCTGTTCGGATTCACCATCGTGGTGTTCGGTACGGTGCGTGCCACGGGCGCGGTGATGGCACCGCTGGTGATCCTCTTCATCTCCATGTGGGTCATCCGGCTGCCGTTCGCGTGGCTGCTGGGGCCGCACATCGGTGCCGAATCGATCTGGTGGAGTTTCCCGCTTGGATCGATCGTGTCGGTGGTGCTGGCCTTTGCGTACTACCGCTTCGGCAACTGGAAAAGCAGTCATATCCTGCCGACGATGCCACATGCCGAAGCTGTGGGGCAGGCGGCCGACACCAGCATGGGCACACCATGCGAAGACGCGGCCACCGATCCGGTGCGCTAGTTCGACGCGTCAATCCAGCGGTCAATCGCATCGAAGGGTGTTTGCACACATCCTTCGGTGCGTTCACATGACCGGACATATGACCTCTGCGCTGGCGCCGGCCCTCACGCCGTAAGCGAGCCGAAAGCTTCAAACGTCTCCGCGACGGCCATCCTGCGCCCACGCGCGATCTTCCCTTTCATCCGCCTTACTGCCTCGCCTTTCAATTGGCTTGCGCCTCACGTGCATCGCTCGCGCAAATACATCATGTTGTGATGTATTTGGAAAAACCGCATACGTATCGGGGATCGGTGAATACCCTGAATGCCAGACAAATGAAAGGCCGCTGAAAGATCACGTTCTTATCTTTCGCAGCGTCGCGAGTCGAACGCGTCCGTATCGCGCGTTCGCGTGTGGCACGTCTGAGCCGGCGTGCCATGCGGTAACGCCTTTCATACTTTTGAGGAGAATCGTTTTGCGCATACGTAGCCAAAAGGACTTTGCCTCCGGCCTGATGTTCATTCTGGTCGGCCTGGGCTTTTCCTTCGTCGCGCGCGGCTATTCGATGGGAACAGCCGCCAAGATGGGACCGGGATATTTTCCGTTCCTGCTCGGTCTCGTACTCGCGCTGCTGGGCGCGGTCGTGGCAATCGGATCGCTGTCGTCCAAGGGCGAAGCAGACCATCTGGCCCGCTGGGATCTGAAGATCCTGCTGTGGATCCTGGGTTCGGTCGTACTGTTCGGCCTGCTGCTCAAGCCGCTCGGCATGGTGCTGTCGGTGTTCGTGCTGGTGCTGGTGTCGTCGATGGCAAGCCATGAGTTCAGCTGGAAGGGCGCGCTGCTTAACGGCGTGGTGCTCGTGCTGATCAGCATGGGCGCCTTCGTGTACGGCATCAACCTGCAGATGCCGGTCTGGCCTGCCTTCATCACCGGCTAAGGAGTCGCATCAAATGGAATTGTTCGAACACCTTGCCTTGGGGTTTTCCACGGCATTGTCGCTGCAGAACCTCGCCTATGCGTTCCTGGGCTGCGTGCTCGGTACGCTGATCGGCGTGCTGCCCGGCCTGGGACCTCTGGCTACCATCGCGATGCTGTTGCCGGTGACGTACTCGCTGCCGCCGGTGGCTGCGCTGATCATGCTGGCCGGTATCTACTACGGCGCGCAGTACGGTGGTTCCACCACCGCCATTCTGGTGAACCTGCCGGGCGAATCGTCGTCGGTGGTGACCACGATCGACGGCTATCAGATGGCGCGGCGCGGTCGTGCCGGTGTGGCGCTGGCCACTGCCGGTCTGGGCTCGTTCTTCGCTGGCTGCGTGGCCACGCTGATCCTGGCTGCATTTGCTACGCCGCTGTCGGAACTCGCGTTCAAGTTCGGCCCTGCCGAATACTTCTCGCTGATGATTCTCGGCCTGATCGGTGCGGTGGTGCTGGCTTCGGGTTCGCTGCCGAAGGCGGTGTCGATGATCGTGCTGGGCCTGCTGATGGGCCTGATCGGTACCGACGTGAACTCGGGCGCTGCGCGCTTCTCGTTCGACGTGCCTGAACTGACCGACGGTATCGACTTCGTGGCACTGGCCATGGGTATGTTCGGCTTCGCGGAAATCATCGCGAACCTGGAGCAGAAGGAAGCCCGTGAGACGTTCACGAACAAGGTGACGAACCTGTTCCCGACCAAGGAAGACTTCCGCCGCATGATCCCGGCCGTGCTGCGTGGCACGGTGCTGGGTTCGGCGCTGGGCATTCTCCCGGGTGGCGGTGCGGCACTGGCGTCGTTTGCAGCGTACTCGCTGGAAAAGAAGACGTCGAAGTACGCTCACGAGTTTGGCAAGGGCGCCATCGAAGGCGTGGCAGGTCCGGAATCGGCGAACAACGCCGCGGCACAGACCTCGTTCATTCCGCTGCTGACGCTTGGCATTCCGCCCAACGCCGTGATGGCGCTGATGGTGGGCGCGATGACCATCCACAACATCCAGCCGGGTCCGCAGGTCATGACCAGCAACCCGTCGCTGTTCTGGGGCCTGATCGCCTCGATGTGGATCGGTAACCTGATGCTGATCATCCTGAACCTGCCGATGATCGGTATCTGGGTGAAGCTGCTGACCGTGCCGTATCGCTTCCTGTATCCGGCCATCCTGACGTTCTGCTGCATCGGCGTGTACTCCGTGAACAACCAGACGTTCGACGTGTTCATGGCAGCCGCCTTCGGCGTGATCGGCTATCTGTTCCTGAAGTTGAAGTGCGAGCCGGCGCCGCTGCTGCTCGGCTTTGTGCTGGGACCGATGATGGAAGAGAACTTCCGCCGCACGCTGCTGCTGTCGCGTGGCGAGTTCTCGGTGTTCTTCACCCGTCCGCTGTCGCTGGGCCTGCTGATTGCAGCCGCTGCGCTGGTGGCCGTGGTGGCCCTGCCGTCGATCAAGGCCAAGCGCGAAGAAGCGTTCCAGGAAGAATAACGCTCCGTGGCGTTCCTGAACTGCGCCGGCGGCATGCGTGCATGCCGGTGACTCTGTAGCAAGCTTTCGGGGTGCCCTAGCGCACCCCGTTTTTTTGGCTCGAACACCTTTTGAAGGATGCCCGACTGCGGCAGCAGTCATGGGCTGCGCAAGATGATACTGACTCCCGCACCATTGGCTGCGTCGACTGCGCCCATGAGAACACCATCGCTAGAAAAGATCGTTTCCCGGCTCCACATCCTTAAGATCGTGCAGACGCGTCCCAGCACCGTCTTCAACTTGATGGAACGCCTGCGCGAGCGCGGCATCGACAAGAACATTCGCGCGTTGCGCCCGATCCTGCGCAGCCTGATGATGGCGCGCGCGATCACCGCCGAGCTGGTGGAAGGCAACGGCCGCGTCTATACGATCACGGATCAGGGCCGGGCGGAACTCGATGCGTACCTCACGCATCTGGCGGTGCTGAAGGACGATGTGCAGGCAAGCGCGGAGTAACGCTCCACGCGCAAGTAAAAAGGCCCGGATGCCGCAATGGCATCCGGGCTGCAGACTGCAGGCTACGTGATTACTGCGCAGCGGTTTGCGTCGTCACCAGTTCCTGCGCCGTCGTGTTGCTGGTGCTGCTCTGTGCCACCAGGACCTTGATGCGGTTCGGCACTACGGCACCGATGCCGTCCACCGGGATCGTCGTGATCAGCCAGTCGTCGTTCTTGTTGATCGTCAGTGCGCCCGAGTCGAAGATCACCGTCTTCGTGCCAGCGGTGGTGATACGCAGCCGGTAGGTGCCGCCATCCACGTACTGCGAGTCCTGGGCCGAAGCCGGCACGGCATTCTTGTATGCCACGCCACCCATGTTCGGCGAGACCGAGTTGAGATCGACGGCCGGTTGGGTCAGGTAGACGTCGATGTTCTGCGCATTGACCGATGCATTGAAGGCGCGCACACGTGCCGACGTATCGAGCAGGCCCTTCCCGTACGGATCGTCGATCTGCACGAGTTCAGGCGCGGTCAGGCCGGGCACTGCCACGATGGTGTACTTGTGGCCGGTGCGGGCGTCCACCGTGGTTTGTCCGAGCTGCGTGGAAGTGCCAGTGAGGTTCAGAGCGAAGAGGTTGTTGCCCGTCTCGACATTGTTGTAGCCGGAGACGGTCTTGTACGGGATGTTCTGCATCGACGTCAGTGCGCCGTTCTGCAGCACGTCGACATTGGGACCAGCCGTGACGGCATGGATCACGCGCACCGACGGCTTGCTCACGCCGATACGGTCGTCGATGCCGTCGTCGCCGCCACCGCACGCTGCCAGAACAGCCGTGGTTGCCAGTGCCAGGCCCAGAATAATTTTTCGCTTCATTTGTGTCATGGGTTTCACCTCTTGCCGTAGGGGGATCAGGGGAGCGTGCGTTGGTTGCGCTTGCCTGATGCAACGATAGGCATCGCCGGGTCACGCAGACAGACGCAGCGCGCCGATATCCCTGTCGGAGAAGTCCCACAAAATGGTTGCAAACCTGACACACGCGCGTACGTCCGCAGCATGTAGCGGATACAAGAAGCAGTTACTGAAAACGCAGGCGTGGCTTGGGATCTGGCGCCAGGGCGGGCTTGCGAGGCGGTTTGTGTCATGCACGGTACGCGCCTCGCAGCGTTTGCGCGTTGCGCGCAAACGTGGAAAAAACTACACCATCACCACCTGGTTGCGGCCATTGCGCTTGGCCTGGTAGAGGCCGGCGTCGGCCGCTTCGACGAGGCGATTGAAGTTCGCATCGCCATCGGGCACGATCACTGCGCCCCCGATGCTGACCGTGAGGAAGCTGCTGGTGGGTGAACCCGAGTGCGAGATCTGCAGCGTTTCAATCGCACGGCGCACCTTCTCCGCAAGCAGACGCGCACCACCGGGCGAGGTCGCCGGCAGGATCATCGAGAACTCCTCGCCGCCGAAGCGGGCCGGCAAATCGGCGGGACGCGCGCAGTTCTCGCGAATCACCGTGGCCACGCGGCGCAGTACCTCGTCGCCGGCAACGTGGCCGTAGGTGTCGTTGTACGCCTTGAAAGCATCGACATCGATCATCAACAGCGCAAGCTGCGTTTGTTCGCGCTGGGCGCGGCGCCACTCGGCACCCAGGTATTCGTCGAAATAGCGGCGGTTGGACAGGCCAGTCAGGCCATCGGAGTTCGTCAGGCGCTGCAGTTCGAGGTTCGTCTCCAGCAACTGCTGCTGGCTCTGCCGCAGTGCGCGATAGGCTTCGTCGCGTTGCAGCAGGTTCAGGTACGAGCGCGAGTGGTAGCGGATGCGCGCCACCAGCTCGATGGTGTCCGGCAGCTTGACCAGATAGTCGTTGGCACCGGCCGCGAACGCTGCGCTCTTCATCGTCGGCTCTTCCTTGGTGGACAGCACGATGATGGGGATGTCGCGCGTGCCCGGGTTCTCGCGGTAGCGGCGCACCAGCGTGAGTCCATCCGTGCCTGGCATGACGAGGTCCTGGAGGATCACGGTGGGCTGCGTGCGTTCGGCAACGGCCACGGCTTCGTCGGGTTGTGCGCAATAGTGGAAATCGATATCGGTTTCGTCCGCCAGCGCACGACGGATGGCCTCGCCAATGATGGCCTGGTCATCGACCAGCAGCACCATGGCCATGTACTCGGTCTTTGCATTGGCTGCGCCGTCGGCGCCATGGTTGAGTCTGGAAGTCATGTCGATTCCTTGTTCGCGTCTTTCTCGTCGTTCTTGCATTACCGGTCGCCGGTGTGGCCGGCTGTTGCGCTGCTGCATGCGCGGACCAGCCGCGGCGCAATGCGCGGCAGCGGCAGGATCTCGCTGGCGGCGCCGAGCATGGCTGCCGCCTTCGGCATGCCATATACGGCGCTGGTGGCCTGGTCCTGCGCGATGGTGAGGAAGCCGCGCTCGCGCATTGCCTTAAGTCCCTGCGCGCCGTCGCGGCCCATGCCGGTCAACAGCACGCCTATCGCATCGCCGCGCCAGTGTTCCACCACGCTTTCGAAGAACACGTCGATGGATGGGCGATACAGGTAGTCGCCGGGCTCCGCCGTATAGGCCATGCGGGCACCGGCCACCAGCCGCAGGTGATCGTTGGTGCCGGCCAGCAGCACGGTGCCGGCCTGCGGCGCTTCGCCCGCGCGCGCGATGCGTACCGGCAGCGGACATTGCGCATCGAGCCACTCGGCCATGCCTTGCGCAAAGGCTTCGTCCACGTGCTGCACGGCCACCACCGCCGCACCGAAGTTGGCGGGCAGGGCGCCCAGCAGTGCGGCCAGCGCGGCCGGACCACCGGCCGATGCGCCGATCGATACGAGCCGGAGCGCAGCGGGTGCCGATGTGGCCACGGCGAGCGGTTGCGTCGCGCGTATGCGACCACCGATAAGCCGGCCGATATTGCGGATCTTGCGCAACAGCGGACCCGCTGCAAGTCGCGCATCGGATTCGGTCAGCGTTGGTGTGTCCACCGCATCGATGGCGCCGTGGCCCATCGCATCGAATACCTGGTTGGCGTTGCGGCCCAGGTCCATGGTGACCACAACGATCGCGCACGGGGTGGCGGCCATGATGCGTCGCGTGGCTTCCACGCCATCCATGACCGGCATCAGCAGGTCCATCAGGATCAGGTCCGGCGTCTGCGCCGCCGCCATCTGCACGCCCTGTTCGCCATTGGGGGCGACCCAGGCCACTTCAAGGTCGGAGTCGAGCGCCAGCGCCCGGCGCAATGCCGCAACCGCCAGTGCCGAATCATTGACGATGCCGATTTTCATGGACGTGCCTCGCCGATCAGGTCCCGCACGGCGTCCAGCAGTGCGGTGTCGTGGAAACTGCCCTTGGCCAGATAGTAGTCCGCTCCGGCCTGCATGCCGCGTTCGCGGTCCTGCTCGCGGTCCTTGTACGAAACGATCATCACGGGTAGGTGGGATAGTCGCGTATCGCCACGGATGCGGCCCACCAGTTCGATACCATCCATGCGCGGCATATCCACATCGGTGATGACGAGGTCGAAGACTTCAGCGCGCAGCACGTTCCAGCCATCCATGCCATCCACGGCCACGGCAACATCGTAGCCACGGCTGGCCAACAGCTTGCGTTCGAGTTCGCGCACCGTCAGCGAATCGTCGATCACCAGCACGCGCTTGCGTGCCACGGCCGCTGCATCCGCGCCGCGCTGGCGCACGCGTTCGATGCGGCCTTCGGACACCAGCTTCTCCACCGAGCGCAGCATGTCCTCGACATCGAAGATCAGTACGGGCGTGCCGTCATCGGTCAGGCTGCCTGCGGCGATGTCCTTGATCTTGCCTAGAGTCTGCGCCAGCGGCTGCACCACCAGCATCCGCTCGCCCAGCATGCGATCGACGGCCACGCCATAGACACGGTCTTGTTCGCCGATGATCACCACGGGCACGGCCTCGCCATCCTGCCGCTTCTCGGGACGCTGCAGCAGTTGCGCGGCGCTGACCAGGCCCACGGGTCGCCCGTCATGCCGGAAGTGCTGATGCTGCTCGGTCTGTTCGATATCGTCGCGCTGCACGGCTACGGCGCGCAGCACGTGGCCCAGCGGGAAGGCATAGGCTTCACCAGCCACTTCCACCAGCAGCGCGCGCACCACGGAGAGCGTGAGCGGCAATTCGAGGATGAAGTGCAGCCCGGTGCCGGTTTGCTGCGAGAGCTTGAGACTGCCGCGCACGCCGCGCACCATGTCCTGCACGGCATCGAGCCCGACGCCACGTCCCGAGACTTCGGATACCTGCTCGCGCAGGCTGAAGCCGGGCAGCAGCAGGAATTCCAGCAACTCGGGCTGCGAGAGACGCGCCGCGGTTTCCGCCTGCGCCAGGCCGCGTCGGATGATCGTGGCGCGCAAGGCTTCGAGGTCCACGCCGGCGCCATCGTCGGCAATCTCGATGATGAGGCGGCCTGCGCTGTGGCGTGCGGAAAGCGTGATGCGGCCCTCGGTGGGCTTGCCTGCATCCCTCCGCGCTTCCGGCGATTCGATGCCGTGGTCCACGGCATTGCGCAGCAGATGGGCCAGCGGCGCATCGAGTTGTTCGAGAATGTCGCGGTCCACTTGCGTCTGTTCCCCGGACAGCACCAGATGCACGCTCTTGCCTAGCGCACGGCCCAGGTCGCGCACCATCCGCGAGTAGCCGGTGATGCCGTCCGACAGCGGACGCATGCGGCACGAGAGCGCAGTGTCATAGAGCTGGCGCGTCAGTCGGCTCGCGCGGTGATCGTACTGATCCAGTTCCTCCACGCGCTGCGACAATTGCTCCTGCCCGTCTTCGAGAAGCTGGCGCAGGTCCGCCAGCGCCGCACGCATGTGCGGTACCGAGCTTTCGGGGGAGTCGAGCAGAGTCTGGGCGCGATCCACGGCCTGCAACGCGCGCATCTGCTGACGGCGCATCTGCTGCATGCCGCCGCCGAACGGGCGCAGCCAGTGCGATTCCACCATGGCCTCGCCCGCCATGGCCAGCAAACGGTCCAGACGCTCGGCGCTGACGCGCAGCATGCGTTCCTGGGTATCGGCAAGCGGACTGGCTGGCAGCGGCGTAACGGGGGCGTCGGGTGGCTCGGTTGCTTCAGCTAGTGACGAAGGCGAACTCGATGTACCGTCGGCTTCCTCGATCGAAACGGTGGGCGGCGCCACGACCGGCGCCGGCGCGCTACCGGTGCCATCGAGCAGTGCGTTCGCATGGGCGATCCACGCATCGATCTCGGCGCGGCCATCGAGTTCGGGCCAGTTGAGGTTGCCGCCGGGCGGATGGCCGATGCGCTGCAGCAGGTCGGTGCCGGACAGTAGCGCGTCGATATGCGCGGGCGTCAGCACGATGCCGCCGCGCTGCGCGGCCACCAGGCAATCCTCCATCACATGGGCCACGCGCACGCCGCCGTCGAGACCGACGATGCGCGCGGCGCCCTTGAGAGAATGGGCTGCGCGCATGCAGGCTTCAAGATGCGAGGCGGCAGTGGGGTCGCGTTCCAGCGCGAGCAGGCCCGCATTGAGTACCTCGGCCTGCGCCTCCGCCTCCATGGCGAACAGGTCGAGCATCGAAGCATCGCGCAACTGTTCGGGATTCATGTCAGGCTCCGCGACAGCGCGTGGCGCAGCAGTTCGGCATCGAGCAGTCCCACGCTGTGCGGACCGTGCGTGAAGATCGCCTGCGTGTAGCGCGCCGACGCGCGTGCCAGTGTGGAAGGCAGCGGCAGCAACGCGCTGCGTGGCACGTTTTCCACCCCGGCCACTTCGGCCACGGGCAACGCAATGGCATTACGGCCTTGTCCGAGAATCAGGAAGCGCGCAGCCGGCGGGTTGCCGTCCGCCTGCGGCGCGTCACCGAAGAGCAACGCCAGCGATATGCAGGTCAGCAGCGTGCCGCGCACTGCGGCCACACCCAGCAGCGCGGCATGCCGCCGATGCGGCAGCGAATGCACGGGGGCCGGCGCGGTGACCTCGCCCAGTGCGGCGGCAGGCAAGGCCAGCCATTCGTCGCCGATGCGGAAGATCAGCAGCGACTGCCCGTCGCGGCGGTCTGCCAGGGGCGCATGTTCCGTGGGCGGCTCCGCGATATCGCCGGCGTTGCCCAGCGCCAGGGAATCGAGCACGGTGACTGCGGCGCGCGCGTACACCGGGCAATTGCGGCAACGGAAATGCTCGGCCAGCAGCGGACAGGAACGGTCGCCGCCGGTGCCGATACGGCGCCAGCAGTCGTCGATGGTGCCGCTCAGGGCGGATACGGTTTGCGATGTGTGAGGTTGCACGATGGAATCAGCCATGGCTCAGGCGGGCATGACGTTGGGCACGCTGACGCAGGCGATGCGCACCGGCGGTATCGCCTTCCGTGTCGAGCAGGGCGGCCAGATGATAGAGCGCTTCCTCATGTCCGGGGTCGAGATAGACGGCCTTGCGATAGGCGGCATGTGCATCGGCGGCGCGGCCCGCTGCATCGTGCAGCACGCCGAGCAGGCACCAGCCGTTGGCCGACGCGCCATGGCCATCGAGGTAGTGGTGGCAGGCCACAGTGGCGGCGTCGAGTTCGCCGCGGTCCGCCTGGGCTGAAATGGCTTGCAGGGCCGCGGCATCGTCGGCCATGGCGACTGGGGCAGGGCGTGCCTCGGGCCGGGCGACGACGCGCGGCGCTGACAGGGCCGGAGCGGAGCGGCGAGGCGAGGGGAAGGCGGGCGAGGCAGGCGCGAAGCCCGGCATCGGGCCGGACATCGCAGGTGCCGCGTCGGGCTGCGCTGGCGCGGCATGGAACGCAAACGCCAGCGGGATGCCCGCGCTGCGCATGCCCTCGCGCGTCAGCAGGCTGGCCTCGGCGGGGCCGACGAAGATCATGCCGTCGGGCCGCACCAGCCGGCGCAGTGTCTGCACGGCGTGGCACTGCGTGGCCGGATCGAAATAGATCAGCAGGTTGCGGCAGAACACCATAGGGTAGGGCGCCTCGCCGGCCAGCAGCGCAGGGTCCATGAGGTTGCCGGAGAGCAGGCGCACCTGCGCGCGAACTTTCTCGGCAAGTTGGTATCCGCCGGGGGCTGGCGTGAAGTGGCGCTCCCGGAAATCGAGCGGCTGGCCCCGGAACGCGTTGCTGCCATACAGTCCGGCGCGTGCGCGCGACAGGGCGCGGGCGGAGACGTCCACGGCATCCACGCGGAAGCGGTCGGGCGGCAGGCCGGCATCGAGCAGGGCCATGGCAATCGAATAAGGTTCTTCGCCGGTGGAGCAGGGCACGCTTAGCACGCGCAGCAGCCGCTCGCCCTCGCCCAGCACGCGATGCGCCGCCAGCCGGCCCAGCGCCAGGAGCGCCTCGCGATGGCGGAAGAACCAGGTTTCCGGTACCACCACGGCTTCGATCAGGGCCTGCAGTTCATCGCGCGTAGCGTGAAGCGTATTCCAATAGGCCGTTGCATCGTGCGCACCCACGGCCAGCCGGCGTTCCTCGACGGCACGCGCGATGACGGTTGGGCCAATCGCCGCCGCGTCGAGTCCGATCCGCTCCTTGAGCAGGGCTTCGATGGGTGACAGGGCGGGGTCCTTCATGTCGGCGCGACGCTGGGGAACAGCAGCGCATGGACGTCATCGGGCAGCAGCGTCGCCACGTGCACCCGCTGGATCAGCCCTCGCGCATCATGGCGGACCGGCCCCAGATATCGTGCGCTGCCCGCATCGATGCCGCTGTCGACGAAGGAGTTGGGGTCGCAGCGCAGCGTGTCGGTGGCGTATTCCAGCCGCAGGCCAAGCAGGTGCTCCGCACCATCGAGTTCGGTGTGGGAAGGACGGCGGTAATGCACCAGTACGGTGCGTGTGCTGGTCCGTGCCGTAGCCGGTTGGCCGGTGGCGAGCGCGGTCAGGTCGATGACCGGCACGGGGCGGCCATGGCGCACCATGATGCCGCTGACCCATGCGGGCGCACCGGGTATCTGCTTGGTGGCGCCGAGCGGCAGCACTTCCGCTACCTCGACGCTATCCAGCGCGTAGTAGTCGGAACCGATACGGAAGAGCAGGAAAAGCGCCATGGGGGCTGCCGGCGGGCATCAGACCTTGAACCGAGACACGCCGCTGCGCAACTCGTTTGAAACCAGCGTCAGTTCGTCGATGGCCTGGCTCGACTGTCGCAGCGATTCCACAGTCTGCTGTGCGGCTTCGGAAAGCTGCATCAGCGCCTGGTTGATCTGCTCGGCGCCGCCTGCCTGGGCCTGCATGCCCTCGTTGACCATCTGCACGCGCGGCGCCAGCGTCTGCACCTGGCCGATGATCTGCGAGAGCTGGTCTCCTACCTGGGTGACTTCGGACATGCCGCGCCGCACTTCCTCCGAGAACTTGTCCATGCCCATCACGCCGGCGGCCACGGCCGACTGGATCTCGCGCACGATCTGCTCGATATCGTAAGTGGCCACGGCGGTCTGGTCCGCCAGCCGGCGGATTTCGGTGGCCACCACGGAGAAGCCACGGCCATACTCGCCGGCCTTCTCGGCCTCGATGGCCGCGTTGAGCGAGAGCAGGTTGGTCTGATCCGCCACGCGGGCGATGGTGGTGACCACGGTATTGATATTGCCGGCCTTCTCGTTGAGGGTGGCCAGGCGAGTGTTGACCGATCCGGCCGCCTCCATCACGTGATGCATGGTCGTTTCCATGCGCGACAGGCCAACCTGGCCCGTGCCGGCCAGCCCGGCCGTCTGCTCGGCGGCGTGCGACACCTCGCTCATGGTGCGGACCAGATCGCGCGCGGTGGCCGAGATCTCGCGCGAGGTGGCGCCAATCTGTGTGGTGGTGGCTGCCGTTTCGGTGGCCGTGGCCTGCTGCTGGCGTGCCGTGGCGGCAATTTCGTTGACCGAGGTAGTCACCTGGATGGCCGAGCGTTGCGCCTGACCGACCAGCGAAGTCAGCTCGCCGGCCATCTGGTTGAAGCCTTCCTCGACGGCCTGGAACTCGTCGCGGCGATTCAGCGCCATGCGCTGGCGCAGGTCGCCACCGCGCATGGTGGTCAGCAGCGCCACGATCGACCGCATCGGCTCGTTGATCGCCCGCAGCAGCAGGTAGCCGCAGATCACGGCGGCCAGCAGCGCAATCGCCAGGGCTACCTCGATGCCGATCTTGGCCGCGTTGACCGCGTGGTCGATGCCGGCCGCGGCGCGGTCGTTGACTGCGTTGTTATCGTTGACCAGTTCCTGCAGAATCTTGCGCCCGTCCAGCCAGATATCGTGGACGTTGCCGCGCAGCGCGGCCTCGGCGGTGGCCGTGTCCTTCCAGCGCGTGGGGTCCAGGTACGCCTGCGCCGCCTGGTCATATTTGGCGCGAAGTGCCTTGAACGCGGCGAAACGCACGCGATCTTCCTCGCGCGCGATGGATGCCTCGTAGCGGGCTTCCAGGTCGTTGAAGCGGCGCGTGGCGTCCTGGTTCTGCGCCAGCACCCCGGCGCGATGGTTGGTGTCGGCATCGGTGACGGCCTGCCAGGCCAGCACGTAGAACTCGCCCCAGATGCCGCGCATGCCCGTGCTGTAGGCCAGCCCCGGCAGGGCGTCGGTGCGCATGACCGTGGCTTCGTGCTCGATGGCCGAGAGCCGGTTGTAGGCCACGACGCCCATGAGCGCCATGACCAGCAGGATGAAGGTGAAGCTTGCCAGGATGCGCGTGCGGAGGGTCCAGTGGTTCACGGTCGACGGTATCTCTTGTTGGGCGGCCGGCCATGTCCGGCAGGTTTGCGCTACCGGGCCGGCCGCCGTCGCACCTTGGGCGGGGGTATCCCGCGATCGGGTGGTGGGCGTTTGCGGCGTAGGGTACTGTAACGTCCGGAGCATTTCAACGGCGCCGGTCCGTCAGCCTGCCGGCCCGTTGCAGCGGTGCGCGGCGGCAATTTGAATCGCTTGCTTTTTTCGGGGTTTTCGTCACACTTGCCAAATAGCTTGAGCGGGAAACATGTTCATCACAACAGATAGGGCAGGGATGGTGGCCAAGTCGGAGACGCAGGCGACTGGTGCCTTGCCGCCGGCGGATCTGGATCCGCTGACCGGCGTGGTTGCTCGCCAGGCATTCTTGAATCGGATCGAGACACGTCTGCAAGGCGAGACGAAGCCCCGTTTCGCCCTGTTGCTGGTGGGCATCGACGATTTCCGCGCCTTCAACGACATGCACGGCCACCAGGAAGGCGATGCCATCCTGCAACACGTGGCCCGCCGCCTGCGCGATGCCTCGCCGCGCGACGCCGTGGTTGGCCGCGTCGGCGGCGACGAATTCGGCGTGCTGCTCACCTCGATTTCCGATCCGACGCTGGTGCGCCACGTCAGCGCCGCCATCTTGTCGATGCTGTCAGCGCCCTTCGAGCGCGACGGCAACCGCCACCATGTCCTGGCCAGCCTGGGCGCCTGCGTGATGCCGGCCGGCGGCGAAACCACATCGGATGTCATGGCGGCGGCCAGCCTGGCCCTGGCACGTGCCAAGCACGACGGCGGCCGGACCATCCGCTTCTTCAAGCCGCAGATGCGCACGGACGTGACCACGCGGCTCTCGCTGGTGCAGGCCCTGCGCGAGGCATATGCCCAACGCCAGTTTGAATTGCTGTATCAGCCACAAGTAGACCTGCGCGACGGCCGCGTGGTGGGCGCCGAGGCGCTGATGCGCTGGCGCCATCCCACCCTGGGCCTGCTGACGCCGGCGGCGTTCATCGACGCGCTGGCGGCCAGCAGCGTGGCTGCCGACGTGGGCATGTGGTTGCTGCATACGGCCTGCGCACAGGCGCGGGCCTGGTCGCTGACCTTTCCTGATGCACCGCGCGTGGCCATCAACCTGTTTGCCGCGCAACTGGCCGAAAGCCGGTTGCTGACCGAAGTGCGGCATGTGCTCCGGGCACTGGAACTGCCGGCGGACCGGCTGGAGATCGAGATTACCGAAACCATCGCGCTGCAGCAGGGCGACGAGGTATCGGACCAGCTCCAGGCGCTGCGCCGCGATGGCGTGACGCTGACCTGCGACGACTTCGGCACCGGCTACGCATCGCTGAGTTTCCTGAAGACGTTCCCGGTGGACCGGCTCAAGATCGACCAGTCCTTCATCCGCAATGTCACCCACGACAATGTCGATGCCGCCATCACGCGGTCTGTGATCAACGTGGGCCAGAGCCTGAAGATCGGTGTGGTGGCCGAGGGCGTGGAGACGCCCGAGCAGCGCGATTTCCTGCTGGCCAACGGCTGCATCGAGGCTCAGGGTTATCTCTATGGCCGGCCCATGCCGGCCGACCGACTGACCGATTTCCTGCGCAACCAGCCCCGCTGAGGTGGTGTCATGAGGTGGTGCGCCGAGGGACAGCAAGTCCCGCATGCGCCGCCTGGGCCTTCCGGCCCCATCGGCCAGTTTCGGCATTCGCCCCGCGTAATTTCCCCCTGATCTGCAAGACTTGTATCCGCCTTTGTCCCGCAAGCCCGGGCAAGGCGGGCGGGAAATATGTGCTTACAAGTTGCGGTACAGCTATCGGGTGTGGGTGACGTTATCCGATATAGGGTGCCTCCATGTAGTGCGGCGCCATGCCGTTCCGTACCAGGTAACCACCATGTCATCCCGTCATCGTTTCGCGCTTGCTCCGTTCGCCCTGGTTGCGATCCTCGCCCAGGGCCAGGCCCACGCCCAGGACTACAACCCGGGCGTGCCGCCCGGCTACATGCAGCAGGACCCGTCCGATGCCAACGTGCTGGGCGACCCTTCGGCCATGGCAGCCGATCCACCCTCGCGCATCGCCACGGTCACCGACATGGCTGGCGGACTCAGCTTTGCGCCCGCGGGCGCCGACGAGTGGGCCGCGCTGGGGCCGAACCGGCCGATCACCACCGGCGACCGCCTCTGGGTAGACCCGGGTGGCCGGGCCGAACTGCACGCCGGCACCACGGCGGTACGGCTGGGTGGCGGCACGGCAGTGGCGATCCTCAACCTGGACGACCGCACCACGCAGGTCAAGCTGACGCAAGGCACGCTGCAACTGCGCGTGCGGGCGCTGCCGCAGGACCAGCAGGTGGAAATCGACACCCCCAACCTGGCATTCGTGCCGCGCGAGCCGGGCGACTATCGCCTCGACGTCTCGCCCGATGGCACCACCACGCTCGTGACCATGCGTCACGGCAGCGCGGTGCTCTACGGCGATACCCGCTCGATCGAACTGGAGCGTGGCCAGCGCATGCGCTTTGCGGGCACCGATCTGGCCGATGCGGGCGCGGGCAGCTATCCGGCGCCCGACAGTTTCGACCAGTGGACGGCCATGCGCGATGCGCGCGAGGATGCATCGGTCTCGGCGCGCTATGTGCCGCCCGGCATGACGGGCTACACGGCGCTCGATGACTATGGCGACTGGCAGCAGGACGCGGGCTACGGCGCGGTGTGGTTCCCCCGCGCGATGCCGGCAGGATGGGCCCCCTACAGCGTCGGGCGCTGGGCCTGGGTGGCGCCGTGGGGTTGGACGTGGATCGATGATGCGCCGTGGGGCTTTGCGCCCGCGCACTATGGCCGTTGGGCGCACTTCGGCAATCGCTGGGGTTGGGTGCCCGGGCCGCGCGGCGGACAGCCTTGCTACGCGCCGGCGGTGGTCGGGTTTATCGGCGGCGCCGGCACCACGATCCGTATCGGCACCGGCCCGGGCGTGGCTTGGTATCCGCTGGGGCCGCGCGATGCCTATCGTCCGGTCTATCGCGCGAGTCCGGGCTACGTCAACCGCATCAACTATCACGCGGTGAACAACGGGTGGATACGTGGCGGTGATCGCGATCGTGATCGCGGGCGCTGGGCCAATCGCGAGGTGCCGGGGGCGATCTCCGGCATGCCGTCGCGCAATTTCGTGGAAGGGCGGCCGGTGCCGCGCGGCAGCTATCGCGATGAGTGGCGCCACTTGCCTGCGGGCGAGGGAAGGGGCGCGCCGCCGATGGCGCCGGTCAAGACCAGCCTGATCGGTGGCGCGCGGCCCCACGGATTGCCGCCGATGGCGCGTGACGGTTTCGAGCGTCAGGCGATTGCCGCGCATCCACCGGGCCGCATTGGCCCTGACGAACTGGCGCGCCGCTTTGCGCGGGAAGGTGGCACGGCGGGCGCGGGTCCGGCGTGGCGCGGGCCGGTGCCCGATGGCAGGCGGCAGGATGCGGGGTCGCAGCGGCGCGGCCCGCAGCCGGTGCAGGGATGGCAGCCCGATGTCAGGATGAGCCAGGCCGCGCCGGATCGACGCTTCTCCGGCCAGCGGCCCGACGACGGCCAACGCCAGCAGCAGGCCATGCAGCGGCAGCAGTTCGAACAGCAGCGTCAGTTGCAGGATCAACAGCGCCAGGCGGCGGATTTCCGGCAGCAACAGCAACAGGCGATGCAACGTCAGCGCGACGACCAGCAACGCGAGTTGCAGAACCAGCAGCGGCAGGGCTACGAGCAGCAGCGCCGGATGCAGTTCGATCAGCAGCGGATGGAGCAGGAGCAGCGTCGCCAGCTAGACGACCAGCGCCGCGACGCGATGAACCGCCAGCAGTTCGATCAACAGCGGCAGCAACAGGAGCGCCAGCAGCAGGACATGCAGCGGCAGGCGCAGCAGCGGCAGCAGCAGTTCGATCAACAGCGGCAGCAACAGGAGCGCCAGCAGCAGGACATGCAGCGGCAGGCGCAGCAGCGGCAGCAGCAGTTCGATCAACAGCGCCAGCAGCAGGAGCGCCAGCAGCAGGATATGCAGCGGCAGCAGCAACAACAGCAACGCCAGCAACTGGAGCAGGCGCGGCAGTTCCAGGAGCAGCAGCGCCAGCAGTTCGAGCAGCAGCGGCAGCATGCGCTTCAGCGTCAGCAGATGGAACAGCAGCAACGCCAGGCGCAAGAGCAGCAGCGGCGCTTCCAGGAGCAGCAGCAACAGCAACAACACCAGCAACAACAGCAGCAGCGGCAGGCGCAGGAGCAACAGCGGCAGTTCCAGGAACAGCAGCGCCAGCAGCAGGACCGGCAACGCCAGTTCCAGCAGCAGCAACAGCAACAACAGCAGCGCGCCCAGCATGAGCGCGGGCGAGACCAGCAGGCTCGCAACAACGACGGCCGCTGATATCCGCAGGCATCGGATCGGCAGGCACAAAAGGCAAAGGGCGTCCGGTATCAGTACCGGACGCCCTTCGTTTCTCTCCACTACGATTTTTTCACTGCTGATGTTGCGATTGCTACTGCACTGGCTAACCCGCCAGCAGGGTACATCTCCCCCTCCGCCTCTCTGTTCTTCAGCCGTGCATCACTGGCAAATCACTTCGCCAGTTCAGACAGGCGCACCGGCTCGATCTTGCCCTTCTGCACCCAGCCCACCACGGTGTCGGCCACCGAACCGCCCTTGGCGTCGATACCCTCCACTTCGTTCGGATTCACTTCCTTCGGCAGCGCCTTCATCGCGTCGGGCATCTTGGCGCGGATGGCAGCCGAATCGGTCGTGGTGCCAGCGAGCTTCATTGCATTGGCCAGCGCCCATGTCATCGTGTAGTTCAGCGACATCTCCGTGGTGGCATCGCGGCCTTCATGTAGCTTCTTGTAGCGCGCGTTGTAGGCTTGCGCCATCGGACGGGCATCGTTGACCAGCGGCATCACGCCGATCGATCCTTCGAGCAGCGCCAGACCATTGGTCACGCGCGACATCTCGTCCATCTTGGCCTGGTCCATGATGATGAAGCCGCCCTTGAAGCCGAGTTCACGTGCCTGCTTGACCACCAGTGCGGTCGGCTCCGACGGGCCGCCCACGAACATCACATCGGGTTTGTCGGCGATGGCGCGCGACACGCCGGTATAGAAGTCGGTAGCCTTGGTGTACGACATCGGATTGTTGCCCACCACCTTGCCGCCCGCACCTTCCCACGCCGGCACGAATGCCTGGACCCAGGCCTTGGCGTAGTCGTGGTCGGCCGGCACCAGCGCCACGTTCTTGCCATAGCGCTTCATCTGCGCCTTGACGAACGGCTCGATGTAGCCCGTGTAGGCCGGCGGGATACGGATCGTGAGCTTGTTGCCGGCGTCGGTGATGCGCGGCACGCTCGAATAGGCCATGACCAGGAATTTCTCCTGCTCGTTGAACGCCTGCAGCGCGAAGATGCCACCCGAGTGCGGCACGAAGACAGCCGGCGTCTTGTGCTGCTGCACCAGTCGGCGTGCATTGATGGCAGCCTCCGCCGGCGCGTACTTGTCGTCGAGCGCCACCACTTCGAGCTTCACCTTCTTGCCACTCACTTGCAAGCCGCTGGCGTTGATCTCGTCAACGGCCATCTGAATACCCGACAGCACATTCTTGCCGTATAGCGCGGCGCCGCCGGACAGCGGGCCGGTGTAGCCGATCTTGACCACTTCCTGCGCCAGCGCGGGCGAGGATGCGATGAATGCTGCTGCCGCGCATGCGGCCAATGTGAAGAAACGACCCAGTGATTTGGTTTGCATGTGCTGTCTCCTGTCGATGTTTTGTATTTTGCTGATGGCTTTCTCCCCTCTCCCGCACGCGGGAGAGGGGCGGGGGAGAGGGTAAGCAGTTCAAACTGCCAATGTCGGCAAGCAGAACTTCCGGCCCTCTCCCCCAACCCCTCTCCCGCTTGGCGGGAGAGGGGAGTCACACAAGCGGAGGGAAAACAACTACCCCCCGATATACGCCTTCCTCACCCCCTCATCCTTCAACAGCGCATCGCGATCACCCTCCATCACGATGCGGCCGTTTTCGATCACGTATGCGCGGTGCGCGATGCCGAGTGCAGCGTAGGCGTTCTGTTCGGCCAGTAGTACCGTGGTGCCCGCGCGGTTGATGCGCTGGATCACCTCGAACATCTGCTTGACCACCAGCGGTGCCAGGCCCAGCGACGGTTCGTCGAGCAGCAGTGCGCGCGGGCGGCCCATCAGTGCGCGGCCCAGTGCCACCATCTGCTGCTGCCCACCGGAGAGCGAGCCGGCCGGGTCGTCCTTCTTCTGCTGCAGGATCGGGAACATCTCGTAGACCTCTTCGAGCGTGCTCCGGATGGCAGCCTTGTCGCGGCGGTGCACGTAGGCGCCCAGCGTCAGGTTCTTCTCCACGGTCATGGCCGGAAACAGCTTGCGGCCTTCGGGGCAGTGCACGAGTCCCGCCTGCACGATCTGGGACGGTTTCATGCCGCTCAGTTCGCGTCCGTCAAAGCGCATGCTGCCGCCGCTGGTGCGATGGATGCCGCTCATCGCGAGGAAGATCGAACTCTTGCCCGCACCATTGGCGCCGAGCAGCACCACCAGTTCGCCGGCCTTGGCATGCAGCGAAATATTGTCGAGGGCGCGGAAGCTGCCATACGACAGCGAGACGCGTTCAAGCTGCAACATGGTCGGCTCCCAGATAGGCTTCGATGACGCGCGGGTCCTGCTGCACTTGCGCGGGTGTGCCTTCGGCAATCTTCTCGCCGTAGTTGAGCACCATGATCTTGTCTGCCAGCCGCATGATCATGTCCATCTTGTGTTCGATCAGGCAGACGGTCTTGCCATGGCGCACCATCTTGCGGATCAGTTCGGCCAGGCCCACGGTCTCCTCGGGATTCACGCCGCCAGCGGGTTCATCGAGCAGCAGCAGTTCGGGATCGGTGGCGAGCGCCAGCGCAAAGGCCACGCGCTTGCGCGCCTCCTGCGTGATATCGGCGGCGACTTCATGGGCCAGGTGCGACAGCCCCACGAAGTCGAGCGCTTCCTCGGCCTTTTCGCGGCACAGCCTTTCTTCCTCGCGCAGACGTCGCGTGTTGAACAGCACATCGACCAGGTTCGACGTGGTGCGCAGGCGATGACCGACGATCAGGTTGTCGAGCACCGTGGCGCGGTCGAACAGCGCCGTGGCCTGGAACGTACGCGCCACGCCGAGCCGGGCGATCTGGTCGGCGCGCAGGCCGGCCACGTCCTGGCCCTTGAACAGGATCTGGCCCGATGTCGGCGCATGCGTGCCCGCAATCAGGTTGAAGAACGTGGTCTTGCCGGCACCGTTGGGGCCGATGATCGCGTTGATATGGCCAGCCTCGAACGTGATGGAGACATCGTTGACGGCAGTGAGGCCGCCGAACTTCCGGGTCAGGTTGCGGACTTCAAGCATTCTCGGCTCCCGGACGGGTGGTGGCGACGGGCGCGGGCTGCGCGGGGCGCGAAGCCGCCATCTGGCCACGGCGTTGCGCGGCGGCGCGGCGCGCCTGGCGTTTGAGGAAGGTGCCCACGATACCGTCGGGCACGAAGATGATCAGCAGGATCAGCACCGGGCCGAACACCAGCATGCGGTAGTCCTGCAGGAACTGCAGCGTCTGCGTGACCCACGGTACGAGCACCGCGCCAAGCAGCGGGCCGAGCAGCGTGCCGGTGCCGCCCACCAGCATCGACATCACCATGTCGAACGTGTAGTCGGTACGCGCGATATCGGGCCCGAGAAATCGCACTTGCCCTGCGTAGAGCGCACCGGCCAGGCCGGCATAGCCCACCGACAGCACGAACGACAGTACCTTGGTGCGCATCAGGTTGATGCCGAGCGCTTCGGCCAGCGCATCGCTGTTGCGCACGGCCAGGAAGCTGCGGCCCAGCAGGGAACTGACGATGCGATGCATGACGAACGTGCCGACGGCCAGGAAGAACAGCACGAGGTAGTACTGGCTCTGCACGCTATCGAATACGAGCGGACCCACTGCGGCCGGCACCGGAATGCCGATCAGGCCCACGGCGCCGTGCGTCAGGCTTTCCCATTTCTCGATGAGGAGATAGATGATGTAGCCCACGCAGAGCGTGAAGATCGAGAAGTAGTGTCCCTTGAGCCGCAACGAGACCACGCCCACCACGTAGCCCAGCACCATGCAGATCATGGGCGCGAGCACGAAGGCCAGCCAGAAGGGCATCTGGTGATCGACCGTAAGGATGCCCAGCGTATAGGCGCCAATGGCCATGAAGCCGCCGTGCGCGAGGTTGAGCTGGCCGGTATAGCCGGTCAGAAGATTGAGTCCGAGCGTAGCGATGGCAGTGATGAACGCCAGCGTCATCACCGACAGGAAGTAACTGTTCGGCACGAGTAGCGGAAACGCGATGGCAGCGGCCAGCAGCAGGATCCAGCCAGCCTTTCCCTGAATGGCTTTCATGTGTGTTCTCCTCAGGCGGCCTTGCTGGCGAACAGGCCCTGCGGACGCACCGACAGGATGATCACAAGCAGCAGGAAGGCGATGATGTCCTTGTAGTCGGTCGAGATATAGAACCCGCCAAAACTCTCGGCCATGCCGATGATCAGTCCGCCCACGATGGCGCCGGGAATGCTGCCCATGCCGCCGAGGATGATGATCACGAACGCCTTGGTGATGACCAGGTTGCCCATGCTCGGGTAGACCAGGTTGATCGGTGCGTAGAGCGTGGCGGCGATCGCGGCCAGTGCGCCCGAGATGGCGAAGACAAGCAGCGTGACGCGCGTGGCGTCGATGCCGACGAGCGCGGCACCTTCACGGTTCTGTGCCATGGCAACGATCGTCGAGCCGGTGACCGTGCGTGTGAGGAAGAGATGCAGCAGCACCATCAGCCCGAACGCGGCCACGATGATCAGCAGGCGCTGCAACGGCGCGGTCAGGCCGAACAGTTCCACCATCTGGCCGTACGGCGTGGGCATGCGGTGGAAGTCCGCGCCCCACAGCGCCTGCGCACCCGCTTCGAGGAACAGCAGAATGCCGATGGCGGCAATCATGTCGTGCACCTCGGGCGCATTGCGCAGCGGATGAAAGACCAGCCGGTCGGCCAGCATCGACAGCACGGCCACCACCACGGCGGCGGCCAGCATGGCCAGCCAGTAGTTGAGGCCGAGCGTGGTCATTGCGTAGTACGACACATAGGCGCCCGCCATGTAGAACGCACCGTGCGCGAAGTTGGGTACGTGCAGGATGCCGTAGACGAGGGTCAACCCCAATGCCACCAGGCTATAGACGCCGCCGAGCGTGAGGCCATTGAGGAACTGCTGGAAAAACAATGCCATGCGCTGTCTCCTTGCGTGGGGTTGCCGTGACGGCACCCGCTGCGGTCTCTGTCGCCGTGTCGTTCTCGCACGGTCGTTCGTTTTCGTTTGAGGCGACTTTGCATAGCGTTTTGGCAAGCGTCAAGCAATCGGACGTACTATTCCGATACGCGAAATAGGGCGACCGCGAAGTACCGTACATCGTCGGTGTATTCCCTGATTTCAGCGTGCAAGTGGCGTGATCGCGCGTTTGAAGGTGCGCGTCCGCGCGCATATTTACAGCGCCTATGACCCCTATGTTTTCCTTGAATAGCGGACGTGGGCGGGCATGGAAACTGATATCAATCGCTCATGAAACGGACGACCTCGATTCCACAACCCGCCAACGCCGCATTGCCGTGGGGCAATGCCGTGCCCGTGGATGGCGAGGACCGTAATTTCGTCACCGCGCTGGCGCGTGGACTCGATCTTCTGCGCGCCTTCGGCCCCGATGATGACTATCTTGGGAATGCCGAGTTGTCGCGGCGTACGGGTATTCCCCGTCCCACGGTGTCGCGGCTCACCTACACGCTGGCCACGCTCGGTTATCTGGTTTACGTGGAGAGCCAGGAGAAGTACCGGATAGGTCAAGGTGCCATGGTGCCCGGCCAGCGATACTTGTCCGGCGCCGGCATCCGGCAGGTGGCGCAGCCGTTGATGCAGTCGCTGGCGTTTGCCACCGGATGCACGGTGGCGTTGGCCGTACCGGACCGGCACGACATGCTCTACCTGGAGGTGTGCCAGCCGCGCGGCGCGCTGGTGATGCGGTTGACGCCCGGTTCGCGTCTGCCGATGGCCACGTCGGCAATGGGCCGCGCATGGCTCGCTGGCTTGCCTGCGGTGCGGCGCGCGGCGGTGCTCGCGGAACTGGAGCGGCAGCATGGCTCGCGTTGGCCCGGCGTGCGTACCAAGGTGGAGCGTGCGCTGCGCGAGCATGCGCGCCGAGGTTTCTGCGTGGCGCATGCGGAATGGGATCGCTCGGTCAGCGGCGCCGCAGCGCCAGTGTGCCTGCCCGACGGCTCGGAAGTGCTGGCCGTCAACGTAGGTGGCGCCTCGACGCGGCTGTCGCCGGAAATTCTGGAAGGCAATCTCGGGCCGCGTATCCGCGAGCTGGCGGCCACGCTGGCCTCGCGGCTATGGCAGCCAGCGTAGCCGAACACTCAACTTGAACATGAACAGGAGACGATGATGGAAGTTCGCAACAAGACAGTGATCGTGACCGGGGGCGGTACCGGCATTGGCCGCGCACTGGTGCTGGCGTTTGCACGCGCGGGTGCACGCGGCGTGGCCGTGGCCGACCTGGACGAAGCGGGCGCTGCCCGCGTGGCCGCCGAAGCTGCCGAGGCCGCGCCCGAGTGCCGGGTCTTTGCGCAACGGGTGGATGTGGCCGATGCGGAAGCCGTGCAAGGACTGGTCGATGTGGCGACCCGGCGCTTCGGCCAGGTGGACATCTTCTGCTCGAATGCCGGCATCATCCTGCGCAAGGGGCTGGAGGCGACGGCGGACGACTGGCAGCGTATCTGGGAAATCAATGTGATGGCGCATATCCATGCGGCCAAGGCGGTGCTGCCGCAGATGCTGGAGCGCGGCGACGGCTACTTCATCAACACGGTGTCTGCGGCGGGGCTGCTTTCGCAGATCGGCTCGGCCCCGTACGCGGTAACCAAGCATGCGGCAATCGGCTTTGCCGAGTGGTTGTCGATCACCTACGGCGAGCAGGGCATCAAGGTGAGCTGCATCTGCCCGCAAGGGGTGCAGACCAAGATGCTGTTCGGCGAAGAAGGCGAGCGCAAGGGGTTCCTGCAGGCCGGATCGGTGACGGCCGAGCACGTTGCCGAGAAGACGCTGGAAGGCGTGGCCAGCGAGAGCTTCCTGATCCTGCCGCATCCCGAGGTACTCGAATACTATCGCCGCAAGGGTCAGGATTATGATCGCTGGCTGCGCGGCATGCGCCGTCTGCAGGATCAGGTCACCAAGGAGTTCGGCAATACCGTCGTGTAGCACGTAGTACCGGTTTCACCCATCCATAAGAAAGATTCAGGAGACAGACCATGCGTGATCGAATGTTCCGGCGCCGGCAGGTGCTGGGGATGCTGGCCGCTGCGGCAGCCACTACGGCTGCATCGACGTGGGCCCCTGCCGTGCTGGCCAGCGATGCCTATCCGAACAAGCCCATGCGCATCGTGGTGGGCTTTCCGAGCGGCGGGGCGCCGGACATCCTCGCGCGCATCGTCTCCGAGAAGACCGGCCTCGGCCAGCCCATCGTGGTGGACAACAAGCCCGGCGCTGGCGGCAACATTGGCGCCGAGGCTGTGGCCAAGGCCCCGCCCGATGGCTATACGCTGGCGCTCGGCACGGTGGGCACGCACTCGATCAACGGCGCGCTCTACAGCAAGATGCCGTACGACATGGTGAAGGACTTCGTGCCGGTCATCCTGCTGGCATCCACCCCGAACGTGCTGGTGGTGCATCCTTCGGTGCCGGCGAAAAACGTGCAGGAACTGATTGCGCTGGCCAAGTCGAAACCGGGTCAACTGACGTTTGGTACGCCGGGCGTCGGCACCTCGCTGCATGTGGCGGGCGAACTGTTCAATACGATGGCCGGGACCAAGATCACGCACGTGCCATACAAGGGCCGTGCGATGGCCATTCCGGACCTGCTGGGCGGACACATCACGATGATGTTCGACAACCTGCCGTCGGCACTGCCGGTGGTGAAGGAGGGCAAGCTGCGCGCGTTGGGTGTGACAAGCGCGCAGCGCTCGGCATCGGCGCCGGATATTCCGACGATTGCCGAGCAGGGCTTGCCTGGCTATGACGCCACGTCGTGGTTCGCGGTATTTGCGCCAGCCAATACGCCCAAGGATGTCGTGGCAAAGCTCAATACGGAACTCAACCGCATTTTCACGCTGCCCGATGTCCAGGCCAAGCTCAAGACCATCGGGCTTGACCCCGTGCTGGGTACGCCCGAGAAACTGGCTGAGTATCAACGCAGCGAGATCGCCAAATGGGCCAAGGTGGTGAAGGACTCGGGCGCCAAGGCTGAGTAGTGGCGTCACGATGAAGCGGATTTTCGCCGGACCGCTGAGCGGCATGGCGGAAATCTGCTGGAATGCGGACGGAATAGCGCGAAGGCAGTCGCGCTACCGCTCAGAACGTACGCGCCGCCGAGCCAGTCTGGGAACGAAAGCGGTAGCCGATCTTGGGTACTGCGGACACACAGGTATCCAGCCCCAATGGATGGAGCGCCCGTCGGAGCCTGGAGACGAGTTGCGTCAGGCAGTTCTCGTCGACCATCGCCTCGGGGCCCCAGACCGAGGCAATAATCTGCGTCCTGGACATGACCGCCTCGCCATGATCCTTGAGCACGATCAGCAGCCGCAACTCGAAGCGCGTCAACTTGGCGACAATGCCGTTGAACGACACGATGCCCTGCATCTCGTCGATATGCATGGTGTCGTCGTTATCTGCGAACGCAGCAAGAGATGGCGATGAGGAAATCGGCATGCCAAGCCGCGCCAGCACGTGCGCCAGGCCGCGCGCCTGTTCCAGACCCGATTCCGGTTCGGCAATCAGATCGGGAGGCGGCGGCGACACCGTGGTGGTGTACGCCACCGGAAGAAACCGGTAGCCCTGACGCGGCACGGTCACGATGTGGGCATCCAGGCTGACGGGACTCAGCGCCTTGCGCAAGCGGTACACCAGTTGCACGAGATAAAGTTCGTCAACCAGTGCTGCGCGTTTCCCCCATACTCCTTTCAAGAGATAATCCCGCGATTTAACGGGCGCTTTTCCTTCCACCAGCAGCCGTAGCAGTTTTTTCTGCTGTCCCGTTATCTTGGCTTCCACACCTCCACGTAATACGCGGTCCGTTTCCCAATCAAAAAAAACCGAGTCGCCATTCCGGATCATTTCGTCTCACCCCATGTCGTCATCGATGGACGACAAGCGTATCGATACGCAGAAATAGCTCCCATGGAAGATATTTCCGTCCGTATCTGACCCGCTCGGGTGACAGCTTAATGCTCGGCTCTCCTGGAATATTCCGCATTCGCGAAACAATCTACCGCCCGGGGTGCTTGTCATCTCTGGTGCAAACAGAAATGCCTCGCGCATTGGCCGAATGTCACAACATGATGATTTGACGGAATTGAATACTGTCAGCGCGGAAGGCGCTTCATCATAACCCAATCGGGTATGTCGACGTTTCTGTCATTGCAGTAGCGATGGATTTTCCGCTATCCACGTTTTCCATTTTCCGCATGGATCCGGGGTGTCCCATATTCCGTGAAATGGCGCGTGCCGAAAATCGAGATAACCGACGCGTGGCTGTCGATTGCCGCCTGCGGATCGATGGATAACTTGTCACCGTCGATATTCCATGCCGTATCCATGTCAATGCAGCGGCGAAATCGGAAAGATGCATTCCGTCGCCGGCTGCGATCTTTCGAGCAAATGCCGTGGCGCACCGGCGGCGCCAAATCAATCTGCAAGGACAGACGTCATGACAAAGAAATCTGGTAACAGCAGCAAGCAGCCGGCAGGTCAGGCCACCCAGCCTCGGGTCGGCCTGGCATCGCGCGTGTTCCGGAGCGGAGATCCCAGCGATCCCGCGCCGGCGCGCCCGGTGCGCAGCCGTTTCGCGGGCCGCCGCAATGCGTTGCAGAGCGGACGCACGAACAGCAAGCTGGTCTACGACGGCGATCCCGGCGATCCTTCGATTCCGGCTTCGAAAGGCGCGTCGGACAAGACCTACCAGCAGAACAGCTTCGATCCGGCCACGGAAGTCAACGACTTCTCGTACACGTCCACGCGCGTGGCCAAGCGCGTGTACAACAAGTACGGCACGACGCAGAACAGCACCGAAGTGTTCGGCTACTACACCGACTGGTCGCAATACGACGGCCGTCTCGATGGCAATTTCGCCAACTCGGCAGCCGGCCGTGGCACGGACCTGATGCTGCTGGACGCTTCGGCCTACGACCGCCTGATCATTGGCTTTGCGGGCATCGTGGGCGACCAGGGCGAGAAGCGCTTCACGATCGACCAGGCAGCCGTGGACTTCGGCAAGAAACTCAATGAGGCCACCTTCACCGATGCGTGGGGCGATGTGGCGTCGTTCCGCAACGTCGGTTTTACGGGCTGGGTCAGCAATGACTACAAGGACCTGTTCAACGAGGCCAAGGCGCAGGGCGTGCTGGGCGGGCTGGCCAAGCTCAAGAAGCAGAATCCCAAGCTGAAGTTGTCGTTCAGCCTGGGCGGCTGGACCATGAGCGGCGCGTTCCACGAGGTGGCGGCCGACGCCACCAGGCGCCAGACGCTGATCGAGAGCCTGGCGTACATCTTTGACCGCTTCCCGATGTTCACCGAGGTGGACCTTGACTGGGAATACCCCGGCATGCCCGGTGCGGGCAATCCGCACGGCCCGGCCGATGCGACGAACTTCCAGCATCTGGTGCGCGGCATCAAGCAGCGCCTGCCCCACGTGCGCGTGAGCATTGCCACCGGCGCGGCCCACGCCACGCTGATCGCGGCCGACATCCCGGGCATGCTGGCTGCGGGGGTCGAGGGCATCAACCTGATGACCTACGATTTCTTCGGCACCCCCTGGGCGCCGAAGCTGGCCCACCACACCAACCTGTACGATCTCGACCTCGACGATCCGGAAGGTTTCAGTATCGACCGCGCGGTGCAATACCTGCTGGGCGAGGGCGTGCCGTCGCGGAACATCTTCGTGGGCTATGCCGCCTACAGCCGCAGCGGACGCGGTGCCGTGGTGTCGTCATGGTCGCCATTGGCGGGTACCTACGACCGAGGCGCAGGCACGACCACGGGTACGTACGAATCGGGCGCCACCGAGTTCTACGACATCCTGTACAACTACCTCGACCTCGAGGCCAAGTCAGGCATCAACGGCTTCAACGTGTACACGGACACGGTGGCCGACGCCGACTACCTCTACAACGCCGAGAGCGAGTTGTTCCTGTCGATCGACACACCGCGCTCGGTGCGCGAGAAGGGCCGCTACGTACTGGAGAACAACCTGGGCGGGCTGTTCACGTGGACCATCGACATGGACAGCGGCGTGCTGCTGAACGCCGCGCGGGAAGGGCTGGGCGCCACGCCGACGCAAGAGGTGGTGGACATGGAGCCGTTCTACTTCAACGGCATCAACGTGGAAGACCAGGACAAGCCGCCCGTGGCCGTGATCGAAGGTCCCACGGAAGCCTTTGTCGGCGATTCGGTCAAGTTCTCCGCGCTGCGTTCGATCGGCAACGGCCTGACGTACAAGTGGGGCGCCACGGGCCTGCAGTTCCTCGATGGCTGGACGGGCCCGGTGGCCGAGGGCATCGTTGGCCCGCCCGAGCACACCTACGCGGTAACGCTGACCGTCACGGACGAAGCGGGTCGTACGGCCACGGCCAGCCAGACGTTCAAGGTCAAGACCAAGACCAACCAGCCGCCTACTTCGCGTATCACGGTGCTGCTGGAGTCCGGCACGCCGTACGGGCTGTCTGCCGAGGCATCGTTCGATCCGGACGGCCATGCGCTGACCTACCTGTGGGACGCGCCGGACCTGCCGTTCCATAACAGCACCGCCCAACTGGTGGAAGGCACCGCGCCGACCGTCAGTGCCGTGACCGACTACTGGGTCAAGCTGACGGTGAACGATGGCGCCGAGACCAACCAGAGCGCCATCTTCCTGACCGTGGTGCCGGGCGAGGACGAACCGGGCGACGTGGTGGCCAAGATCACGGGCCGCACGCAGTACGAAAGCGGCGCGCCGATCCAGCTGTCTGGTGTGGAATCCACCGGTCCTGCCCCGCTGCTGTATGCGTGGACGGCACCGGGCCTGTCGTTCGACGGCGCCGACGAGATTTCGGTCACAGCCAACGCGCCGATCGTCGACCGCGACACCACCATCCAGATCACGCTGAAGGTAACGGGCGACGCCGGTACGGGCGACGACGACACCGATACCGTCACTCTCCAGATTCTGGCGGGCGGTAGTTCCGGTGGCGAGGGCACGTGGCGTCCGCAGGCCTACGACGCGGGTTCCGAGGTGACCAACAACTACCAGGGCAAGGGACTGCACAAGTACCGCGCCAAGTGGTGGGTGGGCGCCGATCAGGAGCCGGGCGATCCCGCGTACACCTCGACGGTGGATGACGGCGACTCCCGTCCGTGGCTGGACGAAGGTCCGGCCTGAGCGGCACGGGGACCCTGAGTAACCGGCGATGAGCCGGTAGCGGTTCCGGGGACGACGCGGCCAGGCAGGGCGGCGCCTTCCCCGGTTTTTTGTTTCCCTGCCCCCGGGCGTGGAGGCATTCCATGAGATGGGCGCAAACGATGGCGGCAGCCGGCATCCTGCTGGCGGGGTGCACGGTGATTTCCGTGGAGGGTGACCATAACCGCATCAGCGATGCGGGCGGCCACGGCGGCCTGACCTTTCCGGAGGGGGCTGATGGCGGAGGCGATGGCGCGCACTGGCTGCAGCGCCTGGAACGGCTGGAAAGACTCGAACATCGTGAGCGGCGTCTTGGCAATCCGCCTGCGCCGCGATGAACGCGGACGTCAGGATTGACCGGCGGACGCCATGCGCAGCCGGCTCAGGCTGACAACGGCGCCGATGGTGGCCACCGCGGCGGCCACGTACAGCGCGATGCGCGCCGCGCCCGTGGCATCGAGGCTGAACAGCAGCGCCACTACGGCCGTGCCCGTGGTTTGTCCCAACAGGCGAGTGGTGGCCTGCGCACCGCTTGCACCGCCACTGCGCGCAGGCGGCGTGGCCGAGATCATCGCGCGGTTGTTGGGCGACTGGAAGAAGCCGAAGCCGATGCCGCACAGTGCGGTACGCCAGGCGATATCGAGGCTCGTTGCGTCCGGCCCGAGCAGCGATAGCGCAACAAGACCCGTGGCCAGCATGGCCAGTCCCATCCCGGCAAGGATGCTGGCCGGATACCGATCGGACAGCCGGCCCGCCACCGCCGCCATCAGGGCCACCATCAGCGGCCATGGCGTGATCAGCAGCCCGGTTTCCTGCAGGCTGCGCCCCAGCTGGTATTCGAGGTAGAAGGGCAGAGAGACGAAGGCCAGCATCTGCGTCATGAACGAACAGAACGAGGTGCCCACGGCCAGCACGAAGGCCCGGCTCCTGAACAGGTCAACCGGTACCAGCGGCGCAGGACGCCCTCGTTGCCGGCGGATCAGCCACCATCCCAGCAGCAATGACGACACCAGGCTCGCGGCCGCGATCAGCCGCCACGCGCCGTGCCCAAGACCATCGAGACCCAGGATGAACAGGCCGATCACCACTGCGGAGAGAACCGCGCTGGAATAATCGAACGGGTGGGGTTCCGCCGGTGTTTCCGGTAGGGCGCGCTTCGAGATGGCCAGCGCGAAGATGGCAACCGGCACATTGACGGCGAACAGCCACTGCCAACTGCCGAACCCGAGGATCAGGGCGCCGAGCGACGGTCCGATGGCAATGGTGACCCCGACGATGAGCGCATTGAGGCCGATCCCCCGGCCCAGTTTCGTCGGCGGGTAGATATAGCGCACCAGTGCGGTGTTGACGCTCATGATGCCCGCGCCGCCAATCCCCTGGATCACGCGCGCCGCCACCAGCATCGGCAGGTTGACGGACAGCGCGCACAGCAGCGACCCCACCAGGAACGTGGCGAGCCCGACGCGATAGACGCGCTTGTAGCCAAGAATGTCTCCCAGCGAGGAGAGCGGAAGCAGGAATACGGTGACCGTCAACTGGTAGGCGTTGACGACCCAGATGGTTCGTGAGGGATCGGACTGGAGTTCGCGGGAGATCGACGGCAGCGCGATATTGGCAATCGACCCATCGAGTACGGCCATGACCAGGCCGCAGAACACCGTCAGGATGGCCCAGGTACGCTGTGGCTGCGGAAGACCTTGGTGAGGCAACATGAAGCGGGGAGGGGCGGGAGCTTGAGCGTCGCATTATCGTCCTGTCCCGCCTGAGCGCGCAAATCCTGAGGGCGCCGATTCTGCGCCCGACTCGCCGCCCCCCCCTATGTGGCCGTCGTGGCACCGGAGGTGTCGTGTGCCGCCTCGTGTCCTGCCTCGCGGAACTGATTGACGGCCACCTGCATCGTTTCGGCCGCCGCCGCAAGCTCCGGCGTCCAGGCTCCGCCTGCCGCTTCGGCAATGCGTTCCACGGTGCGGCACGCGCGCACCGTACTATGGGCGGCTACCACGAGAAACGCGCCGGCCGACCGGTGTGCCCAGTGTTGCAGCGCCGTCACGTCGCGCCGGACCAGGATGCTGGCGAGTTCAGGCGCGTCCTGCTGCAGATGATCACGCAGGAGTCCGCAGTATCGGGCCAGCTCCTTGGCCGGCAATGCGGATTCGTGGGAAACGTCCGGGTCGGCTTCGGCGTGCCGGCTGGTGACGGCGGCCTGCTTCGGGCGCACCGCGCCAAGTGCCGCGCCGAGCGTGGCGAGCGAGGCCGGCTTTGCCACATACCCGGTGAATCCGCGCGCCTGCCATTCGCCGGCCTGTTCGCTATGCGTGACGGCGCTGAATGCCAGTACCGGCATGTCGGGCCAGCTCGCCCGGATGGCCGCGAGCAGCGCATAGCCGTCCATCACGGGCATGTGGATGTCGGTCAGTACGACGTCGATGTCCGAGGCGTGCTGCGCCAGCGCGTCAAGCGCCTGCCGGCCGTCGCCCACGACGGTGGGTTGCCAGCCCAGCGATTCGAGTTGTTCCGCGATCAAGGTCTGGTTCAGCGCGTTGTCCTCGGCGACCAGTATCGTGCGGCGCGTGGCATGAAGATCGGTGGCGGGAAGCGCCGGGGTCAACGGGCGCTCCGCGATATCGCCGTCGTCGTCGGCGCCCTGGCCGTCTTCATCTCCGCCATCGCCCTCGTCATCGAGCGCGGTGACTGCCGCGGCGAGCAGGGCCGTGTGGGAAAACGTCGTGACCTCAAAGACGCCATCCTGGCGTTTCACCGCGCGCTCCGGCCCATTGAGCGTGATCCAGACCGCGCGGGCCGGATGGATCTGCCGCAGTTCCGCCACTGTCTTCAGACCGTATTCGCCGGTCACCATCAAGATATGAGGGCGATTGTTCCGCAGCCACGCCTGGGCCGCAGCCGGTTGGTGAAAGGTCTGCACGCGCCATCCGGCCTGTTCGAGCCAGGCCCCGAGCATGGTGCCCGATTCGACTTCCTGGCAGAGGATCATGGCACGGCTGCCATGCACCTCGTACTCGTGCCGGGCCACCTGGTTCGGAGCCGCTGGCAGTGGAATCGCGAAGGTGAATGCCGTGCCCACGCCTTCGACGCTTTCGACCGTGATATGTCCGCCCATCATCTCGGTCAGTCGGGCGCAGATCGACAGGCCCAGCCCCGTGCCGCCATAGCGCGCCGACGTACTGGCCTCGCCCTGCACAAAGGGCTGGAAGACCCGCGCCACGAGCGCTGGCGGCATGCCGATGCCCGAGTCCCGTACCCGGCAGACCAGCACGTTGCGGCCCTCGGTATCGGTCACGACTTCGGCGCTGAGCATGATCTTGCCGCAGGCCGTGAACTTGAACGCGTTGCTGAGCAGGTTGCTGACGATCTGCGCAATGCGTGTGCGGTCACCAATCAACGCCGTGTCGAGCGTGGGCGAGAGATGCACATAGAAAAGCGTCGGGCGGTTGGCGATCATCGGTGCATAGGACATCGCCAGGTTTTCCAGGTCGTCGATGGGCCGGAACGGTTCGTTGACGAGCTTCATCTCGCCGGCGTCGATCTTCGAGAAGTCGAGGATGTCGTTGACGATCCGCCGCAGACCGTCCGAGGCTACCTGGAGCGCGCGCAGTCGCGGCGCTTGCGACGCCATGCCGTCGGATCGGGCCAGCAGTTCGAGATTGCCGAGCAGCGCGTTCAGCGGCGTGCGGATCTCGTGGCTCATCGACGCGAAGAAGTTGGAGCGCGCGCGCATCATGGATTCGGCTGCCTCGCGTGCCGCGCGCAGCTGGTGCTCCAGCTGGTGCTGCGCCGTGACGTCCTGGATGGCGCAGAACAGCACGTCTTCGTCCCGGTATCGAACGGGTGCGTACGTGATCGACAGGAACTGGCCGGTCTCGGGCACGTGTGCGGGGACCGTGATCTGGGAAATGGCCGGCTGCGCCTGCATGGCATCGGCGATGTGAGAAGGCAGGGGCGCGTCCTGTGTGCATCCCAGCAGCGTATCCGCCACCATGTTCGAAGTCAGTATCCGGTGGTCGTGCCGCCGGACGATGCAGAGTCCTACTGGCGTGGCACTGACCAGGATGTGGTTGATGGTCTCGTTGTCGAGCGCCCTGGCCGCTTCCGCATGGCTGCGCCGCAGCAGATGGATGTCCCAGTAGCGGGCTGTCAGGATGAGCGCCAGTATCAGCAGGGCGGCCACGGCACCGATGATCAGCAGTTCCGTGACGATTGCCGCCAGCAGGGTGCGGTAGGAAAGGGCATAGACCAGTGCCCCGAAGTCGCCAAGGGGCTGGTTGAGCAGCAGGCCCCGCGCGGTCACGTCGATGGACTCGCCCGGCACCTGGCGCACCCGTGCCAGGATGCGCTCGGCCTGCTGCGGCACCATGTGCGGCGAGACGTCGATGGTCCCGGCATCGTGCCCGACGAGCAGCAGCGTCGCCGGGTCGCTTGGTCGTTTCAACCCTGCCAGGAACGACTCCACGGGCACACTCGCGGTCATGACGACCGATTTGCCGTCGTGCGTGAAGACCGTGCTGGAGGCCAGCATGCTGCGATGTCCGGTGATCGGATCGTCGATGGGACCGAGCCAGCGTTGCGAGTCCGGTTGCGGCTGCGCACTGTCCCCGGGGCGAACAATGTCGCGCAGCCCCGCCAGCCGCTCGGCGCCAAGCAGGGCCAGCGCCGTATCGGTCATCGGCGATGGCGAGAGCACGATGGCGTAGGTGGCATCGGCATCCACCACATAGGCCAGATGGTCGAGTCCGAATGCAGTCTGGGTGGTCAGCGTGGCGGTGGCGATCTGCTGGAGTTGCCACAGTCGTTCTGGCAACTGGCTACCCAGTGCGCGGCGGGTGGCGGCGGGCACCAGGATGACGTAGCGCCGGTCGGCCGCCACGGCGATGCCGTCGCGCCGCAGGTCGGCGAGCAGCGTGGGATCGGGCGGAGCCGTGCTGGCGGCGGCAGCGTAATACTGGATCGTCAGCGCCGTGCGGCGCAGGAACGAGGATTCGCTCTGCAACTGCAACGAAATGGTGCTCACGTACTGGGCAACATGGCCGCGCCGGATGTCGAGGTGCCGGGCCGCAGCCAGGCCGGCCAGCAGCAGCGCCGCCACCATCACGATGGCCACCAGCAGCGCAACCGTCGCGTAATAGAGCTTCTGCTGCCGCCTGGCGTTCGCCGCCAGGGTCTCGAATGCCTGCGACAGCGACTCCTGCGTACGGTCAAGGATCTGCTGCATGATGGCCGATCAGATCAATCCATTCTCGTAGGCGTAGCGGATCAGATCCGTATTGGTCTGGACGTTGAGCTTGCGCATGGCCACGGTCTTCTGGCTCGATATCGTGCTCACCGAGCGCCCCAGCTTGCTGGCAATATCGTTGAGCTGGAAGCCTTGCGCGTAGAGCCGCACCACCTCAAGTTCGCGCAGCGTCAGTTCCGTGGTGGGTGCAGTGACGGTGGCGGCGTTATCCAGCACCGCGCGGATCGAGGGCGAATAGAAGTAACCGCTGCTGACGGTGACATGGATGCAGGCGCGCACGATTTCGTCGAGTTCGTCTTCCTTGCTGACAAACGCGCGCGCGCCCAGTTTCATGGCCCGCGTCACCACGCCCGCATTGTTCTGCGCACTCACGATGACGATGCGCGTTTCCGGATACAGGCGTGTGAGCCGGCGCAGGAGGTTGAACCCGTCCAGTGATGTGTCCCCGTAGCCCATGCTGAAGTCCGTCACGGCTACATCGACCGGATTCTGCGCGAGCGCGCCAACCAGTTCACTGCCGTTGGTGCATTCGCACGTCACCTGGAAACCGGGCGTGCGTTGCAGGCAATCGCGCAGTGCGGTGACGACGAGAGGATGATCATCTGCCAGGGCGACACGAATGGTTTTTGCAGGCATGCCTCAATTGTCCTTATTTGCATAAACGTAGCGGCGTCCGGATCGGAAACGCTGCGCCGAAGGAATCGTACTTTCGCGAACATAGGAAAAATACTCCACCATGAACGGAAAATCACAATTTGATTGAATATCAGATTGTGAATCGTCAAATTATGATGGATTCAAACTGGAATTGGCGGTACTTGCTTGGCGACCCGGAAGCATGCGTGGTGTCGCTTTGATATGTCGCAATAAATGTTGGAGAGGATGCGAAGAATTCCAGTTACATGCGATGAGCTTTTGGCACCCGTCGATGCCGACGGAGACAAGCGCGACATTCTGCTCACGGTTGTCAGATAATTAAATAGCAGATTCTTTGGATTCGCCGAAAAAGTGACGAGTGAAGGCCACCGATCACGCTGTCGGCGGGCCTTGTCCGGGTGGGCGGCGCGTTACGCAGCAGCAGTCTGGATAAGGTTCCCCTGTCGCGCCATGGCGTCTGTAAGGCCGCGATATTGGGGTAACAGCCGGCTGACGCGTTCGATGAACGCCGCGCATCGCTGCGATTGCACGGGCGGGCTGCTCTGGACGAGCACGGCGGCGGGATGCGCGAGGGCAGCATGGAGAGATAGCCATGCGGGCATCTCGGTGTTGCCGCGCAGCCTGAGCAGCATCAGCAGTTCGACGGGCATGGCCTGTTCGATCGGATGGTCGAAGTCAAACAGTGATTGATCGGTGTCGAGGCGGCACTGCAGCATGTGGCGCTCCGCCAGGGAATTTGCGAGGGGCGAGAATTGCGCGTCGTCGGATTGCCAGTTCTCAAGTATGTGTCCGAGCAATGCATCGCTGCGCTGGAAGTTGCTCGCCGGCACGCTTATCTTCAGCGCGTCGCCTGCGACGCCGACGATCATCCCGGTCATCCCTGTCAGGCAACTCTGTCCGGCCACAGTCTTCTCCACCCCGAACCACGCTTGCAGGGCAAACGCCGCCATTTCGTTCCAGCCCAGCGCGAGCATCATGGCAATCTGCAACGACATGTCGCGCTCGTACGTATGCCGGCGATTGGGGCCGCTCCATTGGTCCCGGTGCATGGCCAGGGCATGCGTACCGGCTACGGATTCGACGACGCCCAGATGCAGCGACAGCCAGTTGGCTTCGGATGCGCCCGTGCCAACGTCGATGGCACGCCATTGCCGCAGGCGTCCGAGCCAGAACAGGGCGCGGGCGGCGCGCGGTACCGGCACGCAGCTGGGTGAATCCAGGAAGGTCCCGAGCGTGTCGCGATACATTCCTTGTAGTGCGTTGGCCTGGGCCCGGGCGGTCTGGAGCAACGTCTGACTGCGTTCGCTGGCGCTCCGCTCTTTGGAGAACTTATTGCGCATCGTCTGTCCTGTTTGATAGAGGTGAGGCTCGACACTAAATGGGTATACCCCGCCGGGCTATCGCCAAGGACTTAAAAATGAGAGATTTCAAAAATATCTTGCGCGGCTTTGTCTTGCTAAATGAATGGGATCGTCATCCGTTAGGGCCGGGAACGGCTTTATTTAGGTGAAATACTATTTAACTATCCAATGATGATTGGATGTGGATAAAGTGAAATTCTGATTTAAATTTTCTTTAATTTTATTTCGTTTATTTCTGGGATTGGGTACATATCCCGATATTCCGAGGCGCTTGGATGGGCCCGCGGGATGGCAGCAGCGAGGCGGTTGTTCGGGCGGGAAGACCTCCGCCATGCCGCGTTGGCGCCGCAATACATGTAGCGCGGGCATGGTCTTTCGCAGCGCATCACGTCGCCGCGGAATTCGTGGCATGCTCGTGTCGCGCCGTACCCTCTACGCAGGGGCCGCGCCGTACAACCCCCGCATGGAGGTGTGCCATGGCAATGCGACTGTTCCCCGACTTCCCCGCCAACGAGCAACAAGACATCGAAGCCGTCTTCCGGCAAGTAGGTCTTGCGCTTCAGGAGTTCGAGTTTTCAGATACCAACGGCACCACGGCACGCCAGGTGACGGTGCGAAGGCAGAAGACCGGCGCCGAAAGCGTCTATGACGCCGGACCGGGCACTGCCTGGGTGGAAGAGTTCGAGAGCGATCTCGAATGCGGTCTGTTCGGCCAGGTGTCTGTCTGAGCGGACGTCAGACCGAAGGCAATCAGTGGCGGGCGCGTTCCGGACTGCGCCCGACGATGGCCGCGCCCGCGATCAATTCCTTCATGAGTGCCAACGATGCTGCACCTGGCATGCGGTAGGGATCGAGTTCGCCCTGCGCCGAGTATTTCAGCAGCATGGCGGCGTTGATCTTGTTGGCATTGACGCGGCCCATTGACCAACCCGAGAACGCACGTTCGGCAATTTCCTCGTAGTGCAGCAGCACCACTTCCTTGTGGCGGGCGTCGCGGCCAATGTTGAGATAGAGGCGCGAGACCGCTTCCCGGCTGCCTTCCAGCGCTTGCAGGAACACGCTGTTGCTGTGGCACAGCACGCCCGTGATGCCGTTGGGCGGATTCCGTGCGAGGCTTGTGTCGAGGATCGCGTCGAGCACTTCGGCCGTCAATGGCACCGCAGCGCGGCTGGCGTAGAGCAGGCGAACTAGCATCGTTATCCCCTTTCCCCTTCTCTGGCTTAGCGACGATTCAAATTCAACAGCGTGAGGAATTCGCGGCGCAGCTTGTCGTCCTTGAGGAAGGAGCCGCGCATGACGCTGTTGGTCATCTTGGCGTCCGTGTCGCGCACGCCGCGCCAGTGCATGCAGAAGTGCTCGGCTTCCATGACGATGGCCAGCCCGTCCGGGTTCATCTTTTCCTGGAGCAGATCCGCTACCTGGGCCACGGCCTCCTCCTGGATCTGCGGCCGGCACATGATCCACTCGGCCAGCCGAGCGTACTTGGACAACCCGATCAGGTTCGAATGGCGGTTCGGCATCACGCCCACCCACAGGCTGCCGATGATCGGGCAAAGATGATGCGAGCAGGCGCTGCGCACGCGCATCGGGCCCACGATCATCAACTCGTTCAACTGCTCGACGTTCGGAAACTCGGTGACTTCGGGCGGCCTGGCGTAGCGGCCGGCAAAGATTTCCTTGAGGTACATCTTTGCCACGCGGCGGGCCGTCTCGCGCGTGTTGTGGTCCTGGTCGACATCGATGACCAGGGTCCGCAGCACCTCTTCCATGCGTGCCTCGACTTCGGCCTGGAGGGCATCCAGTTCGCCATGTTCGATATGGCGGGCGATATTGTCGTTGGCGTGGAAGCGGTCGCCGGAAGCGGCGATGCGGGCGCGGATGCGATCCGATACTGGCGTGGCAGTGGCGTGCTTCGGCCCGTCGGGATGGTCCTTGTGTGACATGTCTGACCGCTGGATCGGGCGGGTGAAAGGCGCGGTGCGCGGTGCTTCACTATATGGCAGTTGGCCCAGTGCCACAACTTGGCGCGGCCCGCTGTCCGCCTAGCGCAGCACGGCAAGCGCAGGCAGCAGGGCCATCGGCATCACGATGGCGCCGGTTTTCAGAAAGGTGCCGGCGCTGATATTGTGCCCTTCGCGCCGCAAGGCGGTCAGCCAGAGCAGCGTGGCCAGCGAGCCAGTGACGGACAGGTTCGGGCCCAGATCCACGCCGATCAGCACGGCAGCCGTCACGGTTTCCGAAGCATGGCCCGCAGCCAGTGCGGAGGCCGCGAACAGCCCGGCAGGCAGGTTGTTCACGATGTTCGAGACCAGACCCACCACCACACCGGCCAGGCCCGCACCCATCACCGCCGCGCCGCCTTCACGCGCAGACAGCTCACGCACCCAGTGCGCGAGTTGATCCGTCAAGCCGGTCTGGGAGAGGCCTGCCACCAGGACGAACAGCCCGGCCACCATCGGCAGCACGCCCCAGGAGACTTCGGTGAGCGCAGGCCGCAGCAGGCGCGGTTGCGTGGCAACGACGCAGGCCAGCGTCATGGCGCCGCCGATGAAGGTGGGCCATCCCAGGTCCTTGCCGTGCAGGGAGGCGGTGAGCAGCGCGGCGCCGGTCAGCACGATGCCGGCCGTGGTGATCCAGGCTTGCAGGGTCAGCGGGGGGGTGTCCACATCTTCCGCAATGCGCTCGGCCAATGCGTGGCGCTGCGTCCAGTACAGCGCGACGAACGTCATGACGATGGCCACGGCCGAGGGCAATGCGAAGCGGGCCAGCCAGCCCATCAGCGGCGGCAGGCGCTCGCCGAACAGCACGAGGTTGGCGGGGTTGGAGATCGGCAGCACGAAGCTGGCCGCATTGGCGATGAAGGCGCAGGCGTACAGGTAGGGCAGCGGATGCTTGACGCGCGCCGCGCGGGTGGCGGCCAGCACGGCGGGGGTCAGTACCACGGCGGTGGCATCGTTCGACATGAAGGCCGTGACCGCGATGCCGAAGCCGTAGACCAGCACGAACAGCCGCCGCGCCGATCCCCGCGCACTGCGCACGGCCAGCGCCGCCACATGATCGAACAGGCCCGTCTTGCGCGCCAGTTCGGAGATCAGCATCATGCCCGCGAGAAACAGGTACACATCGTTGCCGCGCGCCACGGCATCGAGGGCATCGCGCCACGGCAGCAATCCGGCCACGCAGAGCAGCAGCGCGCCGCCCATTGCCCAGAACGGCTCGGGCAGGCGGAACGGCCGGAACAGCACGCCGGCCGTGGCCAGGGCAGCGACGGCCCAGATCAGCGGCGTGGCGTAGGCGGACATATGCGTGGCGGCGAGCATCGGAGAATCGGTCAGAGCGGGCTGGCGGAGGTGGGCGGCGTCGGCGCGGTGTTGGCAGGGGTGATGCTCGCACCGCCGGCCATGTTGCCCTGGCCTGTCGCATCCGGGGCCACATCGGCCACCGCAGGCGGCGGGAAGCCCAGCGATGCGATGCCATGCACGCCATCGGCGTTCTCGGCATAGGCCCAATCGTTATTCATGCGCGCCAACTGCGGCGGGGTGGGGAAGTTCGCGTCAGGCACGCCGGCAAGCCGCCCTTCCATATAGGACGCCCAGATCGGCAGCGCCGTGGTGGCGCCGAATTCGTGGCGGCCCAGGCTGCGGTTGTCGTCGAAGCCCATCCACGCCACGGTCACCACCTGTCCCGCGTAGCCCGCGAACCAGCCGTCCACGGCGTCGTTGGTGGTGCCGGTCTTGCCGGCGATATCGTCGCGGCGCAGGTATCGTTTGACGGCGTTGCCCGTGCCTTCGTCCACCACGCTTTGCAGCAAGCTGTTCATCACGAAGGCGTTACGCGCCGAAATCACGCGCGGCGGGGCGGTATCGTCGGCGGCGAACAGCACGTTGCCGTCGCCGTCCGTGATCTTGCCGATCAGGTACGGCTCGATGCGATGGCCCTGGTTGGCAAACACGCCATAGGCCGCGGCCAGCCGCAGCGGCGATGTGGTGCCGGTGCCAAGCGCCATCGGCAGGTACGGCGGCAGCCGTTTCGACGAGAAACCGAACTTGCCGGCGAAATCGATCGCGTACGGAATACCGATGGCCTGCAGCGTGCGGATGGCCGGCAGGTTGCGCGATTCGGCCAGCGCGTTGCGTACCGTGATCGGCCCGACAAAGCGGTTGTCGTCGTTAGACGGGTTCCAGTGCGGCGAATTGTCGAGCGGCGCGTCGTTGATCAGCGTGCCCGGCGACATGCCGCGCTCCAGTGCGGCGGAATAGACGAACGGCTTGAACGTGGAGCCCGGCTGCCGCTGGGCTTGCGTGGCGTGGTTGAAGCGGCTGGTGGCAAAGTCGGCGCCGCCGACCATGGCCTCGATGGCGCCGGTTTCCGCATCGAGCGAAATCAGCGCGGCTTGTGGCAGGGCAGGGGCATCTGCGGAGGACTTCCCTGCGCCGTGCCGCTTGCCGTAGCGCTCCAGCCCGGCCTGCACGGCGTCGTAGGCCAGGGTCTGGTGCATTGACGAAACGGTGGTGTAGACATTGAGGCCGCGCGTATAAGCCTCGTCCCCGAAGCGGTCATGGGCGAGTTGCCGCGCCAGTTCGGCCACGTATTCGGCATGGCCGTCGAAGCGGCCGTTGGCATCGCGATTGACCACGATCTGCGTATTGCGCGCGGCGCGGTACTGGTCCTGCGAGATCATGCCAAGCGCCAGCATGCGGCTCAGCACATATTCCTGGCGGCGCTTGGCACGCGGCAGGTTGACCACCGGGTTCATCGTCGAGGGCGCCTTGGGCAGCCCGGCCAGCACGGCGGTTTCCGCGAGCGAGAGTTGATCGAGCGGCTTGCCGAAATAAGTCTGCGCGGCGCTGCCGAAGCCGTATGCATGCTCGCCCAGGTAGACCTGGTTCATGTACAGCTCCAGGATGCGGTCCTTGGACAGCGAGCGGTCGATCTGCCACGCCAGCAGGATTTCATACCACTTGCGCGATAGCGTCTTCTCGCGCGAGAGATAGAAGTTGCGCGCCACCTGCATCGTGATGGTCGAGGCGCCCTGGGCGTAGCCTTCGCCGATATTGGCGAGCGCGGCGCGCACCAGTCCGGGAATGTCCACGCCCACGTGGCTGTAGAACTGGTCGTCCTCGGCGGCGAGCAGCGCCTCGGACATCAGTTTCGGCATGCGCTCGATCGGGATGAATTCACGGTGCTCCGTGCCGAATTCGCCAATCAGCACGTTGTCGCGGGTGAAGACACGCAGGGGCACCTGGGGGCGGTAGTCGCGCAAAGCATCGACCGAAGGCAGTTGCTGCAGGCTGATGACGGCGGCAAAACCGGCCAGCAATACGCTGGCGGCTGCCAGCCCGGCCATCACACCGGCGGCCTTGACTACGATTTTTTTCATGGCGCGCATTCTACCGTGCAGCGGCGAGCGGCAAAGGCACTCCGGTATCGGTGACATCTTCGGGCGGTTCGGCCCGGATGCGCAGGGGCGGCTGATGCGGCACCTGTCGCGCGAATTCACACAGTGCGAGCCAGGTTTCCGGCCGCTCCACGATGGTATGGTGATCCGTGCCGGCAATGGTCTGGACCGCCACGGGGCCGGGCCACGCCGCCATCAATCGCTCGGAGCATTCGTGCGGCACCACGTCATCGGTCTCGGCCAGCAGGACCTTGGTGCTCTGGACCACTTTCTTGCAATGGGCGATGGAGTCGAAATGGTGGCGCATCAATTGGCGCAGCGGCACCAGCGGAAAGCGCTTGCGCACGATTTCCAGCAGCGAATCGTAGGGTGTGATCAGTTGCAGGCTCTCGAAATCCTGCAGGTCCGCCAACTGGATGGCCACCCCGGTACCCAACGAGCGGCCCACCACATGGACGCGCACGCCGGGGAACGCACGGCGAATGTGGAGCAGGAACTGGCTGGCATCGGCCACGGCGGCGGCCTCCGACGGCATGCCGTCCGAGTGGCCCAGTCCTCGATAGTCGAACGTGGCAAAGCCCATGCCGGGCGGCAGCCATTTCATGAACTGCAGCGTTTCCAGCACGTCCTCGCCCCGCCCTGGCAGGTAGAAAAGCAGGTCCCGCACGCCTTCCTCGCTGGCGCGGTAGGTATAGCCGCGGAACAGGCCACCGGGCACCGGGTGCGAATACGCCTCGATGCCTTCGGGCAGGTCGCGCGGCGGGCGACGGCGCGCATCGAACAGCAGCCGCTCCTGGTTGACGGCGAGGAAGGTCCAGTAACAGACGAAACCACTGGCCGTGACGACCGTGGCGGCAAGGGTCCTGCGCAATATCGACGATGACATGGGTTAGGGGCTACAGATGGGCAAGCTTGCCCAGACTATCCGAAAATCCGGCAATGCGGCGTTGGACAGCCCAGCACCGCCGCGAGTTCTTGTACGATATGCCGCATATCGAAAGCGGCCACCGGGGGGCCTTCCAATGAGCGACGAACAGAAACGCGCCGAAGAGGCGCAGATCATGGAGCGGGTGGTCAGCGCCACGCGCCAGGTGCAGGTGGCATTTACCGCGCTGCAGAGCCAGTATCCGCCCGAGGGCAGCGGCAAACCGTCGAAGCTGGCCCTCCAGACCTTCGACGCCGCGCTGCAGATGCTGGAAGATGCGCAGGCGGCGTTTGACGAGGTGTTGAATGCGTTGCTGGATGGGGAGCGGTGAAAGCCTGACTCCTTCTCTCTTGGTTTGCTCCCCTCTCCCGCGAGGGAGAGGGGCGGGGGAGAGGGCAAGCGGTGCAAATCGCGACACGGTCGGCAAGCAGAACCTCCGGCCCTCTCCCCCAACCCCTCTCCCGCCTTGCGGGAGAGGGGAGAAAACCGGCAGGGGAGCGATTGGCCACCCTCACTCCAACCTGAACCTCGCCTCCTTCACCTCCGCCGAATCGAATCCCACCCGTACATTGAATTCCCCCGGCTCCACCACGTAGTTCAGTTTGGCGTCGTAGAACTTCAGCTTGTCTTCGTCGATCGGGAATTCCACCACGCGCGTTTCCCCCGGGGCCAGCATCACCTTGCGGAAATCCTTCAGCTCCATCAGCGGGCGAATCGTCGAGGCCACGACATCCTGCAGATACAACTGCACCACGGTTTCGCCAGCGCGGTCGCCGGTGTTCTTCACCGTGACGCTGGCCGTCAGCTTGCCGCCACGCGCCAGCTTCGGAGCCGATAGCCGCACCGCCGACATGCTGAACGTGGTGTAGCTGAGTCCGTAGCCGAACGGGTAGAGCGGGCCGTAGTCTTCCTCGAAATACTGCGACGTGTAGTTCGGTGCCTTGCCCGGCGTGAACGGGCGGCCGATGCGCGGTGCGTTGTAGTACGTCGGGATCTGCCCGAGCGAGCGCGGGAACGTCAGCGGCAACTTGCCGGACGGGTTCTCGTCGCCGAACAGCACGTCCGCAATGGCGTGACCACCTTCGGTGCCCGCGTACCAGGTCTCCAGGATCGCGTCGGCGTTTTCCTTTTCCCAGTTGATCGTCAGCGGGCGGCCGTTCATCAGCACCACCACCATGGGCTTGCCCGTGCTCTTCAACGCCTTGAGCAGCGTCAGCTGGCTGCCCGGCAGGCCCAGGCTGGAGCGGCTCGATGCCTCGTGAGACATGCCGCGCGTCTCGCCCACGGCCACGACGATGGTGTCGGCACCGCGCGCCACGCGCACGGCTTCCTCGATCATGTCGCCGCTGGACCGCTTGTCCTGCACCACCTCGGGGTTATCCCAGTTCAGGAAGTTCAGGTAGCCCACCACGCGTGCGTCGTCGGTGATATTGGCCCCACGCGCATGCACCACGTTGCCCTTGCCGGCCAGCGCGTCGCGCATGCCTTGCAACAAGGTGATCGACTGTTTGGGCTTGCCTCCGGCGGACCAGCTACCCATCATGTCGATGGGCGCATCGGCCAGCGGTCCGATGACGGCCACTGTGCCCGACTTTTTCAGCGGCAGCGTCTGGTTGCGGTTTTCCAGCAGCACCAGCGACTTGCGCGCAATCTCGCGGGCCTCGGTGCGATGCAGGCGGCTTTCCGCATCGATGTCGGCCGGGTCGTCCGCGGCCTTGCCGATCCGGCGGAACGGGTCGGCGAACAGGCCCATGTCGTACTTGGCGCCCAGCACTTCGCGCACGGCGTCATCGAGCACGCTCACCGGCACCTCGCCCGATTTCACCAGCGACGGCAGTTGTTCGAGATAGCGCGAATCGGCCATGCTCATGTCCACGCCAGCCTCGATGGCGAGCTTCGCGGCTTCGCGGCCATCGCGGGCCACGCCGTGGCGCAGCAATTCGTCGATGGCGCCATGGTCGCTGACGGTCACGCCCTTGAAGCCCCACTCCTTGCGCAGCAGATCGCGCAGCAGCCATTTGTTGGACGTGGCCGGCTGACCGTTGACCGAGTTCAGCGCGATCATCACGCCGCCCGCGCCTGCGTCGAGGCCGGCACGATACGGCGGCAGATAGTCCTGGTACATGCGCTGCATGCTCATGTCCACGGTGTTGTAGTCGCGGCCGCCTTCCACGGCGCCATACAGCGCGAAATGCTTGACGAACGCCATCACGCTGTCGGCATTCGCTGGCGACGAACCCTGGAAGCCCTTCACGCTGGCCCGCGCGCATTGCGAGACCAGGAAGGGGTCTTCGCCAAAGCCCTCGGAGGTACGGCCCCAGCGCGGGTCGCGCGAGATATCGACCATCGGGGCGAAGGTCGCGTCCACGCTGTCGGCGGAGGCTTCCACGGCGGACACACGCGCGGCTTTCTCGACCACGCCCATGTCCCAGCTCGATGCCAGGCCCAGGCTGATCGGGAAGACCGTGCGATGGCCGTGCACCACGTCATAGGCAAAGAACATCGGGATCTTCAGGCGGCTGCGCATGGCAGCTTCCTGCAGCGGACGGTTCTCGGCGCGGTTCACGGAATTGAACGTGCCGCCCACGCGGCCAGCAGCTAGCTCCTGCATCAACTGCTTGGCGGGCATCTCCGGCCCGATGCTGATCAGGCGAAGCTGGCCGATCTTCTCGTCGAGCGTCATGCGTCGCACGAGGTCGTCGACGAACGCCTGCTTGTCGGCCATCGGCGCGCGGACAGCGGCGGGGGTAGCGGCAACGGATGAAGCGGCAGGTGCAGCGCCGGCAAACATGGGCGCGCAGGCAAGGCTGGCGGCCAGCGCCAGCGAGGAAAGCATTCGCATTATTCGTAGTCTCTGATGGGCAGACTGCCGGAGATTGGCCCCGCCATGGTGCAGCAGGTCCGCGCTCGCGGCTGTCGCCGCGCGTCTGACAGGCACGTCGGGCGAAATCGGTTATTTTTCTGAACTGCGCCGCAAGTTTACAGCCTTACAGTGCCTGCACAGTGCTTAGAATGGCTGATTCGTGGCTTTTTGCCGATGTGAACCTGGAGATTGATTGGTGCTATCCGTTTTTGTTGCCCGCCGCGCCGCGTCGTTTCGTAACCGGATGCAAATTGCCTTGTGGGGCATTGCGTTTGCTGGCTGCGTGAGCGCTGCCGCACCCGTCCACGCGTTTTCGCTCGACGATGTCACGGCGCGTGCCAGGAAGCTGGCGGACCAGCCGTACGCTGCTCCTGTGAGCAACCTGCCGCCCGTATTCGCGAAGATGCAGTTTGCTGACTACATCAAGATCCAGCCGAAGATGGATCAGGTGGAGTGGAAGGGCGATGCCACGCCATTCAAGCTTGGCTTCTACCATCAGGGGATGCATTTCAGCACGCCCGTGCGGATCAGCGAAGTGGTGGGCAACCGCGTGCAGGAAATCCGCTACGAGCCGGGCCGCTTCGATTTCGGTGACCTGAAGCTGGACAAGGAAGCCACCAACAAGCTCGGCTATGCAGGCTTCCGCGTGATGTACCCGGTCAATCGGCCCGACAAGCTCGACGAAGTCATGAGCGTGCTGGGTGCGAGCTATTTCCGGGTGATTGGCAAGGGTCAGGTCTACGGCCTGTCGGCGCGCGGGCTGGCGATCAACACCGGACTGTCCGAGCCTGAGGAATTCCCGGCGTTCCGCGAGTTCTGGATCGAACGTCCGAAGCCGCAGGACAAGCAACTCGTTTTCTATGCGCTGCTGGATTCGCCCAGTGCTACCGGCGCCTACCGTTTCGAGTTGAATCCCAACGACAATGCCGTGCTCAAGGTGCAGGCGCGCGTGTTCATGCGCGGTCCCGTGAAGAAGCTGGGTATCGCGCCGCTGACGAGCATGTTCCTGTTCGGCCCCAACCAGATGCGCGACGCCAACAATTTCCGTCCGGCGCTGCACGACTCCAATGGCTTGTCGATCCACACCGGTGACAACGAATGGATCTGGCGTCCGCTGAACAATCCCAAGTACGTGGCGCTGAGCATGTTCCAGGTGAACAACCCGCGCGGATTTGGCCTGATGCAACGTGGCCGCGAGTTCTCTGCGTACGAGGATCTCAAGGACCGCTACGACCTGCGCCCGAGCGCGTGGATCGAGCCGCAGGGCGACTGGGGCCGCGGCAAGGTGGAACTGGTGGAGATTCCCACGCCGGACGAGACCAATGACAACATCGTGTCGTTCTGGACGCCTGACCAGTTGCCGCCCAAGGGCACGCCGATCAAGGCCGACTACACGATCCGCTGGACCATGGACGAGCGCGGCACGGTGACGAAGGACCTCGCATGGGTCAAGCAGACGCTGCGCACCGCCGGTGAAATTACGCAGGCCAACCTGATCCGCCATCTCGACGGCAGCCTCGGCTTCGTGGTGGATTTCGAAGGCGGTGCGCTGCCCAGCCTGTCGCCCAACGCGGTACAGGCATCGTTCAGCGTGGGCGATAACGCCGAGGTCATCGAGAACGTGCTGCAACCGAACCCGGTGACCAAAGGCTATCGCGTGACGCTGCGCATCAAGGTCAAGGATCCGAACAAGGTGGTGGAATTGCGCGAGGCACTGGTGTCGAACGGCAAGCCGCTCTCGGAGACCTGGAGCTACCAGATCCCGCCCGGCACGGCGCATTCCACGCCGGCGCAGGCGGTCAAGTAGTCAGGTCATCAACCCGGGGCGGAAGCCTCGGGATACAGGCCATGCACGCGGCCGAACAGCCGCGTGAGGCCCATCAGGGCGTCGATGCTCGGGCAGGGCATGCCGAGCGTGCGCCCTATTTCATGCACGGCGCCGACGATGGCGTCGAGTTCGATGGCGCGGCCTGCGTCAACATCCTGCAGCATCGAGGTGCGGAAGGCCCCGATCTTCGCGGTGACCGCGTGGCGATCCTCGGGAGACTGGTCGATGCGGCATCCGATCCGCGCGCCGATGGCTGCAGCCTCTTCCATGGCCGATGTGCAGAAGGCGCGCGTCAGCGGGTCCGCCAGGATCTGATCGACGGTGGCGCCGGTGAAGGCCGAGATCGGGTTCATCGTGAGGTTGCCCCAGAGCTTGAACCAGATGTCCTGGCGCACATTCTCCGAAATCTCCGCGTCAATTCCCGCCTGCGCGAACAGCGCGCCGAGTTGGCGGACACGCGCTGTCGTATCGCTCCCGCCGAACGGTTCGCCGATGATCAGGCGGTTCCCCATCTTGTGATCGACAAGCCCGGGCTCGGGCACCGCGCAGCTCACATGCACCACGCAGCCGATCACCTGTTCGAAGGAGATGGCCGCCGCAATCTGGCCGCCTGGATCGACCGAGGTCAGCGGCCGGCTGCCGAAGCCATCGAGTCCATGGCAAAACCACCACGGCACACCGTTCATCGCGGGCACCACCAGCGTGTGGGGACCGATCAGCGGACGGATTTGCGCAGCCACCTGCTGCAGCGCGGGTCCCTTGACGGCAATGACGACCACGTCATGGACACCGAGGCGTGACGCATCGTCATCGGCATGCACCGGTGCCTGCACCAGCGTGCCGCGTTCGAGCATGCGCCAGCCATGCGTGCGCAGGGCGGTGAGTGTGTCGCGGCGCGCCAGGGCGCTGACCTGCGCGGCGCCGGAGGCGGCGAGTTTCGTGCCGACCCAGCCGCCAATGGCGCCAGCGCCGACAATGCAAACCTTCATCGAGGACTCCTGTTCAGGCGGGCCTGTGCGCGCAGCGGCGTGAGCAGGTGCGATAGCCCGTTGTGGTCGAGTTCGTGCATCAAGGCCAGCAGGCGGCCAATCTCGCCGGGCGGAAATCCCTCGCGTGCAAACCAGTTCAGGTAGTTGCCGGGCAGGTCGGCAATCAGCGTGCCCTGATGCTTGCCATACGGCATCTCACGGGTCACAAGCAGGAGCAGGGCGTCGCCGTCGGGCAGCATGGCGGGATTTTTCGAGGCAAGGAGCGGGCATTGTAGCGCCGGCCTGACCCGCCGTGGCCTTGCCCGCACATGTGCTGCCGCACGCGACGCAGTCGGTCGGCGCTTCCTAGTTACACGCCGTGCCCGGCACCGGCTTGCCGGAATTGGTGACGCCCTGGCACGCATCGCCCACCACGAGCGGCGCATCGCCCGATTGCGGCGGCGGCAGCTTGAGCCGGCCGGCTACCGTGCAGCAACTGCGCGGCGCGGGCTGCGGTGCAAGATGGCTCGCGGTCGACATCGCAGGTGGCGCCGCTGCCGCGCCGTTTCGAGATGAGGATGCGGACGGTGCGGGTGGGGAAGACGTGGCCGACGAGGTTGACGAGGGCGACGATCGCGATGCCGCGTCGGCGCTGGCCGGGTCGGCATCGGGCGCCATGCACATGCCCATATGGCAGATCCGCTCGCCCTTGCATTGCATGTCGAACTGGCATCCCTGGGCGGATGCGGGCAGCACCCAGGCCATGCCGATGGCTGCTATCAGCACTGCGCTACGCCGAAACATATCGTCTCCCCAATCGTTGTCCGGGCGGCATTCCGGCTCGCCGTCTCTCGTGAAGACAGTGCGGAGACGCCGCATGACTTCAGCATAGGGCGAGGCCCTTTTGCGCGATTTTGGCTCTGTGGTCTTTCCCACATGAGCGCCCGGCAGGGCGCATGGCGCCGTGGATGACGTGAAGGCGACCTCGGCAGGAATCGCGGTTTTGCTTCACAATAGCGCCTTTACGCCGCACCCGAGACACGCTGGAGCCCCCGAGGCCGGACGCAAGATCCGCCCATCAGCGCGCGGCGCAATGCCAAAACCCAAGTCTCGCGCCCCCGTACATGTCAGCTCCCTCCGGAAATTTCGACAATCTCCCCGAACTCGCCTTGTCTCACGCCGACACGCCACGTGACCGCGCCGCGGACCGCCGCGCATTGCTGGCGCTTGGCGTAGGCAGCTTCGCCATCGGCACCGGTGAATTCGTCATCATGGGCCTGCTGCCCGATGCGGCGAAAGACCTGGCGATCACCATCCCCGAAGCCGGCCACCTGATCAGTGCCTATGCGCTGGGCGTGGTCATCGGTGCGCCGCTGCTGGCGGTGCTTGGCGCACGCTGGCCGCGCCGCAATCTGCTGATCGCATTGATGGCGTTCTTCGCCATCGGCAACTTTGCCAGTGCCATGGCGCCGGATTATGTCTCGATGGCTGCGGTGCGCCTGCTGACCGGCTTTCCGCACGGCACCTATTTCGGCGTGGCCGCACTGGTGGCGGCCAGCCTGGTGGCGCGCGAGCGTCGCGCACAGGCGGTGGGCCTCGTCATGCTCGGCTTGACCACGGCCACGCTGGTGGGCGTGCCCATCGCGGCGGGCATTGGCACATGGCTGGGCTGGCGTGCTGCGTTCGTGATTGTCGGCGCCATCGGCGCGTTGACCGTGCTGCTGGTGTGGCGCTGGGTGCCGTTCGTCCCGGCGGACCGGAATGCCAGCCCGCTGCGCGAACTCTCCGCGCTGGCGCGCAAGCAGGTGTGGCTCACGCTCGGTATTGGTGCGATTGGATTTGGCGGCATGTTCGCCGTGTTCAGCTACGTCAAGCCGACGATGCTGGAAGTGGCGCATATGCCCGCCAGCGGCATCCCCATCGTGCTGGCGCTGTTCGGTGTCGGCATGGTGGCGGGCAATCTCGTCGGCGCCAAGCTGGCGGACCGTGCGCTGATGCCCACGGTAGGCGGCGTGCTGGTGTGGTCTGCGCTGGTACTGGGCGCGTTCGTGTTCACGGCGCCGTATCCGTGGCTGGCGTCGCTCAATGTGATGCTGGTGGGCACGGCCGTTGCGCTCGGCCCGCCGCTGCAGATCCGCCTGATGGATGTGGCGGGCGATGCGCAGACGCTGGCGGCAGCGCTGAACCATTCGGCCTTCAACCTGGCGAACGCGCTTGGTGCGTGGCTCGGCGGCATCACCATCGCGGCAGGCATGGGCTATACGTCCACGGGCTGGGTGGGCGTGTTGCTGGCGCTGGGTGGTCTGGCCGTCTTCGCGTGGTCGCTGATGAGCACGCGCCGCTGCGATCTTACGGTGCCGGCTTGATCGCCTTCTCTTCTGCATGTGTCGCCACCGCATCGGGAGCGCCATGCTCCCGCGCGGCGGCATCGATCACACGATGCACGAATTCGAGCTTGGCCACCACGGCCGGCGAGAGCGTGAACGGATAGCTGTCCGGCGCCCCCAGGCTCCGGTTCAGGCTGTTCAGCACATAGGTCAGCGGGAACCACCGATTCAACAGGCTGCGGAAGCTGGCATCCTCCACCGGTGTCTGGTCGGTCAGCGTGGGTTCCTGCGGACTGTCGGGCTGCAGTACCAGCCCGCATGACACGGCGGTGTCGAGCGTATCCACCATATGGAGGTAGTGCGCCCAGGTCTCGGCCCAGTCCTCCCATGGATGCATCGTGGCGTAGGCGCTGATATATGACGCCTGCCAGTCGGCAGGCGGTCCTTCCTCGTAATGCCGTTTCAACGCCACCGAGTAGTCGGCCTGTTCGTCGCCGAACAGCTTGCGGAACGGTTCCAGCCGCCGCGTGCCGGCAATCAATCGATTGAAATAGAAATGCCCGACCTCGTGCCGGAAGTGTCCGAGCAGGGTGCGATAGGCTTCGCCCATCTGGTTGCGCGTCTGCTCGCGATGCGCGTCATCGGCCTCGGCAATGTTGATCGTGATGCGGCCGTTGTCGTGGCCGGTCAGGACGGCCTCGTGCGGTTCGGTGGCGGCCAGGAAATCGAACTGCAGGCCGGACGTGGGATCGTCGTCGCGCGACACCACGGGTAATTGCAGCGACAGCAGCGTATAGAGCAGCCGCCGCTTCGCGGTTTCCAGCCGATACCAGAACAGGCGGTTGTCCGGAACGTCGAGGTTGGGAATGGTATGCGTGAGCTGGCAGGCTTCGCACAGCGGACTTTCGTCCTCGGCGGGCACCATCCAGTTGCAGACCGCTTCCACCTGATAGTTGTGGCAACGGCGGAAGCGGGCCCCCTTGGCGTCGGGATGAAGGCTGATCCATCCGGTCTCGTCACTGCCTTCGAACGCCGCGATCTGCGACAGCGCCGGAATGAAACCCAGCATGGCCTGGCAGCGTTCGCAGACCACATTCTCGAAGAACACCAGGTTGCCGCAGCGATTGCAGTGGAAGGTCTTCATGGCACCGGCTCCGACGGGGGTTCCCGAATGCGGAGATGGTGCCTGCTTTGGCCAGAGGTATGCAACCGGGCGCCGTCCTACACGGCGCCCGTTACCGCCTTGTCAGAAGAAAGAATCGTCGGACTGGCTGTTGTCGTCGACATAGTCGTCGAGCCCGTTGTCCAGGTTGCCGTTATCGGCCAGCAGGTCGTTGTTTCCGTTGCTGCCGTTGTTCCCCGTGCCATCGTTCCCATAGAAGTTGTTGACGACGGTTTCGTTTGGCGAGGATTGGCCGCCGCCCAGGAAGCCGCCACCGCCACTGCCATGGTGGAAGAGGTTCTCGATGCCCTGGAACAGCATCGCGCCACCGGCCACGCCCGCCGCCGTGGTGGCGATGGAACCCAGCGTGCCACCCATCCCGCCACTCAGGAAGCCGCCACGCGCGGGTGCGGCGGCCGGGGCGGGCTGCGCCTGGTATTGCGGCGGTTGTTGCTGATACTGCGGTTGCTGCTGATACTGCGGCGATTGCTGATATTGCGGTGCGCCTTGCTGCGGATATCCGGTGGATGCGCGGCCTGCGCTGGCGCCCCATGCCGAGTCGTTATCGACAAAGCCTCGCGAAGTCCCGGCCTGGGCCGCCTGAAGCTGGCCCTGCAGCGTCTGTATCTGCGCCTGCGCATTCTGCAGCGCGCGGTCCAGCAGCATGGCACGCTGCACCAGCAGGTAGGCGGTGTCGGGCTGGCGCGCGGCGGCGTCGGCAATCAGCGCGGCGGCCTGCGGGTCCTTGGCTTCGGCACGCGCTTGGGTCAGTTGGCTCAGGAAGGATTCCAGTGCTTGCGCGTCTTGGGGGGTCATGGCGTCACCTTTTCGGTTCGGTTGCGGTACGGCTTCAATCTAGGGCCGGAAACTTAAACGAAGCTTAAGACGCCGCGCAAGTCTGCAGTTCATCGCGCTACACTTTGTTTTTCCGATTCGCCTACCCATCTGCCGCCATGACCGGACTGCGCTCGCTCTATCCTGCCATCGAACCTTACGAGACCGGCACGCTCGACGTGGGCGACGGCCATGTCCTGCATTACGAACGCGTAGGCACGCGCGGCGCCAAGCCGGCCGTGTTCCTGCATGGCGGGCCGGGCGGCGGCATTTCGCCCGATCATCGGCGCCTGTTCGATCCGGCGCGCTACGACGTGCTGCTGTTCGACCAGCGCGGCTGCGGGCAATCCACGCCGCATGCGTCGCTGGAGGCCAATACCACGTGGCATCTGGTGGCCGATATCGAGAAGCTCCGCGAAAAGCTTGGCGTGGAAAGCTGGCTGGTGTTCGGCGGCTCGTGGGGTTCCACGTTGGCGCTGGCCTATACGCAAACGCATCCGCAGCGCGTGAGCGAACTGGTGCTGCGCGGCGTCTACACGGTGTCGCAGGCGGAACTGGATTGGTATTACCAGTTCGGCGTGTCGGAGATGTTTCCGGAGAAGTGGGCGCGCTTCCAGGCGCCCGTACCCGAGGCCGAGCGCGGCAACATGATGGCGGCCTATCGCAAACTGCTGACCGGCGACGATATCGACAAGCAGGTGGAGGCCGCCCGCGCCTGGAGTGTGTGGGAAGGGGAGACCATCACGCTGCTGCCGAATCCCGACAACAGCGCCAAACACGACGAGGGTCATTTTGCGCTGGCCTTTGCGCGCATCGAGAACCACTATTTCACGCATCGCGGCTGGCTGGAGGACGGACAACTGCTGCGCGATGCGCACAAGCTGGCGGGCATCCCCGGCGTGATCGTGCATGGCCGCTATGACATGCCATGTCCGGTGCGCTACGCCTACGCGCTGCACAAGGCGTGGCCCGATGCCGATTTCCACCTGATCGAGGGTGCGGGCCATGCGTGGACCGAGCCCGGCATCATGGATCAATTGCTTGCTGCCACCGACCGTTTCGCCAGGCAGGCGAAGGATTAGTCTATTGGCCGTTTGCGCCGTGGCAACCGAGCGATCGTGCGCCTATACTGAATTTTTGCTGCGCTGCACCAATGTCTGCATTGTTCGAGACCTTGTTGTTGCGCCGACCGAATGCAGTATTTGGAGAGCACCATGGTTCCTTGCGAACTTTGCAAGAGCCTGCTGGGCCGTCCGGGTTATGTTCCGCCACACCCAAGACTGTTACGAACGGATGACGGCTTGCCGCATGGGCGGCACGCCGGGAAGCAGGTTTTTGTCTACAGATGCCAGCACTGCCAGCAAATGATCGCGCTATCCACGTGCGATGACGGTTCCGATATCTGGACGGGGCACGACGGCCCCGGCCGATAGCGGTATTGGCGCCATCCGCGGCACTACATGCCAAGCGCCGCCATGTTTTCCACGCGCAGGGTTTGCGGCTCCGATAGCGAGATGTTCGCGGCGCGCAGCCGCTTGAGGATTTCGAACAGCAGGTCGCTCTTGGTGCCCGCCGCAATCCGCGGGCTGCTCACGTAGCCCGTCACACTCAACGTAATGCCGTTCGGCGCCAACTGGCTGAACGTGACCGATGGCGCGGGGATGTCGAGGATCGTCTCGTGCTGATGATAGACATCGAGCAGTAGGTCGCGCACGGCCTCGGGGTCGGTGTTGAGCGGGAAGGTGAGTTGCAGCGTGGCCACGCCCTGCGTGCTGTTGCTCATCGTGACGTTGCGCACGTTCTGCGAGATCAGTTGCGAGTTCGGCACGATGACCGTGGAACGGTCGCCAAGCTGAATCTCCGTGGCGCGCACGTTGATGCGGCGGATATCGCCTTCCACGCCAGCCAGGCTCACCATGTCGCCCACCTTCACTGGCCGCTCGGTCAACAGGATCAGCCCCGACACGAAGTTCTTCACGATCTCCTGCAGGCCGAAGCCGATACCCACGGACAGCGCACTGACGATCCACGCCAGGTTTTCCCATTTCACGCCCAGCAGCGACAGCGTCAGCAGCACCAGCAGCACATAGCCCACGTTGCTGAACAGCGTGATCAGCGAAGCGCGTAACCCTGGCTCCTTGCAGAGCTTGGGCAGCATCTCGGCGTCGAGCCAGCGCCGCACCGAACGCAGCAACCAGACGCCGACGATCAGCGCGATGACCGCGTTGAGGATGCGGTCCGGCATGATGTTCATGCTGCGCAGCTTCTCGCCGCCGAGCACGGTCAGCAGCGTGTTGAGCAGGTCAGCGGGCGTGGTGCCGAACCCACCGGTCAGCAGCGCCAGCACCGCCACCAGCAGCAGCGCACTCGCGCCGATACCGGACAGCACGGTGGACACCTGTTCCAGATGCGAGTCGTCCACGCCGAACAGTTGCTTGATCACGCGGCCACTGCGGTGATTCGCCGAGAACAATGCCTCGCAAGTATCGCGCGTCAGTTGTGTGAGCAGGTACAGGCTGCACAGCACGATATCGAACCAGACCAGTTCATAGGTCAGGAAGCGCGCAAAGCTGATATAGCCGATCAGCAGCGCACCGAACCCCACGATCACGATCAGCGTGACCGCCGCGTGGATCAGCCCGGCCAGCGTGGCGCGTTCCTCGGGACGCTCGCCCGCTGCCACCAGTTCGCTGCGCACGCGATTGGCGCGCAGCAACGCCGCACCAATCGTCAGCACCACCACCAGAGACACCAGCCCACGACCGAGCAGCGTCACCTGCACGCTGGTATCGGCCATGCGATTGAACTGTTCGAGCGTGCCCGCGAGCAGCAGCAGACCAGCCAGTACGGTGGGGAAGGGCTTCATCGCCAACGCCACGGGGTCGGCCAGCGCAGGCAATCGCCATGACGGATGCTGCGTGCACAGCAATGCACGGCCCAGTCCGGCGATCAGCGCGGAAGTCATCGTCAGCTTGGCGATCTCGGCCATCAGGTCCTGCAGGCCAGCCGGTAATTCTTCACCGCCCGTGAACGCCGCATAGACGATGCGCACGGCGACGGCCGTGGTGACGACAGTGGTCAAGGCGGTCGCGAGCGCCAGTGCGCTGCGCCGCAAGCGTGTTTCGGGCAACTGGTGCAGGCAGAACCACGCCAGGCCGCGCTCCAGCAATCGCCGCCCAAGCGACCATACGGCCAGCGCCACGGCCAGCAGGAGGATGGTCTTGCCACGCTGCCCGGGTTCCCAGGCTTCGCGCAGCATCGGCTTGATTTCATCGGTGAAGTTGCCGAGCCGCATGCGGTCTTCTTCGCCCAGCTTGAACAGCGGCGTCCAGAACGCGGGATTCAGGATGCTGTCCGAACGCAGCGCAAGCTGATCCTTGAGGCGGCTGCGCTGGAGCTTGGCCAACTGGTCGCGCAGATGGGCGATGTTGTCCTTGCTGTCGGCGGCCTGCTTCAGTTCATCGTCGAGCTGCGCCTTGCGCGCATTGAGTTCGGCGCGCTGGCGCACCACGGCAGGTGCTTCGCGTGCAGTGGCGGTATCGGGCGGGGGCCCGAGCAGATCCACTTGCGCCTGTATCTGGGCGCGCTGTGGTGTGAGCGAGGCGTTGAGCTTGTCGACATCGTCGTCGAGTTGCCGCAGTGTTTCGTTGAGATCGCCAAGGCGCAGGTCGCCCGACGTGCCGGAGGCCAGCTGCTTGATGCGATCCTGCTCGGATTGCAGGCGCTTGAGTTCGGCGACGGCTTCGGCGTGCGTGAGAACGGGAATCTGCTGCGCTTCGGCCTCGGACGCGGATCGGGCTGCCGACTCGGCAGAGAACGCGACGGGCACTTGCATCAGCGCAGCGATGACGAGGCTCATGACGAGCCAGGAGATACGACGCATGAGGGGGGCGCGGTGGTTGACCGGCCGGGCATTATAAGCAGCGGGGTGAGGTGGTTTCGGCCTCAGGCTGCACAGGCTCACATGCTGTTACATAATCGGCGTCTTTCCCTGTCCCCTTGTTTTCTCCCCTCTCCCGCAAGGCGGGAGAGGGGCCGGGGGAGAGGGCAGGCGCATCAAATATCCAAAACAATCGTTTCATGAAGCAAGCCCCAACACGTTCGATGATTAACCGCCAGCCCTCTCCCCCAACCCCTCTCCCGCAAGCGGGAGAGGGGAGTCGGTTTGCGGTCATGGTGATGCTTATCGCGCTCGCTCAAACATCCCAAGCCGCCGATCTCACCGCCGGCCGCGACATCTTCACCACTCGTTGCGCCTCGTGCCACCAGGTCGGCCCCTCCGCACGCGGCGCTTTCGGCCCGCAACTCAACGCCATCGTCGGCAGGAAAGCGGGTGGCACAAGCGACTACCGCTATTCAGATGCCATGAAGACTTCGACCGTGGTGTGGACCGACGACACCCTGCGCGCTTTCCTCCAGTCTCCCGCCAAGGTCGTGCCCGGCACCAAGATGCGTTTCTGGGGCATGAGCAATGCGCGGCAGTTGGACGACCTGCTGGCCTACCTCCGCACACTGCAATAACTACGCGATGTGCGATTCGAGGATGTCGATCATGCGCTGCGCCAGCGGCGACAGGTAGGCGCCTGCGCGTGACATCACGCCGACGCGGCGGCCGAGGTCCAGCGCATCGGCGCGCAGGGCAATCGGCCGCAGGCTTGCCCGTGTGCTGTTGCCCGTTGCCCCCGCGATGCACAGCATTTCGGTGCCGCGTACGAGGTCGAACAACGTCGTGCTCCCGAAATCGGTCTCCACGCGCAGGATGGGCGCGGGCAAGCCCAGTTCCGCAAACGCCGCTTCGAGTTGTTGCCGCACCAGCACATGCGCACTGGGCAGCAGCCAGTGCTGACCCACGAGATCGGCCAGTCCCAGGTTCTGCCGTCGATGCAGCGGATGGTCTTCATCGGCCACCACGGCCAGCCGGTCCGTGAACAGTTCGCGCGAGGCCAGTGCGGGATTGGGCTGGCGCGGTAGCGGGGCCACGGCAAGATCGACTTCACCGGCCTGCACCAGATCCATCAGTTCGCGTGCCACGCGCATGGTCAGCCGCAGGCGCGCCACGGGCCGCTCGCGAATCAGTTGCTGGCAGGCGCCCAGCACCAACCCGGTGGGCATCGATGGCGAGTAACCGAGCCGCAGCAGGCCCTGTTCGCCGGTCTGGATGCCGCGCATCTCCTTGAGCGCGTCCTCGTATTCGAGCCGGATGCGACGCGCCCGCTCCAGAAACACCGTACCGGCTTGCGTCACGCGCATGCCGAGCGTGGTGCGTTCGAATAGCGGCACGCCCAATTGCGCTTCCACACGCTGGATTGCCTTGGTCAGTGCCGGTTGCGTCATGCCCAGCGCCTCCGCCGCCCGCCCAATGCCGCCGTGAGTGCTCACCGCGAGCACATATTCCAGATCCCGAGTCTCCATCACATTCCTGTTGGTTATGCCTTCATTCCCGGCGCGGCATTGTAGTGATGGCCGCCATCTTACAGACTTGGCGCACACGACAAAAACCAAAGGCAAGGAGACTTCCGATGACATTCGCCTATTTCCTGCGGCGCGCGGCGCGTTATTGGGGCGACAACCCCGCCGTGCTGTACCGCGACCGCGTATTGACCTTCCGCCAGTTGGACGAGCGATCCACGCGCCTTGCCAACGCGCTGCTCGCGCTGGGTTTGCGGAAAGGGGACCGCGTGGCGATCCAGTCGCGCAATTGCCCCGAGGTGGTGGAGATCGAATGCGCGCTGTACAAGGCCGGGCTGGTCAAGGCGGCACTGAATCCGCGCTTCACGGCCAGCGAGGCCTCGGATGTGGTGGAGAACTGCACGCCGCGCGTGCTGATCGCCGGACCGGGCTACACGGGGTACTCGGGCGCCACGCCGGGCTTCGGCAGCATCGAACACTATTTCGCGATTGCGGGAAGCACCGCCGGCTACGGCGCCTATGAAAGCTTGATCGAGCAGGGCGCCGACACACCCATCGACTACGCGCCGCAACCGGACGATCTTGCCGTGCTGCATTTCTCGTCGGGTTCCACCGGCAAGATCAAGGCCGCGATGCAGACCTATGGCAATCGCCTGGCGTCGCTGCGCAAGCTGATCCTGACCATGGACCGCCCGGCGCGCCCCGGTGATCGCCTCGCGCTGATCGGTCCCATCACGCACGCGTCGGGCATGTTGATGCAGCCGTACCTGTTTCTCGGCGCTACGCTGGTGCTGTTCGAGAAATTCGACCCCGCGCAATTCCTGGCCGACGTGTCGCGTCTCAAGCTCACGCACGTCTTCATGGTGCCGGCGATGATCAACATGCTGCTGGCCGAGCCCACGCTGGCCACGGCGGACCTGAGCAGCCTGCGCACGCTGGCTTACGGCGCGGCACCGATGGCACCGGCGCGTATTCGCGAGGCGTGGCAGCGCATCGGCCCGATCCTCTCGCAGGGCTATGGCACGAGCGAATCCACATCGGGCGTGATGCGGCTTTCCACAACCGACCATGCCGTCGCGATGGAAACGCATCCGGAACGCCTGGCATCGTGTGGCCGTGCGCTGGGCGAGACCGAAGTGCGCGTGGTCAACGAGCACGGCGAGGAAGTCAGCGGCGACGAGATCGGCGAACTGGTGATCCGCGGCGCCGATGTGTTCCAGGGCTACTGGGGCGCGCCGGAACTGACGCGCGAAGTGTTGATCGATGGCTGGCTGCACACGGGGGATCTGGCGCGCGTGGATGCGGAAGGCTACGTGTACCTGGTCGATCGCAAAAAGGACATGATCATCTCGGGCGGCTTCAACGTCTATCCGAACGAAGTGGAGGCCACGCTGTACCAGCATCCCGATGTGATGGAAGCATGCGTGATCAGCGTGCCAGATGAAACATGGGGCGAGAGCGTAAAGGCCGTGGTGGCGCTGTGGCCGGGCCGGCAGGCGAGTGCGGCGGACCTGATCGGCCATTGCCGCGCGCGCATTGCGGACTACAAGTCGCCGCGCAGTGTGGATTTTGTGGCCGAGTTGCCGAAGAACGCCAGCGGCAAGCTGGCGCGCAAGCTCGTGCGCGAGCAGTACTGGGCCGGTGAAAGCCGCCGTGTGAACTAAGGAGGCGCCACCATGTTCGACCATCTGACCAACCCGGTACTGATCGAAACCCGTGCCGCCGTGCAGCGCTACATCGACGAGGAACTGCGTCCGCTGGAACGCGAACTCGGCCTCGGCAGCGAAGATGCATGGCCGCGCGACGTGCTGCGCGGTGTGTGGCGTCGCTCCAGCGAACTGGGGCTGTATGCATCGTGCCTGCCCGTGGAACTGGGCGGGCGCGGCCTCAATATTGCGGAGCAGTGCGCGCTCAAAGCCGATCTCGCTGCAAGCGGTGCCGCGCTGGCGCCACATGTGCTCGGCGATCTCGGCGGCCCGCCGCGCGTGGGCAATATGCTGAAGTACGCCACGCCCGATCAGGTGGCGCGTTACTTCGAACCCGTGATTCGCGGCCAGAAATCCACGTGCTTCGCGCTGACCGAACCGCACTCGGGCTCCGACGCGCAAAGCATCCGCACGAGCGCCGTGGTGGATGGCGACGAACTCGTCATCAACGGCATCAAGCACTACATCAGCGGCGCGCCGTTTGCGGACTTCGCCATCGTGATGTGCGTGACGGATGCCTCGACCACGCCGCCATCGATCACGGCGGTGCTGGTGGATCTCGACCTGCCCGGCGTGACGGTGAGCACCGAGTATGTGCCGATGTCGGGCCAGCATATCGACGCGGACATCCATTTCGAGAACGTGCGCGTGCCGCGCGCCAACATCTTCGGCGGCGAGGGCAGGGGGTTCAAGCTGGGCATGTCGCGCATCAACGTGAACCGGCTGCTGCATTGCCCGTCGATGCTGGGGCTGGCGATGCGTGCGTACGAAGCATCGGTGGAATACGCGGGGCAACGTCGCCAGTTCGGCGGACCCATCGCGCGTTTTCAGGCCATCCAGCATATGCTGGCCGATATGGCGGCAGCGCTGTGGGCGTGCGAGAGCATGATCGCCCAGACCGCGATGCTGGCCGATGCCGGCGCGGACCTGCGCATGAAGGCGGCGGCGTGCAAGCTGTTCGTCTCCGAGCGCTGCTTCGAAGTGGCCGACAAGGCTGTGCAGATCCACGGCAACCTCGGCGTGACGCGCGGCCATCCCGTGGAGCAGACCTGGCGCAAGCTGCGCATGTTCCGCATCTTCACGGGCACCAGCGAGATCCAGCGCAACACCATCGCCAAGGCCATCCTCGACCCCGCTTCGGCCTGACCAAGACCCACGGCGACGCGGCATCAGACCGCGCGCCGGCCATAACAGGAGACCAGACATGAACCGACGTCAGTGGCTTGCCACGACGGGCGCTGCCGCACTGGGCGGCATCGTATCCCGCACCGGCTTTGCAGCCGCCCCCTCCGCCAACTATCGCTCGCGCCCGATCCGCGTGATCGTGCCGTTCATCGCCGGCACTGCGCCGGACTCGATGGCGCGCAGCCTGACCGCCGAACTCGGGCCAATGCTCGGCCAGCCGATGGTGGTCGAGAACATCGGCGGCGCAGGCGGCATCATCGGCGCCCGCGCATTGAAGCGTGCCGAGCCCGATGGCTACACGCTCGGCGTGCTGGCCAACCAGCACGTGATCAACGTCCACCTGTACCGCGATCCGCCGTACGACGCGGCCAAGGATTTCACGGCCATCTCGTCGGTGTCGGGCGGCCCCGTGGTGCTGGCCGTACCGGCCTCGTCGCCTTACAAGACGGCCCGTGAACTGATCGACGCGATGAAGCAGAAGCCAGGCGCGCTGAACTACGGCTCGGGCGGCAAGGGCGCGGTCTCGCACCTCGCCGTGGAAAGCCTGCTGCACCAGACGCACACCAACGCCGTGCACATCCCCTACAAGGGCGCCAGCGAAATCCTGACCGCGATGATCAGCGGCCAGACCCAGTTCGGCATGCCCGTGCTGGCGACGGCCGCGCCGTTCCTGCGCAACGGGCAAATTCGTGCATTGGCTGTGTCCTCGGCTGCCCGCTCGGTCTACTTCCCGGATGTGCCGACGCTGGGCGAGGTACTGCCGCCAGGGTTCGTGCTCGATAACTGGAGTGGGTTGTTTGCACCAGCGGGTTTGCCTGCGGCGCTGACGAAGCGGCTGTTCGATGCGGTATCGACGCTGCAGACGAGTGGCAAGCTCGATGCGACGACGAAAGCGAATGCGGGGGAACTTAGGAAGAGTGAATCGCCGGCGCAGTTTGCTCAGATGGTGGCGGCTGAGAATGCGCGGTATGGGAAGTTGATCGGGGAGATTGGGATGCGGGGGGAGGTGGGGTGAGGGCGGTGGGCTAAAAGAAAAAACCCCCTAGGGAAAGGCTAGGGGGTTTTTGTCTACGCGCTAACTATTAAGCGGGGTTTTGAGCGCCACCGCCACCGCCACCGCCAGCAGCAGGAACTGCGCAGCCAGCAGGAGCGAAGGTATCCTTCCAGCCATTTGCGACCGGAGCTGCAGTCGTGGCGCAGGTCCAGGTGCCCGCGTTGGAGCGGCTGATGGTGATCACAGCTCCCGTAACCGCATTGTTGGCAACGCGCTTCGGCGTGCTAGCGTCATCACGAGCAAGCGTCACGGAAAACGAAACCACGCCCGTATTGGCAATGGTCGGAACATCCGGCGTGCCGTACAGATTCGATTCAACAAAGCCGATGTCGTTCAGCGCCACTTCCAATGCGCCTTGGTTCACGCGATCTTCCAGTGCCGTCTTGTATGCCGAAATCTCGCCAACGGCACGTGCCATCTGCGACTTAGCCACGTAATCCTGATATTGCGGAATCGCAATAGCAGCCAGGATACCGATGATCGCGACCACGATCATCAGTTCGATCAGCGTGAAACCCTTCTGGACCCGTTGGTGGATTCCCATCCGTGCTTTTTTCATGGAATTGACCCCTGTAATTTATTGAGAACAGCGTGTTGCTGTCGGGGATCTATAGAGCAACAGGTGTGCCAGGGTTTGAAATCGCCTGAATCGGCCCTTTATCGGCTTTCAAGGACAGAAATGTGAGATTTCTTGTCAGGTGTAAGCGAATGTATCTGCCGGAATTTGTCACCCCACGAGCGAGGGGTGAGCCGAATAATGCATAAATTGACGGTTTTTGTCAGTGAGAAGTGACCGGTAAATCGCCTTTATATCTGATGTTACCGAGGCTGAAAGACGATCACCGCCATGCCGGCGACCGCAATTGTGACACCTGTCACATCCCACACCGAAGGCCGCACGCCGTCCACAAGCCAGAGCCACGCAATGGCGACCGCTATATAGATACCGCCGTAAGCGGCATAAACACGGCCCGAGGCGTCGGGATGCAGCGTGAGCAGCCAGGCAAAGATGGCGAGCGAGACGGCGCCGGGAAGCAAGAGCCAGGGGCTGCCGTTCTGGCGCAGCCAGAGGTAGGGCAGGTAACAGCCGAGGATTTCGGCAAGGGCGGTGAGGAAGTAGAGGGATACGGTTTTCATTGATGCTGTTCGTTGATGCGTGTTCGCGCGATTCCTGAATCGACCACTGGTTTTCTCCCCTCTCCCGCATCCCTTGGTTTTCTCCCCTCTCCCGCGAGCGGGAGAGGGGCGGGGGAGAGGGCCGGCGGTGGAAATTTCGATGTGGTTGGCAAGCAGAGCCTCCAGCCCTCTCCCCCAACCCCTCTCCCGCTTTGCGGGAGAGGGGAGCTAAGGAGAAGAGGGGAGCGAAACTCCGCGCAACGCCGCCACCATCCCCGCCACCATCTCATTCACCTCCGCCTCCCGCCGCCACATCACCCCCACCGACGGCAAATCCCAGCTCAGCGAAAACGGCAGCGTCGCCGCGTCGCCCAATTCAGCCAGTTCCGCCGCCACGGCACGCGGCACGATGGTAATGGTGTCCGGCTGGCTGCGTAGCAGCGTCGCCATCGGCTTGATCGAGTAGGTTTCGACGATCGGCAGCGGCGGTGCCACGCCGGCAACAGCGAACATCGTATTGATGGTGCGGCGAACCGGCGTGTGCGGGGGCGGCAAAATCCAGTCGAGTTCGGCCAGCCGTTTCCAGTCGAGCCCAGCGCGTGTCAGCCGCGCTTGCGCCTGCGACGGTACCACGAGCACGGGTTCTTCCCGATACAGCGGCTGCTGCATGATGTCCTCGCCGGTCACGTAGAACGAGCGCGCGATCACGCAATCGAGTTCGTGGCCGCGCAGCGCGTTGACGAGTTCATCGGTGGTGCCCTCGCGCACCAGCACCGAGATACGTGGCGACTGTCCCAGCCCATAGGCCAGCGCGGCATCGAGTACCGCGCGGGCCGTGTAGGGAATCACGCCGAGCCGCAGTCGTCCGCGCCCGCCCGCCTCGATCACGGCCAGTTGGCGGCCCAATGCATCGGCATCGGCCAATGTCGTGCGCGCATGGGCGAGGACCGCGTCGCCCGTGGCGGTCGGCTCCAGTCCGTTGCGCGTGCGCGTGAACAGCGGCGTCATGAAGATGTCTTCGATCTCGCGCAACGCCTTGGTCACGGCGGGCTGCGACAGGTTCAGCTCGGCGGCGACGCGCGAGATCGAACGTTGACGCTCCAGCGCCAGCAGCAACGGCAAATGCCGCAGGCGCAGGCGCGACACGATCTGGTGCAGCAACTTGTCAGTGGCGATGGGCATGGCAGGGGCGGGGGCGAAAGTCGTATAACCGAATGGTAATGCAACGATAAGTTATTCGATCTTGGCAGTTATTTTCCCTGCCTATACTCGAATCACAAGTCAATTGCCTGCAACAGGAGTCATTCACCCATGTTCACGACACGCCCGGAGATCGTCGGCACGTTCGGCGTTGCTGCTTCCACGCACTGGCTGGCCACGCAAACCGCGATGGGTGTGCTCGAAAAAGGCGGCAATGCCTTCGACGCCGCCGTGGCGGCTGGTTTCGTGCTGCAAGTGGTGGAGCCGCACCTGAACGGTCCGGGCGGCGAAGTGCCGATCCTGTTCTGGAGCGAGCGCGAGCGCGCGATGCGATCGGTCTGCGGCCAGGGTCCGGCGCCGGCGCTGGCCGATCCGGCAGCGCTCCTCGCGCAGGGCATGGAGATGATGCCCGGCATCGGCCTGATGCCCGCCACGGTGCCCGGCGCGTTTGGCGCATGGATGACGATGTTGCGCGATCACGGTACGTGGTCCGTGGCCGATGTGCTGGCACCGGCCATCGGCTATGCGCGAGACGGCTTTCCACTGGTGCCGCGCATCTCGCAAGCCATCCTCGCCGTGCAGTCGCTGTTCCGTGACGAGTGGCACAGTTCCGCGCAAACCTGGCTGCCCGATGGCAAGGTGCCGCGCCCCGGCGCACTGCACACGCTGCCGGTGCTGGCCGATACCTACACGCGTATTGTCGAGATCGCGCAGTCCAAGAGCGATACCCGTACCGGCCAGATCGAAGCCGCGATGGATGGCTGGTATCGCGGTTTCGTGGCCGAAGCCATCGACGCCTATTGCAAGGACACGCCCGTGCGCGACACCACGGGCGAGAAGCACACCGGCCTGCTGCGCTATGACGACATGGCGAACTGGCGGCCCGTGGTGGAAACGCCGCCCACGCTCGACTTCGGCCGCTACGCCGTGGCCAAGTGCGATATCTGGAGCCAGGGCCCGGTCTTCCTGCAGCAACTCGGCATGCTGCGCCACGCAGGTCTTGAAGCCCACGCACCCACGTCGCCCGAGTTCGTCCACAAGATCGCGGAGGCTGCCAAGCTGGCCATGGCCGACCGCGCCGCGTGGTATGGCGATCCGCTGTTCGAGGATAGTCACCTTGGCGCACTGCTGAATCCGCACTATCTGGCGTCGCGCGCCGCGTTGATCGGTGACCGCGCCATACCGACGATGCAGCCCGGTACGCTGGGTGGCAAAGCACCGCGCATGCCGGATCTTGCCGTGGCCGAGCGCACGCTGGCGGCTGCCGATACGCGCTTCGGCATTGGAGAGCCCACCTTCGCCGCGCTGCCACCGGTGGCGGAATGGGCGGAGCGTGAAGTCTTTGTCGGCGATACCTGCCATATCGACGTGATCGACCGACACGGCAACATGGTGGCGGCCACGCCGTCAGGCGGCTGGCTGTCGTCGAGCCCGACGATTCCGTCCCTCGGCTTCGCGCTGAATACGCGCTTGCAGATGACCTGGCTCGAACCGGGCCTGCCCAATACGCTGGCACCGGGCAAACGTCCGTGCACCACGTTGTCGCCATCGATGTGCCTGCGCGATGGCGAACCTTACATGGTGTTCGGCACGCCCGGTGGCGACCAGCAGGATCAATGGTCGCTGGCCTTCTTCATGCGCCACGCCGTACACGGCATGAATCTGCAGGAAGCCATCGACGCACCGGCCTGGCACGTGGACCACTTCCCGCAATCGTTCTGGCCGCGCCAGACCACGCTGAACCGCATCACCGTGGAAGGCCGCATGCCCGCGCAAACCATCGATGCGCTGCGCGCACGCGGGCACGAAGTTCGCGTAGGAGAAGACTGGTCCGAAGGCCGCATGTCTGCGTGCACGCGCGAGCGCGATGCAAAGGGCCGGCTGGTGCTGCGCGCCGGTGCCAACGCGCGCGGCATGCAGGGCTATGCCGTGGGCCGCTGAAGGATTACTACAACGCTGAAGACAGAAGGGGAGTTGCATCATGAAGTCCGTATTCAAGGCGCTGCTGTGCGGCGTGACTGCTTTGTCCGCATCGTTCGCCGGCCTCGCCGGCGCGGCCGAAGCGTATCCCACCAAGCCCATCACGCTGATCGTGCCCTGGGCGGCTGGCGGCTCCACCGATATCCTCGCGCGCGTGCTGTCCGAGCATCTGACGAAGTCGCTGGGCCAGCCGGTGATCGTCGACAACAAGCCCGGTGCGTCGGGCAACATCGGCTCCGCGATGGTCGCGCGTGCGCAGCCCGATGGCTACACGCTACTCGTCGGCTCGATGAGCACGCACGCGATGAACCCGGCACTGATGGCGAACATGCCGTTCAAGGGCGTGGACGATTTCACGCCGCTGGGTCTGCTGGCCTACGTGACCAACACGATGGTCGTGAACCCGTCGGTGCCGGCGAACAACGTCAAGGAACTGATCGCCTATGCCAAGGCGAATCCCGGCAAGCTGGCCTATGCGAGCGCCGGTCCTGGTTCGACCAATCACCTGAGCGCCGTGCTGTTCGAGAAGATGGCTGGCGTGCAGATGCTGCACGTACCGTACAAGGGCGGCGCGCCCGCTGTAGTGGATACGGTGGCGGGCCAGACGCAACTGCTGTTCTCGGCCGGCACGCAGACGCTGCCGCACGTGAAGGCTGGCAAGCTCAAGCTGCTGGCCGTGACGGAGGCCAAGCGCTCCCCGCTGTTGCCGAACGTGCCGACCGTTGGCGAAACGATTCCCGGCTATGAACTGGCCGTGTGGTACGGCGCGTTCGGTCCAAAGAACATGCCCGCACCGCTGGTGGCAAAGCTGAATTCGGAGATCAACCGCGTGATGTCGCTGCCCGAGGTCAAGGCCAAGATGGATGGTATCGGCGTGGAAACCGCGACATCGACGCCGCAGGAATTCGGAAAGATTCTGCGCCACGACGCCGTGCGCTACGGCAAGCTGATCAAGGAACTCGGCATCCAGGGGGAATGATGGCAAGCGTCGATACGCTGGGCCATTGGCAGACGCATCTGCATCCGCTGTTCGATCGCCTGCGCGGTGCGGCCACTCCCGAGGCCGTGATGGATGCGGTGGGACAGGCCACGCTGGAGATTGTCGGACCCGGCCTGCTCACGATCAATGCGTGGCATGCGGACAGTGGCGAGATCGAACGCCTCTGGTCGTCGGACCCGCTTGCCTATCCGGTCGGCGGCAAGAAGATCAAGGGTGACACGGCCTGGACGCGTCAGTTGCTCGTGCGTGGCGAGGTCTTTGTTGGTGAGGGCGACGAGGCGCTGGCTGCCGTCTTCGACGACATCGCGGTCATCCGGGAGCTGGGGTTGAACGGCGTGGTGAATGTGCCGCTGTGTCATGGCGGCCGGGTGATCGGAACGTTCAACTACCTGGCTGGCGTGGACGCTTGGACGGGTGAGGATTTGACGGCGTTGCGGATGCTGGGGCAGATGGTGGTGGGGGCGGTGGCTGGACGCTGAATACCCACTTGTTTTCTCCCCTCTCCCGCGCAGTGGGAGAGGGGCGGGGGAGAGGGCCAGCGGTGAAATTTGCGACAACATCGGCAAGCAGAACCTCCAGCCCTCTCCCCCAACCCCTCTCCCGCAAGCGGGAGAGGGGAGCGCATATCTGCGGGAGAGGGGAGACAACAAGCGCATAGCGAACGCCTTCGGCGTTCAATCCGACGTACTAGCACTCCAGAACGCCTGACTCACCACACTCGTTCCACCTAACCGGGCCACGATCTTGTCGAGCACCTCGCCGTCCACCGACGTCGCAGCCAGCACCGCTTCGATCTCCACGTCCTGTTCCCCGAACGCGCGCACTTCCAGATCCCCAGTGGGATATTGCGCGGCCTCCAGCGCTTCTTCGAGCAAACGCATCGCAGTCTTCTGATACGACCGCGCCGTGATCACATGCACGGTGTGCGTAACTTCCACGGCGGGTGTATCGAGCGGTTGACGGTTGATGCGGTCCACCACGGGGCGCAGCAGTGTATTGGCAGCCAGCACGAACAGCGCACCGATGCCGGCTTCGACGATCAGATCGGCGCCAGCGCAGGCGCCTACCGCCGCAGACCCCCACAAAGTGGCCGCCGTATTCAGCCCGCGCACATTCCCTTCCTCACGCATGATCACGCCAGCGCCGAGAAAGCCGATGCCCGATACCACATAGGCCACCACACGCACGGCGCCCTCGGGGCCGGTTAAGTGATTGGCCATATCGACGAAGATTGCGGCGCCCACGGCCACCAGCACGTTGGTGCGCAGGCCGGCCGTGCGCTGGCGATACTGGCGCTCGAAACCGATGATGCCGCCGAGGATGAACGCGGCGGCCAGGCTGATCGCGGTGTCGAGCAACGATTGCGGGTTGATGTGCTGCAGGGCTTGGAGGGACATGGGCGGTATCCGTTCGGGCCAGAAGTTGGCGCGATTGTGGCACAGCCGCATGTCCGTTCAAATACCCGCCGATTTCACGCCCAGCTTCCCGTCGCCAACGCCTGCGGCGACTCGCCACCCGGGATGAAATCCCAGCGCAGTGGCAGCGCACGGGCGCGTCGCACGATGGTCTCGGGCAGAAAGCGCCAAAGTAACTGCGCGCGCTCGAACCGGGCGATGTCCGGGGAGTCGGTAAGCACTTCGGCGCGGCCCGTCATCTGCAGCAGTTCACCGGTGGCGTAATTCACAAACACGAGTCCCGCCACGGGATTCACCATCAGGTTGCCGAGCGTGTTGAAGAACGTATTGCCCGGGAAGTCGGGAATCGTCAGCCCGCCATCGTCATCCACGCGCACAAAGCCCGGCTTGCCGCCGCGATGCGAGACGTCGACCTGCCGCTCGCCATCCGCGAGATCCACATACGACGCTACGAAAAACGAATCCGAAGCACGAATCAGCTTGCGCGCATGGTCGTCGAGCGCGGTCATCGCTTGCGACGGCGTATCGGCCGGTTCCGCCGGATCGCGCGTGAACGTGAAGTCGCGCTTCTGGATGTACTGCGGGCAATTGCCGAAGCTCTGTCCCACCTCCACGCGGAAGTGCTGCGCATCGTCGCGCCGCACCGTGCCATTCATCCGGTTGCGCCGACGCGTGGCCGGTTCGATGCCGAGCATTCCGATGGGATCGCCATCCTCCATGCCGGAATCGGCAGGATCGGCCGCATCGCGCACCAGCGACATGTCGAGCACGCGCGGATCGGGCGAGTGCATGAAGCCCGGATGCGCGGCCCGCACGGTGGCCCAGGGGCGGCCATCGGGTGCCACGGTGCCGATCACGATCGATGGCAACTGATGGAAAAAATCGCGATGCTGGTCGGGCATGAAGGGGCGCACCACGCGCGTCCCCACTTCCGCGAGCCGTTCCTCCATGCCTGCGTGGGCTTGCAACACGCGCTCACCGGCATGCCACGGCGTGCCCGGTTGGCGTTCCACTTGCGATGGCGAGTGCGAATTCGAATGCGAGGTCATGTCAGGCTCCAGTCGAGGAACGTGCGGCGATTCAATGCGGTTCAGTACAACTCAGGCGGCCAGGCCGACTGGCGTCTGCTGGAACGGCACAAAGCCGGGCAGCGCTTCCACACGTGCCAGCCACTGGCGCACGTTGGGATAGCCAGCGAGATCGACGAAGCCCTCGGGTGCGCGTGCCGTGTAGCTGTACAGCGCCACATCGGCGATGGTCGGATGATCGGCGGCGATCCACTGATTGGCGGCCAGGGCATCGTTCATACGGCCCAGCACCAGATGGGCGCGGGCGATGGCCGCGTCGGCGTCGACGGGGGCGTTGAAAACCGTCTTGAGCCGCGCGGTGGCGGGTCCGAAGGCGATATCGCCAGCGGCCACCGACAGCCAGCGCTGCACGGCTGCCGCCGCAGCGGGCGATTCTGGCAGCCAGTCGGTGCGGCCCAGCTTCTTGCTCAGGTAGACCAGGATCGCGTTGGAATCGCAGACCACGGTCTCGCCATCGACCAGCACCGGCAACTGGCCGAACGGGTTGAGCGCGAGAAATTCGGGGGCCTTGTGGGCGCGGGCCGCCAGATCGAGGTCGATCAGTTCGACGGGCTGGCCGAGCAGCGCCAGGAACAGGCGGGCGCGGTGCGAGTGTCCGGAGAGGGGGTGGCCGTAGAGTTGCATGGCGAGGCGTCCTGGAGTCGATTGTTGCGGTGTCCGGTATGGATGCCGCGTTGGAATCGACTATAGAGGTGCCTCCTCCGTTGAAAAACGGTCGGCGCGGGAAGGCACTCTTCTGAATTCAGGAAGAATCAAGAAAAATCAGCGCGCAGGATTCAGGGCAGGGGAACTGCGCAGGGTATCCACGGCCAGATCGATAAAGGCGCGCACCTTGTGCATGGCATGGCGGCCTTCGCGGTGGATGATGTTGATGGGCAGCGGCACCGGCTCCACATCCTCCAGCACCAACTGCAGCCGGCCGTCGCGCACTTCATCGGCCACCTGGTAGGACAGCACGCGCACCACGCCGAAACCGGCAACCGCCGCGGCGATGGCCGAGTCATTGGTGGTCGTGGACATGCGCGGCGCCACGCGTATCGGCAACGGTTCGCCGTGGCGCTGGAACCGCCACTCGGGCAGTGTGGAAATACCGGTGGTCTGGATGATGGTGTGTTGCGCGAGGTCCTCGGGCGTAGCCGGGACACCATGCCGTGCGAGGTAGGCCGGCGAGGCGCAGGTCACGCGCCGCACGTACCCCACCGGAATGGCCTGCAGCGATGAGTTCGGCAGCGGGCCGATGCGCACGCCCACGTCGATACCCTCGTCGATGAAGTTCACAACCCGGTCGATGAACAGGCAATCGACATCCACCTCGGGATAGCGATTCAGGTACTCCACCACCACCGGCGTGACATAGTGCCGGCCGAACAATACCGGGGCCGTGATCGACAGTTGCCCGCGCGGCGCCGTGTGTGCGCCGGCAGCGGACAATTCCGCATCGTCGATCTCGCCGAGGATGCGCCGACAGTTCTCGAAATAGGCCACCCCGGTAGCGGTGGGCCGCACCACGCGCGTGGTGCGCGTCAGCAGCCGCACGCCGAGGTGGGTTTCCAGCTCCGTGATCACGCGGCTGACCACGCTCAACGACATATCCAGCCGGCGCGCGGCAGCCGTGAAACCGCCGCTTTCCACGACGGCCACATAGGTCTTCATTGCCTGAAGCCGGTCCATGCCGCGTGCCTCAGTGCGGGGGGTCTTCGAACGTGGGACGGGTGGGATCGTCCGCACCGTTCAGGTCCCAGCAGGCGATGAACAGCGCCGCCACCAGCGGACCGATCACGAAGCCGTTGAGTCCGAACAGCGCCATGCCGCCCAGCGTGGAAATCAGCACCACGTAGTCCGGCATCTGCGTGTCCTTGCCGACCAGGATGGGGCGCAACACGTTGTCCACCATGCCGATCACCAGCACGCCAAAGCCAATCAGCACGCAGCCTTTCCAGATTGCGCCGGTGAGCAGGAAGTAGACGGCCACGGGTGCCCAGATGAGGCCCGCGCCCACGGCCGGCAGCAACGACAGGAACGCCATCACCACGGCCCATAGCAGCGCGCCCTGGATGCCGAGGATCGCAAAGATGCCGCCGCCGAGCATGCCCTGCACCAGCGCCACGACGATATTGCCCTTGACCGTGGCACGCACCACCGTCGTGAACTTCTGCATCAGGTGGGTCTTGTGCCCGGCGCTGAGCGGAACGGCCTGCCGGATCCGGCGCGCCAGCGTGGGGCCGTCGCGCAGCAGGAAGAACAGCAGGTACAGCATGATGCCGAAGCTGATCATGAACTGCGCCGTGTTCTGGCCGATGCTCAGTGCCCGCGTGGCCAGCGTCTGGCTGGCCTGCAGCGCGCTGGCACTGAGCTTGTCCTTGACGTCGGAGATGCTGGCGAGATCGGCTCGCGCGAGGATGTCGCGCACAAAGGGTGGCAGGGCGTCGGCGGCAGACTGGAAGTAGTGGCCGAAGTTGATCTGGCCCGAGCGGATGCTCTCGTAGAGGTTCACGCCTTCCCGGATCAGCGAGGCCGTGATGAGTGTCATCGGCAGGATCACCAATACCAGTACCAGCAGCAGGGTCAGCAGTGCCGCCACGTTGTTGCGGCCCCGCAGGGCTACCACCAGCCGCCGTTGCAGGGGCGCGAAGATGATGGCCAGCACCGCGCCCCAGAACACCGCACCGTAGAACGGCAGCAGGATCCACGCAAATGCGATGGATACCACCGCCAGGAGCAGCAGGAAGACTTTGTGATGCAGACCGGAAGATTCGGTCATGGGCGATTCCCTATGTCGGACGAAGCCAGGCGCCATTCTACGATGCCGGCTGCGTCGCTTCTGTCTGGCGGCCGCCTACATGTCTGTGGCAGGTATGCGCACATGGAATGTCTGGACAACCGGCTGGCTTGCCGCGTCAACAACCCCATCGAGCAAGGGGCAAACAGCATTTCGTCGTGTCCAGGCAACAGTTGGTTTTGGGACGCAAAGATTATCCCCGTCTTTTATTTCAAGACAGACTTCCGCGAACAATTATCATTTACATTCCTCCCTTTCGTATCGCTATCGTTACAAGGAAGGACCGATCATGAATTCGAGCCGCCGCGGCCAGCAGCCCGCCGTTCCTCAATCCGCATTGTGCGCAACGGCGGTGGCCGTCGCGATGCTCTGCATGGCGCCGCTTGGGGCACTCGCCCAGCAGGCCGAGGGGGCAGGGGAATCTGCCGGCAACGAGAAAATGCTCGAAACGGTGTCGGTCAGCGGTAACTGGCTTGGTACGGGCCTGCAGAACAGCGTGAAGACGTTTGCCGGCGCGCGCACCATCGTCGACGAGAAGCAGATCGAGCAGAGCGGTGCCACCAACATCGGCGATGTGATGCGCCGCATCCCGGGCGTGCAGTCCACGGACAACTCCGGCACGGCCGGCAGCTCGATTTCGCTGAACATCGGCGTACGTGGCCTGACGGGCCGCTACACGCCGCGCTCGACAGTACTGCTGGATGGTATCCCGATGGCCGTGGCGCCCTACGGCCAGCCGCAACTGTCGTTCGCGCCGGTGAGCCTGGGCAATATCGAATCGATCGACGTGGTGCGCAGCGGTGGCGCCGTGCGCTACGGCCCGCAAAACGTGGGCGGCATCATCAACTTCACCACCAAGCCGATTCCGGCCGGCCCGGGCATCACCGGCGACGCATCGGTGCGCGAGAACATCTACACCGAGGGCGGTGGCAAGAACACCCAGTACGACGCCTTCGTGGGCACCACCCTCGACAGCGGCCTCGGGATCGCGCTGCTCTACTCGGGCATGACCGGCCGCGACTGGCGCAAGGGCAGCGACGACGACGTGAACGACCTGGCCGTGAAGTTCGCGTACGACATCACGCCGACGCAGCAGGTCTACGGCAAGCTCTCGTACTTCGACGTGAAATCGAAAACGCCGGGCGGCCTGACCGTGGCCCAGTACAACGCCGATCCGTTCCAGAACACGCGTCCCAACGACTACTGGAGCGGCAACCGTTACGGTTTCGACCTGGGTTATCTGAACACGATCTCGGCGAATCAGGAGTTCGAGATCCGTACCTGGTACAACGACAGCTACCGCCAGAGCACCCTGCAGCAGACCGCCACCACCGCTTCGTTCCAGCCGCGCAACTACAACACCTTCGGTATCGAGCCGCGCTTCACGCAGCGTTTTGGCGTGGGCCCGACCACGCATGACGTGACGGTCGGCTATCGCTACATCCGCGAGCGCGGCGATGACAACGTCATCACCATCAACACCCGCACGGGCGTCCGGACCCCGAACTCGACGTTCGACAATGCCACCGATGCGCACGCCGTCTACATCGACGACCGTATCGCCTATGGCCAGTGGCGCATCGTGCCGGGCGTCCGCTTCGAGCACATCAGCACCAACCGCCAGCAGGCCGGCACCACGACGCAGTACGACAGCGTGAACAACAAGGCGCTGCCGTCGGTCAACGTTTCGTACCTCGTGAACAATGCCTGGACCGTGTTTGCGGACTACAGCACGTCGTTCGGCCCGGTGCAGAACATCCAGTTGAACTCGCAGACGCCGAACAACCCGCTGCAGCCGGAAGTGGCCAAGACGTTTGAAGTGGGTACGCGCTGGACGGACAGCCGCATCAAGGGCGAGCTGACTGCGTTCAAGATCAAGTTCGACAACCAGATCCTGCAGGTGCCGGGCCTGGTGCCTGCCACGTTCCAGAACATCGGCGCGACCGATCACGATGGTGTGGAATCGGCCATCGACTACACGTTCGACCGCGCGAGCATGCTGGGCGGCCTGAACGTGTACGCCAACTATACGTACACGCGTGCGATCCAGAAGTCGGGCACGACGGCGGGCCTGGACGTACCGTTCTACTCGCGTACCACCGATACGATCGGCGCGCGCTACGACTGGCGCAACTGGACGTTCAACCTGTCCACCACGCACCAGAGCTCGCAGTATTCGGACACGGCAAACACGGTGGCGGAATCGCCGAGTGCCAATGTGGGCAAGATTCCGGGCTTCCGTACGTGGAACATTCAGGCGATGTTCAAGGTGCCGCAGATGAAGCGGACCGACATCACCATCGGCCTGAACAACCTGTTCGACAAGCGCTACTACACGCGCAATGTCGACGGCAACGCTGGCCGCATGGTGGGTGCGCCGCGCATGGTCTACATCCAGGCCCGCGCAGGCTTCTAAAGGCAGGCGGGCCGCTTCACGCGCTGGCCGGGGCTTCGTCCTGGCCGCGCGTGTCGGCCATCAGGGTGTCCCACATGCTGAGCAGGCGGATCGCGCACGGATAAAGGCGGACTGCAGCAGCCGTGGGATGCATCTGCGTGGATTCGCGCGTGAATAGCGCCACGCCAAGGCGCTCTTCGATGCGGCGCGTCGCGTAGAGAATGCATGCGGCGCGAATGCCGCTGTGCCGCTCCGCTGCAATGGCGGAGCGAAACTGCATCAGCAATACAAACCGGCGCAGGTGATCGGTATTGACGTGGCGGATTGGAGTATTGGGATGCTGGACATCTTCCGGCGGACGTACTGGCAACGCCATGCTAAGCCGCTCACGAGGAGCGGGAGCACCGTCCGGCTGGGACGATCCATCCGGCGTGTGAAACGAATCAGTCGACCACATAAGCCTCGAAGGTCAGATTGGATGCGAGGCATTGTCTGACTAATCCCGGGTATGGCGTTTGCGCTCGCGCAAGGTCGAGACGCAGCATCCTGATACCGGTCTGTGCTGTAGCGCGGAGTTTTCGTCACTTGCCGCGTGTAGCGGCGAGGTTCGCGGCGATGCGCGCGGCGGTGGATGAATCGGCCGGCAGCAGCTTGAGCAGGTGTTCCCAATACCCTGCAGCCTCGGTAGCGTCGCCACGCTGCGCCGCCGCACTGGCGGCTAGCGCCAACCCCTTGGGGTCATCGGGGTCTGCGGCGAGAGCAGCCTGGATCTGGACCAGCGCTGGTCCTTGCAGCGAACCCTCATTGATGCTGGCGAGCACGTCGGCATAGTCCGATCGTAACGAAGCCACCGCGGGTTCCAGCGCCACCGCTTTGCCATATGCAGCGGCCGCATCATCGAACCGTTCCATCACCGTATAAGAGCGCGCCAGCATGGCCCAGCCTTGCGCATCGTTGGGATTGGCCTGCAGGCGCCGCGCCAGTTGATCGACCATGGTTTCGATCTGCGCGATGGTGGGCGTGTGAGCGTCGCCGGACAGGCTATGCGAATCGTCACCTTGGATCACCGCGGCGGGATTGCCGAGGTGGAGGTAGATCATGGCGGCAGCGGGGGGAAGCACGACGCATAGGGTGGCGGTGGTCCATCGGCTTCTCGCTGCGCCACCGGTTTGCGCCCCTCTCCCGCGCGCGGGAGAGGGGTTGGGGGAGAGGGCGGGAGCTCCTGCTTGCCGATTTGTTGCAATTTGATCGGCCAGCCCTCTCCCCCGCCCCTCTCCCGCAGGCGGGAGAGGGGAGACCACCGGGCGGGCGTGGAGCCGTGTACGGCGCAGTCGCTGCCACAACACCGCCACCACCACAACCAACAACCCGAACGGCCCCAACCAAAGCAACCACGTCGACGCCTTGAACGGCGGATCGTAAAGCACGAACTCACCATAGCGTTCGACGAGATACCCCTTGACCGCGTCGTCGCTCGCCCCCTGCATCAACTGCGCACGTATCTGCGCGCGCAGATCGATCGCCAGCGGTGCATTGGAGTCTGCCAGCGTCTGGTTCTGGCACACCACGCAGCGCAGTTGCTGCGCCAGTGCATGCACGCGCGCATCGAGTTCGGCGTCGGTGGCAGCGCTCGCCTGCATCGACATCGCAACAAAGAGAACACCCAGCAGCGCCTTACGCATGCTCTCGCTCCAGTTGCAGCAGCAGCGGCTTGATCTGCCGCTCCAGCGTGTCCTTCGTCACCGGACCCACCTGCCGATACCGCACCACGCCGCGTCGGTCGATGATGTAGGTCTCCGGTACGCCATAGACGCCGAAGTCGATGCCTACGCGGCCATCGGCATCGACCAGCGATTGCACATACGGATCGCCCATCTGCTGCAGCCAGCTTCGCGCCGCTGGCACGGTGTCCTTGTAGTTGAGTCCATAGAGCGGGACCGTGGATTTGCCCGCGAAGTCCACCAGCAAGGGATGCTCGCTGCGGCAAGCGGTGCACCACGACGCCCATACGTTGAGCATCCACACCTTGCCTCGCATATCGGCTGCGCTGACTGAAGAAGGCGCATCCAGTACCGGCAACGAAAACTGTGGCGCCGGCTTGCCGACCAGTGCCGAGGGCAGTTCGCGCGGATCATGCCGCAGGCCCGCAGCCAGGGCGAGCACGATGGCGACGAAGACGGCCAGTGGCAGGAGGAAGCGCGTCATGGCCGGGTGTCGAATGAGGGCAGCGGTGTGGCGATTGGCGCGGCATCTGCCACGGGACGGCGCACGCGATAGCGACGGTCGCTCGCGGCAACCAGTCCGCCAAGTGCCATCAGGCCGCAACCGGCCCAGATCCATTTCACGAAAGGCTTCACGTAGATGCGCACGGCCCAGACTTTTTCTCCGGCGGCCTCGCCAATCGCAACATAGAGATCACGCGCAAAGCCCGTGTCGATGCCCGCCTCGGTGGTCGGCATGTCCTGGCTGCGGTAGATGCGGCGCTCGGAAGCCAGCGTGGTGACGGCCTTTCCATTGCGGCTGACCGTGAACACGGCGCGCAACGCCTCGTAGTTGGGACCCACCACCGGCACCACACCATCGAAGCGGAACACATGACCGTCCACGTTGACCGTATCGCCAGCCCGCATCGGCAGTTCGCGCATGGTCTCCTGGCTGTTCACCATGGTCACGCCGATAATGAACACGCCCACGCCGGCGTGGGCCAGCAGCATGCCCCAGTAACCAGCCGGCAACTGCCGTAGCGACGCGCGCCAACCGTCGCGGTGTTTCAGCTTGCCTGCAAGGCTTACCGCTGCTCCGGCCAGCGACCAGGTGGCCAGCGTCAGGCCGAGCCCCGTCAGCGCCGACGGGTGGCGAAGAACAAGCAGCAGACCGATGCCGATCACCACGCTGGCGAGCGCCGCCCAACGCAGCCGCCGTACCATCGGCGGAAACTCGCCACGTCGCCAGCGTGCCAGCGGCGCTGCACCCATGAGCAGCACGGCGGGCGCCATCAACGGCACGAACACCTGCTCGAAGTACGCGGGCCCCACCGAGACCTTGCCCGCACCCAATACATCGAGCAACAGCGGATAGAGCGTGCCGAGCAACACCGCGGCGGCGGCCACGGCCAGCAGCACATTGTTGGCCAGCAGGAAGGTCTCGCGCGAGGCCAGCGTGAAATCGGCGCGACGCGTCAGTTGCGGTGCGCGCCATGCGAAGATCGCCAAGGCCATGCCCGTGACCAGCGCGAGCAGCGTCAGGATGAAGATGCCACGTTTGGGATCGACTGCAAACGCATGCACCGATGTCAGAACGCCCGAGCGAACAAGGAAGGTGCCCAGCAGGCTCAGCGAAAACGTGAAGATCGCCAGCAGCGCCGTCCATGCGCGAAACGCGCCGCGCTTTTCGGTCACGGCCAACGAGTGGATCAATGCGGTGCCCGCCAGCCACGGCATGAACGAGGCGTTTTCCACGGGGTCCCAGAACCACCAGCCGCCCCAGCCGAGTTCGTAGTACGCCCACATGCTGCCGAGTGCGATGCCGATGGTCAGAAACAGCCACGCGAAGATCGTCCATGGCCGGGACCACCGTGCCCAGGCGGCATCGAGGCGGCCTTCGAGCAGCGCGGCCAGCGCGAAGGAAAAGGCCACTGCAAAGCCCACATAGCCCATGTAGAGGAAGGGCGGATGGAACACCATGCCGGGGTCCTGCAGCAGCGGATTGAGGTCGCGGCCTTCCATCGCGCGCGGCAGCAGACGGATGAACGGATTCGACGACAGCAACAGGAACAGCAGCAGACCGCTGGAGATCGCCCCCATCACGCCGAGCACGCGCGCCACGAACGGCAGGGGCAGGGGCCGGCTGAACAGCGCCACCGCGCACGACCATCCGGCCAGCATCAAGGTCCACAGCAACATCGAACCTTCATGGCCGCCCCAGACCGCAGCGATGCGATACATCAGCGGCAGCGCACTGTTGGAGTTGCCGGCCACATAGCGCACGCTGAAATCGTTATCGACGAAGGCGAACGTCAGCGAGAGATACGCGCCCAGTACCAGCAGCCATTGCGCAATGGCTGCCCGCCGCGCCCACAGCATCCACGGCACGACGTTGCGCGCTGCACCGGCCAGCGGCAGCACGGCCTGCACGAACGAGGCCAGCAGCGCGCAGATCAATGCAAAGTGGCCAAGTTCCACGCTCATCGCTGCACCTTCCGATTCACGGCATCATCGTTGGCCGCGCGTTTCAAGGCTTCGGCGGCTTCGGGCGGCATGTAGTTCTCGTCGTGCTTGGCCAAGACTTCGCTGGCGACGAACGTACCGTTGGCATCGAGCGCGCCACGCGCGACCACGCCCTTGCCTTCGCGGAACAGGTCGGGCAGCAGGCCGCGATACACCACAGGCACGGTGTGCCGGGTATCGGTGACCACGAAGTGGATCGTCAGCGATTCGCCTTCGCGCCGGATCGATCCCGGTTCGACCAACCCGCCGACGCGGAACGCGCGTCCCTGCGGCGCTTCGTGAGCGGCGATCTGGCTGGGGCTGAAGAAGAACACGAGGTTCGACTGGAACGCATTGAGCACCAGTGCGAGTGCCACGCCACCACAGGCCAGTGCGGCGAGCAGCAAGCCGAGACGTCGCCGGCGCGGCGTCATGGTGTGTCGTCCTCGTGATCGGCATGCCTGCGACTGCGTCGCCTCAGCAGCACCATCTCCAGCGCAATGGCGACGCATGTCACGCCAAATGCGCCGACGAGGTAGGGAATGTGCCCGCTCATGATGCCTCTCCACGCTCGCGCAGCAGGCAACGCACGCGCACCAGCGCCACGGCGATGGTGTACATCCAGCACGCCAGTGTCATCGCCAGCATGCCGGCGAGCATCGTCGCCGCCATCGACGGAGCGGCGGTCAGACTGACCGATGCGCCTTGATGCAGCGTGTTCCACCACTGCACGGAGAAGTAGATGATCGGGATGTTCGCCACGCCCACGAGGCATAACACTGCACAGGCACGTTCGGCGCGGCGGGGTTCTTCGATGGCGGAAGCGAGCGCAATGTAGCCGAGATACAGGAACAACAAGATCAGTTCGGACGTGAGCCGTGCATCCCACACCCACCATGTGCCCCATGTGGGTTTGCCCCACAAGGCGCCGGTCCACAGTGCGAGGAACGTGAACATCGCGCCGGTGGGGGCGAGTGCCAGCGCCATCATCGACGAGAGCCGCGTGCGCAGTATCAGCGCGAGCGCGCTGTAACCGGCCATGACAAGGTAGATGAACATCGACATCCACGCGGCAGGAACGTGGATAAAGATGATGCGATAGACCTCGCCTTGCTGTGCATCGGTGGGCGCTACGGCGAAGCCCATCCAGAGACCGACGACCAGCCACGCGGCAGCAAGCACAAAGAACCACGGCGCCATGCGTCCCGCCAGCGGATAGAACACAGCGGGCGATGCAAGCCGCGTCCACCGGCTACGTGCCATGGCGTGCTTGCGCGCGGAAGTATCTTGCAGTGGAATATCGCGGTTCATCGCCTCATTCCATGGCAATGCGCAGGCCCGCCGCCGTCGCCAGCGGACACACGCACAACGAAAGCGCCAGGCACGCGCCCAGCAACGAAAAATGCGGCATCACATCGAGTCCTGCATCGGCGGCAGCTCCGGCACTGGCGCCGAATACCAGCACGGGAATCGATAGCGGCAGTACCAGTACGCACAGCAGCACCGCGCCGCCGCGCACGCCGAGCGTCAGCGCGGCGCCGACGGCACCGATCAGGCTCAGTGCCGGGGTGCCGATCAGCAACGATGCGGTCAGCAACAGCGTGGCACCGCCCGGCAGGCTGTATTGCTGGGCGAGCAGCGGGGTCAGGATCAGTAGCGGCAGGCCGCTCGATAGCCAGTGCGCGCAAATCTTGCCCAGTACCAGCAATGCCAGCGGATGGGGCGAGAGCAACAACTGGTCGAGGCTGCCATCGGCATGCTCCTGCGCGAAGAGTCGCGACAGCGAGAGCATCGACGCCAGCAACGCCGCTACCCACAGGATGCCGGGTGCAAGCATGCGTAGCTGTTGCGGGTCGGGTCCGATGGCCAGCGGAAACAGACTCGACACGATCACGAAGAACACCACGCTCGCCAGCAGGCTGCTGCGCCGTTGCCACGCAATCGACAGGTCATGAGCAATCAGCGAAGCCAGTGTCGCGATCATCGCCGTGCACTCGTCGTGGGCCCGAGCGTGAGCGTCTGACACGGCAACGGTATCGCCTGGTGTGTGGCGATCACGGCCATGCCGCCATCGGCAAGGTGTTGCGCCAACAGTGTATGAAAGCGATCCGACGTATCGAGGTCGAGCGAGGTCAGGGGTTCGTCGAGCAGCCACAGTTCGCGCGGTGCCAGTGCCAGACGGGCGAGCGACACACGGCGGCGCTGGCCTTGCGACAGCGCACGCACCGGGACATCGCGCAAGGTATCGAGGCCCAGTCGCGCCAGCGCGTGGCGGATCGCAGTGGCATCGGGTGCGGACAGACCCGCCATGCGCGCCGCAAAGCGCAGATTGGTTTCCGCATCGAGGTCCACATCGATACCGTTGGTGTGACCCACATAGGCGAGCGATGCGAGGAATTCGGCATCGCCAGCCCGCACCACGCGTCCCCGCCACAGCAACCGTCCTTCGGCAGGCGGAACGAGGCTCGACAACACACGCAGCAGACTGGTCTTGCCCGCACCGTTGGGACCGACGACCTGCATGAGCGTGCCCGGTGTCAGCGACAGGTCGAGGTCGCGAAAAATGATCCGGCCCATGCGCCGCACCGTCAACTGGCTGGCTTCGAGCACCGGGGTCGCCATGGCGCTATTTCTCCGGCGCTGCGGCCACATCGGGCAGGCGGTGCGCAATGCCCTTGTGGCAGTCGATGCAGGTCTTTTCCTTGTTGGCCAGGTAGGTGGAGTGCATGGCCTGCGCGCGCGGACTCTGGCGCGTGAAGTCCATCGACTGGTAGTCGTGGCAGTTGCGGCATTCGAGGGAATCGTTGGCCTTGAAGCGTGCCCATTCGTGCTGGGCGAGTTCCAGCCGGTGCGCCTGGAATTTCTCGCGCGTGTTGACCGTGCCGAAGATCTTGGCCCAGACCTCTTTCGACGCCTGCATCTTGCGCGCCATCTTGTCGGTCCAGTTATGCGGTACGTGACAGTCCGAGCATTTGGCGCGCACGCCGCTACGGTTGGTGAAGTGAATGGTGCCCTGCAGCTCCTGGTAGACGTTGTCGCGCATCTCGTGGCAACCCGTGCAGAACTTCTCGGTATTGGTGACTTCCAGCGCGGTATTGAACGCGCCCCAGAACAGCACGCCGGCGATGAAGCCGCCCAGCGTCAGGAAGCCCAGGCTGAAATACGCGCTGGGGCGGTTGATGGTGCGCCAGTAGCGCACGAGGAGGTCCCAGAGTCTGCCTTTCATCGCTCGCCCCGTTCGATCCCGTTATTTGGTGCTCGTTGTACCGGATGTTCCGGCCTTGGCGCTGCCACCCTTGCCGTCCTTCGCGCCTTTCTCGCCGCCCGCGCGCTTGAGCATCGTTTCCACATCCACAAACGAGTTGCCCACCAGCGGCTTGGTGTCGGCCTGCGGCACATGGCATTGCGTGCAGAAGTAGCGGCGCGGCGAGACCTCGGCCAGCACGTTGTTGTCGCGGTCCATGTAGTGCGTGATGCTGACCGGGATCGAGCCGGTTTCCTCGCTCTTGGTGCGCGCGTGGCAGAACATGCACCGGTTGAAGTCGCGATCCAGCTGGTAGCCGTCGATCTTGTGCGGGATCGTCGGCGGCTGCATGGTGTAGTTGCGCGTGCGGCGGATGTCCTTGTTCTCGGTCGGGAAGAGCAGCGGCGGCTTGGTCTCATTGGCCACCGGCGTGGGGCCGCGCATGGCATCGACCAGACCCTGCGCATTGGCCGGGGCGATGCATAGCGTGACCAGCGCCAGCAGCAGCCAGACGCCAAAGGCCAGCAGGGCGGGCCAGGAACGTGTCGGCATGATGGCGTCCTCCTAGACCTTGACGATCTTCACCGCGCACTTCTTGAAATCGGTCTGCAGCGAGATCGGGCAGGTGGCGTCGAGCGTCACCTTGTTGATGAGTTGGCTCGCATCGAACCACGGCACGAAGACCAAGCCCTTCGGCGGCGTATCGCGTCCGCGTGTTTCGATGCGTGTGCGCATGCGGCCACGCCGTGACACCACTTCCACCTCGACGCCACGCCGCAGGCCCATGGCGCGCGCATCCTCGGGATGCATGAAGCAGACCGCGTTCGGAAATGCACGATACAGTTCCGGCACCCGGCGCGTCATCGAACCCGAGTGCCAGTGTTCGAGTACGCGACCCGTGGCGAGCCAGAAGGGATATTCCTTGTCCGGCGACTCGGGCGGCGGCTCATAAGGCAGCGCAAAGATCACGGCCTTGCCGTCAGGATGCCCGTAGAACTGAAAGCCCGTGCCCGCCTTGACGTAGGGATCGCTGCCTTCGCGATAGCGCCAGCGCGTTTCCTTGCCGTTGACCACAGGCCAACGCAGCCCGCGCACCTCATGGTAAGTATCGAACGGTGCGAGGTCATGGCCGTGACCGCGTCCGAAGGTGGCGTATTCCTCGAACAGCCCCTTCTGCACGTAGAAGCCGAATTCCTTCGACTCCGCGTTGTGGTACTCGGCGTTGACTTCCTTGAGCGGGAACTTGTCGACGTTGCCGTTGCGATACAGGACGTCGAACAGGGTCTTGCCGCGCAGTTCGGGTTTCTTCGCGATCAGGTCGGCGGGCCAGACTTCCTCTACCTTGAAGCGCTTGGAAAACTCCATCAACTGCCAGAGATCGGAGCGCGATTCACCGGGGGCATCGACGAGCTGGTGCCAGAACTGCGTGCGGCGCTCGGCGTTGCCATAGGCGCCTTCCTTCTCCACCCACATCGCGCTGGGCAGGATCAGGTCGGCGGACAGCGCGGTCACGGTGGGATACACGTCCGACACGACGATGAAGTTGTCGGGGTTGCGATAACCGGGCAGCCCCTCTTCCATCATGTTGGCGGCGGCCTGCATGTTGTTGTTGACCTGCACCCAGTAGGCATTGAGCTTGCCGTCCTTGAGCATGCGGTTCTGCAATACCGCGTGATAACCGGGCTTGTCGGGGATGGTGCCAGCGGGCAGCTTCCAGATGCGTTCGGCTTCCTCGCGATGCTTGGGATTCGTGACCACCATGTCGGCGGGCAGCCGGTGCGAGAAGGTGCCCACCTCGCGCGCGGTGCCGCATGCGGACGGCTGCCCCGTCAGCGAGAACGGGCTATTGCCGGGCGTGGCGATCTTGCCGGTCAGCAGGTGGACGTTGTAGACCATGTTGTTGACCCACGTGCCGCGCGTGTGCTGGTTGAAACCCATGGTCCACAACGACATCACCTTGATGTTGGGGTCCGCATAGAGATCGGCCAGTTGCAGCAGCTTGTCCTTGGGCACACCCGACAGCTTGCTTACGTAGTTGACGTCGTACTTCGAGACGAACTTCGCGAACTCGTCGAAGGTGATGGGCTTGGCGTCGGTGGCATTGCCCGCATTCTTGGCGGCTTTTTGCAGGGGATTGTCGGGCCGCAGGCCGTAGCCGATGTCGGTGACGCCTTCCTTGAACACCGTGTGCTTGTTGACGAAATCCTTGTTGACGCGGTTCGTGCTGATGATGTGATGCGCGATGAAGTTCAGCATCGCCAGATCGGTCTGCGGCGTGAAGATGATCGGCACATCCGCGAGGTCGAACGAGCGGTGCGTGAAGGTGGAGAGCACGGCCACGCGCGTCTTGGGATGGCTCAGGCGCCGGTCCGTGATGCGCGTCCACAGGATCGGGTGCATCTCGGCCATGTTCGAACCCCACAGCACGAAGGCATCGGCGTTCTCGAAATCGTCATAGCAGCCCATCGGCTCGTCCATGCCGAAGGTGCGCATGAAACCGGTGACGGCCGATGCCATGCAGTGCCGGGCGTTGGGATCGATATTGTTGGTGCGGAATCCGGCCTTCATCAGCTTGGAGGCGGCGTAGCCCTCCCAGACCGTCCACTGGCCGGAGCCGAACATGCCCACGGCCGTGGGGCCTTTTTCCTTGAGCACGCGCTTGAACTGCTTTTCCATCTCGTCGAAGGCGCGGTCCCAACTGACCGGTGCGAAATCGCCGTTCTTGTCGTACTTGCCGTTCTTCATGCGCAGCAGTGGCTTGGTAAGCCGGTCCTGGCCATACATGATCTTCGACAGGAAGTAACCCTTCACGCAATTCAGGCCCTTGTTGACCTCGCATTGCGGATCGCCCTGCGTGGCCACCACCTTGTTGTCGCGCACGGCCACGGTCACGCCGCAGCCAGTGCCGCAGAAGCGGCAGGGCGCCTTCGACCATTTCAGCTTGGTGACTTCGCTGTCCGTGACGAAATTGGCCGCTTCGGCAGCCGTCGGGATGCCGGCCACGGAGGCCGTGGCCGCAATGGCGGTCTGCTTGATGAATTCACGTCGCGTGACTGGCATCGCCGATCTCCTCGTACATGGCTGCGGCATCCTCGTTGTGCTGGTAGACCAGTGTCGCGGAGATCACGCCTTCAAGCTGATGCAGGCAGGTGAGTTGGGCCACGATAGCCTGCGAGGTAGGGGCCTCGGCCGTGACCACGAGCTTGCCGATGTCGCTGACCGCATGGATCTCGACACCCGTCATGGCCGCGATGGCGGCCTGCACCCGATCCAGGCTGGCTGGATGGGCATAGACCATGATGCCGGCGATATGCCACTCGTCGCCCGATGCGACGGGCGTGATGGGGATGGAACGTCTTGCAGGCATGCAGATACCCCGCAAACAAGACTGCTGGTTGGAGTGTTCCAGTCTTTCTGTTTTTTGCCATTGGCCCTTGGACCAAGGGTGCTACCGGTAATGCACGTCAGTGCGTGGGCGGTCCGCTGATCAACTGGCTCATCCAGACAATGAAGCCATAGCCGGCCACGATGATGACGGACAACACCGGCACCATCACGGCGGTAAGAAACAGGAAACTGCGCAGTTCTTCCTTCTTGCGCTGTGGGTCGTGAGGGTTCCGTGGTTCCTGAACGCTGCCCGAATCCATGTGTTTCCCCGGCTCTTGAACAGGCGCACCCGGCACGAGCGCCGGTGATGCGTAACCCATTAAAGAAACCCGGAGCAGGAGTGTCAAGACATGCACCCGTCCGGAGATGCGGACTTTTCTGCCACTGACCGTGCGATGCCTGCGCGACTTCGCAGGCGGCGCGCAGCCTCCGGCGGCGCGACGATTGGATCAGGCCGTGATGTGAAGAAGTTTTCCGCCGATATCAATAAATTCGACAATAGCAATGTGGAAACGCCGTCGTGAACGGTTGTGGGGGAATACGCACTTTCCCGCGATGTCCGCTATCCCCCGGCCTTCGCAATCTTCTGCGCCGCAGCAACAAAGCGCAGCACGTGGCGATCATCGGTGTCCTCCTTCGTGGCCAGCGCGATGCCGATGGCGGCAGCCGGGCGCGGGCTCGACAGCGGCAGAAAGCGCACACGCCGATTGGTATAGCGCGCGGCCACGCCGGGCACCAGTGCCACGCCAAGGCCGCTCTCCACCAGGCTGACGATGGTCTGCACCTGCACGGCTTCCTGCGCGATTTTCGGCACGAACCCCGCCTGCTGGCACAACAGCATTGCCACGGCGCGCAGGTTGGGCACATCGGCGCCGGGATGCATGATGAACGGCTCGTTGGCCAGCGCCTTCAGCGCGATGCGATCCTGCCTGGCGAAGCGGCTTTCGGCCGGGACGGCGGCGACGAACGTATCGGATTCCAGCGGCATCAGCGCAAACGGTCCGCTGCTCAGGATCGGAAAGCGCACGAGTCCGGCATCGAGCTGCCCCTGTTCGATGCGTTCGAGGATCGACGCCGAGGTGGACTCATGCAGGATCAGCTCGATGCCGGGGTGTTCGTCGCGAAAGGCGGGAATCAGGCGCGGCAGCAGCGCATAAGTGGCCGAGCCGACAAAGCCGATGCGCAGCGCGCCACGTTCGCCATGTGCGGCAGACAGCGCGGCGGCGCGCGCCTGATCGGCGTGGAAGAGTGCCCGGCGCGCATCGTCGAGCGCGGCCTCGCCCGCCTGCGTCAGCCGCACGCCGCGTGTGGTGCGCACAAACAGCGGCGTGCCCAGCGATGCTTCCAGCTTGCGGATCGAGATCGACAGCGGCGGCTGCGCCATATGCAGCCGTTCTGCCGCGCGGTGGAAGTTGCCGGTTTCGGCGAGGACGACAAACTGCTGGAGCTGACGTAGATCCATGGTGATATACAGTGGATATCAGTTACTAAAAAACTAATATTAGACACGATTGACTGCCGGGCATAGGCTGTGGTCTTCGGAACCCCTAGAAAAAACAAGGAGACCCAGGCATGTTGCCCCTGGCCGGAATTCGCGTAGTGGACCTCTCGACGGTTGTGATGGGGCCGTACGCCAGCCAGTGGCTGGCTGATCTGGGCGCCGAAGTGATCAAGGTGGAGACGCCCGAGGGCGACTCCACACGCCGCACCGGGCCAGCCACCGAGGAGGGCATGTCGGCGATCTTCCTCGGCGTGAATCGCAGCAAGAAAAGCGTGGTGCTGAACCTCAAACTGCCCGCCGCACAGGCTGCGCTGCACAAGCTGCTGGAAACCGCCGATGTCTTCCTGCACAGCATGCGTCCGCAAAAACTCGGCAAGCTCGATCTCGACCCGACGAGCGTGATGGCGCGGCATCCGCAACTGATCTACGTGAGCCTGCTCGGTTTCGCGGAAGAGGGGCCCTACGGGGGCCGGCCCGCCTATGACGACATCATCCAGGGACTCTGCGGCAATGCCGCACTGATGGCGGCGCAGACCGGCACCGTGCGCTATTTCCCGACGATCTCTGCGGACAAGACCAGCGGGCTGGTGGCGGCACTGTCGATCAGCGCGGCACTGGCTGGGCGCGAGCGCAATGGCGGCAAGGGCGGCATGGTGGAAGTGCCGATGTTCGAGTCGATGGTGGCGTTCAACCTCGTGGAGCATCTGTACGGCCAGCACTTCGAGCCGCCACGCGCGCAGGCCGGTTATCCGCGCGTGCTGGCGCCGCTGCGCCGCCCCTATCAGACCGCCGATGGCTACGTCTGCATGATGCCGTACACCGACGCGCACTGGCGCGACTTCTTCAAATCCGCAGGCCGAGACGATCTGGCGACCGATGCGCGCTTTGCCGATATCGCGGCACGTACGCGCCATATCGAAACGCTTTACGAGATCACTGGCGAACTGGTGCGCGAGCGGACCACCGATGCGTGGATCGACGTTTGCGAATCGCTGCAAATACCGGTGGCACGCGTGAACGGCCTCGACGAACTCGTGGACGATCCGCATCTGCGTGCCACCGGATTCTTCGATCAGGTAAGCGATCCGGCCATGGGCACGCTGCGCTTTCCCGGCGCACCGGTGCGATTCGATGGCGAACGCGCACGCGCCAGCGTGCCGCCGCGGCTTGGCGAACACACGCGCGAAGTGCTGGGCGGCGTAGGACTCAGTGACGAAGAGATTGCCGCATTGGGCGGCTGAACACGCATCCATCAAGAATCCATCAAGGAGGGGACATGAGTCACACGCAGCCGCAACGACTGGGGCAGGGGTTTTACTGGCAGGACATTCAGGAAGGACAGGTTTTCGAGACCTTCCGCCGCACCGTGACCGAGACCGATCTCGTCAATTTCATTTCGGTGACAGGCATGCTCGAAGCAATCTTCATCGAGGAAGGCTACGAGGGGAGTGCGATCAAGGGGCGCCCGGTACCGGCGGCGCTGACGTATTCGCTGATCGAAGGCTTCATCCTGCAAACGATGATTCAGGGCACGGGGCTGGCGATGCTGGAGCTGACGCAGAAGATCCTCGGCCCCGTACTGGTGGGCGACACCATCCATGCCCGCATCACCGTGACCGGCATTCGTCCAACGTCGAAGAGCGGCCGTGCAGTGGTCGATTCATCGATCGAGGTGTTCAACCAGCGACAGGAACTGGTGATGACGTACACGGCGCGGCGGCTGCTGGCTGGGCGCTAGCCAGCTAACGGATTCACCCGGAGGAGACACAAGCATGCCAATACAGAGCAAGAATGCCAGGCATCCCCAACCCATCGCGCTGCGCCGCAAATGGTTGCGAGCGGTGGCCGCGTGCGGCGTTGCCGTAGCCCTACTGCCGCAAGCCGCGTTGGCAGCAGACTACCCTGATCGTCCTATTCGGCTGGTCGTGCCGTTCCCGCCGGGCGGTCCCACCGATCTCGTCTCGCGCGTGATCGCCAGGAAGATGTCGGAGGATCTGGGCCAGACGGTGCTCGTGGACAACCGTCCCGGCGCGAACGGCAACATCGGCAACGAGATCGTGGCCAAGGCGCAGGCCGATGGCTACACGGTGCTGTACAACACGTCGTCCATCGCGCTCAGTCCCGCGCTCTACAAGAAGCTGTCGTACGACGTGAAGCGCGACCTGCTGCCCGTGGCGCTGACTGCCAACGTGCCGTTGGTGCTCGAAGTCAATGCGCAGGTGCAGGCGAACACCGTGCCCGAGTTCGTGGCGTGGCTCAAGGCCAATCCCGGCAAGATGACCTATGGCTCCGCCGGCAACGGCAACGTGACCCATCTCGCCGCGTTCCTGTTCCTGCAGGCCAATGGCATCGAAGCGGTGCACGCGCCGTACAAGGGTAGCGCGCCGGCGCTGACCGACCTCGCGAGCGGACAGGTGCAGTTCATGACCGACACGATCAACTCGTCGCTGCCGTTTATCCGGGACAAGCGCATGAAGGCGCTGGCAGTGACCAGCAGCGCCCGCAGCGCACAGTTGCCGGATGTGCCGACGCTCGCCGAGTCTGGTCTGAAGGGCTTCGAGGTGGGCGCGTGGCAGGGCATGATGGTTCCCGCAAAAACGCCACCAGATATCGTGCGTCGGCTCAACGGTGCTGTGCTGAAGGCGCTGGCATCGTCGGACGTGCGCGCCAGCCTGGCCGCGCAAGGGGCTGAACCGCGCGGGTCGTCGCCCGAAGCCTACGGGACGTATCTGTCCCAGGAACTGGAGCGGTGGCGCAAGGTCGTCAAGGACACTGGCGTGACGCTGGACTGACCGACCGCATTCCCTGGAAGGAGATCGATCTTGCGTTCCCTGTTTGACACGTTCGCCCTGACAGCGCTGCCGCGAGAAGCCTCGGCGTTTCGGGGCGAGGTCAAGGCATTCCTGCGCGACCATCTTCCCGATCTGCCGCCCGACCGTCGCGCACGTTCGTGGATGGGATTCGATGCAACATTCAGCCGCGCGTTGGCGCAGCGCGGCTGGGTTGGCATCACGCTGCCGCCGCAATACGGCGGCGCGGGGCTCGATGCGTTTTCGCGCTTCGTGCTCGTGGAGGAATTGCTGGCCTGCGGCGCGCCGGTGAGCGCGCACTGGATTGCGGATCGGCAAAGCGGTCCGCTGATCCTGCGCTATGGCACCGATGCGCAACGGGCTTTCTACCTGCCGCGCATTTGTCGGGGCGAGGCATTCTTCTGCATCGGCATGAGCGAGCCCAACGCAGGCTCCGACCTTGCGAGCGTGACCACGCGCGCCACGCCGTGCGAGGGTGGATGGCGCCTGAATGGCCGCAAGATCTGGACGACCAATGCGGATCGCTGCCAGTTCATGCTTGCACTGGTGCGCACCTCGGGGCAGCCCGAGGATCGGCAGAAGGGCCTGTCGCAAGTCATCGTCGATCTGTCCGCGCCGGGTGTGAGTGTTCGACCGATCCACGATCTTGCAGGCGACGCGCATTTCTCGGAGGTTGCATTCGACGATGTGATGCTGCCCACCGATGCGTTGGTGGGGCAGGAAGGCGCTGGCTGGGAACAGGTCAATGCTGAACTCGCCTTCGAGCGCAGCGGGCCCGAGCGGCTGTATTCGAGCGTGGTGCTGCTCGATGCATGGATTGCCGCGCTGCGTCGCTTGCCGGCTGTGCAGCGCGATAGCGTCACCATCGGCAGGGTGGTGGGCCGGCTGGCCGTGCTGCGTGCGATGTCGCTGGCAGTCACCGCGCGGCTGGCCGCGGGCGAAAGTCCGCTGATCGAGGCAGCGGTGGTCAAGGACCTTGGCACTGAACTCGAGCAGTCGGTTGGCGCGCTGGCGGAAGCGGCGCTCGGGGATGATCCGGTGCTGGCTGCAGATGCCGACTTGTATCGCACCTGCGCGTACATCAGCCAGATTTCGCCGACCTATTCGCTGCGCGGCGGCACCCGCGAGATCCTGCGCGGCATGATCGCGCGCGGGCTCGGCCTGCGCTAACGGGGACTTGTCATGGAAAACGTCTATTCGGATGCCCTGGAAGCGCTGCTGCGTGATGCCTGCACGCCAGCGGTGGTGCGAGACATCGAGGGTGGCAGATCGGCATCGACGCTATGGGATGCGCTGCACGAGAGTGGTTTCGCTGACAGCCTGCTGCCCGATGCTGGGTTGTCGTTGGCCGATGTGCTGCCGATGCTGATGGCGATGGGGCAGTACGCGTTGCCATTGCCACTGGCGCAGACGATGTTCGCGCGCGCGGTGCTGCATGCTGCGGGCCACGAGATTCCTGCTGGACCCATCGCACTTGCTACGTTAGAAGATGTACCTCGCGCGCATGTTGCCGACGGGGCGAGTGCTGCGTGGTTTCTCATTCAGCGCGGGGATGTCGCATGGTTGCTGGCGCGTGACGATGCCACGATGCAATCGACAGGCGTGCATGGTGACCTGACAGTGAGCATTGCTGGAAAGCCGTCAATGTCGTTCCCGCTGCCGCACGGCTTGTTGCGGACCATCGGTGCGACCCTGCACACGGCGTTGATGGCTGGCGCGATGTCGCGCGTGTTCGACCTCACGCTCCAGTACGCCAACGACCGCACGCAGTTCGGGCGCTCCATCGGCAAATTCCAGGCGATCCAGCACCAGATCAGTACGATGGCGGAGCAAGTGGCGGCCGTGCGGATGGCAGCGCAGATCGCATGTTCGGGCGAAGGCTGGCAACCGGACCGGATGCACGCGGCTATCGGCAAGTTCAACGCCAGCGATGCTGTGACATCAGTTAGCGCGGCTGCGCATGCCGTACATGGCGCGCTGGGTATCACCGCTGAATACGATTTGCAGCTATTCACACGGCGGCTTCACGCGTGGCGTATGGCCGATGGATCGGAACGCTACTGGGCGCGGGAAATCGGCACGGTGGTGTGTGAGACGGAGATGCAGACGGTAGATCAGATCCGGCGATGGGCTGGGGAGACGGCAAGCACCACGTAAAGGCCAACGCCCGTAGCTATGCGCTCCCCGCTCCCATGTCAATGGGAGAGGGGAGCAAACCAAACGCGTCGCCGGCTACACTCCCGACATTTCCACCCGGCAACTCGTCTCCGGCTTGCCCGGTATCACCAGTTGCGCATCCGGTCCCTTGTCCCAGAACAGTGCGTCGCCATCCTTCAATGTGGCGGCATACCGCGCGCCAGACGCAGCGCGTGTTTGGGGCAGCACCAGTTGCTGGTCGAGCCAGCGCAGATACGCATAACCGGGATCGGTCTGTATAAACGTGCCGCTGATCACCGCATCCAACCCTTCGCAGCGAATATTGAAGGGGCCGCGGCTGATGCCCTTGCCGTCCTGCCGACGCGCGCCGGCATAGCTGTGCCGCAACGTGTAGATCCGTTCCAGATACGTCGATACCGTACAGGCCCGTGCGTCGTCGGCGTTCGCGCAGGCATCGCGGCCCTTGATCCAGCCACGTTGCCCGGCGATCAGTTGCTTCTTCTGAGACTTCGGCAAGGACTGCGCATCGAGTGCAAGCCCATACAGCCGCGTGGTTTCGCGGTCGAGCCGGGCAAGGGTGTCGTCCTTGCAGATCAGTGTCTCGACCTCGCCCTGGGCCTTTCGGCAATCGAAAGACGGTGATGGGGTCGCGGCAGTGACCGGTGCAACAGGAACAAGCCAGGATGCGATAGCGGCGCCCAGCATGGCGAAGAACCTGTTCACGGACATGGCAGTCTCCTGCGGAGCGAACTACCCCGCGTTGCGGTCGATGACGACGAAATGTTTGCGCACGGGCTCGATCACCTCGAATACGCCTTCGAAGCCAGCGGGAATCACGCAGGCATCGCCCGGCCCGAACTCGCGGGCGTCGCCGTCGTGGCGGGTGATGCGCAGGCGGCCGCTGATCACATGGAAAAACTCTTCCTTGCCTGCGGGAAATGCAATCCGCCAGGCGCCCGGCTCGCACGCCCAGATCCCGCAATCGAAATCGCCTTGACTGGCGCTGTAGTGCGTCCACGTCGTTCGGTCGGGGTTGCCGTTCACGAGCCGGTCGGGGCGCGGGTTGTCATGAGCCGGTGCGGGATCGGCGCGGAAGTCGGTCAGGAAAGGGGCGGAGGCGAGCGTAACGGCAGACACGATGAGATCAGGGCGGCAGCAAGGTTGCAAAGTCGTAAGTGTAGTGGTCAGACATTTCCGAATCTGCCTGTTTTGGTGTCCTGTCACGCACGGGGCCGCGTTGGATGCCCCTTCGACCCATACGTGTAATGCGGTCCCTGTCGCGTTCCGTACACGGTTTGTTACCGAACATTACAGGACGATTACAAACGGATGAATCAACGATCCCGAGCGGTTGGCGGCAGAAGACATCTGATCGGTCAGATTGTGATGAAGGCGCCGCTGCACATGCGGATGAGTATAAGAATGATTCGTATTTGAGGTTTTAGTGACGCCTCCATACAATCGCGCCCCGAGGAAAGCCGCGTTCAGCGCCCTCGGATGCCGATACGGCGATCAGTGATGACCACTGACGACGCGTGACGGTATCCACACAAGCAATCCACGGGAAGAGAGAGTAATGAGCAAGTATTCGGAGGTGTTCCGGCCCAATGTGCTGGTGACGGCGCTCGCCGGCCCGATGGCCGCCATGGCCATGCATGGGGCTGCGGCCCAGGAAGCCAAGCCGGCCACCACGGCCAAGGCCAGCCCGGTTCAGCAACTGCAAGGCGTGACTGTGAAAGCTGCCCGTGAGGATGGCTACAAGGTCGACAGCGCCGAATCTCCGAAATTCACGGCGCCACTGCTCGACACGCCAAAGTCCGTGACGGTGGTGCCCGCCGAAGTGATCCAGCAATCGGGCTCGAACTCCCTGCAGGATGCACTGCGTACTACGCCGGGTATCACCTTCGGCGCAGGCGAGGGCGGTAACCCGATTGGCGACCGTCCGTTTATTCGTGGTTTCGACTCGGGCAGCAGCATCTTCGTGGATGGTGTGCGCGACGCCGGTTCGCAAACGCGCGATACGTTCAACATCGAGAACATCGAGGTCATCAAGGGGCCGAGCTCGGCCTACGGCGGCAAGGGTTCGGTCGGTGGCCTGATCAACATCGTGACCAAGCTGCCGACGAAGGAGAACTTCGTGCAGGGTTCGGTCGGTATTGGCACCGATGCGTACAAGCGCGCCACGCTCGACGGCAACTACGTACTCAACGACAACACCGGCCTGCGCCTGAACGCGATGGCCCAGGATGCCAACACGCCGGGCCGCGAGGCGGTGGGCGGCCACTCGTGGGGCTTCGCGCCGTCGGTCACGTTCGGCCTGAACAGCCCGACCAAGCTCACGCTGTCGTACTACCACCTGCAGGGCCAGAACATGCCGGACTACAGCATCCCGTATGCGCGTCCGGCTGCGCAGTCGTCGAAGGCCAACCCGGCCGGCCCGGCCAACGTGAACCGCAACAACTTCTATGGTCTGGTCGATCGCGACTTCCAGCACACGCAGTCCGATATCGGCACGGCCATCTTCGAACACGCGTTCAGCGACAAGCTGACGTTCCGCAACACCACGCGCTGGGGCCGCAGCACCAACGACTACATCGTCACGAATCCCGACGACAGCCGTGGCAACGTGGCGAATGGATACGTCTACCGCAGCAGCAAGAATCGCGATTCGGGCACCGATTCGCTGATCAACCAGACCGATTTCATCGCCAAGTTCGATACCGGCAGCCTCAAGCACTCGATGCTGTTCGGCTTCGAGTTCAGCCGCGACGATACCGATAACACGCCGTACAACGTGGTGCCGGGCGGCGGTGCGGGCAACACCTGCAATGCGTCGCTGCTGGCCAGCGGGGACTGCACGAACCTGTACAACCCGAACCCGGGCGATGTCTGGACGGGCCGCGTCGGCAAGATGGGCTACACGCAGAAGACCAAGACCGATACGCGCGCGGTCTACCTGTTCGACACGGTGGAGATTACCAAGCAGTGGCTCGTGAACGGTGGCATCCGCTACGACAGCTACCGCACCACCTCCGCCACGCCGGCCTACATCAACCCGAACACCGGCGCATCGGTGGCGGCGGTGAACCTCGGCAACAACGCGAATTTCTTCAACTACCAGGCTGGCATCGTCTACAAGCCGGTGGATTTCGGCAGCATCTACGTGTCCTACGGCACGGCATCGACGCCACCGGGCACGTCCAACGGCGATGGCTCCGACAACCTCTCCGCGCAGATCCAGAACCTCGACCCCGAGCGCAGCCGCGCCTGGGAATTGGGTACCAAGTGGGATCTGCTCGGCCGCCGCCTGTCGCTGACCGGTGCCGTGTTCCAGATCGACAAGGACAATGCACGCGTGGCCGTCGATGCCAACACCACGCAGAACGTTGGCAAGCAGCAGGTGCGTGGTTTCGAGCTGGGCTTTGCGGGCAGCGTCACCGATAAGTGGAACCTGTTCGGCGGCTATACGTTCCTGGACAGCGAACTCAAGAACAACGGCCCCGTCGCGGCGAATGCCGCCAACAACGGCAACCAGTTCCCGAACACGCCGAAGAACAGCTTCAGCCTGTGGTCGACTTATCAGGTGCTGCCAGCCCTGACCGTGGGTGGGGGTGCCTACTACGTCAGCCAGGTCTACGGCAACGCGGCCAACTCGCTGTACGTGCCGTCGTACTGGCGCTTCGATGCCATGGCCGCGTATCGCGTGAACAAGAACCTGACGCTGCAGCTGAACGTCCAGAACCTGCTGAACAAGACGTACTACACCAAGGCATTCGCCGCCCACTATGCCGCATTGGGCGCGGGCCGCTTTGGTATGCTGACGGCCAACTTCCGCTTCTAAGCCGACATACCCCGGGGTTACTCCCGGGGTTCTGGTTTTCCCATCATGATGCTGCACATTCCGGACGTCCTGTCCAAAGCCCAGGTTGCCGACTGCCGCGCGCTGATGGACGCCGCGGACTGGACGGATGGCAACCTCACCTCGGGCCACCAGTCCGCGCTGGCCAAGCGCAACCTGCAGTTGCCAGAGTCCTCGCCCGTGGCACAGCAACTGGGCGGGTTCATTCAGGACGCGCTCGCCAACAGTGCGCTGTTCTTCTCCGCCGCGCTGCCACTCAAGGTCTTTCCGCCGTTGTTCAACCGGTACGAAGGCGGCCAGACCTTCGGCCAGCACGTGGACAACGCCATCCGCTACCTGGGTGGCACGGATTTCCGCATCCGCAGCGATCTCTCCGCCACGTTGTTTCTCACTGAACCCGAGGAATACGACGGCGGCGAACTGGTGATCGAAGACACCTTCGGACCCCAACGCGTGAAGCTGCCCGCCGGCCACATGGTGTTGTACCCGGCCACCAGCGTTCACCACGTCACGCCAGTCACGCGCGGCGCGCGGGTATCGTCCTTCTTCTGGATCCAGAGCATGGTGCGCGACGATGGCCAACGCGCACTGCTGTTCGACCTCGACAATCGACTGCGCCAGGTTGCGGACACCATCGGGCAGGACCACGAGTCCGTGATTGGATTGACGGGCGTTTATCACAACCTGCTACGGCGTTGGGCGGACGCGTAGGGCGGGGAAGCTCATGGCGGGTGCCGCAATCTGCTGAACTAGCGATCTGCAGAGTCTCGACCACGCGTGCGTCGACGCTCAAGACGTTGCGCCCGTAGTGACGTTGCATCGCCTGGAGCCAGTCTTCGAGCACCTTGCACTGTGGACGGTCGTCATGCGATTTTGAGGATCGTCTCATAGGCGGGTGGCCCGGAACCTACTGCACAAAACCCTTCGCCCAAAAGAAATACCCCGACGCGCGGGATCGTCGGGGCAGTAAGAGTTGCCAAGTCGTTTGGGGTCGTGTCGAGTGACCCTGCGGCAAGTGTGACGTTGCCAGCGCCGAGCGCCAATAACTCACATGAGGTATTGGCGTATGTGCGGTGCCGCACGAATCATGCGCCGCGCAGCGTGAGCATTCTGAACAAAAGAATCGGGTTCCAAACGCGAGGCGTTGGCAGGGGCGCGAGGGCTTGATGCATCGTACGAGGTCGCGCCATGACGCTTAGTCGGCAGTCTCCGGCCTGCCCGCCTGGCTATGCCGAGCCGGATGCGCCGGATAACACGCCAGTAGCGCGCTGACCACGCCGTTGGTCCATCCGAATCCATCCTGCAGCGGGTATTCGCCACCACTGCCGCCTTCGGCGCTATGCGGATGGCGTCGCACCAACCGGTACTTTTCCACCAGCTTGTACTCGCGCGTGTAGAGGTTCGACACCGTGCAGAGCCATCGATGAGCGATGTCGTCGGCCAGCGCGCCGTAGCCATAACGGCGCAGTCCGGCGATGGCGATCCACTGCAGCGGTGCCCAGCCATTGGGCCGGTCCCACTGCTCGGCCGAGCGGATTTCCGTGGTGGCCAGCCCGCCGTCTTCGAGCAATCGCGCCGGGATCATCGCGGCCATGCGAGCGGCCTGTTCCGTGCTGGCGAGTCCCACGAACAGCGGCATCAGCGTGGCCGCGGTCAGGTGTGGCCGCATGGCGTGGCAATGCCAGTCGAAATCGAGAAACGCGCCGGAACTTTCGTCCCACATGAAATCGTTCATCGCCTGCTGTCGGCGCGATGCTGCGTCGCGATAGCGTGTCGCTACGTCGGGCGTGCCGGCCATGTCGCAAAGTTCCGCCAGGCGGCATTCCGCGTGCCAGAGCAGCGCGTTGAGATCCACGGGCAGGATGGCCGTGGTGCGGATGGTGGCGAGATCGGGGGTGTCCTGCAAGGCCACGGGTTCGCACCAGCGCGAACTGAAATCCCAGCCCGATTCGGCGGCCGCGCGCAGGTCGCGAAAGACCAGGTGGGCGGGCCTGCCGCTGCGCCGCGCGGTTTCCACATCCTCCAGATAGGCTTCCTCGCGCGGATGGGCGCGGTCGTCCCAATAGCGGTTGAGCCATGTGCCATCGGGCAGGCACACCACACGCCGGTGGGCACAGCCGGGCTGCAGATGCGTGCTGCCGTCCATCCAGAACGCGTGTTCGCGTTTAAGTTGAGGCAGGTAGCGCAGGGCGGTTTCGGCGCCTTCTTCCAGATCATCGAGTAACTGGATCATCAGCGAGAACACCGGCGGCTGCGAACGGCTCAGGTAGTAGGACCGCGTACCGTTTGGCACATGCCCGTAGGTGTCGAGCAGATAGGCGAAGTTATCGGCCATGGGGCGGAGCAGGTCGTGCCGCCCGCTGGCGGACAGGCCCAGCATGGTGAAGTACGAATCCCAGTAGTACAGCTCGCGGAAACGGCCACCCGGTACCACGTAGGGTCCGGGCAGCGGCAGCAGCGAGCACATCGGCGGATGCTCGGTTGGCTCGCGTGTCAGGACCGGCCAGAGATCGTCGATGTGCTGGCGCAGCGAATGCTCGGGGTGCGAGACGTAATGGGAATCCGGCACGGTCTCGCGCTCGAAGTGCGCACCGACGAAGGCTTCCAGCGAAAAATCCGGCGTATCGCGCTGGGCACGATAGCGCGCGAGGATGGCTTCCGGCGCATCCAGCGGCACGCAATCGGGAAACGTCTTGCTGTCCGCAAACAGGCCGCTGGCCTGCACATCGACGAACAATTCCTCATAGCGCTCTGCAGGCGACAGCGCATCGCATGCCGCGCACCCCGGCAAGACGGAAGGATCGGGGCACGGCAGGTGGGTGATCGACGGGGCGTGCGCGTGGCAATGAGAGGGATGGCCGCCCGATGGCGCCGGCCGGGTTTGCTGCGCCGCCGCATCGACGCCTGCATTCGGTTGGGCCGGTTCAGTTCGCGGGCTGGCGTGCGGCACGGATGCAGCGCGCATGGCGTCACTCTCCACGGTTGTCATCCACGGTCAGAGCCGGGTGCCGGCTGCAAAGTTCAACGTTTCCGCCTGCCGGCTAGTCGCTGGGCGCTGCGTCGTGCGCGGTGCCGCAGTCCACAAAGCCAAGCTGGGCCAGCACGCTGGCGGCGGCCTGCGCCACGCTGCCGCTGTGCGCGGGCATGATGACGTGGGCGGTTTCCCGATAGAGCGGGTCGCGCTCCATGAACATGGATTCGAGCCGGGCGCGCGGGTTTTCCACCTGCAGCAGCGGACGATTGCGGTTGCGCCGCGTGCGTCGCCACAACTCCTGCACCGTGGCATCGAGATACACCACATGGCCGCGCGTGCGCAACATGTCGCGGTTTTCGGCCCGCAGCACGGCGCCACCGCCGGTGGCCAGCACGATGCCGCTGCGTTGGGTCAGGTCATCCAAAACGCGCGTTTCACGACGCCGGAAGCCTTCTTCGCCTTCGAGCTCGAAAATCGTGGCAATGCGCACGCCGCAGCGGGCTTCAATCTCATGGTCGGTGTCGAAGAACGGACGGCCGAGCAAATGCGCAACCGTCCGGCCAATGGTCGTCTTGCCGGCGCCCATGAAGCCGATCAGGAAGAGATTGCCTGCGAGGTTGTCCGAAGGGTTGCTCGAAGCCATGGAAGCGATGTGCTGGTCAAAGAGAGTGCGCCGCAACGTGACTGCCAGTCCTGCGCAACGGTAGCACGTCCTCTGCACGATTTGTTGTCGCGGGAGGAGGGCGAACCGAGCGCGTCGTAAATGCCATCACCCGTCGCTATGCGCTCCCCTCTCCCATGCCAGCGGGAGAGGGGAGAAAAAACAGAGCCGGGATCAGTCAGGCTGGCGCGCAGCGATGGTCCGGATGGTGTCGACGAACGCTTCCGCCACCGGTTCGAGCGTGCGGTCGCTCCGGCGCAGCAGGCCGATGGGTTCCTCGGTGCCGGGCGTGGCGATGGGCAGCAGCGTCATGTCACCATCGGCCACCGCCAGCCGCGTGGCAGACAACGGCGCGGCCCAGACGCTGTCGCTGCGTAGCGTGACGAGCTGGCTCAGGTAGGCATCGGCGGTTTCCAGGCAGCCATCTGGCAGGGTCAGACCATGCCGCGCGAGCAGGCTTTCGGTGCTGTGGCGTGGAATGGAACCCATGGCGGGCACCACCATCGGATGCGCCAGCACATCGTGCATCGTGGGGCGCGCGTGCGTAACCAGCGGATGTCCGGCGCGCACGGCCAGCACCAGCGGCTCGCCGGCCAGCGATTCAAACCATAGCCCTTCCATGGCGGCAGGATCGTCCAGGCGGCCGATCACCACATCGAGCACATCGGCCTTGAGCAAGTCGATCAGCGTGCGGTTCATGCCGGTCTGCACGGCGAGCGCCACGTCCGCGTGGCTGCTGCGGAAGCGGGTAACGGCGTCGATCAGCAGCGCTGGCACGATACTCGGCAGCGCGCCCACGCGGATGCGTTCGTGACGCAACGCATCGCCGGACAAGCTCTGCGCTGCCGCATCCAGATCTTCGAGAATCCGCAAGGCATGGCGCAGGAAGCGCATGCCGGCCGCCGTGAGATCGGTGCCGGCACGCTGGCGCACCAGCAGTCGCGTGCCAACCAGTTCCTCCAGCTCGGTCAGTGTCTTGGACACGGCGGGCTGCGTCAGACCCAGCCGTTCACCCGCACGGCCAAGGTGCTGCGCCTGCGCCACCGCGACAAAGCAATGCAGATGCCGCAGACGGATACGGCTGAGAAAAGCATCGGGCGGCGGCGAGGTTTTCATAATTAAAATTCATGCTAATTACTCAAAAACTCAATTTACATGAATTCCTGCGTTGCTTACAGTCTTCGTCCAACGCCCCCACATCCACATCACGGAGACAGCGATGCCCCCTCGCTCCGATCGTCCGGCCCAGTACCGCAAGCCTTACTGGGACACCCAACCCGAATACCTCTATCCGCCTTATGCCTCGACGCAGCTGCGCGCGCCGGCCCAGCCGCTGATCGGCTTGCCGCAGTCGCTGTCCGAAGTGACCGGTCCCACGTTCGGCCCGGAATTCGTGCGTGAATGGGATAACGACCTCACCGTTGGCAATGGCGGTGAACCGATTGGCGAGCGCATGCTCGTCACCGGCCGCGTGCTCGACGAGAACGGCCGCCCCGTGCCTAACGCGCTGATCGAGATCTGGCAGGCCAATGCGTCCGGACGCTATACGCACAAGCGCGACCAGCACGACGCACCGCTCGATCCCCATTTCTCGGGCGAGGGCCGCACCATCACCGATGCGCACGGTAACTACCAGTTCAAGACGATCAAGCCAGGTGCGTATCCCTGGCGTAATCACCACAATGCCTGGCGGCCCCAGCACATCCACTTCTCGCTGTTCGGCAATGCGTATGCCACGCGGCTCGTGACGCAGATGTATTTCCCGGGCGATCCGCTGCTCGCGTTCGATCCGATCTTCCAGTGCGTGCCCGACGAGAAAGCGCGCAACCGGCTGGTTGCCACGTTCGACTGGGAGACCACCGCGCCCGAGTACGCCCTGGGCTACCGTTTCGATATCGTGCTGCGTGGCCGCGATGCCACGCCGATGGAGTAAGCCATGCTGTACGCCACCGCATCCCAGACCGTGGGACCGTATCTTCATATCGGCCTGACGGGCCTCAACTGCGCGGACCTGACCGCCGATGCGCCAGAGCTTGCCACGCAGCGCATCGTGATCGAAGGCCACGTGACCGATGGCCGGGGCGATCCCGTGCCTGACGGCATGATCGAGATCTGGCAGGCCAATCCGGCGGGCCGTTATCGCCACGTTGACGATACGCGAGAGATACCGCTTGTTGCTGGCTTTACCGGGTTTGGCCGCGTGCCGACAGGTCCCGATGGCGAGTTCCGGTTCGTCACCGTGAAGCCGGGCGCCGTGCCCGGTATCGATGGGCGCCCGCAGGCACCGCACATCATGGTGTCGGTCTTTACGCGCGGACTGGTCAAGCATGTCGCCACACGCCTGTATTTCTCCGACGAGGCCGAAGCCAATAACGCGGACGCAGTCCTTTCGCTCGTGCCAGCAGCGCGGCGCAACACGCTGGTTGCCGAGGGAGATGCCGGTCACTACCGCTGGAACGTGGTGCTGCAGGGCGCGGGCGAGACGGTGTTTTTCGACATCTGACGAGGGATCGCCCGAAGATACCCGCAGCGCAATATCCCTCACAATCGGCGCACCGCCCTGATGCCACGACACGCCACGACACGCCACGACACGCCACGACACGCCACGACACGCCACGACACGCCACGACACGACGATGCCCACGTACTCCCGCCTGACCGATCCGATGTTTGGCAGTCCCGCCGTACTCGCGGCGTTTTCCGATGCAGGCACGGTGCGCGCCATGCTCGATACCGAGGCCGCACTCGCGCGCGCCGAAGCGTGTTGCGGCGTGATTCCGCAGCAGGCGGCGCAGATGATTGCAGAAGTCTGCGCGGCCGATCCCATCGATGCCGACAAGCTGGCAAACGATGCGGTGGCGGCTGGCAACCTCGCCATCCCGTTCGTGAAGCAATTGACGGCTGCCGTGGCGCTGCGCGATGCCGACGCTGCGCGTTATGTTCACTGGGGCGCCACGAGCCAGGACATCATCGATACCGCACTGGTGCTGCAACTGATGCAGGCACTGCACGCGCTAGACAACGACCTGTCGACGCTTGGCGATGCCTGCGCGGATCTGGCCGCCGCGCATCGCGCCACACCGATGGTGGGACGCACCTGGCTGCAGCATGCACTGCCGATGACGTTCGGACTCAAAGCAGCAGGATGGCTCGACGCGCTGCGACGCGACCGCGATCGGCTCGATGCATCACGCCAGCAGGCACGCGTGCTGCAATTTGGCGGCGCGGCGGGCACGCTGGCCAGCCTCGGCGATGATGCCCCCGCCGTGGCCGCGCAATTCGCGCAAGCCTTGCAACTCGAATTGCCGACGCTGCCATGGCATGCGCATCGCGATCGTCTGGTCGAAGTTGCCAGTACGCTCGGCATGCTGACCGGCACACTGGGCAAGATGGCGCGCGACATCTCGCTGATGATGCAAACCGAGATCGCGGAAGTCAGCGAGCCCGCCGCGCCGGGTCGCGGCGGCTCCAGCACCATGCCGCACAAGCGCAATCCGGTGGGTTGCGCGGCGGTGCTGACCGCTGCCGTGCGCGTACCGCCACTGGTGGCCACGATGCTGGCGAGCATGACGCAGGAGCACGAGCGCGCGCTGGGCGGCTGGCAGGCCGAGTGGGACACGCTGCCGCAGATCGTGGCGCTGGCCGCAGGCGCGTTGCGACAGATGGGCGAGGTCGTGAGCGGCCTGCAAGTGGATGCAGCACGCATGCGCGCCAATCTCGATATCACGCGCGGCCTGATTCTTGGCGAGGCCGCCATGCTCGAACTTGGCCGACATATCGGACGGCTTGCCGCACACCATGTGGTGGAGCGCGCTTCGCGTCGCGCGGTGGACGAGGGCAGCACGCTGCGTGATGCGCTGGCCAGGACGCTCGCGGAAGATCCGAAGCACGCCGGTCTGCTCGATGACGCCACGCTGGATCGTCTTGCAGACCCTGCGCATTACGCGGGGCAGTCGATGCGGTTTGCCGATGCGGCAGTCAAGGCGTGGCGCAATGGACGTGGACATCGCACGGCGTCGGTCGCATCGCACATCGAACCATCATCTTCCGGCAGCGCGCCGCACGCGGAAGCGGCGCCAACGCAAGCGCCCATTCGCGACGACAAGGCGCGCTACGCAGCGGGCCTCGCGGTGCGCCGCGACGTATTGGGCAGCGCGCACGTGGATCGCTCGCTCCAACGGCTCACCCCGCTGACCGAGGAATTCCAGAACCTGATCACGCGCTACGCATGGGGCGAGATATGGACGCGTCCCGGCCTGCCGCGCCATACGCGCAGCCTGATCACGATTGCGATGATGGTGGCGCTGAATCGTTCCGAGGAACTGAAGCTGCATCTGCGTGCGGCGGCCAACAACGGCGTGACACGCGACGAGATCAAGGAAGTGCTGCTGCAAACGGGCATCTATTGCGGCGTGCCCGCTGCGAATTCGGCTTTCCATCTGGCGCAGGAAATTCTCGGTGACGAGGGCGGGACGAGCTGACCCACGGGCAGTACCACGTAGCCTCGCCGACATAGAGCGGGGCGCGCACCATAACAACAAGACAGGAGACACGCCATGGCCCCCCATGGAACCCATGCCACGCGCGTAGCAATTGTCGGCGCCGGCCCCGCCGGCCTGTTGCTCGGCCAGTTGCTGACTGTCGCGGGCATCGACAACCTCATCATCGAGCAACGCAGTGCAGACTACGTGCTGGGCCGCATCCGCGCCGGCATTCTCGAATGTACGACCGTGGAAGCACTGGAGCGCGCAGGCGTGGCCGCGCGGTTGCAAGAAGAGGGACTGAAGCACCACGGCATCGAACTTTCGTTCAACGGCACGCGGCACCGCATCGATTTTCATGCGCTGATCGGCCGCGATGTCACGGTGTACGGCCAGACCGAAGTCACGCGCGATCTCATGGCCGCGCGCCAGGCGTCTGGCATGCCCATCGTGTACGAGGCCGAATCCGTGTCGCTGCACGATTTCGATGGCAGCCGGCCGAGCGTGCAATATCGCAAAGACGGCGTCACGCATACCGTGCCATGCGAATTCATCGCCGGTTGCGATGGTTTCCACGGTGTCAGCCGTGCGAGCGTGCCCGCACCTGCGAAGCAGATTTTCGAACGCGTCTATCCATTCGGTTGGCTCGGCGTGCTCTCCGATACCCCGCCCGTTGCGGACGAACTGATCTACGCCAGCCATCCGGACGGCTTCGCGCTGTGCAGCATGCGTTCGATGACGCGCAGCCGCTACTACGTGCAGGTGCCCTCCACCGAGCAGGCCGCGAACTGGTCCGACGAACGATTCTGGGGCACGCTGCGCAGCCGCCTCGATCCCGAAGCTGCCGACGCACTCATCACCGGACCCAGCATCGAGAAAAGCATCGCACCGCTGCGCAGCTTCGTGTGCGAGCCCATGCGATACGGTCGCTTGTTCCTCGCCGGAGACGCCGCGCACATCGTGCCACCCACCGGCGCAAAAGGACTGAACCTCGCTGCCAGCGACGTGCTGTATCTTGCCGATGGATTGATCGCGCACTACCAGCAAGGCGATGCGCACGGCCTCGACCAGTATTCGGCGGCATGCCTGCGCCGCATCTGGAAGGCCGAACGGTTCTCGTGGTGGATGACGTCACTGCTGCATAGCTTCCCTGACGCCGACGTCTTTGCGCGCCGTATCCAGCAAGCCGAACTCGATTACCTCGTGGGCTCAGAAGCGGCCTGCCGGTCGCTTGCGGAGAACTATGTGGGATTGCCGCGATAAGGCATATTTCATAAGTATGAATACCGCATCCGGCATATATTTTACGTAGCCCCAACGCGGTGCTACCGTCTCGCTCCAGCAAACCGGCAAAAGTACCGGCTGCACTGGAGGAGACGAGATGACAACCCGAATTCATGGACGGCGGCAGCCATGGCTGCTGGCCGCGATATGTGCCGCTGCGCTCGCGGTGACGGCTTGCGGCGGTGGCGACGATACGCCCGCTGCATCGAATGGTGGCGGAAGCAATACGGGTGCAGGGCAGGGCGACACCGGCACTGGCTCGCCCACCCCGGACAAGCCTGCACTGAGCGCACTCGATGCGTGCAATGCGCTGAACGGCGTCAGTATCGCGGCGTCGAGCCTTGCGCTGGCCACGGGCGGCGCCACGGTCACGGGTGCGACGCTGATTGCGGCGAACGCCACCGGCAATACGCTGGGCGAGTACTGCCAGGTGCGCGGCGCGATTGCGCCCGTAGACCCGGCATCGTCGAACATCAACTTCGCGGTCAACCTGCCGACGCAGTGGAATGGCAAGGGCATCCAGTTCGGCGGCGGCGGATTCGACGGCACGCTGATCGACGGCACCGAGACTGTGCGCTTTGCCTTGCCCGATGATCCCGCGCCGCTGGCACGTGGGTATGCAACCTGGGGCGACGATTCGGGCCACCAGAGCACGAGCATCACCGATGGCCGCTTTGCCACCAACGACGAGGCCCTGACCAACTACGGTGGCGACACGCTCAAGAAGACCCATGACGTGGCCATCGCGCTGATTACGCAGCGCTATGGCAAGGCGCTTACCAAGGCTTACTTCCTGGGGACCTCAACGGGCGGGCGCGATGCATTGAACTATATCCAGCGCTGGCCGGCGGACTACGATGGGGTGATCGCCAACGAGCCCGCACTCAATTACACCGGTACACGGCTGTCCAACGTGGCACTGGGTCGCGCGCTCTATCTGAACGGTGGCACGGGTTGGCTCAATATCAACAAGACCTTGCTCGTGCAGAAGGCCGCCATGGACGCCTGCGATACGCTCGACGGTGTGGCCGATCGGGTGGTGAGCAACGTGGAAGGCTGTCGCGTAGGTGCGCTGCAGGTACTGCAAAGCCTGCGCTGCGCGGGCGGCACCGATGCCGGCGATACCTGTCTCTCCGATGCGCAGATCGCCACGGTCAAGACCATCGAGCAGCCGCTGCAGTTGAACTATCCGCTGGCCAATGGCGTGACGGTGGCGGGCGGCTACAACATTCTGGAAGGGGCGCTGGTGGCGGGACCGTTCACGTCGCGAGACCTCGGCACGCGTCCCGTGCCGGGCAATCCCGCAACCACTGCCGACGCCAACATGTACCTCACTGGCGACCAGTGGGTGAAGTACTTCGTCACGCGCAATGCCACGTTCGATGCGCTGACATTCGATCCAGCCAGCCCCGGTAGCTGGACCTCGCGGGTGCAGACCGTATCGGCACTGACCGATGCGACCAATCCCGATCTCTCCGCGTTTCTCGGGAAAGGTGGACGCCTGATCCTGCTGCATGGCCTGGCCGATGAAGTGATCAGTCCCAATTCGACGATTGCCTGGTACAAGGCCGTGATCGGTCGCGTGGGACAGACGGCGGTCGATCAAGGTATTCGCTTCTATACGGTGCCGGGCATGGGCCATGGCACGGGCAGCTTCCTGCCGGCGTGGAACTCGCTGACTGCGCTGGAGAACTGGGTCGAACTGGGCGCTGCACCGGGCACGCGCACAGTGATGGATACGAATGCAGGCACCTATGGACGTACGCGTCCGCTGTGCCTGTATCCATCGTGGCCGAAGTACAAGGGCACGGGCAGTGCCGACGCCGCCGTCAACTACACCTGCGAAGGCGCGTCCGGCATCGTGCAGTCATGCCTGAACATGCCTTCGACGCCCACGACGTGGAAGGGCGGCAATACCGATGGCGAGGAACTGTCGGTGCGCATCGATCCGGTGACGCTGCAATACACGGTGACCATCGACGCCAGCCTGCAGCGCGCGGCAAACACGGCGATCACGGGGCAGCTCGTGTCACAGGGTGGCTGTACCTACGGCAGCGACGAGAACGGCGCGCAGTTCACGCTGGGCGGCGGCGGATTGCTGTCGGCGGGTGTGCGGGCCGCATCGGGCGCCACGTTCCGTCCGTTGATCGCATTCCAGAACGTATCCGCCGACTACACGGCGGTGGCGGATATCTACAACGTCAACGGCATCCAGACGGCGGTTGCCAATGGTGCGGTGTCCACGGTCAACGCTTCGGCTCGGCTGCGCTCCTCGGCGGCCACGTGGCAAACGTGCGCAGCCAACGCGACCGGCGGATACATCGTCTACGACGCCAACTGCACGAACACGACGAAGGGCTACATCGTGTGGAATGCCACGCGGCAGGCGTTCGACTACTTTGTGGGCGGCACCATCGCGGCAGCTAACGGCGTGTTGAGCGGGTCGCTGATCAGCGGCATCGTCAATGGTACGCCGGTGCCTCTGATCCTCACGCGCTCGACCACGGCCTACGGCATGAACGTGTATGCGAAGCAGGCGGCGTCGGGATTGCTGGCCGGAGCGGCCGATGGTGCGTATCGCGTACAGGCCACCGATGGGGCGCAGGTCGCGGCGGATCTGTCGGGAACAACCATCGTGCGCAACGGTGTGTCGGGCACGCTGACCTACAACACGCCGGTGCCGGGCGTGATCGGGGCCACAGGTGGCGTGGTTGCGTCATATCTGTATGGCAGCGGCTTGCTGACAGGCACGTCCACCGGAACACTGGAGTTTGGTGTGCTGCATTGAGTGATGCATGGCAAAGGAAGGGCAGGGCGCATATGGCTCCCTGCCCTTCATTTTTTTCGAAGCATCAAAGCTCTGGCGGTTCTGCTTTCTTGCGATGACGTGTGGCGATGCGATGGGTCAGTGTCACAAGCGCGGCCAGTGCCGCGTTGTCATGATGCTCGCGATAGCCCAGCGTCAGCGGCGCGCGCAAGCGATCGGCTTCGACCATGCGGTAGTACGCCACGCCATGGCGATTCAGTCCTGCCATCGACGCGGGCACGACGCTGACCCCCGCGCCAGCCGCCACGAGATTCAGGTTCGTCAGCATGCGACTCACTTCCGCGCCGATGCGTGGCGTAAAGCCCAGCGCTTCGCATTCCCGCAGCAGATCGCCATACATGCCGGGTGCGCCAGGACGGCGAACCAGGATGAACGGGTCTGCCGCCAGTTCGCTGAGCGATACCGGGTCTGCAGCACCCTCGCCACGCAGCGCACGTCGGCGCAGCAACGGATGATCGAGCGGCAGCGCAATCACCATCTCTTCCTCGAGCAACAGATCGAAGCGCACACCTTCCGGATGCGATACCGGCGCACGCAGCAGTGCCGCGTCCAGCGATCCATCGGCCAGTCGCTCGATGGCTTCGGCGGCATTGCATTCGGTCAGCGTCAGCGCGACGCGCGGAAACTGACGGCGGCACGCGCGCAGGACTTCCGGCGTGAGCTTGTGCGCTGCAGCGGAACTCGTAAAGCCGATCGACAGCGACCCTTCGTCGCCACGCGCCATGCGCTGCATGCGGGCGCGCATCTGCTCGATCCGCGCGAAGAGATCGGTTGCATCGGCATGTAGCGCGGTGCCGGCTGGGGTCAATGCTACGCCGCGCGGCTGACGATCGAACAGGGTCACGCCCAGTTCGATCTCCAGCGCTTTCAGTTGCTGCGATAGCGGCGGTTGCTGAATGCCAAGCTGGTCGGCGGCGCGCGTGACCGAACCCGTCTCGGCCACGGCGAGGAAATAGCGCAGGTGTCTCAACTCCATCGCGGTATATCCGTGAAATATGGAAATCGTGTCATGCATATATTTTACGAACGGACGCCACGCGCCTATATTGGCGTTTTGCCGGATGGCGGGCGCCGCCATCGCGCGCAGGATGCGTGAACAGAACATCAAGGAGACGCCATGCCATCCCACGTCCGCCTCGCTGCGGTAGCCATCGCCATCAGTACCATCGCTGCGTTATCCGGTTGCGCTACGTCGCCGTCGTCAACGGTGGATGGTCCCGCCATCGCCAGCAAGACTTCCAAGCCGTCATGGCAGCGCGTACACCTGGGTGCGGGCGCGGGGTATGACTTCCCGGTCTACGCCAATCATCGGCTCGACGGAGATCTGAGCCGGATTCGCGAGGTGATACTGGTGCAGCACGGGCTGCAGCGCAATGGCGACGACTACTACGCAGCCGGTGCGGAATTGCTGAAAGCCAGCGGCCGGAACGCCGACGAGGTGCTGCTGATCGCGCCAAATTTCCCCGGCACCCCCGATACCGCGAAGCATTTCGACAACATGCCGGTCTGGACCGTGCAGGGATGGATCGGTGGCGAGGATGCCGTGTCCGGTCCGGGCAAGGGCACCAGTTCGCTGCAGGTACTCGACGACCTGCTGGCCTTCGTGACGGATCGCAAGCGCGTGCCGCTGGTGAAGAAGGTGACGGTGGCCGGCCATTCGGGCGGCGCGCAGATCGTGCATCGCTATGCGGTACTCAACAACGTGGACGAAAAAGTGCGCGGCACGGGTATCGACCTGCGCTACGTGGTGGCCAATCCATCGTCCTACCTCTACTTCACGCCGGACCGGCCGGTGGCGCCGGACTACACGCGCTTCGCGCCGTACAGTACGGCGACCTGTGCCGACTATGACAAGTACCGCTACGGCATGGGCGACATCGTGGCGTACGCAAAGGGTGCGGATGGCATGACGCTGTATCGGCGCTACATGCAGCGGCAGGTGACGTACATGGTGGGCAGCGAGGACAACGATCCGAACCATCGTGTGCTCGACAAGGCGTGCGGCGCCGAGGCTGAAGGGCCGACGCGCCTGCAGCGCGCACGTGGCTACTGGCGCTACGAGAAGATGCTGGCTGGCTCCGCCCCCACCACCGCGCACAAGACATTCGAAGTGGTGGGCGTGGGGCACGACCAGGCTCGCATGTTCGGTTCGCAATGCGGTGCGCAGGCGGTGTTTGACATGAATCCGTCCGCAAATTCCGCGGGAGCCGCCTGCCGACCACCGCAGCAGTAACGGGAAGCAAGAGCTGAGGCAGGTGGGTTTGTCCGCACGGCGGGCGCGGGCGGCTGGTGCTACGATGCGGCCAGCCTTTCGATTCGCGTCCCCGCCTCATGTTCGTGCTCTCCCGCAGGCGCGTGACCGCAGCGCTGTTGTCGCTGCCGCTTGCACGCCCCTGGCATTCGAGTCTTGCCGCTGATGTCATGCATCTGCTTGTCGGCTATGCCGCAGGCGGCGGGGCCGACCACATCGCGCGCATCGTCGCGGACGGGCTCACTGGCGATGGTGCACCAACGATCGTCGACAACCGGCCCGGTGCCGCCGGACAGATCGCCATGCACGAAGCGGCCCGCGCCGACGCCACACGCGAAACGCTGCTGCTCGGCACGGTAGGCTCGGTGAGCATCGCGCCATTGCTGCCCGGTGCATCCGATGCGATGGTCGCATCGCTGCATCCGCTGGCCATCGTCGCCAGCACACCCCACGTATTGCTGATGGCCGGCGACGGCACCCGTTCGCGCGAGGAAGACCGTCGCGCAGCCCTCGCTTTCCAACTCGACGAAGCCCGCCGCCGCCCCGGCGAAATCGCCTATGCATCGTTGGGCGTGCATTCCAGCGCGCACCTCGTGGCCGAACAGATGTGTCGCGAGGCCGGCGTCACGATGTCGCACGTTCCGTATCCCGGCAGCGCTCGCGCATTGATCGACCTGCAAGGCGGGCACGTGGCGCTGCTGTTCAGTACGTTGCAAGCATCGCTCCCCCTGATGCGTCAGGGTCGCGTCCGCGCACTCGCCGTCACCGGCCGCACGCGCAGCCCGCTGGCACCCTCTGTCCCCACCTTCGCCGAGTCCGGCATGCAAAGCATGTGGCAGGACGCGTGGTACGGCGTACTGGCCGCACCCACGGTATCGTCCGCGCGCCGCGCCACGCTTGAACTCCGACTCGCCCGCTTGCTGAAAACATCGTCGCTGCGCCAACGCCTGTCACAGGATGGCGCTGAACCGCTTGGCCTCACCAGCGTGGGAGCTGTGACCTACCTGACGCAACAGCGCGAGGTCTGGCGGAAGACGATTGCTGCGGTGTCAGGACGATTGGTTTGAGGGCGTGAACGCCTCCTCGCTTTCTTGAAAATCCTCCCACAGTAGGGGGCATGACCCCCATCGGCGGGGTGCCCCCAAAACCAAGACGCCGAAGCATCCTCTCAGATGCTCCGGCGCAGGATCTCGCTTCAATGATCCCCGTCTTGACCTAAGGCGGGGTGTGACAACCGTGGAGATGTCACTGCGAGACCCGGAAAGCGATGGCTTGAAGCCGCTACCGCGTTACTGCTGACGATTCTTGTCCTGTTGGCCTTGCTGACCTTGCTGGCCCTGTTGCCCTTGCTTCTGGCCTGCGTCCTGTTGGGGCTGGCCGGAGCGCTTGTCCTGATTTCCCATCTGGCCGCCGCCTTGCTGGCGTTGCTGGTCCTGGCCGCCTTGCTGTCCACCTTGGCCGGATTGCTGTTGTTCCTGCTGCTTCTGGCCTTGCTGTCCCGACTGTTGGCCCGGTTGGCCCGACTGGCTACCTTGCTGCTGTCCCATTGCTTTCTCCGGAAGATCGCGGCGAGGCTGCCGCGTTGGTATTCAGCAATCGGCATGCCATCTGACAAAGTGCGACGGATGCCATCTGTCGGACATACAGGTAGCGGATACGAGACACCGCCTTTGCCGCTTTTACAAGCCATGCATGGTTTTCACACAATGCGCGTGCGAGCGCTCCGCAGGCGGCGCCAGCACCGCTTCGCGCACAGCGTCGCAACTTTGATGGGCCAAGGGTTTGCGGCCGATGGCGCCAGATGTGGAACGGGATTTGCAGAACAGTGGGCAGGATGGTCAGTAACGCTATCGGGTCCACGGCTTCATACAGTGTGATGTGAGGAAGGACGCGGCGCCCGGTGACTGATCTTGTTTCACAGACCTTGATTCATTGCGATTCAAACGCTAACAAGGAGATATCACCATGAAAAACGCACCGACCACTCGCACTGTTCGTATCGCTTCGATCTTGCTGGCTACCGCTGCCGCATTTGCTGCGGGCGGCGCGCATGCGCTCGATAACGGCGGCTTCATGAAGGTGGCCGACTCCACCGGCAACACCACGGCCACGCAGACGCCTGCGTACACAGGTGCTGCTACGCCGGGCCGTATCGACGGCGACAAGGAGAAGATGCCCGCTGCAACCACTGGCGCGAAGATGGAAAACAAGGTGGAGAACGGCGCGGACAATGCGAAGCAGGTCGTGACGGACAGCGCGCTGACCACGAAGATCAAGTCGAAGCTGCTGGCCACGAAGGATCTGAAGTCGACGGGCATTCACGTCAAGACGAAGGATCGCGTGGTGAATCTCACGGGCTCGGTGCCGACGAAGGCCGAGCATGAACTCGCGCTGGACGCCGTGCGTTCGGTGGAAGGCGTGGATTCCGTGAAGGATCACCTCAAGGTGTCGTCGCGCTAAGGAGCTGACCTAGCAGACGTACCTGAACGATTGATGATGCGCGGCGGCTCAGGCCGCCCTGCGCTGAGCCGCGACTCTCCCACGTGTCGCGGCTCTTTTTCTTTGGGGCGGCGCAGGCTGGAATCAGGCCGCTTTCTTTCGCGTCGCGGTCTTCGCTGTCTTTGATTTCTTCGCTGTCGCGGTTTTTTTCCTGGCACCAGGTTTCGCGGTCTCCTTCGTCGCTGCTCCCTTCGTCGCCGCTTTCTTCGTTGCTGCTTTCTTCGCCACAGCCTTCCGCGCCGATTTCCTTGCGGGTGCCTTGTCGCGTTGCCCAATGCTCTGCTTGAGCAGCGCCATCATGTCGATGACCTTGGCGCCCTTGGACGGCGTCGGCGTGTCGTCGCCAGCCGGTGTCAGCAGGTGGGTCTTGCCGGCCTTGATCTTGGCGTGGATGACTGCGAGCAAGTCTTCGCGATAGGTGTCGTGGAACTGTTCCGGCTTCCAGTCTTCGCTCATGTCTTCCACGAGCTTGGTGGCCATCTGCACTTCGCGCGCGCTCGCCGCGTGTTTCCTGGCGGCGGGCAATTTCAGGTCCTCGATGGGGAGCACCTCGTCGGCGAACCGCATTGTGTTCAGCACCAGTGCCTTGCCTAGCGGCAACAGTGCCGCCAGATGCTGCCGGTTGCGCAGCACAACGAGCGCTATGGCCGCGCGGCCGGTCTTGCGCATGGTCTCGTGCAGGAGCGCATAGCCGCGCTCGCCGCGCTTGTCGGGTTCGAGATAGTAGGGCGTCTCGAAGTAGTAGGGCGGGATCGCGCCGGCATCGACGAACGACACGATATCCACCGTTTGCGTGGCCTCGACATTGGCCTGGCGGAAATCCTCGTCACTGAGCACGACGTATTCATCCTTCTCGTACGCGTAGCCTTTGACGATCTGCGTGTTCTCGATGACCTTGCCGGTGTGCTTGTTGATGCGCTGATAGCCCACGGGCGCCATGTCGCGCTTGTCGAGCATGTCGAGGTCGAGCGTACTCGAGCGGGATGCGGCCTTCAGTGAGACGGGGATGTTGACCAGCCCGAAGCTGATGGCCCCTTTCCAGATCACGCGTGACACGTTGCGCTCCGGCTATGCGCGCTGCGGCGGGGGTGGCGGCATGTCCCCTGGAGGCGGATCGTTGATGGGCTCCGGCGTGGTATCGGGTGGCTCGGGTGGCGGGGTTTCGGGCTTGGGCGGCACGATGTCGGGTTCGGGCGTGATATGCATGCGCATGGGTTTCCTTGTCCGGGACGCGATGGATCAGGCGTCCAGTTCGTCGAGCAGACGGGTCAACGCGTTGAGATCGGCTGGCTTCACCAGATGCATGTCGAAGCCAGCATCGCGGGTGCGGCGGCGATCGTCGGGCTGGCCGAAGCCCGTCAGTGCCACCAGCCGCGCATTGCGAAGTTCGGGAATCTCGCGCAGCCTTCGCGCGGTTTCAAAGCCATCCATCGTGGGCATGCCCAGGTCCAGCAGCACCACGTCGGGCCGCACGCTGGCCGCGCGATCGATGGCGCTCTGGCCATCCGGCGCGGTCACTACGGTATGGCCCAGCGTTTCGAGCGTCATCGTCATGGCTTCCAGCGCATCGACGTTGTCGTCCACGAGCATGATGGTATGCGGCGCGCCTGGCACGGCGCGCGCCTTGCCGGCAGACGGATGCCAGTTCTGCCACGGCTCCACTGGCAACTCCACGGTAAAGGTGCTGCCCTTGCCAGCACCGGGGCTTTCCGCCGTGATGCGGCCACCGTGCAGTGTGACCAGCTTTTGCACCAGCGTCAGGCCGATGCCGGCACCTTCGCGTGCGGCAAAGTTGTCGGGGTCGGTCGGTGGTGTGGCTGGCAATGTGGCGTTGGTGTTCGGACGGTCATCGTGCTCGCCGATGTGGGCGGCCGCGCCATCCGACTCGCCGCCGCCGACGGCTGCGGCCAGCGGATCGAACAGGTGGCGTTGCAGCGCCGTGGATAACCCATTGCCGTTGTCGCGTACGCGCACGTACACCTTGCCCTCCGCGACCGAGGCCTCCACGGAAAGCTGTCCGCCCTCGGCGGTGTACTTGGCGGCATTGTGCAGCAGGTTGGCGAAGATCTGCGTCAGCCGCACCATGTCGCCGCGAATGGGCAGCGGCTGCTCGGGCAGCGACAGCCGCAGCGCGTGGCGGCGCGTTTCCAGCAGCGGCCGCACGGTCTCAACGGCGGTGTTCAGCGCGCCGCGCAATTCAACAAGGTCGCGCCGCAGCGTGATCTGGCCCTGATTGAAGCGCGAGATATCGAGCAGTTCATCCACCAGTCGCGTCATGTGATGCAGTTGACGGCCGATGATGTCGCGCGCGCGGAACATGTCTTCGCGCGACGGGGCGAGTTGCTGCAACAGGTCCACTGCGCTGCGCATCGGCGCCAGCGGATTACGCAGTTCGTGCGCGAGCATGGCGAGGAATTCGTCCTTGCGACGCTCCTCGTTATGCAGCGCGCGTTCCGCGCGTTTGTGGCGCGTAACGTCCTGGCAGATACCGGCCACGCGCAGGCAGCGGCCATCGGCACCGCGTACCGGAAACGCGCGCATATGCACCTCGCGGATCTCGCCATTGGGACGTTCGAGCTGGAATTCGGTATCGAGCCGGCCGTCGCGCAACATGCTCTCCCACTCCACTTCCATGCGCACACGGTCTTCCGGCGCCAGCCAGTGCAGCCATTCCGTGGCGTTCTGCTTGAGCGCATCGGCAGGGCGGCCCCACAGTGATTCGAACGAAGGGCTGATGAACAGGAAGCGCTGGCTCCGGGGCTCCAGAATCCACACCACATCGGCCAGTGACTCGGCCAGTTGCCGGAACAGGTCCTCGTTTTCGTGAAGGGCCTGCGACGTGCGCTGAAACGCATCCTCGGCGCCGCGCATGCGCAGCAACGCATTGATATTAGAGACCAGTTCCTCGGGTTCCAGCGGTTCCACCAGCAGGCTGTCCGCGCCGCCATTGAGCGCCTGCACGCGGCGATGGGAGTCGGTGACGCCCGCTGTGGTCAGCAGCACCATGGTCCGCGCGGTCAGCGGATCGTCCTTGATCAGGCGGCAGACGTCGAGGCCGTCGATATCGGGAAGCTGGCCCGAAAGCAGCACGAGGTCCGGCGTGTGCTGGCGCACCAGTGCCAGGGCGGATTGGCCGTTCGATGCCTCGAGTACCGAGAACTCCGCCCGGTTCAGGATGCGGCTCTTGACGTAGCGTGGCCCTTCGCGACCCTCGACATTGAGGATCAGCGGGCGGCGCGTCGGTTGCTGGTTCGGCGTGGCATTCATGGCTGGCTGGCGGCAGGGAATGCCGCAATCGTGATGTCGCGATTCGACCTCTCCAGGGCATGACACGCCACGTCGCCTGCACGGATAGCCGTCGCGGGTGGCGTCGCCACATCCTGAATTGTATTTTTTACCTTTTTGCTGCCCATATGCTTTGTATTTTTGACTCGCGTGTTTTCGGGTGTCGAACTGGCTGCTTTTAGCGATACGCCGAGGCGGGGCGCACAGAGGCCGCGCCCGCGTCGAACGGCGAAGACAGCAGATAGGCCAGCGCCAGCGTCAGAATGCAGAGGATGGCGCGCTGCCAGAACTCACTTGAAAACCACGGATCGGGGTCTTGTCTCATTGTTGTTTGCCTTGCTGCGGATGCCCTCGGGGCAACGTTTTGGGTCCACAGTGGCAAGAACCGTGCCGCGCCGTCACAAGACCGCTGACAGACGGACGCCGACAGCGCGGCGTCCCATGCATCCGTTCAGCCGCCGGCGAGTCGTTTGCGGGCGCGCGTGAGCGTCTGGCGCGAGGTGGCGAACCCGGCCCAGGGGTCGTGCCGCGACAGTTCCTGGAGCCGGGCGCCGACATTGGCGATGGTCCAGTGCGCCGCACTCGTCAGTTCTGCAAGCTCGTCCCAGCTGACCGGAATGGACACGCCGAGCCCGGGACGCGCCCGCGCGGAAAATGCGGCAGCGGTGGTAGCCCCGACACCATTGCGCAGGTAATCGATGAAAATCTTGCCAACGCGATTGCGCGGGCCACTTTTGGCGACGAATCGATCGGGAATCGTCCGCGCCATATGGATCACGGCGTCCTGCGCGAAGTCACGCACAGTCTCCCAATCGGCGCGTGGCGCCAGTGGCACCACCACATGCAGGCCCTTGCCGCCACTGGTCTTGAGAAAGCTTTCCAGTTCCAGCGCCTCGAGCAACGCCCTGACCAGGCCGGCGGCTTCCTGGATCTGCGGCCATTTCACGCCTTCGCCCGGATCGATGTCGAACACCACCTGGTTGGGCTTGTCGATCGCGCGGGATGTGGCATTCCACGTGTGAAACTCGATCACGTTCATTTGCGCGGCCTCGACAATCGCCGCTTCGCTGGTGACTTCGATCAGCGCAGGATGGCCGGGCCAGAGGTCAGGGTCGAGCGCCTTCATGCCCGTGATGTGGAGCGTATCGCCGTGCCGCTGGAAGAACTGCTGCCCGTCGATGCCCGACGGTGCGCGCACTAGCGCCAGCGGCCTTGCCTTCAGGTAGGGCAGCATCAATGCGGCGGCACGCGCGTAGTAATCCACGAGATCGCCCTTGGTCAGTCCGGTGGATTTGTCGATGACGCGGTCGGCATGGCTGACGACGACATCGGCAACAACGGTCTTGCCACGGGGGGCGGATGTCTTTGTGGCGGCTTTCTTCGCTGCCATGCGTGTCTTGGTTGCGACCTTTTTCGCTGGCGCCGCTGGTGTTTCTACGGTGATGCTGCCTGCAGCCTTGTCGCTGCGCAGGCCATGGAATACCGAATGCCGGACACGACCCTCGCGCGTCCACGCACCGAACGAGACTTCGGCCACGAGCTTTGGCTTGACCCAATGTCCCTTGACGCCGCGTGGCAGTGGATCGAAGGGCGCGGTGTCCGTGGTCAGCGCATCGAGTTGCTTGCGCAATCTGTCGAGTGTGGCGGTATCGAATCCGGTGCCGACATTGCCCGCATATCGCAACTTGCCCTGTGCGTCATGAACACCCAGCAGCAGCGAGCCCAGCCCGCTTCGGCTGCCCTTGGGGTCGGTAAATCCGCCGATCACGAACTCCTGGCGATGGGTGCATTTGAGCTTGATCCACGAGTTCGCGCGCGTGCTGACATAGGGCGCATCCACACGTTTGCCGATCACGCCTTCGAGCTTCATGCGACACGCGGCCTGTAGCATCTCGCCGGGGTCGGCCTCGAAGCTGTCGCTGAAACGCACGCGCTGCGACGTGCGATCGGCCATCAGGCTGGCGAGCAGCGCACGTCGATTCGCGAGCGGCACCGCGCGCAAATCATGGCCATCGTAGTAGGGCAGGTCGAAGGCGTAGAACTGAATCTGATCGACGTGCGCGGTCTCGAACGCATTCTGCAGCGCCTGGAAATCGGTGATGCCGTGTGCATCGACCACGACGATCTCGCCATCGAGCCAGCCATCGGGCAAGCCGATATCGCGAATCTCGGCCGCGAGACTGCGCAGCTTCGATGTCCAGTCGTGTCCCTGACGCGTGAAGAGCCGCACGTCATCGCCATCCACGCGCGCCAGGATGCGGTAGCCGTCGAACTTGATCTCGTATTGCCAGTTCGCGCTGTCGGCAGGGGCCTTGTCGACGAGCGTAGCCAACTGGGGAGACAGTGCAAGCGGTAGCTTGGCTTTCTTCGCGCCGTCGGGCAGGGCGATAGGGGTGGCTTTTCCCGCTTGCTTCGTTGTCTTCTTCGTTGCTTTTTTTGATGAGGTCTTGGCTTTCGATGCCGTGCCGCCGAGTACGCTGTCCGGCAGTGCCTCCACCACATCGAATTCCGATGCAGGCCGCGCGAATTCGTCGCGCTCCTTGATCAGCAGCCATGCATTGTCATCGCGCGCACGCTTGCCGCCCATGCGCACGAGCGTCCAGTGTCCCTGCAGCTTTTCTCCGCGTAATGCGAACTTGAGCTTGCCTTCGCGATAGGCCGTCTCCGGATCATTGTCGGGAATCCACACGCCACGGTCCCAGACGATGACGGTGCCGGCGCCATAGTGGCCTGCGGGAATCACACCTTCGAAACCGCCGTAGTCGAGCGGATGGTCTTCCACGTGCACTGCTATGCGCTTGTCGGCGGGATCGTAGCTCGGCCCCTTGGGTACGGCCCAGCTTTTGAGGGTGCCATCGAGTTCGAGCCGGAAATCGTAGTGCAACCGCCGCGCGGCGTGTTTCTGGATCACGAACGAGAGCGCGGCGGTCTTGCGGCGCGCGATCGTCTTGCCAGCTGTCTTGCCACTGGGTTCCGGTGTGGCGGCGAAATCGCGTTTGCGGTGGTATTTCCCGAGCGGGGCGTCTGTTTCGGCGGGTGCGGCGGTTGTCTTGGCCATGGATGCGTCCGACAGGTCGGGGATCGTTCCAGCTTATGCAGCACACGCTGCGCGCGAAAGCGGAAGGCGTCCTACATCGCTCATCGGCCTTACGCGCCATTGTAAAAATGTCCACGCCGATGCTGCGCTGCACATCGATGCGTGGCGGCGCGTGCGCGGGAATGGGACTTGCGGAAGAGAGAAGTATTTGCACGGCGCGCCGGACTCACCCGGAATCTCGCGCGCTATCCAGCTCCCCGTGCCGGGCCTATCGATGAAAGACATGATGAAACCCCTCAAGAAGATCGGCTCGCAGGTCATCGTCCTGACCGGCGCCACCAGCGGTGTGGGACTCGTCACGGCACGCCAGGCCGCCGAGAAAGGCGCAAAGCTCGTGCTGGTGGCGCGTAGCGAGGAGGCGCTGCACAAACTTGCCGAGGAACTGCGCGAGCGCGGCACCGAGGTCATCACCGTCACCGCCGATGTGGGCCGGCAGGAAGATATGGTCCGGGTGGCGAACATGGCTGTCGAACGCTTTGGGGGATTCGATACGTGGATCAACAATGCGGGCGTGACGATCTTCGGGCGGCACGGCGATGTGCCGCTGGAGGACCAGCGACGGTTGTTCGAAACCAACTACTGGGGCGTGGTCCACGGTTCGCTGGTGGCCGCCAGCCACCTGCGTGACCAGCGATGCGAATTCGGACGGGATTTTGGCGGCACCATCATCAACATGGGCAGCGAGGCATGCGATGGGCCGCTGCCACTGCAAAGCGCGTACGCGGCCTCGCAGCATGCGATCAAGGGCTTCACCGATACCCTGCGGCTGGAACTGGAGCAGGAAAAGGCGCCGATCTCGATCACGTTGATCAAGTCGGCCGGACTGAACACGCCGCTGGTGACTCACGCCAAGAACTTCCTGCACGTGGAACCCCGCCAGGCCCCACCGCTCTACGACCCCTCACTGGTGGCGGAAGCCATTCTCTTCGTCGCCGAACACCCACGCCGCGACATGTTCGTCGGCGCATCCGCCAAGGCGTTCTCCGCCGCCGCGTATCACGCGCCACATGCCTTCGACCGATTCATGAGCCGCTTCATGGGCCGCGCCCAACAGACCCGCGAGCCAGCCGGCCCCATCGAAAACAACGCTCTGCACGATGCCGGCAACACGCTGATAGAACGCACCGGCAACAGCCGCGCAATGCAACGCTGCGCGTACACGACCACGGCACGGCATCCGCTGCTGACCACTGCACTGGTGGTAGGCGTATCGGCGGCAATCACGGCGATGGTTAGGAGTCGAAGAGGATAGGCGGCGCGTGATGACCCACAGCTTCCATCCATAGCAGGAAATTGATTTTGCAGTTTCTTTGATCGTCCGCTGCTAACGCGGCGGATAGGCCGTTTTCAGTCGATTGAATTGGGCGTAGCGTGCGCACGCAGGTGCTGGCAGATGAGCCAAGCCGAGTATTCAGTCATAGCGAGAACGGAGCGCGCAGCATGGCGAGTGGGGTCAACGAGAAAAACGCGATGGGGAGTGGGGTGGATAGACAGACCGCTCCAGAAGAGATCTCCAAACTCATAGAAGTATCGGTACTCCCCGGTCAGATGGGCGGGAGAAAAAATTGCCGATTCTGCAAGCCCAAGGGGTACACGTTCCTGCCCCTGCGCTATGCCGTGGTGTGCAATGCGCCGGCCAGCCAATGGCCTGACCTGGCGTCGACACTGGGCGCGAACGTCACGGACAAGGCGTTGGGCGCGTCGCGCTACGCCGTACGCCTGCTGCGTGAAGGCTACCTGTACGTGCTGGTCGAACGAAAGCGTGGTCCGCAATGGCAGGGCTACGCGGTTACCCCGGGCGGCATGCTGGCGCAGTTCCCGATCGGCTACCCGCCCCCGGTGCAGGTGCCATTTACGTGTGACCTGGCTACCGACGGCGTAGGCGCCTCTCTCGTCTCGATCGACAGGATCGAGGAAGTTTCGGCCATCCACATGCTGTTTTCGCCCGATATCGTGCCGGCGGCCATGCTCGACCAGCGGGCCAAGGACAGGCTCGGCATGCAGACCCTGTCTCCCAAGGGGGGGAGAGGGCAGGCTCACACACTGCAGGCGAACGAACTGACCCAATGGGTGGCCGAGTTCAAGCTGAACAAGGACGGTGTCGGGGAAATAGACGCGAAAGATCCGCGCCAGATCGGACAGCATCACATTTCGCGTCAACTGTATCCACTGATGGGTGGCCCGGGGGTTTACACGCCCGACTTCGATGCTCACGGCCAGCGCCTCACAAACCTGCTCCAAAGGCTGGAAGAAACGAAATCGCCCGCCATCGTGCTGTGGGACCCCATCGGCATCACGCAAGAGCTGAACCGCTCGATGCGCGCGGTCGAGGAGGATGTAGAGAGGATTATCAAGCCACGTGAATGGGAGTTGCAGACTTCGTTCCGAATCGAAGGGCTCAAGAAGCTTGTCATTGCGCAGGCGGGGCTGCCGCCGCGTGGCCTGGCTACCGTTCCGCAATTCGGTGTCGCAGTTGCCAACCCCGAGTACGCAGAATGGAAGCGAGATCCCGAGAAGTGGGTGCAGCGTCAACAGGCGGAAGCGTGGTCGATCTACGAGCAATACTACGACGAGGCGGCTCGCGCTAAGTTTGTCGATCGGGTCAATGATCAACTCATGTCCGCGTTCGAGGAGGCCGAGCGCCGCTTCACCGAACTCAAGCCATGGCTGACCTGCGCTGCGTTATTGGAGGCACTGGAATGGTATGGCACGAACGATGAACGCTGTGGCGTGCTGTTCGAATATCAGGTTTCGCTGTGTACCTATGGTCTGGGGTTATCCAAAGGCGGACAGGCGCTGCTGAAAGCGTGGGCCACGGATATGGAGGTTCGACGCAGCAACCTGATCAACCGTCAGTTCCTGTTTAACCAACGGGCTGCCATCGAGGAGTTCAGGAGGGTCGCAAGCCATTTGCAGGGCCATCGGGATATCCATACGACGACTCTCCAATCCATGGTGTCGAGTATCGCAGGCACCTTTGACAAGGCCTCTGCGATCGCCGTGGCAGCCGATGAAGCAATGCCGCCGCACGGTATGGGTGGCGTTGCCGCAAAGTTCGTGTTGGGTGCCCAGTTCTACTCGACGATTGGACAGTCGGCGCTGCAACCCGCGAGCGGTGCGGTGACCAAGTTCTATGCTTTTCTGCTTTACCTGCGTGGCGGCGCAAAAGACTTCATGCAGGGGATGGCCGACATGGTGATCGGCACGTTCGACGCCGCATACGGATCGAAGGTCGGCGTGCATACCGATGAGGCAAAACGGCTGCTCGACAAGCTGAGGGCGGCAGCCGCCGACAAACGAAATGCCAATTTCGCGTCTTTGCGCCTCGGCACCGCGCTTGGACTGGTTGAAGCCTGGAACCTTGCGTTGAAATGGAAAGCGTTCGACGGCAAGACCGAAAGCTCCCGCCAGCGTTGGGAACTCTATGCAGCCATGACTGCAACCTCAGGGGCGGTTGCTATCTCGGCCGGACATCTGGTCAAGATCGTGCGCAATGGCTCGCCGTGGGTGAGTCATCTTTCGCTGGCGAGTGGGGTACTGGGGGGATTCGCAGCGGGGGTGATGGCGGTGCAGGCGTTTGGTGAGTTCAGGACTGCGTCCGATGATGGGAGAGAAATCGCTGCTCTCGCGTTGCTTGTCAAGAGTTCATTGAGCGGCATGGCCGCCGCAGGTTCTGTTTTTGTGGGCGTACTGTACAGCGGGCCATTGTTGGAGCGCGTGGGTCAGATTATCGGCAAGAACGTCGCTGGAAACTGGATGGCAGATATGGGTACGCTCTTGAAGACGTTTGCTGCAAGACGGTTGCCGGCCTCGATTCTGGGAGGCATCGCGGTGCGGGCTGGCGCTGAACTTGTCGTCGGGGTTGTGGGCTGGGTGCTGATCCTGTACCAAGTCATCGAACTTGCGCTGACTGTCACGGCGGAGCAAGGCCGCATGAACGTGTGGCTGATGCGTTGCAGATTCTGCATGCAGCCCGACGCGTATCGCAATCTGCCGGGACGAAGGCGGTATGCCGATTTGCCCGGCAGACCATACGCCAGTCAGGCTGAAGAAGAGCTGGAGTTCCAACAGGCGCTGCAATCACTGTTAGCCGAAGCCGGTACGCACACGGACGAACGTAGGCATGCTGCGGGATCGATATCGCGGGGGGCACAGTCATGCTGATGGAAGAGTCCATCGCCTGGGGTTTGAAGACGTCTCCGGAGGTTGACCCCACGCTGCCGATGACCGATGGCATGGCTCACGACAAACGTGCTGCAGAACGGCCTATTTCGAATGCCTCGGTATTCAAGCGTACCGATACCTATCTTGAAGTATGTGGGCAATTCGAGGCGCAGCGCGGGATGTTGGGATTTGCGGTGTGTTTGATTCCGGTTACGATGATCGCTGCGATCTCTTTTGAGTTCGTCCGCATATTCGTCAATACGCTCCAACGCCTATCGGTCGCAGACGAATCGCTAAATCTTGCGGGGCGAATAGTCCTGCTGACAGGGATGTCGTTGATCCTGTTTGGCCTCATATGGTTCTTCAAGAAACTTGTGCTGCCACTGGTCCGCATGGACTACTTCACCACGCGCCGCACCTTGATTCGGTTCAATCGCGTGACACGCAAGGTCTATGTGCACAACCGGCCAAGCGCGGGCGGGATTGTTGTGCACGACTGGGACGATGCCCGGGCCACGCTCGACAATCCTGCTGCATTTTCTCCCGAACCCGTTAGCGAGAAGGATGCGAACTTGGGCCATGGTCGCCTGATCCTGTGTTGGGTGGACATGGAGGCGGCGCAAATGCGCGGCCTGATCTTCGTGGGCCGGGCGGCAGGCAATGCTGCGCGGGGCCGGGCATGGTGGGAGTACATCCGGCGCTATATGGAAGAAGGGGCCGAGAGCGTGCCCCAACCGTTCCTGCGGCCATGGAAAGGCGCGTGGCCGCATATGTCGTTGCTGGAGGTCTTCTACCTCTACCCGGAGCGGCTTCTGCGCGGTGGTCCTCTGTGGTGGGTATTGCTGCCGTGTCTTGCCCCGCTCGATCTGATGCGCGCCACCCTGCATTGGCTTGCGATGCTGCTGTGCGTGGAGCCGAAGTTTCCACCGGAGATCGAGTCTGCAGGGCTGATCGATGGGGCTGGTCTGACGATTTCCTCATCGTCGACGTCGCAATCGGGGGTTAAGCCATGCTGATGGAAGAATCCATCGCCTGGGGTTTGAAGACGTCTCCGGAGGTTGACTCCACGCTGCCGATGACCGAAGGCATGGCTCACGACAAACGCGCTGCAGAACGGCCTATTTCCAATGCCTCGGTATTCAAGCGTACCGATACCTATCTTGACGTATGTGGGCAATTCGAGGCGCAGCGCGGGATGTTGGGATTTGCGGTGTGTTTGATTCCGCTTTGGCTAATCGGCATCTGTGCATACGCGTCTGTTGTTTCGATCATCGATATTGCTAACCGTCTGACGGAAAGTGACATATCCGTTCATGAGGATGGATCGAGTGTTTTTCTTGTCGTCGCTATTTCCCTGTTGTGCGGCCTGATATGGATATTCAGAAAACTTGTGTTGCCACTGGCCCGCATAGACTACTTCACGACGCGGCGTACCCTGATTCGGTTCAATCGCGTGACACGCAAGGTCTATGTGCACAACCGGCCGAGCGCGGGCGGGATTGTTGTGCACGACTGGGACGATGCCCGGGCCACGCTCGACAATCCTGCTGCATTCTCTCCCGAACCCGTTAGCGAGAAGGATGCGAACTTGGGCCATGGTCGCCTGATCCTGTGTTGGGTGGACATGGAGGTGGCGCAAATGCGCGGCCTGATCTTCGTGGGCCGAGCGGCAGGCACTGCTGCGCGGGGCCGGGCATGGTGGGAGTACATCCGGCGCTATATGGAAGAAGGGGCCGAGAGCGTGCCCCAACCGTTCCTGCGGCCATGGAAGGGCGCGTGGCCGCATATGTCGTTGCTGGAGGTCTTCTACCTCTACCCGGAGCGGCTTTTACGCGGTGGTCCCCTGTGGTGGGTATTGCTGTCGTGTCTTGCCCCGCTCGATCTGATGCGCGCCACCCTGCATTGGCTTGCGATGCTGCTGTGCGTGGAGCCGACATTTCCTCCGGAGATCGAGTCTGCAGGGCTGATCGATGGGGCTGGTCTGACGATTTCCTCATCGTCGACGTCGCAATCGGGGGTTAAGTCATGCTGATGGAAGAGTCCATCGCCTGGGGTTTGAAGACGTCTCCGGAGGCTGACCCCACGCTGCCGATGACCGATGGCATGGCTCACGACAAACGTGCTGCAGAACGGCCGATTTCCAATGCCTCGGTATTCAAGCGTACCGATACCTATCTTGAAGTATGTGGGCAATTCGAGGCGCAGCGCGGGATGTTGGGATTTGCAGTGTGTTTGATTCCGGTTACGATGATCGCTGCGATCTCTTTTGAGTTCGTCCGCATATTCGTCAATACGCTCCAACGTCTATTGGTCGCAGATGAATCGCTAAATCTTGCGGGGCGAATAGTCCTGCTGACAGGGATGTCGTTGATCCTGTTTGGCCTCATATGGTTCTTCAAGAAACTTGTGTTGCCACTGGCCCGCATAGACTACTTCACGACGCGCCGTACCCTGATTCGGTTCAATCGCGTGACACGCAAGGTCTATGTGCATAACCGGCCGAGCGCGGGCGGGATTGTTGTGCACGACTGGGACGATGCCCGGGCCACGCTCGACAATCCTGCGGCATTCTCTCCCGAACCCGTTAGCGAGAAGGATGCGAACTTGGGCCATGGTCGCCTGATCCTGTGTTGGGTGGACATGGAGGCGGCGCAAATGCGCGGCCTGATCTTCGTGGGCCGGGCGGCAGGCAATGCTG